>Ga0302324_100031490_pt1 | contig 9998 bp, 11 predicted proteins | sample Palsa_T0_1_FD_201949 | JGI IMG/M metagenome (GOLD analysis project Ga0302324, IMG submission 201949) | Peat permafrost microbial communities from Stordalen Mire near Abisko, Sweden - Palsa_T0_1 | ecosystem: Environmental > Terrestrial > Soil > Palsa > Peat permafrost | place: Sweden: Abisko... | reverse complement strand
GGAAAATGATCTCAATGCTGTGAATTCCGGTGGCTTGCATGAGGGGTCCGAACTAAAGATAGCGCAGATGGCAGCGCGATTCACGGAGACTTGATTGAACTACCTCGCGCAGCCCTCCCCGGCGCCCAATTCTGATCGACGTTCTGCGACGGGCCAGCACGCAACTAGCAGCAGCGCAGCGCCTTCCTCTCGCGGCGCCCTTTCCCGTGAGGACTCGCTCCCACATTCCTCAGCGGTAACGACCTACATTCTTGCGTCCTCGAAGGGATTGTCGAATGCGACGTTCCGCTACTGGCGTCCATCGAAGAACATCCGATAAAAAGAAAAGGCCGGAGCGTTTCCGCTCCGGCCTCCCAAATGACCCCATCTATTTTGAAAACTTACGGCGCGATTTTCAGCGTCTTGCCTGCGACCACATCCAGCTTTTGCTGGTAGAAGGTGTGGCCGTCCGGCGATCGGAGTTCCACATCATGCGTTCCGGCATGCAGCTTGAAAGTCTTCAGCTGGTCAACCGTGCCCGCATAGCCTCCATCAACATACACGGAAGCATTCTTCATCTTGGTTTCGAACTTGATGCTGCCGGTTGGCTGAGACGGCCTGTAACCGTACGCGTATCCGTAGCCGTAAGGTCCATAGCCGGGGCCATACCATCCATACCAGCCCGGGCCATAAAATGCAGGACCGTAGAAACCGCCGCGGAAACCGCCTCCGATGAAAACGCGCTGGGCCGATGCCACAGGGGCTATGGCGCCCATGGCGGCCACTGCTAGGAATCCGGTCAAGATTAATTTCGCAAATCGTGACATATCGTTTGCCTCCTCGTCCTCAAAACTCCCGCAGTAGTATGGCAATGCCGTTGCCAAACCTGCACCACGCTGCACGCCTTGATAAGTTTCGCCGTAGCAGTGAATTGCGGCCGTCATCCCGCCCCGAGGCAATCGTATACGGCATATTCCCATGGTGGCTTTCGCGCAATGTTGGTGGTTTTCAGCCACGCGCGCCGCTGCGGTTTTAATGTACTCCCCGCGAACTCTTGACGAAGTTGACAACCATGCGGTCCGCGACGTATATAATGTCCGTTAAATCAATTAGGGGGCTTCCTCATGGAAGATAAACGTAAAGACCCCGCAGGTTCTCCTCCCAAAGGTATCTCCAGAAGAGACCTTATTAAGGGTGTGATTGCTGCCGGAGCGGTGTCGTCCGGAAGTTATTTGTTCCGGGTCGCCAATCCGTTGACGGTCGCCTCGGCGCCAGGTTCGGTCGAGCGGCTGATCACCCTGAATGTGAATGGCCAGCAGCGGCGCGTCGACGTGATGAAGCAGGAAACGTTGATGACGACGCTGCGCTATAAACTCGGCCTCACCGGCACCAAGAACGGTTGCGACCGCGCGGAGTGCGGCGCGTGCACCGTGCTTGTCGACGACATTCCGACCTATTCCTGTTCCGTGCTCACGCACACCGTCCGCGACCGCCAAATCCAGACCATCGAGGGCCTCGCCAAACCCGATGGCACGCTTCATCCCGTGCAGCAGGGAATTATCGACGAGCAAGGCTTTCAGTGCGCCTACTGCATGTCGGGCTTCGTCATGGCCATGGTCGGTTTTCTGAAGACCAATCCCAATCCCACCCGAGCGGAAATCGCGCAAGGCGTTTCAGGGAACCTCTGCCGCTGCCAGGATTACGACAAAATCCTCACCGCGTTCCAGCGTGGCGCAGAACTTTCGAGGGGAGCGTAGCCGTGGACGATAAAACTGCGAATCACAATACCCCTGCCCCATCTGCCGATACGAAGACCGGCGATAAAAAGACCGATCAAAAGGTTGCCGATAAAACACCCACTCCCAAAAAGTACAAGCTGATCGGCAAAGACTATACGACACCCGACCTGCTCGCGAAGGTAACCGGCAAAGCGAAATATGCCGAGGATTATCGCGCCGACGGCATGCTTTTCTGCAAACTCGCGCTGAGCCCCATGCCCCACGCCCGCGTGCGCAGCATCGACGCGAGCGAGGCCCTGGCTATGCCCGGCGTGAAAGCAATCCTCACCATGGACGATCTTCCGGCGCCGGCCGATAGCCGCACCGATAATGGCACCGTGATCCCCGCCAACAAGCTTGGCGAGCGCGCCCTTGCGATGGAGCCGCTTTACCAGGGCGAGCCGATCGTTGCCGTCGCAGCCGTTGACGAATACACCGCGGCCGAAGCCATCGAAAAAATTCGCATCGATCTCGAGCCGCTCCCCTTCGTAGTAGACCCACTCGATACTTTGCGGCCCGGCGGCCCCAATCCCCGAACTCAGGGGAATGTTTGGGTTCGGCCTCCGGCCACGCCGACCACGGTCCCGGTTCCTGAGGTACACGAAATCAAGTGGACTGCCGAGGAATTCGCGGACGCTAAGGAAGGGCGCTTGCCGATGGGTAAAGCCACCGAGGAATGGTCCTTCGGTGACGTCAACGCCGGATTCAAGAACGCCGCTCTTGTCCTCGATGAAACCTTTGTCACTCCCAATGCGAACCACCACTGCCTCGAAACACGCAGCACCATGGCCTATTGGCAGAATGGCAAGGTTTACGTTCACACCGGCACGCAAAGCACCGCGCAAACCGTTCCCGCGATCGCGCGCTGGCTCAACATCACGCCAGACAAAGTGGTTTTCATTAGCGAATATACCGGCGGCGGATTCGGAAGCAAAATCACCGGCGCCCTCTCGCTGGTAATTCCGGCGCTGCTTTCGAAAAAGGCGAACGCCCCGGTGATGATGCGCATCACCCGCGAAGAAGAGAACTACATCGGCCGCGCGCGCCCTGCCTTTCAAGGCCGCATGAAAGTTGGATTCACCAAGGAAGGCCAGATCACCGCCGTCGACATGTTCGTGATCTGTGACAATGGCCCCTACGATCCAGTGGGCGACGCGCCTTCGTCTGGCCGTATCGTCTCTCTCCTGTACCAGCCGCCGGCCATGCGCTGGCGCGGTTTGACGGTCCTCACCAACACTCCTCCCCGCAGCGCGCAGAGTTCGCCCGGAGGCATGCAGGGAATCGTTTTGATGGAGCCTCTGCTCGCAAAGGCCGCGCGTAAGCTCGGCATTGACCAGGTGCAGATTCGCCGCATCAATGCTCCCGAAGGCAAAGCGGATTTTGGACCGTACATTGCCGGCAAGCGCCTGCATGTGACGAGTGCATTTATGAAAGACGCGCTCGACCGCGGCTCGGAAATCTTCAAGTGGGAAGAGCGAAAGGCTCACAGCCCTCAGCGCAATGGCACCAAAGTTCGCGGGATCGGCGTTTCCATGAGCACGTATGTCGGCGGCACCATCGGCTACGACGGCCTCTTCGTCATCAAACCCGATGGCCGCCTCGACATTCAGTCCGGTATCGGCAATCTCGGCACGGAATCCGTGCATGACGTGCACCGTGTGGTTGCTGAAATCGTCGGGGTCCCTTGGGAGAAGTGCGACATCACCTGGGGAAGTTCGGCGAAGAATTTGCCCTGGAGCTGTGTCTCCGGCGGCAGCCAGACCACCCATGCAATGACCCGCGCCGCAAGCGCCGCCGCAGAAGACGCAGTGAAGAAGCTTCAGGAAATCGCGGCTAAGACCCTTGGCGGCAAGCCTGAAGACTACGAGGTCGCTAACGAGCGCGTCTTCCGTAAAGGCGGTGGCCCGGGAATGTCTCTCGCGCAAGCCGCACAGAAGGCCATTCAGCTCGGCGGCATTTACGATGGCCACGAGCTTCCCAAAGACATCAATGGCGTCACTGCGGCATCCGCTTCCGTGTTCGCGGGGCAGGGACTGGTTGCAGTAGCCAAGGATAATTACCCGCGCGATGGCGTCACGCACTCCTTCGTCGCGAGCTTTGCCCAAGTTGAAGTCGATACCGAAACCGGAAAATATCACATCATCGACTTCCTGGCCGTAGCGGACGTTGGCACGATCCTTCACCCGCGCGCACTTGGCGGACAGGTGCTTGGCCGCTCCACTTTGGGCATCGGCCACGCCATCGGCCAAAAGTGGGTGTATGACTCGCACTACGGCCTGCCGGTCGCCAAGCGCTTCCACCACACCAAGCCGCCCACCATTTTGGATCTGCCGGTAGATATGAAGTGGGCTGCGCTCGACTTACCTGACCCGGAAACACCCATCGGCGCCCGCGGTGTGGGTGAACCTCCGGTGGGGGGAGGTTGCGCCGCCATTCTGAACGCAATCTCAGACGCGCTCGGTGACGACATCTTCCGGCGCGCTCCCGTTACACCGGATAACATCTTGGCTTCGCTCACAGAAGGAAAAGCGGTCGGGGATCATCTAAAGTCCAACGTCTGATTTTTCGGTTTGCGCTGGCACTGCGCGGCGCAACATCGTTTGAAGGTATTTGAAGATGAGGAGATCGGAACATGGCTGTAATTAACGATGTGATGCCCGCTTTCGAGCTCTATCAGCCCGCGACTGTCGATGACGCGCTCGCGCTCCTGAACCAGTATGGTTCAAAGGCCTGGGTGCTGGGAGGCGGCCTCGACAGCTTCGATTGGCTCAAGGACCGCATCAAGCGCCCCGAAGTCGTTGTCGATCTGAGCCAGGTGAAAGAGCTCAAGGGCGTTCGTTCCGTGGATGGCGGACTTGAAATCGGTGCCATGACCACTTTGACCGACGTTGTCCGCAATCCCATCGTGAAGGAAGAGTATGGCCTCTTGTCGGAGGCCGCCGAGGCCGCCGCTTCTCCCCAAATCCGCAACCAGGGAACGATTGGCGGAAACGTGTCGCAGGACGCGCGCTGCTGGTATTACCGCGGCGGTTGGTCCTGCTATCGTGCGGGCGGAAATATTTGCTACGCCGATACACCCTCGGGAATGAATCGCGAGCACGCCATTCTTGGTGCGGATCGCTGTGTGGCTGTGAACCCGTCCGATTCAGCGCCCGCTCTGATCGTGCTCGACGCCAAAATGGTCGTCCGAAACTCTCACGGCGAGCGCGTGGTCGACGCCGAGGATTACTTCATCGGCCCCGGCACCGACATCACGCGCATGACGATTCTTGAACCCGGCACCCTTCTCACCGCAATCCGCATTCCCGCCACCTGGGCCGGCGCGAAGTTCTACTTCGAAAAAGTTCGCGACCGCAACGTGTGGGATTTCGCCCTCGTCAATGTCGCCTCCGCTATCAAAATGTCCGGGAACAATATTCAGGACATACGCCTCGCGGTAAACGGTGTTGCGGCTCACCCCGTGCGCCTCAAGGCGTCCGAGGCAGCCGCTCTCGGCAAGCCTTGCACAGACGATGCTGCTGCAGTAGCTGCTTCGATCGCCACGCAGGGTGCGAAGCCGTTGCAATATAACGCCTATAAAATTCCGCTGATGCAAAACCTGGTGAAGCGTGCGATTCGTGGTGTTCCGGTGAAGGAGGCAGCGTGGGCTTGATACAATGGGCACATAGTCCCTGGGGAGAGTCGATCCCCATTCACGTTGCCTTCGGCCTTTTGTCGGTTTCCGCGGCCGGCGCAGTGTTGTTTTTGATCGCGCACGCGCTCTATGTCGGTTATTGGGCCAAGGCGGAGGAGCATTCCGCGCCGCTTCCTCCCGCGGCTTTGGCAGCGGTTCCGGCGCACGTCAAGCGGCATTCCATGGGCGCGCGACTCTTTCACTGGATCATGTCCGTTGCGATGTTGGTGTTGCTCTTCACCGCTTTTCTTCCGAAGGTGGGCGTGCAATTTCCCTGGGTCACTTACCATTGGATCGCCGGAATCGTTCTCACCGTTTCGGTGCTTTACCACGTGATCCACGCGACGTTTGTCCTGGATTTCTGGTCGATCTGGCCTGACAAGACGGATATCGAGGATGTCTCGCTCCGCATGAAGCGCGCCATGGGTGAGTCGGCTCCGGCGCCGCGAAAGTTTGGCAAGTACCCGCTGGAAAACAAGCTCTACCACCTCACCATTCTGCTCACCGGCCTCACCGTAATCGGCACCGGTTTGTTCATGATGAAGCGCGTCGAGACCCCTTTCTATACCCGCAATCCCTATCTTTTCAGCGACGCCACTTGGGGTTGGACGTACGTGCTGCACGGCCTCGCGGGCGTTGGGTTAATCGGGCTCATCATCGTCCACATCTATTTCGCCATTCGGCCTGAAAAGCTGTTCCTCACCAGGTCCATGATTTTTGGATGGATCAGCCGGGAAAAGTATTTGGATCACTACGACCCCCAGCGCTGGCCGGTGGATAAGCAAGCTCCTGAGGGTGGTCGTGCTCCGTCCAAGGAAGTTCCGGCCTGATGTCCGGAGACATCGCCGCTCGCTGTGAAACCGTCGAAGAATGCTACGAGTTCATGCTCGGCTATGCGGGGCAGGGGCTTGCGGGTGAAGATAGCGGTCCGATTCGCGATTGTCTCAATCGTGTTTCCGATGCGTTGACAGGCCTCGCGGAGAGCTACGCCGCAGCGGTGAAGCAGGAGAGCCTGCAGGCGTCCTCGGCCTATAGCGAGTTCGGCGCGGTGCTTGAGACCGATGCGCGCGCTGCACACGCCGCCGTGCGTCTCGTTCTTGCGCAGGCCAGCATCAGTTCCCAGCTCGTCGATAACCTAAACGCTTCGATCCATCTCCGTTCGCTGCTCACGGATATGTTCCTCATCGACGAAGTTTTGAAGTCACAGCGTGCCCGCCTCAATTCCACCGCTTCCAGTTAGTAATCTACGTTTGTTGCTTGTGTTTGCGCTTACGCGCTTGTGAATTGTACGCTCGACTTGGCTTCCACGGCCTCTGGCATAATACGATCCGGACCTTCGAGTAGCCCAATCTTTCCGCCTTTCGGATTTTCGATAGGCCTCTCGTCATTTTCACTACGGTTTTCCCGGCCGCCTCTATAGATGACGGTGTCGCCAAAATCCCCGAACACGCGCAGTTTGCGCGACGCATCCAGCGTGCCCCGGCATATCGGTGAAAAATAGACGATCCAGATGTCTTCGTTCGAGTGCTTTAGCCTGCGCTCCACGTTTCGCCTGAACTGGTGCATCACCCAGCGGTTAAACGGGCTGTAGAGAAACAACACGCAGGCAGATTCGGGAGCTTCGAACGCTGCCGCGTCGCAATTCAGAACCTGCCCAATGATTCCGCAGATCGAAAGGTTTTTTCGGGCTTTTTCGCAGAGAGCCCTCGAAATCTCCACGCCAGTCACCTTTCGAAATCCGATTTCCGCCGCCACGATCAAAGCGCGGCCCTTGCCGCAACCTACATCGACGAAATTGTATTGCTCGCGCCGTATGGGCAGGGAAGCCAAAATATCGGCAACGCGGTTTGAATGGCTGGCTTGATATCCGTGGCTGTGAATGTAGGAGCTGCTCACCGCATCGAGCTTGTAAACTTTTATGGCCTCTTCCGTATCGGTCCCATGCAGAAGGTCAAAAATATTTCCGAGCGAATCCGGCTTCGCAGCCGCAGCGGGAGTTCGAAAGATGTCCCACAGGCGGTTGATGCGCAGCGGAGCAAACTGCACAAATCGGATGAACTCGGATACGCTTGCAATTCCCACAGGATACCCTTCGAGCGACGAAAGTGCGTTTTGGGAAACACATAGTTCAATGAAAAAGCGGCTGTGTCAACGCAAAGTCGCTGCTTTTTTCGATCGCGCGCCGCTCGTAATCTAAAAGAAGGAAAGCCCTTTACCTAGTATTCACAGTAGGGTTGGAGCCGAGGGCCGGAGTTGAACCGGCGACCTGACGATTACGAATCGTCTGCTCTACCAACTGAGCTACCTCGGCGCTTCGCGGAAACTCAGAGAATTCAACGCACTGCCCACGTCAGATGACGTTGTTCCGTCATTTTACGGGGATTAAATAACCTCGCGCGGCTCTAAGTTCACCAAACTAAAGCAAACACTACCATAGCATAGCCCCGAAATTATTCGGAAGTGCTCGATTTCAAGGGGTTTACTTTCCTACGCCCCGTTACTTCCATTTTTAGGTGTTTTCGGGGATGGAGCCGTTTTGGCCCAGGGTTTAGTCTGTGGCCTGTAAGACCCCCAAAGGCATAAGGAGGCATGTGATGAAACCGAGCACAGAAGACCAAGTAAAGGGCAAATTTCACGAGGTAAAAGGTAAAGTGAAGGAGAAAGTTGGCCACGCCACCAACGATCGCGATTTGGAAGGCGAGGGGCAAGACGAAAAGGTAGCGGGAAAAGTGCAGAAAAAGATTGGGCAAGTGGAAAAGGTGTTGGACCAATAGTTTGCTCGAGCCGTGGGTTTCAACGGTGCGCCCGAGGATCTCGGGCGCACTTTCTCATTCCAACACGCGAGAGGATAGACGACATGGAGCGAGAATCGACCTACCAAGCATCCATCTATCAGGCATCCGCGATGCGTTACGAGACCTTTATCCAGGCCCGTAAAGAATATGTCACGTCATTGGCCCACCAGTTGTGGATTCGTCGTGGGGTCCCGAAGGATCTCCCGAAGTAGATTGGTTTTCCGCTGAATTGAAAGCCGATCAGGAAATACTTAGCGAACTCGAACTCGGCTTGCCGGCTTAGCCCGCCCTAGGCTATAAGAACCGGTATCTCAAAAGTTGCTCACGCGGCAAGGAATCGAACTTATGGCGCTTTTATTCATTCTTACGATTGTTCTGCTGGTTGCAATGGTCGGAAGCCTTCCGGTTTGGCCTCACAGCAAGCATTGGGGATATTTGCCCATCACCGGAGTGGGTGTGGTTGTGTTGCTGCTTCTCGTGTTTATTTTCGAAAGGCACGGAGGTCTGCGCTAATGCCTGTCAAAAAGAAGAAAACTAGTCCCGCTAAGAAGCGATCAAGTACCGCAAAACGGTCGGCGAAGAAAGTGACTGCAACTGCTCGAAGGCCAAAGCCGTCGAGGAAGGCGCCTCGTGGCTCCGCCGCCAAGATTCATCAGGGTGTTGGGCTGGAGCGCGGCACACCACAAAGCGGAGGGCTTACGCGCGCGGCGGAAAAAATTGGCGCTGCAATAGGCGCTACTGTCGGAATGATGGATACCGCTGTTCACTCGGCGGCTGCTTTCGGAGCGCGCGAGGTGGCTACTGCCGCCCACGAGGTCGGGATACTTACCAGGAAACTTCGAACGCGAGAGCCAAACCGCCGGCGCAAGCGTTCCGCTCACTGACGCGGTGCCGTGTTGAGCCGTCCGCGCCCGGCGAGTAATCGCCCGTGCAGTCGATTCTCGTCGTTCCACCAGTAGCCGCTCAGAGTGGCTCCGCCAGTAGTGTTCCCGCAAATTTTTTGCGTTACCCCCTCCTTGCATTAAAATTAAGCTTGAGTGCCGTTGCGCAGCCCACGGCCCGTTTGCTCCCTGATGACAACACACTCATGACCGCTCTGCTCTCCGTCGACAACCTCAACGTCACGTTGGGCAATCGTGAGATCATTCACGAACTCAATTTCGAAGTCCGCGAGGGCGATTGCCTCGCCATCATCGGACCGAACGGCGCGGGGAAAACGGTCTTACTCAAGGTCCTGCTGCAGTTGGTTCCGTATCGCGGAAATGTTCGATGGAGCGATCATGCTCGTCTTGGGTACGTGCCGCAAAGCGTCGCCGCCGATCGGAATCTCCCTCTCAGCGCCTGGGATTTGCTTGCCGCGAAAGCTCGCCTTCTGAAGCTTCCCTCCGCCGACGTGGAATCCGTTGCCTCGGAACTGGGGCTCCATAACGACCTTCTAGCAAGTGAAATCGGAGCTCTTTCAGGCGGGCAGTTTCAGAAAGTGCTGATTGCCTTCGCGCTGCTCGGCCGGCCCAATGTGCTGCTTTTTGACGAGCCCACCGCCAGCCTCGACGAACTAACCGAAGAGCGCGTCTACGATCTGCTCTCCTCCTTGCAGAAAGAAAGAGGCATGACCATTTTACTGGTTTCCCACGACCTCAGCGTTGTCTACCGAAACGCGAACATGGTCCTGTGCCTCAGCAAGGAGCATCCCTGCATCGGCCCTCCCAAGCAGGTTCTCACGCCTGCGATGCTCGAGGATCTCTATTCCGGTCCCGCGCACTATCATGTTCA
>Ga0302324_100031489_pt1 | contig 9998 bp, 8 predicted proteins | sample Palsa_T0_1_FD_201949 | JGI IMG/M metagenome (GOLD analysis project Ga0302324, IMG submission 201949) | Peat permafrost microbial communities from Stordalen Mire near Abisko, Sweden - Palsa_T0_1 | ecosystem: Environmental > Terrestrial > Soil > Palsa > Peat permafrost | place: Sweden: Abisko... | reverse complement strand
CGGGTCGATTCCGAGGCGTTGGCGGCCTCGACTACCTGTATCAAGGGAACGTGTACGTGAATCGCTGTATCCAGCCGGCCGGCTAATTGAGCTACCGTGGGATTGCTCGACTGCACGGCCAGATTCTGCAGCATCATCCCAGAAATGTGCAGATCGAGATCCGAGCTCAATTGACTGTCCAGTCCGATGTATCCGGTCAGATCGGCGGTGCCGTCCAGCGCATCGACCATCGATCCCCCCATTGGCTGGGCTGGAAGCAAATCGATCGCGCCCGCGTGATATCGAAGCGGGAGCCGGATGCGATCCAGCCCGATGCGGTAGCCATCGTAGATAAAAGCGGCGTCCCCGGTGATATGGGCGGCCACGTCGCCGTCAATCATGGCAGCGGAGGCGCTGAGATTCAGCTGGCAATTCTTCGTCGCGATCTTTACGGTCGGCACCATCAAATTGCCATCCTGAGCATGAGCGGCGATGGATAGTTCGTCGAGCGGGACCGCTCGATCACCCAGGCTTGCGTTGTTGAGTTGGACTTTGATATCGAGGGGGCCTGCAAATGGATTGGCCAGGGCGAGTGCGCCTTGGCCAGAAATCTCCAACATGCCTTGGGATTTATTTTCCTTGAGCAAAAGCTGAAGTTGGGGAGGAAGGTAGTCGAGCTTGTCCTGGCTCGCATCGGCCGATACGTGCATATCCAGCCCGCTGACGCCCAGGGCATCGAGATCGAACATGCCGGCGATTGCCAGGTCAAATGCGGGTTTGCGTGACGTGCTCAGTGATATTTTATAAGGGCCGGCGTTCGCACCGGCGGGCTGTAGTTCCACAGCGCTATTGATCCGATCCAAATTCATCTCGTCGGTGCCGGGGATGCGCGGATCGTAGGCAATCGCGCCATCGGTGATCTGAATCTGACCCACCTGAACCAGATCGCTGAGTTTGTGCGGTGAAGGCGGTCCCGACGCAGCGGCGTTGACTGGCGCAGTCTCCGGGCTGCTGTGGCCGGCCGGCGGCAGGAGATCGGATATCCCCGCCACATCCTGCGAATTGGGCTCCATCGCCACCAGGGAAATCCGCGGCCGTTGCACGATGATACTGTTAATCACCAGCGGCCTAGCGCGCACCAGCGCGGAGGCAAGCGTCATCGCAGCATGATCGCACGCAACCACATCGATGGTCTTTCCAGAAGTACGTGGATCATCCGTGCTCAGGCGCAGGCGGTCTACGCTCACCGTCGCCGCTTCGGACATTGGCGCCGTGCCCAGGATTCCCGTCAGCGGCCCCGCGACGTTCAGCTCAGTATCCAAACGCGTGATCCCCACCGCCCGAGCCTGATCCGCGAGCAATTGGTTCAACTGCATGCCAGCAACAACAAGATGGAGTTGCCCATCCCAGCGATCATTCATCGCCAGTGAGGCCGTCACATCTGCCGACCCCTTTAGCGCCTCCACATGAAGCTTGGGAAGCATCAGCTTTCCATCTGCTATCTGGGCGACCAACTCCAGATTGTCCACCGGCATCCGACCGCGTCCGATCGTGACGTTGGCTCTTTCCAACTGCACACGAGCCGTAACATTTCCTTTGAGCGGCTCCATGATCGGCATGGAGCCACTAACCGAGACCGCCAGTTTACCTTTGGCATCGTATTGCTTGACCAGCTTCTGAATTTCCGGGGGCAGATAATCGAGCTTTTCCTGGCTCAGGTCCGCAAGCAGGTCGATGGCAATATCCTTCACGGAGAATGTGTCGAGATTGAGCAGACCCGCCATGTGCAGGTCAAACACGGGCGGGCGGGTGATGTGCGTGCCCAGCTTGTACCATCCCACTTCCGCCGGTTGGAAATCGAGCGTGGTGGTGATCTGGTCCAGCATCATCGGCACGGTGCCGGCGATTCGCGAGTCATAAACGATCTTGCCATTGGTCAGTTGCACCTGCCGCATGCGCAAAAGATCGCTGAGCTTGAGCGGCGCCTTGTTGTCGCCGTCTGATTTTGATTGAACGTCTGTCCTACGCAGCAACTGGGAGAAGCCGACAAAATCTTTTGAACCAGACTCAACCGCGATGGCCGAGATCATCGGCTTTTCGAACAGAATCTTCTCGATGACAATCGGCTTGCCAATCGACGGCACTTCCGCCAGGGATACGCTGGCGTTTTCGCAGGTCAGAATGTCGATCGCTTTGCCGGGCTGAGCCGGATCATCCGCCACCAGCCGGAAATTCTTAAGAGACACCTGGTTGGGGTAGGTGTAATGCAGGTCGGTGAAGGAAAGCTGCGGCTTGAGATACGAATTGGCGATGAGTTGTAGCTGGCTGCCGATCCATCCCTCAACCGAGCCAGATCGACTGATGAGGATCGCGCTGGCCACGGTCAGCACGACGATCAGCGCCGCGACGGCAAGGATGATGCGTCTGGGACGTTTCACGCCTATCCCCTGCAAATGAGCACGGGATTTTATCAAACACGACGCTGACGCACCACATTCGTAGTGCCCAGCGGCGATATCGCTCAGCCGCTCGCGTAATCATCTCAATAGCGACAGCCCGATGCTTGCGATGCCGCTGAGGATTTGGCCGCTGACATAGGGGTCGGCATTGGAGTAGAGGCTCGCGCAGGCTTCCTCGTGATCGGCTTCCAACTGTGCGCGTTCCCGATGGAGCTGCTCGATTTCGACTTCTCGAGCCGCGGCGAGGCCGCCCGATCGAATGAATTCAATGATTCGACGAAGGTCATCGCGATCGAGCCAGATGCCGTGCGGTGCACATTTATCGATGACAACGCCGGATCGATTGGCGAAGTTATACCGATTCATCAGACTGGCGCATTGCGGACACTTGAGGTACATCAATTTGTGCTCTTGGGGAATCGCGGGCGGGAGCTGCATATGCTCTGCCGATTCCTGCATCTGGCGATCGGCACAGATCTTATTGAAGACATCGGTCCCGACCCATAGGCCGCCGCAGTGGAGGCACTCTTCAAGCTGCACGCCGCCTACAGTGACAAGCTGCAACTGATTGCCGGGACAGCGCGGGCACGGGTGCGGAGCCACCGGGCCGCTCTCAACGGCAGCCACCGCCGCGCCGCAGTGCGGGCAGAATTTGCTGCCGACAAACAGGAGGCCAAAGCAGGAGGCGCAAGCGACGGTCTGCAGTTGAGCGCTGCAATATTCGCACTGCGTGGAATCGCTGGAGATAACCGCCCCGCAAGACGGACAATGGAGAGTGCCCGCTTCCATGGCCCCAAAGAATAGCATCGATCAAGGCAAAAGAAAGGTGTTCACTGGCGGTGGAGAGGCGGCAAATGCAGACGCAGCCCCGTGCATCTCCGCAAATCGTCCCGGTTTGCACTTTCGATGACGCCCGCATTGCCTCCGAGAGTTGACATCAGCAATATCTTAGTGTATTTTTAACACTAAAGGACAAGAATGAGCAGCGCGAATCAACTTTATGGCTCTTCGCTCGCACTCCTGAGCGATCTATACCAACTGACGATGGCGCAAGGTTATTGGAAGCTTGGGATAGCCGATCACGAGGCGGTCTTTCACCTTTACTTCCGCACCGCGCCGTTCGCAGGTGGCTATTCCATCGCCTGTGGTCTTGAAGAGGTGATCCGCTATCTGGAACGTCTGCATTTTGATGCATCAGACCTTGATTATCTCGCGACACTCAACGGAAACGATGGCCAACAATTGTTCGATCCGCAATTTCTAGGCTGGCTTGGCCAATTCAAACTTTCATTGGATGTGGATGCAATTCCTGAGGGAACCCTGGTTTTCCCCAACGAACCGCTGGTTCGAGTCATGGGCAGTCTGCTCCAATGCCAACTTCTTGAGACCCCTCTCCTGAACCTGACGAATTTCTCGACGCTCATTGCGACCAAGGCGGCGCGCGTTTGCCAGGCCGCAAAGGGCGATGCGGTGATGGAATTTGGCCTCCGCCGCGCGCAGGGAATTGACGGAGGTTTGACGGCCAGTCGAGCCGCTTATATCGGCGGGTGCGCCTCAACCAGCAATGTGCTGGCCGGTAAACTCCTGGGTATCCCCGTTCGAGGAACACACGCTCACAGTTGGGTGATGAGCTTTGATACCGAACTGGAAGCCTTCGACGCCTACGCCAAGGCATTGCCCAATAACTGTGTGTTTCTGGTCGATACCTACAACACTCTGGATGGCGTGCGCCATGCGGCCATCGTCGGCCAGCGCCTGCGCGAATCCGGCCACCGCATGATGGGCATTCGTCTCGACAGCGGCGATCTGGCGTATCTGAGTATCGAAGCAAGAAAGATTCTGGATGCCGCTGGTCTTGCTGATGCTCAGATCGTCGCCAGCAACGATCTCGATGAACACCTCATCGAATCGCTGAAGCAGCAGGGCGCCACCATCGCGGTTTGGGGAGTGGGAACCAAACTGGTGACCGGGTATGACCAACCGGCCCTTGGAGGCGTGTACAAACTCTCGGCGATTCGAAGTCGTTCTGAAGACGCCTGGCAATACAAAATGAAGCTTTCAGAGCAGCTGGCGAAGGTTTCACCTCCGGGGATTCTGCAGGTTCGTCGCTTTCGCCGTGAAAATGGCTACATCGCGGATCTGATCTACAACCTGCCCGATGGAATCACGCCGCCACCCACTTTGGTCGATCCGAAAGACAGCACGCGCCGGCGGACAATTGATCCAACAACTCCATCAGAGGACCTGCTCGTTCCCGTTTTTCGCGGAGGGCGATGTGTCTACACCTCTCCCGCGATCGGTGCGATAAGGCAACGCGCTACAGAACAGGTCTCTCGGCTGCATCCCACCGTTCGCAGACTACTGAACCCGCATGAATATCCTGTCGGTCTGGATTCCGGACTAGCCCAACTGCGTGCCCAACTCCTGCAACAGGGCCGGGGTGCTCTCCACCACCCTGAACCTGATCGGTTGTTTTTATAGCGTCGTCGCCGCCGTAAAATGACCGCAAACCATAGTCCCAGTTTTTGCGCTTGCCTTCGTGTTCCATGGACACTATATTAGTGTCATAGATACACGGAGCACCGATGCCCTTCACTTACGAATATCGCCGCCCCGCCCTGACCGTCGATTGTGTCATCTTCGGTTTCGACGACGGCGACCTCAAAGTGCTGCTGATCGAGCGAGATTTGGCTCCTTTCAAAGGCAAATGGGCACTTCCGGGCGGCTTCGCCGACGTCGGGGAAACAATCGATGACGCCGCTCGCCGCGAATTGGCGGAGGAAACCGGCCTCAAGGATGTGTTTCTGGAACAGCTCTACACTTTTGGGAGCCTTCGCCGTGATCCCCGCGAACGGGTGGTCAGCGTCGCTTATTTCGCTCTGGTTCCATTGGGCCAGCACATTCCGCGGGCATCCAGCGATGCTCGCAACTCATTGTGGTTTGGTGCTTCTGATCTTCCGTCGCTGGCGTTTGATCATGATGAGATTGTTGCCACGGCGATCCAACGACTCAAGGGAAAGGTCCGCTATCAGCCGATTGGTTTTGAACTGCTTCCCACGAAATTCACGCTGTCCCAGTTGCAGCATCTCTATGAAGCCATCCTGGAACGATCGCTGGATAAGCGAAACTTTCGCAAGAAGATCTTGGGAATGGATCTGCTCGTTGAGACGGATGACATAGAGCAGGACGTGGCCCATCGCGCGGCGCGGCTCTATCGATTCGACGAAGCAAAATACACGAGACTGGTAAAGCGCGGATTCAACTTTGAACTGTGACGAGTGAACGCTCGAAAGTGAGTGCGGTCGTGAAAGATGCTTTGATTATTGTCGATGTCCAGAACGATTTCCTTCCCGGAGGCGCGCTGCCGGTACCCCACGGCGACGAGGTGATCGCCATCGCCAATCGACTGAGCGACGCATTTGATTTGGTGGTCGCGACACAGGATTGGCATCCCGCGAATCACGGGAGCTTTGCCGCAAGCCATCCTGGCCGCCGGGTAGGCGATCTCATTGATCTAAACGGATTGCCGCAGATTCTTTGGCCAGTCCATTGCGTCCAAGGCAGTTTCGGTGCCGAATTCGCCACGGGTTTGCTAACCAGCCACTTCAGTCGGATTTTCCGTAAAGGGACCGATCCGATGACCGACAGCTATAGCGGTTTGTTCGACAATGGCCATCGCCGTTCTACGGGCTTGGGAAAATTCCTCCGCGCAGAGGGAGCGACCACAGCCTACATCATGGGCCTGGCGACTGACTACTGCGTGAAGTTTACCGCGTTAGATGCCATCGCCGCCGGTTTCGATGTTTATCTGATTCAAGACGGCTGTCGCGGCGTTGAACTGAAATTCGGCGACGTCGATCAGGCGGTCGAGGAGATGCGGCGCGGCGGCGCAGAGATGATCAGCAGCACAGAGGTTCGAGCGGTGAGAAGACGTTGAACCAAGAAAGGCGGATATGACAATGCTGGCCTATCGAACCATTACACAAGGAGAGCGAGTTGCGATCTGGGATCGAACGGGTCGGCGAACGATCGTGGAAGGCCCCAAGCGAGTCAGACTGTGGGGTCGGCGACCGGCGGATCAGAATCGAAGGCGATAGCGCCACACAGCTACATCTCCATGATGCGGAAAAGGCGGCTAACTAAAAATGCGCGGTTGATTCGCAACGGTTCCGCCGCGACTCGTGTTTTTGCGCCGCCGGCTATTGCTTCGGCGCAACTATGGTAACTTCCTCCCAATTCGACCGCTGGATATTTTGCGCGTGATCTTCCTCGAACAGATTCGTTTCGGCGGCGATGCGAACATTCGTGAAGGTGATGTCCTTGGCATAGTCGCAGGTAACGCCCTTGATGCCGGAGAGATCAAGATTGTTGAAAGTAACATCCTCGATCGGGCATTCTTCCAGCCCTTCGATCGTGCAACAGTTCTGGCAGTTGGTTGCGATGACGTGGTCAATGTGAATGTCGCGGAACAGCGGAGTACGCTCGGAAAAAGGTTCTTCCGGAGTATTCACATAGCGAAGTGAAAGAACGATGGCGTTGCGGACGTTGTTGAGGCGGAAATTGGAAGCGACAATATCTTCGACGACCCCGCCGCGGCCGCGCATGCTTTTGAGGCGAATGCCGTTGTCGGTGCCATCGCCGGTGCAATCGATGAAGCGCACGTGGCGAACACCGCCCGATTCCTCGCTGCCAACGACGCAGACGCCGTGCCCGTGCGCGACATGGCAGCGCAGGTAGGTGACGTCTTCGGTGGGGCGGTTCACTTTTCGTCCTTCTTCATCGCGGCCTGATTTAATTCCAAACCCATCATCACCCACGTCGGCGAAGCAATCGTGCACAAAAACGTGCCGGCAGGAATCGGTGTTCAATGCGTCGGTGTTGGGCGAATTGGATGGGGCGATGATTCGACAATTGGAGACTTTAATGTTTTCACTATAGAGCAGATGGATGTGCCAAAAGGGTGAGTTGAGAAATGTGAGCCCATCGATACGGACGCTGTTGCAGTCTTTGATTTGCACCAGCACAGGCCGGCGGCGAAGAGGGCGGTTCGGGCGGGCGTTGCCGTGCTCGGCCATGTCCATATTGGCCCACCAGAGAGCGCCTTGTCCGTCAATGGTTCCCTGGCCGGTGAGGGCGATATTGTGGAGTCCATTGGCAAAGATCAGCGGATGCGGGCCGCTTTCAGTCAGTCCTTCCCAGCGCGAGGTGATGTCAGGATAGTTCGCTCGATCCGTGTCGAAGAGGACCACCGCGCCGCGGTCGATCTGAAGCGTCATGTCGTTCACCAAATCGAGCGGGCCGGTAAGATAATGTCCGGCTGGAACTCGAACGGTGCCGCCGCCGGCTTTCTGGCAATCGGCAATGGCTCGGCGGAACGCGTCGGTGCTGGATATCTTGGGATTGTCCACGGCGCCGTAGGCGGTGATGTCGAATACAGACCCGGCATTCCGGTGGATTGAGGTGTTGCCGCTTTTGTCCGCCGCGCAACCGGCGAGCAACAGCGACAGAAGCAGAAGGTTATAACAGTGCCTTGGCATCGCGATTCTTAGCTGTCCATCATCACGCGGCTGCCGCTTTCGGCAGACAAATACGCCGCACAAATCACGTTAACGCATTCCACCGCAAGATCGATGCCCGAGCGCGGCTCCCGGTTCTCCCGGATAGCGCCCACGAAATCCTCGATCTCCTGGGCAAATCCACGAAACCAATCTTCATCGCAGCTAGGCCGATTCCAGCCCGCCTTGGTCTCCAGCTTCTCCGTAAAATATTCGCCGGCGAACGTCGATGGATCGGGCGCGTACGTTTCGATCGCATCGTTGGAAGTCATATTCGCCTTGATCACGCAATCGGTCATGAATGCCGTGACACGCGTGTTCAATCCGCCCAGCCCCACATCGCTCACCACGATATTGCCGCGCGATCCATCCTCAAATCCGATGATCAGATTGGCCCAGTTTTCCACGTCCAGCGGATCGGCGCTGATCCACTTATTCGCGCCGGCTTCGCTCGCTCGTTTCCCGGCGCTGCTGTGGATCAGATCAGCCGTGTCGGCGAGCACGGACACGGGCCGGATCCCTTCGCCTAGCCGCAACTGTCCCTCCCATTGCTTGAGATGCAGGCACGCTCCGACTGAATGCACGCCCATGCGAAGGAGCGCGCCGCCGCCAGTGGATTTCCAATCCCGTGAAAAAACGGAGTTTGAACCCGAGTGATTTTCCTCAGCCCGCAGTTCGAGAATCGAGCCCTTGGATGCCGCGATCAGCCGCCGCATCTTTTCGATCGGGGGCGCGTAAATCCAATTCTCCGCGTAACAGAATTTCACGCCATTGCGCTGTACCGCTTCGCGCACCGCCTCGGCATTCCTAGTTGCGCCCTCCCTCATGCGCGCCCGCGACACACACTTGCCGATCGGCTCGGGATCTCCGGCCATTCCGAAATATCCCGTGAGCGGCTTTTCCATGATGATGTGCTTCCCCGCCTCGGCCGCGCGAATCGCAAACTCATGGTGTAGCGCCGGCGGCACGCAGATGTCCGCCACATCGATGTCTTTCCTGGCCAGCAACGCACCAAAATCATCCGTAACAAACGCGAGCGGCGCGAGGACCGCCAATGCGTCAGCACTTTCGATTGTCCGCGCGCAAATGCCACGAATCTCCACGAGATCACGCGGCAACTTGGCGTAATTCGCCAGATGCATGCGTGCGCCGTGACGGGTACCAATCAGGGCGATTCCGAGAGACATCTATTTTCCCTTCACTACGGGCTCTTCCCAGATGGTGTGAGTAGTTCCAGTTCGCGAAGAAGCTGAACAGGATCCAGAATCCGAAGCGTCGGAAAGCGAGACTGAAAATCCTTCCCCTCCGCGCGAGTGCCGTCCGCAAGCATCAAAAGGTGCCGGTCGCGGCTCACGATGATCCGGGCATCTGCCTTCAACGCAAGATTCACGTAATGTGAATCGTCCGCGTCATACGGATGGTGGAACAAGTCCGGGACGTCGGCCACAATGGTCGCGAAAGAAGCGATGGCACGCGCGAGTTCATCGGCCTGTTCGCCGGTTATGCCATACTTGGCGGGTGTCTTTTGGTAAATCTCGCGGACCTCGCCCAATACGTAGGGCGACGCGATGAGCAGGACGCGGCCGTCCTTTGCTTTCTGAAAACATCGGCCCGCGGGCCCGTTGAAGTTGATCAGCGACTGCACGAAGATGTTGCAGTCATAAACGACCCTCGGTGGGGGCACCGTCATGACGCTTGCCGGCCACGACGCTCGGCCCGCATATCGTGCTTCGCTTTTTCAAGCTCTCCGGAGAGTTCTTCGTCCGTGGTGCCGCTCGCGAGAAACCGGTGGTGGACGGGACCGCTGATCTCGGCAAGCGTGCGAGGCGTCCCCACGACCGACTCCACAAGTGTCGAGATGTAGTCCGCGAGCGGCTGGCCACTGGCGTCGGCGCGCTCGCTGAGCTTTGCTTCGGCGTCCTTGGAAAGTCTGAGAACTACCGGGATTTCGGAAAGGATTCGCTGTTCCATTTCCATATTCTAGCACAACGGACTCACAATCGAG
>Ga0302324_100031487_pt1 | contig 9999 bp, 6 predicted proteins | sample Palsa_T0_1_FD_201949 | JGI IMG/M metagenome (GOLD analysis project Ga0302324, IMG submission 201949) | Peat permafrost microbial communities from Stordalen Mire near Abisko, Sweden - Palsa_T0_1 | ecosystem: Environmental > Terrestrial > Soil > Palsa > Peat permafrost | place: Sweden: Abisko... | reverse complement strand
GCACGAAATCGCCGGCGCGGACGGCGAGGATCCCGCGTCAGCCGGCAAGAGTTATTACTACGCGCCGCAATTCGCCCGAGATTTGAAAGAGGTGAAAGTAGGCTTCGCGCCGGTGGATTTTTCCGAATGGGCGGACCCCGCCGCACGTCCCGACTTTGCCAAAGCTTTGGAAACGGTCCGCTCCTTGGGCGTGCAGATGCAAGAGACCAAGCTTCCCGATTTTCCTTACGGCCCAACCATCGGCACCATCATCTCTTCGGAGGCCTCGGCGGTTTTCGAGCCGCTCATTCAAAGCGGTGGAGTGAACCAGTTGGCGGATCAAAAGCAGATTGCAGGATTGAAGGCGGGCCTTGAAATTCCCGCCAAGGATTATCTAAAGGCGATGCGGATCCGAAGCCTGATGCAGGAAAAGATCCGCGAGCTCTTCGACGAGTTCGACTTGCTGCTGGCGCCCGCACGCCTGGCGCCCGCGCCCAAGATCACGCAGCCGCTGGATCGGCCGTCGAGTGACCGGCCCACGCCCAAGGAACGTGGCCTCACCGCTCTCATCCCGGCAGGAAATTTGTGTGGACTTCCGGCATTGTCGCTGCCCTGTGGATTCGCGGACGGAATGCCAATGGCTATTCAAGTGGTGGGACGGCCGTTTTCTGAGAACTTGCTGCTGACTATCGGGAAGTTTTTTCAGGAGCGAACGGATTGGCATAAGCGCCGTCCTCCTCAGACTCAGGCCTAAACCCCCGGCACTACGACTCTCAAAACCGCCGCGCCGGCCGCGCCCGTCAACGCGGGCATCCATGCCGTCCGGAAGCCGCCCTGCTGATACTGGGTGTCCACCGCGTGATAGCCCAGGTATACAAAAGCTCCAGCGGCCACCGCTAAGAATGCTACTGTCCAGGTTGCCGGCAGGCGATCCACCAGCAGCATTCCCAGCGCGCCTCCAGCCAACATCAAGGATTGCGCGGCGGTAGCGCCCAGTATCGCGCGCCACTCGCTGCCCAGGGCCGAAATCAAAAGCGCGCCCAGCGCCAATCCCTCCGGCAGTTTGTGGATTCCGATTCCCGCCAGGAATGCAACCTTGAGACCTTCGAAGCCGGTCTGTTCGGAGACCGCCAAACTCCAGCCATCGAAAAAACTGTGGAGTCCGGAGGCAATCAATAACGGCACCGCGAATCCGTGCAGGCTCTGCGTGCAGTCCTCGTGCTGATGTGTATGAGAGCAAGTGGCGCAGACCGGATACAAATAACGATCAATCAACCAAAGCAGTGCGAATCCTGCAATCAAACCCGCGGACGCCCCCAGCCACCCATCGCGCCCGGCTATCTCGGGGAGTATCCAAAACAGCGCGATGCCCACCAGTAGTCCTCCGCTGAACGGCAGAAGGCGGCGCGAAATTCCCGGGATCTCCGCCAGCCGGATTCCCGCAAACGCCCCCAGCAGCGTGAGTAAGAATAGAGCAGTCAGGATTAGATAGAGGCTGGGCAAAGCGAGCTTCTTTCTTCTCCACTGTAGCGGTTAGGATTATAGAAAGCCCAATGGCCGAGATTCTCAGTCTCTCAGAAGCCGTCGCCCGATTCGTACAGGATGGCGACGTGGTGGCGATGGAAGGCTTCACGCATCTGATCCCGTTCGCGGCGGGGCATGAGGTGATTCGGCAGCGGCGTCGCGACCTGACGCTGGTCCGGATGACGCCCGATATTCTCTACGATCAGCTAATCGGGATGGGAGCGGCGCGCAAGCTGGTTTTTTCCTGGGGCGGGAATCCTGGCGTGGGCTCGCTGCACCGCATGCGCGATGCGGTGGAACGCGGCTGGCCGGCCCCGCTCGAACTCGATGAACACAGCCACGCGGCCATGGCCAATGCCTACGAAGCGGGAGCCGCCGGATTGCCCTGCGCACTCTTCCGGGGGTATCGTGGAACAGATTTGCCGGGTGTCAATCGCAACATCAAATTTGTCTCTTGTCCTTTCACGGGCGAAGAGCTGGCCGCCGTCCCTTCCATCCGGCCTGACGTGGCTATCATCCACGCGCAGAAGGCGGACCGCGAAGGCAACGTGCTGCTGGAGGGCATCGTGGGAGTGCAAAAGGAGGCGGTGCTGGCGGCGCGGCGATCCATTGTTACGGTGGAAGAAATGGTCGACGATCTTGCTCTGAAGAGCCCGAATGCGGTGGTGCTGCCCTGTTGGACGGTGTCTGCCGTGGTTGAGGCGCCGGGCGGCGCGCATCCCTCGTACGCGCATGGTTATTACGCGCGCGATAACGCCTTCTATTTCGCCTGGGACAAAATCGCTCGCGACCGGAATACGTTTCTGGAGTGGATGCAGGCCAACGTTATCGGGGCGCGCTCGTGAATTACACCACTGCGGAGATGATGACGGTGGCCGCGGCACGCGCTCTCTCGAATGACGACATCTGTTTTGTTGGGATCGGCCTGCCGTCGGCCGCCTGCAATCTGGCGCGGCTGACACACGCACCGGGGATCACGCTCATCTACGAATCGGGGACCATTCGAACACGGCCGCGCGTGTTGCCGCTTTCTATCGGCGACGGCGAGCTGTGCGAGAGCGCGCTGACCACGGTTTCGGTGCCGGAGATGTTCCGCTATTGGCTGCAGGGCGGCCGCATTGGCATCGGATTCCTGAGCGGAGCGCAAATGGACCGCTTCGGCAATCTCAACAGCACCGTCATAGGCGGTTACACCCACCCTGCGGTTCGCTTACCGGGCAGCGGCGGCGCGAGTGAAATCGCCACTTCCTGCGGCGAGATCTTCATCATTATGCGCCAAAGCATTCGCAGCTTCGCCGCCAAACTCGATTTCCTGACTTCGCTGGGACATGGCCGCAACGGTACGGAGCGCGCTGCCGCCGGAGTGAAGACCAAAGGTCCAACGCTCGGGATTTCCGATCTCTGCAGCATGTCCTCGGATCCGGAAACCAAGGAATTCGTGGTTCGGTCCCTGCATCCCGGCGTAACGCGCAGGCAGGTTCGCGAGAATACCGGCTGGGAGATACGGTTCGCCCAGGCTGTGGAAGAAACTCCGCCGCCGAATCAGATGGAATTGGAAGCATTGCGCGAGTTGAATGAAAGAACCGCCGCCGCGCACGGCGTAACCGCAGGAGATTAGAGAAGAAATCGAAAAAGCATGCGCACCCAAGTCGGCATAATCGGGGCGGGGCCGGCGGGGCTGATGCTCTCGCACCTCCTGCATCTGGAAGGAATCGAATCGGTGGTGCTGGAAGCACACACGCGCCAATACGTGGAGGAGCGTGTTCGCGCGGGCGTGCTGGAGCAAGCCACCGTGGACTTAATGGTGGAAACGGGCCTCGGCGCGCGCCTGAAGCAAGAGGGGCTGCTGCATAACGGAATCAAGCTGAGTTTCGGCGGGTGCAGGCATCGCATCGACTTTCGCGACCTTACGCCCGGGCGAACCATCACCGTCTATGCCCAACAGGAAATACTCAAGGATCTTATCCAGGCGCGGCTCGACTCCGGAGGCCAAATTCACTTCGACGTGAGCGCTGTCAGTCTTCACGGATTGGACACCGCGGCTCCGGTTATCCGCTATCGCGCGGGCGGCGATTCGCGGGAAATCCACTGCGATTTTTTGGCTGGATGCGACGGCTCTCACGGAGTTTCACGCACATCCATCCCAGCCGGCGCTCTGGCGGTTTTCGAACGCACCTACCCTTTCGCCTGGCTGGGTATCCTGGCGGAGGCCCCGCCGGCCTCCGAGGAGCCCATCTATAGCCATCACCAACAGGGCTTCGCGCTGTTCAGCATGCGCTCGCCCAAAATCACCCGTCTCTATCTGCAATGCGCGCCGGATGAAGACCTGGCCCAATGGCCGGACTCGAGGATCTGGGAGGCACTGCGCACGCGGCACGCTACCAGCGACGGCTGGAGGCCGGTGGAAGGACCCATCCTGCAAAAAGGCATCACCGGGATGCGTAGCTTCGTGGTTGAGCCCATGCAGTTCGGCAGACTCTTTCTAGCGGGCGATGCGGCGCACATTGTCCCTCCGACGGGCGCGAAGGGAATGAACCTGGCCATCGCGGATGTTCGGGTGCTGGCCCGGGGATTGGCGGAATTCTATGCTTCCGGCCGAAAAGACCTGCTGGATCAATACTCGGCGACCTGCCTAAGGCGTGTCTGGAAGGTGCAGCGCTTCTCGTGGTGGATGACATCCATGCTGCATCGGTTCGACGCCGAAGATGGATTTGAGTATCGGCGGCAACTGGCGGAGCTAGATTATGTTACTGGTTCGCGCGCGGCATCCATGTCGCTGGCTGAGAATTATGTTGGGTTGCCGATGGATTATTGACGGGAGGCGCCAGCCGGAAGACGCCTGTAAAGAAGAACGTGCTACCGCTGCCTAGCTGGCTCTCCACCCAAATCCGGCCGCCCATCATCTCCACAAGTCTGGAACAGATTGCCAGCCCCAGACCGGTGCCGCCGTGCTTGCGGGTGGTGGAACCATCGGCCTGACGGAAAGCTTCGAAGATGAAACCCTTCTTGTCAGCCGGTATGCCGATGCCGGTATCCTGAACGGAGAATTTCAAGGTGATTTCCGAATCGTCGGTTCTGTCGACTCCTGCTTCCACATCGATACTGCCCCGGTCGGTGAACTTGATGGCGTTTCCGATGAGATTCAGTAGAACCTGGCGCAATCTGGTGGGGTCTCCGAGCATGCTATCCGGGACAGCTGCGCCAATCGTAGTATGCATCTGGACGCCTTTTTGATGCACTGTTCCAGCCAGCGTCCTGACAGCTTCCCGAACGCACTCGGCAGGTGAAAAAGGCACGCTCTCCAATTCCAGCCGCCCGGCGTCGATTTTAGAAAAGTCCAGGATTTCGTTCAACAGGCTCAGCAGCGAGGTAGCAGATTGTTGAGCCGTCTCCAAATACTCACGCTGCTCGCCATCCAGTTGGGTTTCCAGGGCGAGAGCGGTCATTCCCAACACGCCGTTCATGGGCGTGCGAATTTCGTGACTGACGTTGGCCAGAAACTCACTCTTGAGCCGGTTGGCTTCCTGGGAGTCCTTGAGCAACAGCTCGATTTCGGCGTTCTTTCTTTCAATTTGCGCTTTTTCGACGCGCAATTCACGCGTGCGTTGATCCACCGCCGATTCCAGCCGTAGTTGCTCTTCGCGATAACGGCGTTCGCGCGACCAGATGTAGGACCACACCGCCAGCAGCAACACGCCGCAGGCGCCGAGCCTGGCCCACCAGGTTTCCCACCACAGTGGAAGTACTTCGAGCGACATGCGTGCCGGATTTTGGCTCCATTCTCCATCCGCGCGGCGAGCCTCCACCTCCAGCGTGTACTTTCCAGGCGGCAGGTTGGCGTACTCCAGCTGGCGGAGCGAGGTCTCCACCCACTCGTCGGCGAAGCCGGCCAGGCGGTATCGGCTGCGCACGGTTCTTTCATCCACAAAGGTGAGGGCAGCGAAGAACGCCAGCAGCGGCGCGTGGCCGTGCGGCACGCGAACCGGCTGGGACATATCTATGGGATGGCCGCCGATGTCGGCTTCGGTGATCTCAACGGCGGGAGGAGCCGAAGCTGGGCTTACGGCGGGGCGGAAATGCGAGAGGCCTCCGCTGGTGCCGATCCAAACGCTGCCGTCGGGGTCCGCCAGGAAGGATGCGGCGTCGCAATCGTCCCAGATCAGGCCGTCCTGTTGATCGTAATGACGCCAGCGGACGCCGTTGTAGGAGTCCACGCCGCGGTCGCTACCGAACCAGATGCGTCCGGCCACGTCGGCGCCTACAAACAAGGCCTTGTCGGAACCCAACCCATCCTTCTCGGTGAACGTCCGGACCGCCAGGCGGCCGCCCTCGAGCGTGACGCGGGAAACCCCGTAGGGTTCGCGGTAGCCGATCCAAATGGCATCGTCCTTGGCTTGCGTGATATAGCCGAGGTAGTTGGTCGGTAGCCCGTCTTTAGTGGTAAAGCGCCGCCAGTGTCCCTTTTCAAGCAGGGCCAGGCCACGGCTGCCGCAGAACCACCAGCGTCCCTGGCGATCCACCATCGCATCGAAGAAGATCTCGTTCGGAGTGCTTAAAGGCAGCTCGACGCGCTGGAAATGCATGCGCCGGCCCTGCGCGACGCCGTGAAAGACACCGCCGCGCGTGCCTACCCAAAGCCCGCCTTGGCTATCCAGCTTGAGCTTGGTAATGCGATCGTTGGTGATGCCGTCGCGAGCGCCATAGGTGGTGACGGCGCCTGTGTTTGGATCCAGGCGCGACACGCCGCCGGGCGAACTGCCGGTCCAGATGATTCCACCCTGGTCTTCCAGCACGCAGCGGACTTTATTGCCGTTGATTCCATCGCGCTCGGTCCAAGCGCGCCAGTTGGGCTTGCCTTCTGCGCCGATATGCAGCCGATTCAGCCCCAGGTCCGTGCCTACCCAGAGGTCCCGATTGGCGTCCCGGCGGATGGCCCAAATGGTATCGTTGGTAAGCCCGTCGGCCGCATTCCAACTCTCCCATTGTTGATAACCCAGCCAGCGTGCCACACCGAATCCCAAGAGCCCGATCCAGATGGAGCCTTCCTGGTCAACCAGAACGCCGCTGGTGGGATCGGCGGGCAGGCCCTGCGCTTTTCCCACGAACCGCCACTTCCCGCCGGCGCGCATGGTGATGCCGAAATCGGTGGGGATAAACAACTCGCCGTTGTGCCCCAAAGACAGGGCGGCGAAGTCGCTATTCTCGGGAATGGTGGCGTCGGCCGGTTCAAAGCGGCTGGCCGCGGTGAGGCGTCGAAGCAATCGTGTGGAACTGCGAATCCAAAGCGTTCCTTCTTTGTCGGTGATCAGCGCATCCCACCGATCGGGCGGGATACCGTGCTCCTGGCCCAGCGCCGTAACGCTGGTCGAATCCAGTCTGCAAATCTGACCTCCGCATCCGAACCAGACCACGCCCTCAGGGCTCACATGGATGCCATGCACAGCCTGGTCATCTCCCGGGATTTGGGGCGCCGGTGCGAAGTGATAACTGCTTCCCGAAGGAGTTCCGATCAGTAGCCCGGCGGAACTGCTGACCAGGATGCGGCCAGCTTGGTCTGAGGCGATGGCGGATCGGCCCACGATCTCGATGGGACGGCCCACATCAATGTACTGGAACTTGGACCCCAACCGGCGTGCCAATCCGGCCGATGTTCCGACCCATAACATGTGATCGGCGGTCTCATAGAGCGACTCGATTCTTGCGCTCGGCAATCCGTCTCGCATCTCAAAGGACAGAAAATGGGCGCCATCGTAACGATAGAGCCCATGCTGTGTGCCGATCCAGAGGTAGCCGGTGGAATCCTGCAGCATGCACAAGGTGGCCAGGTTGCCCAAGCCTTGTGAGCCGGAATACAGTTTGAAACTATAGCGTTGGGCAAACGTGTTCGAGGGCAATCCCAGCAATAGGATGCCGGTGAGACAAGCCAGCTGGGTAAGCGGGCGCAATAGTCCTCCGTATCTTCTTCCATCGGCATGTGGGGGGAAACCTTTATTGGGGGCGGGACCAGGTGGGGCAGGCCTTTCACTTTCAGCCTGCCGTCGGCTTTCTAGCCGGCGCTGTCCGGGCCAATCGGACACCTTTCACGGCGACACGCCGGGCAGAAGTCCGGCTACAGGCTGAAAGCCTGGCCCCACATCAGACTTGGGCGATTGGCCTTGAGAATCGCGTCCCACTTTAATGTCGCTATTCCAACACTGCGATGCGGGCGTTGCGGTAGAGCAGTTGCTCGCCTGGTTCGCTGAGTTCCTGGAAGCCGATGTGGCTGCGGTGGGGGCGTTGGGAAAGCGGCTGGACTTCTTCCTTCCAATCCTCGTGCGGGACAATTTTCTGAGTTACGGTGTCCAGGTTCGCGTCCTGAATGAGAATATCATTCAACCACACCTTCAATTGTGCGCCGCGCAGATCGATGCGATAGTGGTTCCATTCCCCAGGGTTATAAACCTGCTTGATCGGCGGAATTACTTTATAGATGGCGCCCGTGAGTTGATCGGAGGCTCCGTAACGGTAAAGCGAATATTCGTAGCGGGGGTCGGTGATTTGCAGCTCCATTCCGTTGTAGGAAGGACGGCCATGCAAGGGGGCCCGCAATGCCACACCACCGTTGCCGGTGGCGCCGCCGTTCACGAATTTGAAATCGACTTCGAGAACGAAATCGCCATATTCGCGTTCACTGAGCAGCCATGTGCCCACCCATTTGTGTGTCGGAGATTTACCACCGTAGAGTATTCCGTCTCGCACGTCCCAGGTGGTTGGAAGCTCCGGAGCATCCTTCACATTGGCCCATGTGCGGACCGTCCAGCCTTTGGTTACGGGACCATCTTCCGGGAATAAAGCGACAAATACAGGTTCACCCGCAGACACGGTGAGCGCTACTAGAAAAGCTCCGGCCAGTACAGTCAAGCATCGTTTCATGATCATCTCCGGCGCAATCGCACGGTCCAGTATACATCCGAAACCTGGGTTATCATGTACGACGATGCTGAGAAGCGGTGAAAAATCAGTTGGCGGGCGAAAGCGAAAGCGCCTGCCCCACTGCATTTTTATAGTGGCCATGACTTGTTTCCCCCTAGCGGCTCAAGTTGACGTCTTGACAGAGCGCTATGACAACGCCCGCTCCGGCGCCAATCTCAAAGAAACGGAGCTGAGGCCCGCGAACGTCAACAAGGATCACTTCGGAAAGCTGGCTTTTCGAATTGTAGACGGCAACATCTACGCGCAGCCCCTGATTGTCTCCGGCGCCAGGATCAAAGGTTCCAGGACCGCCAACGTCGCGATTGTAGCCACGGAGCACAACAGCGTTTATGCATTTGACGCGGAGGATTCTGCGCCGGAACCGGAGGGCCGCGAATCGAATCGGGCGCTCTGGCATACCGGTCCGGATGTTCTGGGAACGCCCCTCGCGAGCCAGGATCTGGCGGAAAGGCTGCATTCGACCGACTGCACCGACATGACCACCGAGGTCGGGATCACCGGCACTCCAGTAATCCGGCTCACGACACCGGCCTCGCCCAAAGAGGGGATCATTTTCCTGGTCGCGAAAGCGAAGCAGGGGGATGAGGTTGTTCAGAAGCTCATCGCGCTGCGTCTTGAGGACGGCGCAAAAGTGAGTGAGACTGTCATCGCCGCCAGTATCCCGGGCCTGAATTCCAACACCAAGATCACCTTCGACCCGCTCATTCAACTGAACCGGCCGGCCCTTCTGCTGGAGGGCAAGATCCTGTATATCGCCTTCGGCAGTCATTGCGATGAAGGGAACTATCACGGCTGGGTGTTCGCCTATGATGTGTCCGCTCCCAAGACGCTAAAGAAACTCGCGGCGTTCTCGGATACGTTGACGGAACGGGACGGAACGAATGCGGAAGGCAGGGCGGGCATCTGGATGTCGGGGCAGGGACCTTCGTCCGATGCCGCCGGAAATGTTTTCGTGGTGACTGGAGACGGAACCACCAATGGGACTACCGACTTCGGCAATAGCGTCCTGAACCTGAAGCTCACGTCCACGAAGCTTCAGGTCCGCGATTGGTTTACGCCGAAAAACAGCGAACAGTTGAAGGTTCTGGATGCCGATCTTGGTTCGGGCGGGGCGCTACTGGTTCCCAATAGCCATCTGCTGCTGGTGGGTGGCAAGGAGGGACGCCTGTACCTGCTGGATCGCAATAATCTGGGCCACGGAGCCAAGGCTGCGCTTCACGACTTCCAGGTGACCAACAATCCGCTGAAGCGAGTGGAGACACCGGGAGGCCAGGAGGACATCCTCTTTTGGAATCTCCACGGTTCGCCGGTCATTTGGCCCCGGCCGAAACAGATGTACGTTTATCTGATGGGCGAAGAGGATCATCTCAAGCAGTACCGGCTAGTTCCGGACTCTCGGATCGGATGGAAATTTGAATCAGATGCTCCTTGCAAAGTGAGCCGGGAATCCACGCCGCTGCCGAATCCGCCGAACGGGTTGCCGAACGTCAAAAATCGAGATCTGGTTTGGATGCCGGGCGGCTT
>Ga0302324_100031486_pt1 | contig 9999 bp, 5 predicted proteins | sample Palsa_T0_1_FD_201949 | JGI IMG/M metagenome (GOLD analysis project Ga0302324, IMG submission 201949) | Peat permafrost microbial communities from Stordalen Mire near Abisko, Sweden - Palsa_T0_1 | ecosystem: Environmental > Terrestrial > Soil > Palsa > Peat permafrost | place: Sweden: Abisko... | reverse complement strand
GCGCCCTCGGCCACCGCCTCGTTGACGAGCGCCTCGAAATGCCGTGCCGCGGCCTCATCGATCACGGTGCCCATATCCATCGAGGGATCGAACGGATCCCCGTAGAGTACGGCACGGGTTTTCTCGAGCAGCAGTTCGATGAAAGGCTCGGCGATGCTCTCCTGCACCAGGATGCGCTTGACCGCCGTGCAACGCTGGCCGGAGTTCTTGTAGGAGCCGCTCGCCGCCAGGCTCGCCGCCTCCTCAAGATCCGCATCCTCGAGCACAATAATCGGATCGTTGCCCCCCAACTCCAGCACCTGGCGCTTGTAGACGGCCTTGGCGGCAATGTACTTGCCGACACGCACGCCGCCGGTGAAGGTGACGAGATCCACGTCTGCACTGGTGAGGAGCTCATCGGCAATTTCGCCCGGATCACCGGTCAGCACCGAGAGCATCTCGGGGGGCAGGCCGGCCTCGTACAGGATGTCCGCGAGCGCAAGCGCCGTGAGCGGCGTTTTCTCGCTCGGCTTCAGCACGACGCGGTTATTGGTGGCGATCGCCGGCGCCACTTTGTGGATCACCTGATTGAGCGGATGGTTGAACGGCGTGATCGCCGTGATAGCGCCGAGCAGCGGCTCGCGCAATGTGTACACCTTGCGTCGCTTGCCATGCGCGGTGAGATCGCAAGAGAACACCTCGCTGTCGTCAACCAGGGCGGCATTGGCGGCGAACAGCAGCACATCGGAGGCGCGCCCGACTTCGTACTGCGAGTCTTTCAGGCAAAGACCCGACTCGAGGGTGATGAGGCGCGCGAGCTCCTCGCGCTGGCGTGCGACGATGGCGCCCGCCTTCATGAGGATCTGGTAGCGCGCATGGCGCGTGAGCGATGAGCGAAAAGCGCGCGCAATCTGTAGTGCGCGTTTGACATCATCGACGCTTGCCTTGGGTACAGTTCCGATGAGCTCGCCGCTGTAGGGGTGACGCACCTCGATCACGCGCTCGCGGCGAACCTTCTCGCCCGCGATGCGCAGTGATTCGCGGATGATCTCGCCTCCGTTTGCTGGGATGACTCTGGCGGACATCGGCTCTGCCTAGGCGGCGCGGTCGATGAGGTTCAACCCGAGATCGAACGCATCGAAGTTGCGCCAGCGCCGTGCCGGCTGGGCGCCCACACGGTGGTTGACGATGAGGGGGACTTTCTGCTCCGAGGTGCCGCCGTGTGAGCGCAGCGGTACATCAAGGCCCGACAAGTCGTGGCGGGCGCTCGTCGTGCCAATGACGGTGTCGCGCTGCGAGACCACTGCAAGATCGCCGATGCGATCCGCCGGCAACTCGAAGCGCGCGGCGGCCTCGGCGCGCATCAGCACCGTCTCGATCCCGGGCAGCGCCGCGATTTTTTCGGCAAGGGTGCGCGCGGTGTCGGGTGTGCTGACATATACGAGCGCAAAGGAGCCGAGCGCCCCGTGGTGCACGACATACGGATCCGTGATCGGCAGGATGACTCGTGCTTGGTTGCTGCCGAGCCAAGTATCGATGTGATCCTGAAGGTAGATCACGTTGGGCTTGCCATCGGCGCCATGCTTGGCGCTCATGCCATGATCGGCGGTCAGCACGATCGTTGCTCCCAGTTCGTCGAGCCGCGCAAGATTGCGATCGATCATCGCGTAGAAGTCGTTCGCGAGCGCCGTGCCGGGAGCAGCTTTGTGCTGAATGTAGTCGGTCGTCGACAGGTACATCAGATCGGGCCGCTCGCTTTGCATGAGCTGCACGCCGGCGACGAACACGAATTCCGAGAGCGCCGCACTGTAGACAGAAGGCAGCGGCATACCGACGCGGGAGAGCACGTTCTCGATGCCGTTCTCATCAAGAGTCGCTTGGTCGGCTTTCTCGGAGGAGAAGCAAATACCCCTCATGCCCTTGCCGAGGAGTTTACGTAGCTTGTCTTTGGCGGTGATCACGGCCACTTTCGCGCCGGCGGCGGAAAATGCCGCCAATATGGTCCCGACGCGTAAGTACTGCGGATCGTTCATCATCACTTCCTCGTCCGCTTCAGGGTCGTAGAAGTAATTGCCGCATATGCCGTGCACCGCCGGCGTAACCCCGGTCACAATGGACAGGTTGTTGGGGTTGGTGAAGCTCGGCATGACGCAGTCCGCGATGACACAAGTGCCTGCTCCGGCGAGCAGTCGGCCAAGATAGGGCGCGCTACCAGCTGCGACGGCGGCAGTGACGTACTCGTACTGACAGCCGTCGATGCAAACAACGACAACGGGACGGTCCATCCACTTATAGGTGCGGCCGTTTACAGTCATTTGGCTGGGCAAGATCAGTTACTCCGGAAACAGCCGCGGCCCGTAACAGCAGTCGCGACCTATTTTGCGATGGCGAATTGGAGACATTAGCACTCCCGCAAGGCGTTGAAATCTGCAAGCGGCAAAATATTGGGCTCGTCGGCAGATGTATATTTACATTTAGATATGTCATTTAAGTTATTGATATATCATGCTGAAGTTAAGCCCAGTGCCGCGGACTTACTTTCTGCAATGCCGGCGGCGTATGCAAATCCTCCGCGGCACGTGCTGCAACATGCGGCAAGCACGGACGAACACGCGTTCGTCAGATGCCAGCGCGTATTGACGCTTGCGGCGCTGCGTCGCGCACCCCCATTTCTCGCAGGCTCTCGGCGATGGCCTTGACCGCTTGGCGCAAGCTCTCAGGGCCGATCGCACCGATACAGCCCACTCGGAAGGTGTCCACGGTCGTTAATTTGCCCGGATACAGTATGAATCCGCGCTCGCGTACGCGGCGATAAAAGTCGCCGAAATCGTACGCCGGATGCGCTGGGGCGTGGAACGTGACGATGATGGGTGCCTGCACGGCATCCGGCAAAAATGTCTTAAATCCCAGCGCGTGCATGCCAGATATGAGTGCCGCGCAATTCTCGGCGTAGCGGGCGAGCCGTGAGGGTTGGCCACCCTGCGCCTGGTATTGATCGATGGCAGCGCGCAAGGCCGCCACCACGTGCGTCGGGGGCGTGAAGCGCCATTGCCCGGTAGCTTGCATGTAGCGCCACTGATCGAGGAGATCCATGGCGAGCGAAGCGCTGTTGCCCGCCGAGCGCTCCAGCGCCGCGCGCCGCGTAATCACGAGTCCCATGCCGGGCACGCCTTCAAGACACTTGCCGGAGGCGGCGATCAGCGCATCGAAGCGGATGGCCCGAGCATCGATGGGGATGGCACCGTAGGAGCTCATCGCGTCGATAATCAGACCGCGCCCGCGCTGCGCCACCGTGCTCGCAATCTCCGAGAGCGGATTTAGGATCCCCGTGCTGGTCTCGCAATGAACTTGTGCGACGTGCGTAATTGCCGCATCGGCAGCCAGAGCAGCGTCAATGCGCGCGGGGTCAGCCGGTTCTTGCTCACCATGCGCCAGCACGACGGCCTCTCGACCCAAATAGCCGAGCATGCGCACGATGCGCTTGCAGTAGCTGCCATTATCCGGCACGAGCACCTTTGCGCCCTTGGGGACGAGCGTGCCGAGCGCGGCTTCGACGGCGAACGTGCCGCTGCCCTGCAGCGGCACGCAGACATGCTCGTCTCGGCCATTGACCAGATCGACGAGATCGCGGCACACCGAGGCGGTCAGCGCGTTAAACGCGCCGTCCCACGATCCCCAGTCGCAGAGCATCGCCGCCTTGGTATCTGCCGAAGTCGTAAGAGGGCCGGGGGTCAGAAGAATGGGTTCAGTCATGGCGGAGCGCTCGCAACGCTATCTCAGGTGCAAAGTTCATTGATCACTTCCTCACCGATCGCAAAACCCGTCGAGGCGCCGATGCCGCTCGTGACCAGCACCAGGCGGATCGCCGGCGAGGGCGTGTCAACGAGCACCACCCGATCGCGCGCCACCGCATAGGTCCCCATCCAGCGCTCCCGCACGGCTGGCGCGGGTTGACCGCTCGCAGCCTGGTATTCGTTGAGGATCAGTTTGTAGACGCCTTCGTCGGCAAACGGCTCAGTGACCATATCGTAGTGGTGGCTGTCGCCGACGACCAGAGTTCTATCGGCGCCCTGAGCGACAATCAGATGGATGCCGTGCTTGAGATACTCCGGTTGGTCTGACTCGAGTCGCCGTCGCAGTGCGTTCGCCGCGGGCAGTCTTGCAAAGCCTGCGTAGCGCAGCAGGCTCAGGTCCGACATCAGCGTCCCCGGCAGTGCAAAGCCTGGGCTTTCCAAGCGCAACATCTGCAGCTTGCAGCGCTCAACCTGCGCGGCCGCCAGGCGCTCGGGAAACAGACTTACGAGGTCATCGCCCGGGCACACCACTGCGGCGGAAGCGAATCGTGGGCCGTGCGAGGTCTCGAGCCGGGGCGGTGTCACGCTCAGCACCGCAGTGCCCCAGCAAAAGGTCACTCCGTGCTCGCGGCTCAGCCACGCCGCGAGCGCCGGCAGAGCATCTCGCGACTCGACACGAAGCTCATGAGGGCTCCACAGCACGGCCTGCAGACCCGATGTTCGCAACTGCGGACATCGTTGCTGCACAGCCGACGGCGTGAGGAGCTCACAGCCCTCCGCTGTCTCGGAACGCATGAATGCCTCGAGCACGGCTGCGGATTCCGCGCGACGGGCGGCGAGCCACAGGCCCTGGTTGACGATCGGGATTCCCGCCGCGCTTGCCACCTCACACCACACTTGCCGCGTGCGGCGCGCGCGCTGCCATATGGCATTGGGATCCTGGCCGGTTATCGTGATGAGACCAAAATTGCGTACCGAGGCACCGCTTGCACGCGCACTGCGCTCGAGGACGAGCACCTTCATGCCACGTTTTGCGGCCGCCAGTGCGCAGGACAGTCCAATGATGCCAGCCCCCACGACCGCGAGGTCGAATCCTCTGGCGCGGGCGCTCATACGATTAGCGGCCGTGCCGGCATGTGGTACGCCGCAGCGCCTGGCGGAATCACGTGGCTTCGCCTTTGCGAGGCTTCATACGGATCAGCTTAAACTCTGCGCGCATTACACAAATAAGACCGACTGCAAGAAAGCAAAGCTGCTGCCCAATCGACCCCCTTGGAAAAGCTTGGCGGCTGCCTCAGCTTGCATCCGCAGCATCGCATCAAGAGACTCCTCGATCAGGGCAGTAGAGCTCCCCAGCTACGCAGGGCACGAGAAGACTGCGAGCTGCCCTGAGGGTAGTCTAAAGCGATCTAAATACCGGAGGCGAGGCGGGCAGGCGTGAAACCGGGGCGAAACGAGCCATGCTCCTGCGGCAGCGGCAGAAAGTACAAAAAATGCTGTGGGCAAGAGCAGTTTGCGCAAGTCGCAGCGCAATCCTTGCGTAGCCGCGGCGACTCGGTCGCGCGTGCTTACCCTGCGCAGGCGCAACTGCCCATGCCCGCAGAGATGCGGCAGTTCATCGCCTTGTTCAATGGCGCGCACTATGCGCAAGCGGAAAGCAGTGCGCGCGCACTGCTCGACCGCCAGCCGAATGACGGCGTGCTCTGGAAGGCATTGGGGATATCGCTCCTGATGCAGGGGAAAGATGCTTTGCAAGTGTTGCAGCAGGCGACGCAACTCATACCCGCTGATGCTGAGGCGCATCGCGCCTTGGGGAATGCGCGGCAAGACCAGGGGCAGCTTACTGCCGCAGTGGCAAGCTACCAGCACGCCCTCAAGATCAAGCCCGATTTCGCTGAGGCGTACGATGACCTAGGCACCGCGCTGCGCGCGCTCGGGCTGCGCGATGAAGCGGTGGCGAGTTACCGGCGTGCTCTTCAGATCAATCCCAACTTTGCCGAAGCGCACGGTAACTTGGGCAACGCACTGCGCGAACTCGGGCAGCTCAACGCGGCCGTCGCGAGCTACCGCTGCGCGCTTGCAAGCAAGCCCGAATTGGCCGAGGCGCACAATAATCTGGGTAACGCATTGCGCGAACTCGGGCAGCTCGATGCGGCCGTCGCAAGCTACCGCAACGCGCTTCAAATCAAGTCCAACTATGCCGAAGCGCACGCGAATTTGGGCAATGCGCTGCGCGAGCTCGGGCATTTGGATGCGGCCGTCGCAAGCTACCGCCAAGCACTTGAAATAAGGCGCGATTATGCCGAGGCGCACTGCAATTTGGGCCATGTGCTCATCGAGCTCGGGCAACTTGCTGAGGCGGCGGCAAGCTATCAGCGCGCGCTCGCTTTCAAGTCCGATTACGCCGAAGCGTATGCAAGTCTAGGTATCCTGCTGCGCCAACGAGGGCGCCACGATGAAGCCGAGGCTCATTGCCGCAGAGCCCTTGAGATCGATCCGAAATCGGCCGCGGCGCTTATCGTCCTCGCCGAACTTCATACTGACCGCGGCCAATTTGGCGCGGCGGAAGAGCTTTTCACGCGTGCCATCGCGATTGCGCCCAAATCCCCCGAAGCCTGGGCCGGCAGCTGCCGCTGCCGCAAGATGACCGGCAATGATGCATCCTGGCTCGCGGCGGTGGAGGCAATTGCGAGCCAGCCTCTGCGGCCTCACCAGGAGATTAACCTGCGCTACGCGCTCGGCAAATACTTCGACGACGTGCAAGATTTCGAGAAAGCATTCCGCAGTTATCAGCGCGCCAGCGAACTGAGCAAACGCTACAGGGGTACGTACGACCGACAACGCCAGGAGCAGCTTACCAATCGAATCATCCAGCACTTTGATCACGCATGGCTGCAGCGGAGCGGCAGTGGCGCGCCCGCATCGGCGCGTCCCGTATTGATCATCGGGATGCCCCGCTCGGGCACTTCGCTCGTCGAGCAGATCCTCGCCTCGCACCCGGACGTGTTTGGTGCCGGTGAACTGACGTTCTGGGATGCCGGGATGGCACAATACGAAGCCGCTTTCCTCAGCGGCGCGAGCGGCGCGACTACACTGCGCAAGTTGGGCGCCGACTATCTGCAGCTATTGCAGGGCGCATCAACTGATGCGCTGCGGGTGGTAGACAAGATGCCCGCGAATTTCCTCTTTCTGGGGCTGATCCATGCAGCGCTGCCAAATGCCCGTATCATTCACATGCGGCGCAACCCGATCGATACCTGCCTTTCGGCTTACTTCCAACATTTTGCAACTGTCTATCCTTACGCCAACGATCTGGAGGATCTGGCGCACTACTACACCGAATATTTTCGCCTCATGCAGCACTGGCGCTCAGTGCTGCCGCAAGGGGCGATACTCGACATGCCGTACGAAGGGCTGCTCGATGATCAGGAAGCCTGGAGCCGAAGGATGATTGAATTCATTGGGCTGCCCTGGCATCCACGATGCATGGATTTTCAGCAGACCAATCGCACCGTGACGACGGCGAGCAGATGGCAGGTGCGGCAACGCATCAGCAAGTCATCGAGCGGGCGCTGGCACAACTACGAGAAGTTTGTCGGGCCGCTGCGAAGGCTGCTGCAATTGGCGTAGAACGGGTGAGGAGCTAGTCCCGATAGTGCACTAGCGCATCGCCCAGTGCGTCCTCGAGCGCACCCAGATACGGTTTGAAGTTCTTCCACTGCTCAAGCCCTTCTCGAAATATGGGTTGGCGCACCTGCTCGGAGCTTGCAGTGCGTATGCTACGCGCAGTCTTGTAAAACTCAACGCAGCCCGGCTCGAACTCAAGCCCGCAGAAATCGAGAATTCGTCGCACATTGCCTTCGAGGTCATCGACGATGTCCTCATGCATGACGCGCAATACGCGCCCCGGCAGCACGGCTTGCCAGTGGCGCATCAACTCAAGGTACGTGCGGTAATAGCGCGCGATGTCCTCAACGCTGTAGGAAAATTCCTGCCCGGTTGCGAATAGCTGTTTCAGATTGCTGAAGCAGCAGGCCATCGGCTCGCGCCGCGCGTCGATGATCTTGGCGTTCGGCAGAATCAGGTGGATGAGGCCGAGGTGCCGGAAGTTATTTGGCATCTTGTCGACGAAGTGCGGCTTGTCGGTGCGGAAGATGCGCGTATCGCGCAGGTATTTATCCCCAAGCCGCAGGCAGTCAGCGGGCGTCAGGTCCGCGAGGACACGCGGGTAGCGCGGGTCGTCCAAGTCAGGGTCGCGCCCCTGCAGTTCCAGCACCATACGTGGAATCTCTGCAAGTTCCTGCGTACCCTCCACGCGCGAATGTGATGCCAGAATCTGATCAATCAGCGTCGATCCGGAACGCGGCAGTCCGACGATGAAAATCGGCTCGGCACTGTCGGCGCCAACGCCTACGCGCTGCGCGAAGAACTCGCGCGTGCACACTTCGATCTGCTTGCGCGTATTGAGCTCGATGGTCTGGGGACGATAGCGGCTTTCGGACCTTTTCAGAGAATTGCCCCGCTCGTAATAGCCAAAGGACTCTTGATACTCACCCCGATCCTCAAGCGCCTTGCCCAGCGCGAAGCACAAGTGATAGCGATCCACGAGTTGCGTGCTCGGTGCCGCCTCTTCGCTGCGCATGCGCGCGATCTCATCATCCGTGAAACGGTAGGTTTTGAGATTGGCAAGACTCCAATAGGCGTCGCCATAATTGGAACGGGCCGCCGCAGAGGCGCGGTAGGCCTCGATAGCCTCCTGTTGGCGGCCGAGCGTCTTCAGGCAATGGGCGACCGACAGGTGCAGATCCGGGGCCTGCGGGGTATCGACGAGGAATTCCCGATAGAGCGGCAGCGCTCGGTCATGTTCCCCTAGACCGACACAGGCATTCGCGTAGAGCATCCAATACTGTCTGTTCTTGGGCTCGAACTGCAAAAGCTTCTCGAGCTCCTCGCGCGCACGCAGATACTTGTGCCGAGCGACAAGGACGAGGGCGTAGTCGTGGCGGGCCGCCCGGTAGTCGGGTGCGAGTTCCAGAACGCCCTCGAGGAGCAGTTCCGCATCATCGAACACCTCACGCTTGAAGCCGATCCGTGCGAGCAAGCGCATGGCCTCGATGTGGTGACCGTGCTTGAGGAGATAAGCCCGAATGAGGTTCTCGGCCGGAGTCAGCAGGCCCTCGGAAAATAAGCCCGTGGCCTGGACGATCTCAGGTGGCAAGCGCTTGAGTGTGGCGACGTGCTCGGCGGCGACGCCGGCGTTTTCCGTCTGGCCCGTCATACGATAGAGACGCTCGAGCATGCTCCAGCTCGCGGGCAGTGCCGGATTGAGATTCACCCCCTGCAAGAACGCCTCGATGGCCTGCGGCGCATCGCGCATCACGACGTAGCAGTGGCCGCGTTCCTGGTACAAGCGGCTGAACGCCGGATGATGTCGCTCGAGCCTCTCAAGCGTCGCGAGCGCCTCGGGAATCTTGCTCAGCTGTCGCTGACTGACCGCAATCAGATACAGCACATCGCGGTTCTCCGGCACTTGCACGGCGAGCGTCTCGGCCGCCTGCAGGCTCTCCGCAAACTGACGGTTTTTCAGGAGCGCGCGTATGCGCTGAACTTCGAGCTCAATCGGCGAGACAGTCGGATTAATGGCGGTCGCGTCCATTGCAGGTGCGGCAAAAAAAGGGCGGGCATCGCTGCCCGCCCCGGATTCTAAAGCAGTCGCCGCGGGGCGGCTGCGCAGGATCACTTCACCTGCGGTTCCTTAGAACTTGTAGTCGATCTTCACGCCCAGCACCCGCGGACGCAGTGGCACTTCCGATTTGATGAACTGCGCGGAGGAGGTGAACAGGCTCGCGTCGGAATTAGACAGGTTGTCTCCGTAGAGCTGTACGGTCCAGTTGTCTTTGGCCGCTCCGATCGATGCATCGTAGGTCGTGTAGCCGGGTTGGTCGTAGCGGAGGAAGGTCGTCTCGGGGATGGGTTCGGTGCTGCCCGCCGTATAGGTCGCGGGCTGGCTCGACATATCCCCCACATGATTGGCACCCACCATGGCCCACGCCTTGTAGGAGTTGAATTCCCAGTCGTAGCGCAGCCGCACGTTGAATTCGATGGCCGGCGAGAACGCTGGACGGGTGCCCTCCGCGCCGAACGGGTTCACCAGCGGCTCGACCCCGATGCCCTTCTGAAATGATTCGGTGATGCACTGGCCGTAGGTGGGAGAGCTCGCCAAAGC
>Ga0302324_100031485_pt1 | contig 9999 bp, 8 predicted proteins | sample Palsa_T0_1_FD_201949 | JGI IMG/M metagenome (GOLD analysis project Ga0302324, IMG submission 201949) | Peat permafrost microbial communities from Stordalen Mire near Abisko, Sweden - Palsa_T0_1 | ecosystem: Environmental > Terrestrial > Soil > Palsa > Peat permafrost | place: Sweden: Abisko... | reverse complement strand
GATACGAAAACCGTGTGGCACGCCTGCCATAAAGCCGCCCAGCAGGCGGGCTTCCAGAAAAAGGTCCATCCCCACACGTTGCGCCAAGCCTTCGCCACTCATCTACTCAAGCTGGCGCCGATCTCCGCACCATTCAGATCCTGTTAGGCCATCGCGATCTCAAAGAGACCACCCTCTACCTGCACCTTTCGCAGCGTCATCTCCATGCTACCGCGAGCCCTTTGGACTCTCTGCAGTTGAACGACAGGTCACCACAGGAGGAGTAGATGAGCCGGCCACTGCTGGACGTGGCCGATCTCATCCGCAGCGCTCGTCTTCGGATAACGAAGCATCAATGTGAAGGAGGACAAACTTTTCAAGCGATTTATCCTTTCCCTCAAGATGATCCAGCTGAGGGGGTGGGTTCGTTAACAGAGTGCAAATACCGTTTGTTGATCAGGGAACGGTGGCCGAATTAGCGTGAGGCCCCGATATCCACTGCGCCTCTATAGTAACCGCCGTCTTCGATCATCATCCGTGCAGTGGTCACATCTCCGACGATAGATCCTTTGGGAGTGATTTTCACGCGCTCACGTGCGTGCAAGTTGCCAGCGAGCCCCCCGTGTACAATCAGTTCGGGAACGACAACATCGCCCCTTACTAAACCTTTTTCGGTGATTGTGAGAACCCCTCGTTCGAGGCTGATTGGGCCGTCAATTTGTCCGTCCACGACTAGATTTTCCTCTCCGCGCACCTGCCCTGTGATGTGCAGTCCCTTCAATATTCGGCTGCTACTTCGGAACTGTTCGGCACTTCCCGGATCGTCAAAAATCTCGCTCATCATCTCCTCTGTTATTGCTGCAGTCCTAAACGCGTTGCGCACCGACCAACAACGGAAGTAAGGTCGCCTGTGTGCCAGTTGGGGGAGGCGGGGTTCGCCGTCAGACGCTCAAATGCGCGCGGACGATCTCGTCGGTGAGTTCGCCGATCGCGCCGGCGGCAACCTGGCGCCCGTTGGAAAGGATGCAAAACTCGCTGCCTACGCGGCGCGCGAAGGGCAGCTTCTGTTCCACCAGAAGCACCGCCAAGCCCTCTTCCTTGTTCAAACGCAGGATAATGTCGCCGATTTCGTGGACGATATTCGGCTGAATGCCCTCGGTGGGCTCATCGAGAATCAGCAACCTGGGCTCGAGAACGAGCGCGCGGCCAATCGCGAGCTGCTGCTGCTGCCCGCCGGAGAGGTCGCCGCCGCGGCGGTTCAGCATCTGCTTCAGCACAGGAAAGAGGCTGAAGATACGTTCGGGAATTGCCCGGGCTCCATTCTTACGCACGCCCAGACCCACCTTCAGGTTTTCCTCCACAGTGAGATGCGAAAAGATTTCGCGTCCCTGAGGCACGTAGCCGATCCCGATCCTGGCGCGCTCCTCGGCGCGGCATTTCACCAGGTCGGTTCCGTCGAAGGTGACGCTGCCGGAACTCGTCTTCAGCAATCCCATAATGCATTTCAGCAGGGTCGTCTTGCCCATGCCGTTGCGGCCCATGAGACAGATGAGAGCGCCGGCCGGAACCGTGAGGTCCACGTCCCAGAGGGTGTGGCTGCCGCCGTAGAATTGATTGAGACCCTTGACTGCCAGCACGATTATTCTCCGAGATAGACTTCGATCACGCGGGGATCGTTCTGCACCTGATTCATATCTCCTTCGGCGATCACGCGGCCTTCGTGCAGCACGGTGACCCGCTGGGCGATGGAGCGGACGAAATCCATGTCGTGCTCGACCACCACCACCGAGTGCTCGCCCTTGAGCGAAAGAAGAAGCGCGGCCGTCCGTTCGATTTCCTGCGGGGTCATCCCGGCGACCGGCTCATCCACCAGGAGCAGTTCGGGGTTTTGCATCAGCAGCATGCCGATCTCAAGCCACTGCTTCTGGCCGTGTGAGAGTATCCTCGCCTGCATCATTTGCTGATTGCCGAGGTCGATGATCTCCAGAACTTCGTTGATGCGTTTGTGCTGCGCGGCTGTTCTGCGCGCAAAGAGCGTTTTCAAAAACGATTTGTCGCCGGCCAGGGCGAGTTCGAGGTTTTCATACACCGTCAACTGCTCGAACACCGTGGGCTTTTGAAATTTCCGCCCGATGCCCGCCTGGGCGATTTCGGGTTCGGAGAGCGAAAGCAGATTCAGTTTGGGCCCGAACCTCGCCGTTCCCGAATCCGGGCGAGTCTTACCGGTGATGACGTCCATCATGGTGGTCTTGCCGGCGCCGTTGGGTCCGATGATGCAGCGCAGTTCCCCGGGCTCAATCTGCAAGGTGAGCCCGTTGAGCGCCTTGAAGCCATCGAAGCTGACGGTGAGCTTGTCGAGGTACAAGGTTTTATCGCGTGCGCTCATTCTTCCGACGGCTCCGGACTGCCCGTTTGGATCGGCAGCCGCTGCGTTTTTCCAGGTTTCTTTTCGCGGCCCTGCACGAGGCCGATAATGCCGCGCGGCAGGAACAGCGTGACGAGTACGAACAGCGCACCCAGCGCGTAGTTCCAGATTTCAGGGAGCGCGCTGGTGAAATAGGTTTTCGCGTAGTTCACGAGCAGGGCGCCGGCGGCAGCGCCGTAGAGCGTTCCGCGCCCCCCGACCGCGACCCAGATAACAACCTCGATCGAATTGATGGGAGCAAACTCGCTTGGATTGATGATGCCGATCTGCGGAACGTACAGCGCGCCGGCGATCCCAGCCAGAACGGCGGAGAACACAAAAATCCAAAGCTTGAAGGATTCCACGCGGTAGCCGAGGAACCGGGCGCGGCTCTCCGCGTCGCGGATGGCGCGGATCACACGCCCCGCGCGAGAGGAGACGATCATGCGGCATATGAGGTAGCTTGCTGCCAACATGAATGCGGTAATCACCAGAAGGACCAGGCGCACGCGGCCGGAGTCGAGATCGAAACCCAGGATGTCTTTAAAGTCGGTGAAACCGTTGTTGCCGCCGAAGCCCATGTCGTTCCGGAAGAACGCGAGCATCAAAGCGTAGGTGAGTGCCTGGGTGATGATCGACAGATACACGCCGGTGACGCGGGAGCGGAACGCGAACCATCCGAACGCGAGCGCCAGCAATCCCGGCACGAGGACGACCATCAGCAGGGCGAAGCCGAAGTGGTTGAAGCCATGCCAGAACCACGGCAGCGACTTATAGTTGAGGAACACCATGAAGTCGGGAAGAACGGGATCGCCATACACGCCCCGGGGGCCGATCTCGCGCATCAGGTACATGCCCATCGCGTAGCCGCCCAGCGCAAAGAAGGCTGCGTGCCCGAGACTGAGAATGCCGCAGTAGCCCCAGATCAAATCGACCGCGAGGGCGAGCAGCGCATAGCAGAGATACTTGCCGATCAGCGCCAGGCCGTAGGGAGAAATATGAAATGCCGAAGACGCAGGCACCACCAGATTGAGGATGGGCACGACAATGACGATCAGCGCCAAGCCGCCCAGAAACCAGGCGCTCCCGGAATCCTTTCTTGCGCTGATCCACAGGGTATATTGGCGCGGAGGCATGGTTACTGATTTTCCGAGGCGCGTCCTGTGGGTGGAAAGAGGCCGCGCGGCCGAATCTGAATGAACAGGATCAGGGCTATGAGCACAAAAATCTTCGCCAGGACGGCTCCCGCGTAGGGCTCCAATAGTTCGTTGACGATTCCCATGGACATGCCGCCCGTCATGGCGCCCCAGAGATTTCCAACTCCGCCGAAAACAACCACCAGGAAAGAATCGATGATGTAGGACTGCCCCAGGCTGGGATTTACGTTGGTCAACTGGCTGAGCGCCACGCCGGCGATGCCTGCAATCCCCGAGCCGAGGCCGAAGGTCATCGCGTCCACCCACTCGCTGCGAATGCCCATCGCTTTAGCCATGGCGCGATTCTGCGATACGGCCCTGATCTCAAGGCCCATGCGCGTGCGCTTGAGCACGACCAGAAGAGCCGCGAAAACCATCATGGTGAAGATCACGATGTAGAGGCGGTTGTAGGTGATCGAGAGGGCGTCGTTTACCTGGAGCGTGCCGCTCATCCAGTTGGGCGTGACGACCGAGCGATTGAGAGCTGTAAAGATCGAGCGCACGAGTTGCTGCAGGATGAGGCTCACACCAAACGTCGCGAGCAGAGTCTCGAGGGGCCTTCCATAGAGAAAGCGGATGACGGTTCGCTCGATAAGAATACCTACGAGGGCTGCGACCAGAAACGCGGCCGGAATCGCCACGAGAATCGATATCTCGCCGTGGCTCGGCATGGCTACCTGCACCACGTAGGTGGTATAGGCGCCGAGCATCATCAACTCGCCATGCGCCATGTTGATCACACCCATAACGCCAAACGTGATTGCGAGACCAGTGGCAATCAGCACAAGGACCGAGCCTAAACTCAACCCGAAAAACAGTGTTTCGATGCCGGAATAGAAATTGCGGCGCCGGGTGATGGACTTCACCGCGGCGGCGGCGGCGTCGCGCACGCGCTCGTCGCTTTCGGCGAAAGTGCCGTCGGGAGATTTCTCGATCAAGCCCTGCAACTTATTGAGGACATCCTGCCGGAGGCTGTTGCGAAGCGTGGAGACCGCTGCCAGACGCGCCCGCGCATCCGAACCATCCAGCGCGGCCAGCGCCAGACCGGCGGCAATTTCTTCTTTCACTCGAGGATCGGTTTCCACACCGCTGCGCGCGCGCAGTAATTGTACGTTGCTTTCATCAAGGTCTCGCTCGATGTCCCGCACGGAGTCCAGGCGGACAGCGGCATCGGGACTCGATAAGCCATAGCGTGCCAGCGTGGTCTGCAACGTGCGGCGCAGATGGTTGTTGGTGACGATTTTCGTCAAACTGTCAGACGAAGCGGAGCCGGCGGGCTTGAGCGTCAGCGGATCGATCAGATCGAGCGTGGTGGAATCCTCTTCGCCTGCTTTCACGAGGAAAATCTTCTGATCCTGGGTGCGGTAGTAGAGACGGCCTTCGAGGAAGGCCGTGAGAACAGGCCGGACGCTCGGATGGCCGGTCTGCGCCACCTGGTCGATGATCTTGTCTTTGGCGTCGAACTCAGCGGTGCGCAATTGTCCCACGGTCGAGAGAAAGGCCGCGTCGCTCGACGATTGAGCGTATAGGGGACCAGCGCTCCGGCTGGCGAGCAGCAGCAGTAAAAAAAGCCACTGCCCGCCAGACCGAAGGAAAAGCTTCTTCATTTGTAGTTTTGCCCCGAACATGTCTTGGTGGCTTTGTTGTAGTTACCGCACTTCAGAGTCACCCAGTCTGCCACGATGTCCTTGTCGGAAGGAAGATACCGTGACCACGCCTCGCCGGGTACGGTGGTCGGTGATTTCCAAACCACGTCAAACTGCCCATCGCCGCGAATCTCGCCGATGAAGACTGGCTTGGTGATGTGATGATTTGGCAGCACTTTAGCCATGCTGCCAGTGAGGTTCGGCGTTTCAAGGCCGGGCAGCGCGGCGAGAACCTTCTCCACGTCCGTCGTTCCGGCTTTCTGCACCGCCTTTACCCACAGATTAAAGCCGATGTAGCTTGCTTCCATGGGATCATTGGTCGTCCGCTTGGGGTTCTTGATGAACGTGTGCCATTGATTGATGAACATTTTGTTCGCCGGCGTATTGATGCTTTCGAAGTAGTTCCATGCCGCCAAATGGCCAACGAGAGGCTTGGTGTCCATGCCCGAAAGTTCTTCTTCGCCGACCGAGAAAGCCATTACCGGGATGTCCTCCGCGGAAATCTTCTCGTTGCCAAGTTCCTTATAGAACGGAACGTTGGCGTCGCCATTGATCGTCGAGACGACCGCGGTCTTCTTTCCGGCGGAGCCGAACTTTTTGATGGCGGCGACGCGCGCCTGCCAGTCAGAGTAGCCGAAGGGTGTGTAGTTGATGGAAATGTCTTCGGGCTTCACGCCCTTGGCAAGAAGGAAGGCCTCGAGAATCTTGTTGGTGGTCCGGGGATAGACGTAGTCGGTTCCCTCCAGCACCCAGCGCTTCACGCCCACTTCGTTCATCAGGTATTCGACAGCGGGAATGGCCTGCTGGTTCGGAGCGGCACCGGTGTAGATGACGTTCTTGGACGACTCTTCTCCTTCATACTGCACTGGGTAGAAGAGCAAGCCGTCATCCTTTTCGAAAACGGGGAGCACCGATTTTCGGGACACTGAAGTCCAGCAACCGAAAACTACCGCGACCTTATCTTTTTCGAGCAATTCCTGGGCCTTCTCCGCGAAAAGAGGCCAGTTGGACGCTGGGTCAACGACGACGGCCTCCAGCTTCTTGCCGAGCAGCCCTCCCTTCTTGTTTTGCTCGTCGATCATCATCAGGTCCGTGTCTTTCAGCGTGGTCTCGCTGATCGCCATCGTTCCCGAAAGAGAATGTAGAATGCCTACCTTAATCGTGTCTTGCTGGGCCTTGGCCAGCCCGCACAGCGCCATTCCGAAGGCCAGCAGCACGCCCGCGATACACAGCTTCTTATATTTCAAGTCGTCCTCCTTTTTTGTGTCCAGCTCCACACATCGTTTCTGAATTTGAAAGTTGCCCTCGCCGAACCTCACGCATCGATCATGCAGCTGCGATGCAGAGCCTCTCGCGACTTCACGTCCGCCCGGAGCTCAGTGGGAGCCCAGACCGAACGTCTTGGAGAACTGCAGTTGGAGGCCGACTCCCGCCTGCCAGTTGTTTTTCGTAACGGCGTCGTTGAAGCGAGTGTCCTTGTAGAAGCTCATCACTCGCGCATCAAACTGCTTGATGATGTAGTTGAAGTTCACCTCGGTGGTATTCTGACGGTAGGCTGGATTGGCCGTGCCGATTCCATCGGTAAATTGCGCGATGGCGTACTTGCCCAGTACCTCGAACTTGCCTATGCCCACCTGCTTCGGGATCAAGAAGGATGCAAGCCCGTAGGCTCCTTGGCTCTTAGCATAGTCGCCGTTATAGCCGCCGAGCCTGTTGTAGCGGGCATACTCACTCTCAATCGTGAATGCTCCGCCGCCCGGCACCTTCTTCTCCATCAGGAAGTCGACAGTGGAAGCCGTCTTGCCGGACTGCACCTCGCTCGCACCACCGATGGCCAGCAGGTTCTTGTCGCCATAATAGGTGCCGTTCAGGTAGTAGCCATTCTCCGCATCCCAGAAATCGATTTGGACGCGGCCAGCCCAAATGAGAGGGCTTGTGCTAGTCCCGCCCCCGACGGAGGTGCCGTCAAACGCGCCAACGGAGACCTTCACCTTCGCGATGCCCGCCTTGAAGTCGCCCCAGTACATTGCGCCATTGTCGCGGCCCTGATAGACGAACGGATAACCGTCCTGGATGCCGTCGGTGTAAACATCCCACTCGTGGGCGTAAAACGGTCCGTAGAGGTTTGCGCGGTCACTAGGCGGAAGAAAGCGGCCAAACCAGATGTTGACCTTGGGCGAGAAGTGGAATTGCCCCACCGCGTCCAATATATTCAAGTCATCGGTTGAGCTGGTGTAGTCGGTGTTGAACATCACGCTGATGTACTTTGTGATGTCCCCGCCGAAATAGAGGCGCGCGTGGTTCAGCGAGAAATTGTCGACGTCGCTGCCAACATCAGGCTCGGTGTGGACATAGCTGGTTTGTATTCCGCCGCCAACGCTTATCGTGGGTTCAAACGTGTCCGTCTGGGCCCGCAGTGGCGACGCTGCCAATATCAGAAGGACAGCCATCCAAAAGGGCGACGATCGGGCAAGGGCGAAAGCTCGCGCAACCCGCAAACAACTTGCCCGGACTCTTACAGACACACCTTCGGTAACCATAGGGGACATAGAAGCCCTCATTTCGATGTGAGTTTGTAATCTCTAATTAATTCTGTTCACTACACGCACACCACGGCATAAATCCAATCCATAAACTTTTCCCATGGAATAAGGATTTATAGACCGCACGCATGCAGAAACGGCAATTGCTGAGACAACTCCACCTGAGGGAAACATCCGGAGATGGCCCAGGGATAGTGCCCGGCAATGCGATCACTGACGGGCGATTTAAGTAAAGCGACTCGGATCGAGACACTTTACAGGGAGTTCTTCTGAATAGGTCGACGGAACGACGCGAGTATCAGGGCAAGAACAGCAAAAGTAAAACGCAAGTTTTGAATACAGCTGATTACGAATATTTATTCCAGATGACACTCAGATGAAAGCAAGGTGACAACGGCAAGGTTATAGCAGAAGGCAGCTTCTGACCTGGCCCGATTAGGAATCGTTTCCCCCGGCTACGATGAGCTAACCGTCAACGTCGTTCACCACGAAGCTGGCCCACTGCGGAGCCAATCGAAGTCCTGGCCGGGTCACGCCAGCGATGCCGTTAAGCAGCCAGTAGGTGTTGGTGAGGTCGAAGCGCGGGTCGAGGCCGGGCGTGATGCCATAACTAGTAAGTACTTGTTAGCACTTAGTTCTGCACGGTTGCGGGGGCCGGGATGGTGCTCCGAATCATCGGAACACGGGGGATTCGTGAATAAGCTTGCAAAGTCTGCGGTACGGACTATCGCCACGGTTGCGTTACCGATTTTTGCGACGGCCACCGTTTCACGAGCAGGACAGCCGGCTGTCGTTCCCGAAATCGATCCCACGACTGGCTTGACTGCAATCGCTCTGGTTGCTGGGGCCGTTCTGGTAATTCGGGGACGCTGCAAGAATTAGATCTTCAGGCTGAGTCTCCTCGTATACCGCAGCGGCCGACCAGAGCGACTTGGTGGTCAGCGCATCGTAACTCCCGTGTAGTTCTATAAAGGGAGAAGTCAAGAAAAAACACATCTCCTCCGGCTGGGATTTTTCTTGCTTCGCAGCCCACTTGATCGAGCGAGATCTGTTTTGACCGACCGCGCCATGTGCTCGGTTGCGGGGCACGATGGCCCTGTAGTGGATTACCGGACAGATACCGGCCTAGTACCCCAAATGTCCAGTTAGCGCTTGTTACGCAGGACTTGCGGTGCTTTTTGGCGGTTGTGTCTCCCATCCGTACCAGGACGGCCGATCTTCTGATACTCCCGAATCAGTACCTTCCTCCCATTTTGTGCGGCATAGCGATCGAGTCTGATTGCATGTGGAGGATAATCGAGTGAAAAGGACATTGCTGGTCGTTCTATTCTTGGTTTTTTCCGCGTCTGCCAGGGCGGATACAGTTTTCACGAATTTCGGGTCGCCGGGGCAAACCTATTACAGCTCAGGTTCAGGTTCAGGTTATCTTATAGGACAATTCTTTGGTTGGAACGATGTGATTGCAAGTCCCTTCGTCACGTCAGAAACAGCGACACTAACGGATGTCATGCTGGCGGTGAATGGATACGGATCACTGACGACCGTGTATGTTGAATCGGACATCGGAGGCGCCCCAGGAACAATTCTTGATACGCTGACCACACTGGGGGCAATCGGCGGCTTTGGCACTCCATCTATTCTTACTTATAGTTGTTCGGCCTGTCCTCAACTTGCAGGTGGAACCGAATATTTTCTCGTCGCCGGAGTAGCCTCCGGAGGAGATAAGAATTGGGAATTGTCAAATAACGACACGGGCACCTATTACTTAAACGACTCCGGAACCTCGACGGGCCCGTGGGAGGGGATAAGCGGAACGATTCCTGCTTTTGAGGTGGACGGTACTCCTATCTCAACCCCTGAGCCCTCGACCCTTCTCCTGCTTTCGGGCGGACTTATTGGTTTGGGCTTCGTGAAGCGGAAAGTGTTTCAGAGCTAGTAGCCCAAGCCGGGGGCCGCAGACCCCGGTGTCTACTCTGAATGCATTGTGGCTATTTCGCACCGTAATTATTGACCGCTTCCACCGCCGAACGTATAGCCCAATGCGCCGCCGGATTTCCTCCTGCGGGAAATCAGCGTTTTCCCCAGCAAATTCCACTTGGACGTATTGTTTGAATGCATAAGTCAGGGGAGCGTTTGGTAGAAAAAGCTGAGCTCAGCGCAAATGCTGACTCAGAATCAAACCAAGGAGGCTCCCCATGGAACAGATGTATTACATTGGCTTGGATGTTCAC
>Ga0302324_100031484_pt1 | contig 9999 bp, 6 predicted proteins | sample Palsa_T0_1_FD_201949 | JGI IMG/M metagenome (GOLD analysis project Ga0302324, IMG submission 201949) | Peat permafrost microbial communities from Stordalen Mire near Abisko, Sweden - Palsa_T0_1 | ecosystem: Environmental > Terrestrial > Soil > Palsa > Peat permafrost | place: Sweden: Abisko... | reverse complement strand
GCCTCGCGCTTCTTCGCGGTCGAAGCGTCCCACCCTACAACTACGTTGTGCATAAGACCGTAACCAGCGAGTCCTTCCAGGCCTGACAAACGTTGTCCGAGACTTTCCCGGCACCAATTTCGTATGAGCTTCTTGCAGTCCTAAACATCACAAGGGGAGAGTCTGGTAGCAATGGATCTAAAACTAAAGCTGTTCGGCTGCATTGCTCTTGCAATTGCGACAATTACCAGTGCGAATGTCATTCCGGCTTCCGCCGCCGACACCTATCAAGTGCAGCAAACCTGGAAACTCGGCGGCGACGGCGGATGGGATTACCTCAAAGTCGACGAACCCGCTCACCTCCTCTACATCACTCGCGGCAATCGCGTCATGGTCGTTGACGTGCAAACCGGCAAGCTCCTCGATGAGATCAACGGTTTTCAAGGCGTTCACGGAGTGGCCCTCGACACCACCGGAAAGTACGGCTACATCAGTGACGGAAGCGCGGGCATGGTTCGCGTCTTTGACCGAACCACCCGGCAGGTCGTCGCCTCCGTCCCAGTCGGACAGAATCCCGACGCCATCCTCTTTGAGCCCACTCACAAATACGTCTTCGCCATGAACGGGCGCAGCAAAGACGCAAGTGTTGTCGACGCCGCAACCAACAAAGTCATCGCCACCATCCCGCTCCCCGGCAAGCCCGAGTTCGCCGCTACCGATGGCAAAGGAAATGTCTTCGTCAACATCCAGGACAAAAATGAACTCCAACGCATCGACGCCAATTCGCTAAAAGTCACCGCCACCTGGCCGCTCGCCCCCTGCGAATCGCCATCCGGACTGGCAATCGACCGGGCAAGTCACCGGCTATTCTCCGTCTGCGATGGCAAAGTCATGGCCGTCACCAACGCCGAAACCGGCAAAGTCGTCGCCACGCCAGCTATCGGGGACGGTCCCGACGCCGCCGGTTTCGACAGCCAGCGCAAGTTGGCCTTCAGCTCCAATGGCGAAGGAAACCTGACCATCCTCCATCAGGACTCGCCCGACCAATACTCCCTCGTTCAAACCGTCAACACCAAGCGCGGAACCCGCACCATGGCCCTCGACGAATCTACCGGCAAAGTGTATCTGGTGACCGGCGACTTCGGTCCCCGGCCAAATCCAACCGCCGACAATCCTCGTCCCCGCCCCGCCATCCTCCCCGGAACCTTCAGCGTCTTGGTCGTCGGCAAATAGCGCGGAATAGGCCAGGCAACCCCCTCGATGGTGCCAGCCTACTCAATATCCAGCTAAACCCCGAACCAACTGATCCGAACGCCTTCCCCGCGAACCTTTCCACCCGGCTGCAATTCATCCTGCATCCCAGCAGAGAGCACATTTCCTGCCACTGGCCTAAACTCTGGAAAAACGATAACAATAGTGTGACCAAAAAAGGAAGCTTCCATGATGGAGTTCCACATCTCGCGCGACACCCGCGGACGTTACCAGGTAAAAGACGTTCTCTTTAGCTATACGGGAAATGTGGTCTTCGCCGACCTCGCCGCTAGCCGAGACCTCGCCAACCGCATGAACGAAGTCCGCGGCACCGCCAGCGATCCAGCGTCCGCTATCAATCCCGCCGCCCTCTTCGCCATGGGACTCATCGACGAGATCAGCCATGCCCTCGTCCAGCATTACCGCAAAAACTACGATCCGCAGGTCATGACCCGCGCCCTCTCCTGGTTCGAAACCAAAATCGGCCACGAAGGTGTCGAGAAGCTGCTGCGGACCTTCGCTGGAGAATTCCCTAACGCCCCCGTCTACCGTGGCCGCGAAAAAGCCGAAGAATGGCTCGCCGCCTCGACCGATGGCGTGCCCAACCGCGAGGCCGCGCTCGAAGAGATCATGATGCTCTGGCTCGCCAACCGGAACCGCGCCTTCTCGCCCTTTAAGGAACTCTTCGACGACCAAAAGCTCGATACCTCGACAGACTATCCCAAAGTCATCGCTGACCTCGGCACATACTTCGCCGGCCGCCCTCCCATCCAGATCGACGAAGACGACCCCGCTAGTCCCAAGGTCAGCCTCCTCGATCTACTTGAAGCCCCCCAACTCGCCGCCCCCGACTCGCTCACCGGCCAGCTCGCTTTCCTCCGCCAGAACTGGTCGAAATTCCTCGGCGACGATATCCGTCGCCTCCTCCTCGCCGTCGACGTCCTCAAAGAAGAAGAGACCGCCATCTGGATGCGCTTCCATCCCCAGGATGGCGGCCAGGGCCAGCGCCGTCAACAGTGGCACCAGTTCGAAATGGGCAGCCACGCCGACGTCCCCACCTTCACATCCTCCGACGTCGAATACGAACGCTTCAGCCCCGACGTCGAGTGGATGCCAACCGTAGTCCTGATGGCCAAGTCCACCTACGTGTGGCTCGCCCAGCTTTCCCGCCAATACGACCGCCCCATCGAGCGCCTCGACCAGATTCCCGACGAAGAACTCGACACCCTCCGCGACCGCGGCATGAACGGCCTCTGGCTCATCGGCATCTGGGAACGAAGCCGCGCCTCCAAAACCATCAAGCGCCTCTGCGGACAGCCCGACGCCGTCGCCTCCGCCTATTCGCTCGCTTCCTATGACGTTTCCGCCAATCTCGGCGGCGAGGCCGCCTATGTCAACCTCCGCGACCGCGCCGCAGCCAGAGGAATCCGCCTCGCCAGCGACATGGTACCCAACCACATGGGCATCGACTCCACCTGGGTCATCGAACACCCCGAGTGGTTCCTCTCCCGCAGCGATTCACCGTACCCCGCCTATCGCTTCGAAGGCCCCGATCTCTCCGACGACGACCGCGTCGAAATCAAAATCGAAGACCATTACTACGAACAAACCGACGCCGCCGTAGTCTTCCGCCGCCGCGACAACCGGACTGGCGATATCCAGTATGTCTACCACGGCAACGACGGCACCAGCTTTCCCTGGAACGACACCGCCCAGTTGAACTACCTCAGCGCCACTGTTCGCGAACAAGTCATCCAGACCATCCTCCAGGTCGCCCGCCTCTTTCCCATCATCCGCTTCGACGCCGCCATGACCCTCGCCCGCCGCCATGTCCAGCGCCTCTGGTTTCCTATCCCAGGCAGCGGCGGTGCCATCCCCTCCCGCGCCGAATCCAGCATGACCCAGGCCGAATTTGACGCCCTCATGCCTCACGAATTCTGGCGCGAAGTCGTCGACCGCGTCGCACATGAAGTCCCCGGCACCCTCCTCCTTGCCGAGGCCTTCTGGCTCATGGAAGGCTATTTTGTCCGCACCCTCGGCATGCACCGCGTCTACAACAGTGCCTTCATGGTCATGCTCCGCGACGAAGACAACGCCAAATACCGCTCCGTCCTCAAGAACACCCTCGAATTCGATCCCGACATCATGAAACGCTATGTCAACTTCATGAGCAATCCCGACGAGCGCACCGCCATCGACCAGTTCGGCACCGGCGACAAATACTTCGGAGTCGCCACTATGATGGCCACTCTGCCCGGATTACCCATGTTCGGTCACGGCCAGGTCGAGGCCTTCACCGAAAAATACGGCATGGAGTACTACAAGCCGCGCTACAACGAAACTCCGAATCAAGACCTCGTCGACCGCCACATGCGTGAGATCGCGCCGCTCCTCCGCCAGCGCAAACTCTTCGCCGAGAGCTACAACTTCGTCCTGTACGACTTCTGGAAAGACAACGGAGAAGTCGACGAAAACGTCTACGCCTATTCCAACCGCGTGGGCGACCAGCGCGCCATCGTCCTCTTCCACAATCACTACGGAGAAACCCGTGGCACTATCCACTACTCCGCCGCCTTCGCCGACAAATCCACCGGCACTCTCCGCCAGACCGCCCTCCACGACGCCATGGCCTTTCCCACCGACGACTCCCTCTTAGTCGCCCATCGCGAAACCGTCAGCGGCCTCGAATACCTGACCCGAGCCAGCGATCTCCGCGCCAAAGGCATCGCCGTCCCACTCCACGCGTACCAATATCGAGTGCTCCAAAACTGGCGCGAGCTCCGCGCCGACAAAGAGCATCCGTGGGATAAGCTCTTCGACTCGCTCCACGGCCAGGGCGTCCCCAATCTCGACGAAGCTCTCATCAAACTCAAACTTCAGCCCGTCACCGACGCCCTGCGCGCTGTCCTCGATCCGGTATTGATTCGCGCCCTCGCTGAGCTCTCCGAACTCCACGACGTCATCACCGACCACGACGCCCACGTCCTCAAATCCAGCGCCGCGCAAAAGAAGCGGCAAGAGTTCTTTGAGACCATTTGCGACCGTGCCTGCGTCTTCTTCCATCACGCCCGCCATTTTTCAGCGAAACCCGGAGAAAGAGCGCCCATCTACGACGAACCATTAGAGTCGGCGGAACTCGCCATCAGCCTTCGCAGTCTGCTGCGCAAAATCATGCGCATTCCTCAAATGGAAGACAGTCTCTTCCCGACCTCATCCGATGCCCAGGCCGCAATGTGGTCCGCGGAGGCACGCCGAGTTCTACCCAGCCGTAGCCCCCGCATCGACAGCGCCGCGGTATGGGGACCAACCATCGGCTGGGTGCTGTTAAAGGTCTTAGCCGAATGGATCGAGACCGCTGACCAGCGCGCGGCCTCTGCTACGACCGCGAAAGCCCCCACCGAGAAAGCCATCGCCAGCCGAGCGGTCGAGCTCCGAGCCATCGACCTTTTTGATCATCTCCGTCTCCGTTCCGCCTTCGGCGAAACCTTCGCCTTCATCGGCGTCGAAGGCGAAGACGCCTGGCGCGCCGCTGCCCGCATCCGTGTCGCCTTCCTTCCCGTCAACGACGTCCAGAAAACCGCCGAACAAGACGAAACTGGCCCATGGTGGAGCGACCCCGACGTTCGCTGGCTCACCGGCCTTCACGAGGCCGACAAAGTGTGGTACTTCAATCAAGAGTCCTACGAACAAATGGTCTGGTGGTCCGCTCTTCCGCAACTCGTCGAAGTCGAAACCGACCCGGCCGTCGAGAAATCCCGACTCCGTAAGCTCGCCAAAACTGTAGAGTCCGAACTATCAGCTGCGGAAGCCGCCAAATATCGCCTCCGCGGTTCCGAAGTTACTCGGCCGACGCCCGCATCTCTCGCAAAACTAAACTTCCAGGCGGCCGTCCGCGACGCCGGTCACGACCCCGAAACCGCCAACCCAATAAGTCCCAACGACGAAACCACCGAAACGGAGGTCCTCGTTCCTGAAGCGCCAGGGAAAAAGGTCTAGTACCACGGCCGTAGATCGCAGTTCCCAGTGGAAGCCGGGGGCTTTAGGCCCCGGAAATGGAGCGAATTTGCGAGGCCTTTAGGCCTGGGCTCTCAATCGCCGGGAAAGCAGAATCAGGGCCGCGAAACCACCACATAATCCCGCCCCTCATAAAGCCGAAAATGCCCCGGTGTCGCATCTGTCACTACCTGTAATGGGGTGGGTCGTTTCAGCCCGGTATCATGGGTCGCATCGACCGAGAAAAGATCATGGTTCCCAATATCCAGCACCCCAAAATGCCCCTCCACAAAGCCCACTCCATAAGCCCCCGGAGCCAAAGCATGCCCATTGATCGTGATCGGCACTTCCGTAATGAAATAAGCCTGATACTTCTGCTGCACCGCCGTCGAATAACCCGAATTGTCCACCAGCGCCGCCAGCACAAACATCCCATCCGCAAACTTGATCCCACCCGAATTTCGCCCTTGCACCGGAGCCGATTGCCCGCGGAAGAAGACCGCGGCAGGCAGCACTTTCGCCGCTTCCGGAGCCGCCAGTAAACTATCCCCCGAAGCCGGCGCGGCTGTCTGGCACAACGCCGGAATCGCCGCCACAAAAGAGGCCAGCAAAAGCACCGGCAGCAGAAACTTGACATTCTTGAACATCGAAATCGTCCTTTCACTCCAGCCGCGAGTATAAATCTCGCCACCGCAACTGGCTCCTGCCCGCCAATCCCTCCTGTTTCCTTCCCCCCACTCCAGCGTATAGTCTGAAGTTGGTGGACTGGACATCAGGTTTAGATGAAAGACTTAATCACGGTTTCCAAAGAAAATTACCTCAAGGCGATCCTCGAAGCCGAAAGCGAAGGCAAGACCGTCATTCCCGCGCTTCTCGCCCATTGGCTTTCTGTCTCCGCTCCCGCTGTCACCATGGCCGTCAAACGTCTCAAGCGCGACGGCTACGTCGAGGTCAAGGTTGACGGCATCGTCCGCCTCACTACCAAAGGCCGCGAAACCGCCACTCGTACCGCTCTTCGCCATCACCTCGTCGAGCGAATGCTCACCGAAATTTTCGGCATGGAGTGGTACCAGATCCACGACGAGGCCGAACACCTCGAACACGCCGTCTCTCCCGCCTTCGAAGCCAAGCTCATCGAAAAGCTCGGCGAAAAAGGAGTCTGCCCCCACGGCAATACCGTCCTTCCCGAAACCCCGGCACAACGGGCCAAGCGCGGCCAGCTCCTCTTGTCCGACGCCATCGAAGGGTCCGAATACAACGTCGTTAGCTTCTACGAGCGCGACCCAAAGCTCCTTGTTTTCCTCCACGATCTAGGCTTTGCTCCCGGAGGCCGAGTCAAAGTCCTCAAAAAAAACTACGACCAAACTCTCTCCATTGAAACCCCAGCCGGTGCCACCTTCCTCGGCCAAATGGCCGCCGAAAAAGTCTGGGTCAAACGCCGCCCCATACGCTAAACCGAACCTTTCAAATCCAATACGGTCAAATGCCGCAAAGCACGCGGTTATCCTGAGCGACCACGACGACTCTTGACCGGCGCAGCATATTTCGAGGGAGCCGAAGGACCCGCACCACGGCCCAATCCGAAGACTCCGAAGAAACGGAAGTGATGGGACACCTATCATTTGTGTCCTGCCGATCCCATCAAAGCCGAAAATAACAAAAAACGGTAACCATGATTAACGATTTGTCTACATTCTTGTAAATCACCTGTGCCATACTTGTACTAATAGCAGAATTTTTTCCCGTCACCCATGCCGTCGCCGCAAGCCCAACTCGAGGAAGTCGCACCCCGGGCATCGCTCCCCGATATCTTCTCGACCGTCCGCGTCTCCCAATCGCCCCAGCTCTGGCGGCGCGCCCTCGGCTTTCTCGGTCCCGGCTTCCTCATCTCCGTCGGCTACATGGATCCCGGCAACTGGGCCACCGACCTCCAGGCCGGCTCCCGTTACGGCTATACCCTGCTCTTCGTCATCATGGCGTCGAACCTACTGGCGATATTGCTCCAGAGCCTCGCCCTCAAGCTCGGCATCGCCACCGGACGCGACCTCGCCCAGGCCTGCCGCGAAAGCTACAGCAAACCGGTCAGCATTGCCCTCTGGGTCATCGCGGAAATCGCCATCGCCGCCTGCGACCTCGCTGAAGTCATCGGCTCCGCCATCGCTCTCCAACTCCTCTTCCACATCCCGCTGATCATCGGCGTCCTCATCACCAGCCTCGATGTCCTGCTCATCCTGCTATTGGAGCACCGCGGATTCCGCTACATCGAAGCCCTGGTGATGGTCCTCATCGGCACCATCGCCGTCATGTTCGGCATCGAGATCGCCATGTCCCGCCCCGAATGGGCCCCCATCTTCTATCACCTCGTCGTGCCGTCCCGCCAGATGTTCTCCGATCCCGAAATGCTCTACATCGCCATCGGCATCCTCGGTGCGACGGTCATGCCCCACAATCTCTACCTGCATTCCTCCATCGTCCAAAGCCGCTCGTATCTGCGTACCTTCGCAGGCAAGCGCGAAGCCATCCGCTGGGCCAATCTCGACTCCGCGCTCGCGCTGATGATGGCGCTCGCCGTCAACGCCGCCATCCTCATCCTCGCCGCCGCCGTGTTTCACAAACAAGGCCATTACGAAGTCGCGGAAATCGGCGACGCCTACCAACTTCTCACGCCTTTACTGGGCTTCGCCGGAGCCAGCACCATCTTCGCTCTCGCCCTCCTCGCCTCCGGTCAGAACTCCACCATCACCGGCACCCTCGCCGGACAGGTTGTAATGGAAGGCTTCCTCGACATCAAGCTTCCCGCCTGGCAGCGCCGCCTCATCACCCGCCTGCTCGCCATCATCCCCGCAGTCATCGTTACCGCCCTCTACGGCAGCAACGGAACCGCCAAACTCCTCGTCCTCAGCCAGGTAGTCCTCAGCATGCAGTTGAGCTTCGCAGTCTTCCCGCTAGTGGCCTTCACCAGCAACGCTAAAAGGATGGGCCCATTCGTGAACGCTCGCTGGCTCCGCGCCACCGGCTGGGCCGCCGCCATCCTCATCGCCGGGCTGAACGCATGGCTCCTGGTCCAGATCGCCCACGGACGGACATAGCGCACACTCTAATTAAATCAGTTTACTTAGGCCTCTTCGCAGTGCTAGCATCTCCTGCGGAGAGCTAGACAAATGAACCGTCGCAATTTCCTCACCAACTCCCTCGCCCTCGCCGGAAGCTCAATCCTCGCCCCAGCCATATCCGCACGAGGTTACGCCGCGCCACAAATGGGTGCATCCGCTGATCGCCCCTGGGCGGATGTCCCTGCCATAGCACTCCCGCCTGCTGACATCAAGGCAGCACAATTTCCTAAAGACTTCTGGTGGGGGACCGCCACCGCCGCCTATCAGGTCGAAGGCGCATGGAACGAAGACGGCAAAGGCGAATCCATCTGGGACCGCTTCTCTCACACCCGCGGCAAGGTCAAAGGCGCGGCCACCGGCGACGTCGCCTGCGACCAGTACCACCTCTACAAGGAAGACATCGTACTCATGAAGCGCCTCAACCAAAAGAGCTACCGCTTCTCCGCCGCCTGGACCCGCATCCTCCCCACCGGCACCGGTCAGGTCAACCAGAAAGGAATCGACTACTACAACCGCCTCACCGACGCGCTCTTAGCGGCCAACATCCGCCCCATGTGTACCGTCTACCACTGGGACCTGCCCCAGCCTCTCGAAGACCTCGGCGGCTGGCCCAACCGCGACACCGCCGCCAAATTCGCCGACTACGCAGGCATCCTCGCCAAAGCCCTCGGCGACCGCATCGACACCTGGGCCATCTTCAACGAACCCTGGGTCTTCACCTACCTCGGCTACGGCAGCGGAGTCCACTCCCCTGGCAAATCCGATTACAAGCTCTTTCTTAAGGCCTCTCACACCGTCAACCTCGGCCAGGGCGACGCCTTCCGTGCGATGAAAGCCGCCGCCCCCAAAGCGAAGATCGGCTCGGCGTACAGCATGTCTCCCGGCCAGCCCGCCACCGATAGCGAAGCCGACAAGGCCGCCACAGCCCGCTTCCACGCCGTCAATAATGTCTGGTTCCTCAACACCGCGTTGAAGGGCAAATATCCCGGGGGCTTCGTCGGCGGCAATCCCTACGAGATCATGGGAGTCCAGCCCGGCGACGACAAACGCATCACCGCTCCGCTCGACTGGGTCGGCATCAACTACTACCGCCGCTCCATCGTCTCCGCCCCGCCTGCAGGCAATCCCTTGCCCTACATAGCCAACGACGGCTTCGAAGGCCCGCTCACCGAGTTCGCCTGGGAGGTCTGGCCAATGGGCCTTTATGACATCGTCACCACCATCAGCAACGAATACAACAAGCCCACCATCGAAATCACCGAAAACGGCTGCAGCTACGGCGACACCCCATATGGTCCCGACCACAACAAAGTCCCCGACCAGCGCCGCCTCGACTACTACCGGGGCCACCTCGCCGAACTCGCCCGCGCCATGCGCGACGGAGCCAACGTCCGCGGCTACCATGCCTGGAGCCTGCTCGACAATTTCGAATGGGCCGAAGGCTACAGCCAACGTTTCGGCCTAACCTACGTCGACTTCCGCGACCAGAAACGAACCCCAAAAGACTCCGCCCTCTGGTACGCCAAGGTAGCCGCAAGCGGTCGCTTAGATGTCTAGTGTGGTGAGTTGTAAATTCGTTACAGAATTCCGATGCCGGGTGCCCCATGTCTCGCGTTTGAGACATGGGAGCGGTCTTCACCTCGGGATCGCCGTCCGCCTCTTC
>Ga0302324_100031482_pt1 | contig 10000 bp, 10 predicted proteins | sample Palsa_T0_1_FD_201949 | JGI IMG/M metagenome (GOLD analysis project Ga0302324, IMG submission 201949) | Peat permafrost microbial communities from Stordalen Mire near Abisko, Sweden - Palsa_T0_1 | ecosystem: Environmental > Terrestrial > Soil > Palsa > Peat permafrost | place: Sweden: Abisko... | reverse complement strand
TCGACGTGCACATCAGCCGCCTGCGCCAGGCCATCGACAAGGGTTTCGACAAGCCGCTGCTGCACACCGTGCGCGGCGCGGGCTACAGCCTGCGCGAAGACGAATAGTGGACGCCCAGCCGCGGCGGGTCGCAAGCCCCGATCAGCGCTTCCTCGGCATCCTCGACACCTCGCCGTTTCGCGTCGCCATCGTTTATTCCATCGTGTTCGCCTGCGGTGCGGCTCTGCTGCTCGGCATCGTCGACTTCGCGGTGTCGCGCGTGGTCGATCGCAGCAGCGACGATCTCATCGACGCCGAGGTGCAGGGATTGCGCGAGCAGGTGCTCGTTCTGTCGCGCAGCGATTTCATCGAGCTCGTGGAGCAGCGCTCCCAGGACCAGGACGTCCGCGGCGCCGTCTATCTCATGGTGGATCCGCAGCTGCGGCCGGTCGCGGGGAATGTTCCCGCGTGGCCCAAGGCGGACTCCGACGACGGCAAATGGATTCAGTTCAAGGCGGCGGTGCCGTTCGGCGAGGAGATGCGCGACCACGAGATGCGCGCGCGCCGCTTCAAACTGCCCGGCGGCTACAACATGCTCGTGGGGCACGACGTGCAGGAGCGCCAGGACGTCAAGAATCTGATGATGCGCGGCCTCATCGCCGCGGTGGCGTTGACGCTGCTGCTCGGACTCGGCGGCGGTTTCTGGATGGGCCGGCGCATTCTCGCGCAAGCCGGCGCGATCTCGGCGGTGGCGACGCAAATCATGAGCGGCGATCTGTCGCAGCGGCTGCCGGTGCGCGATGCGGACGACGAGATCAACACGCTCGCGCGCGAGATCAACACCATGCTCGACCGTATCGAGCAGCTCACCCTCGGCATGCGCACCGTGCTCGACAGCGCAGCTCACGATCTGCGCACTCCCCTCAACCGGCTGCAGGCCACCGCCGAGGGCGCCATGGGCCAGGTCACCGCCGGATCGCCAGAGCGGCGGGTGCTCGAGCGCGTCACGACCGAGGTGGACCACATGCGCGCGACGCTCGATGCATTGCTGCGCATCGCGCTCGCCGAGACCGGCACCGTGGCGCGCGAGCCGGTCGATCTCTCGGAGTTGGTGGCGAGCATGGTCGAGTTGTACGCGCCGGTGAGCGAGGAGCGCGGCATCCAGCTGGAAAGCGCCGTGGCGAGCGGCGCGCAGGTGCAGGGAAGCCGGCAGCTGCTTGCGCAGGCACTCGCCAACCTGCTCGACAACGCCATCAAGTTCACCCCCGACGGCGGCCACATCCGCGTGCTGCTCAAGTCGCAATCGGCGGGGCCGCCGTCGGCCGGGCTACGGCCGGCGGGACCCGAGGTCATCGTCGAGGATGACGGTCCGGGCATTCCGGCGGATAAGCGCGAGCTCGTGCTCGGCCGGCGAGTGCGCCTCGACGGGGCGCGCAACGTGCCCGGGTCCGGGCTCGGGCTTTCCTTGGTGGCGGCGGTGACCAAGCTTCACGGTGCGCGCCTCACTCTGGACGACGCGGCACCCGGCCTGCGCGTGTCACTGCAGTTCTGACGGCTCCGAGCGTCAAATTCCCGGCGCAATCGGGATAGCCGGGGGCGCCGGCCGTCGGCGGGCCCGCGAGCCGGCGCGCGACGAACTCATAAGGCCCTGAAAGATAAGGGCGCGCGAGTCTCCCGACTCCGTGGCACAGAACTTGCTCCGCTCCCCCTGCTGCAATTAAGCCGCACGAGGAATGCCATGGCCGAAGACGCCGAAGAGACTCGATCACCGCCGCCCCAAAAATCGGGCAGCGGCCTGTTAATGAATGCCCTCGTCGTTTTCGTGATGGCGCTGCTGGCCGTCATCGTCGGCGGCTTCATCAACGCAAAGCTGCATCCGCTGCCTGACCTCAAGATGAGCAAGGACGGCCTGATCACCGCGGTCGCACCCGCGGCGGCGGCCGCCGGCGAGGGCGGCGAAGGCGGGGGCGGCAAGAGCGCCTTCTATTACGCCTTCGACCCGCCGATGGTGGTCAATTTCGAGGACGGCTCCGTGGTGAGGTTCCTGCAGATCAGCATGGAAGTGATGGCGCACGATCAGAAGACGATCGACAGCGTGCAAAAGAACATGCCGCTGATCCGCAACAACTTGCTGCTGCTCATGAGCAACCGCAACTACCAGACCCTGATGTCGCGCGAGGGCAAGGACAAGCTGCGCGCAGAGGCGCTCGCCGAGATCCGCGCCGTGCAGCAGAAGCAGGGCGGCGGAGACGTCGACGACCTGCTGTTCACCAGCTTCGTGGTGCAGTGATGGCGACGGCTGATCCGGCTGACGCGACGGCGCCCGGCGCGAACGCCATCTCCGAGGAAGAGGTGTCCGCGCTGCTGGAAAAGCAAGCCTCGGACGCGGTGCGGCCGTTCGATTTCTCGGCGCAACGCATCAACCGTACCCAGCTGCCGATGCTGCAGACCATCGCGAGGAGCTTCGCGCCGCGCGCCGCGGGCACGCTGTCGGGACTCATCGGCCGCGACACGGCGGTCGAATTTACTTCCATCGAATCAGTACGCGTGGCCGATTTGCAGGCCTCGCTCCCCACGCCGGGAATCCTCGCGGCCGTGCGCGTGAAGCCGCTCGCCGGCCTCGCCTTCATGAGCGTTCAGCCGAGTCTGCTGGTCGCGCTGCTCGATGCGTTCTTCGGCGGATCGGGCCGGCCTGCCGCGGACATGCAGGCGGCGGTGTCGGCGGCGGCGCAGCGCTTCCTCACTCTCGTCCTCAAGAGCTTCGCTCCGGACTTCACGGCCGCTTGGACGGTGGTATCCCCGCTGGAGCTCGAGCTCGCGAAGCTCGAGACCAATCCGCGGCTCGTGCAGCTCGGCTCGGCGCAGGACTCGGTGATCGTGGTGCGCTTCACGTGCGAGCTCGGTGCGCGCAGCGGCACGATGGACTGGATGCTGCCCGATTCACAGCTCACACCGATCCGCGAGGCGCTCGCCTCCGACGGCGGGAAGGCACCGGCGCGCAAGCAGGAGCCGTGGGGCCCGGGGCTCTCCGCGGCCTTGCACGAAGTCGAGGTCGAGGTCCGCGCGGTGCTCGGCCAGGCCCGGATCAGCTTGCGCGAGCTCGTGAGCCTTGCTCCGGGCGACATCATTCCCATCGAGACCCCGCAGGACGTGACGCTCCTGGTCGGCGACGTGCCGCTGCGGCACGGCCGGTTCGGCGTCTCGCAAGGGCGAAATGCATTGAAGATTCTTCCCGGAGGTTCCGCATGAGTGTTCCCGATCCCAAGGCGGCCCCCGTGGCACGCGCTCAGTTCAACGATCTCGGCCCGAAAGGCGCCGCGCCGTCCGGCCAGGAGATGAACCTGAACGTGATCCTCGACGTCGCGGTCACGCTCTCGCTCGAAGTGGGACGCGCGCGTATGGCGGTGCGCGAGCTGCTGCAGCTTGCCCCGGGCGCGATCGTGGAGCTCGACCGAGCGTCGAGCGAGCCGCTCGACGTGCTGGTGAACGGGGTGCGAATCGCGCGCGGCGAGGTCGTCGTCGTCAACGACAAGTTCGGCATCCGTCTCACCGACGTCGTAAGCGCGACCGAGCGCATGGAACAAGCCCGGTGAATGCGCTGGTTCAACCCGCCTCGCCGGTGTCGGCGGGTAGCGTCGCGCAGCTCGCTCTCAGCCTGGCGGCGATCGTCGCCTTGATCCTGGCGGTGAGCTGGGTGCTGAAGCGGCTGAAACTCGGCACGGTACGCGGCCGCGGCGAGATCGCCGTCATCGATCAGCTCGCTCTCGGCCCGCGCGAGCGTATCGTGCTGGTACGCGTCGGCGAGTCTCAGGTGCTGATCGGCGTCGGCGCGGGCGGTGTGGTGGGACTGACCCCGCTCGCGGCGCCCATCGCGATCGCGAGCCCGCCCGATTCGACCGCGTTCGCCGACCGCCTGCGCGAATTGATGAAGCGGCGCAGCCCATGAGTGCGCGCATGGTGCGGGCAGGGCTCATGGCGTTGGGCCTCGCGTCTCTGCCCGCGGTCGCGGCGCTCGCCGATCCGAGCCTGCCGGCGCTCGCCATAAAATCCGGCACGGACGGTGTGCAGACCTATTCGCTCACCTTCCAGGTCTTGATCCTGATGACGGTGTTGACGCTGCTGCCCGCGATATTGCTCGCAATGACGGCGTTCACCCGCATCATCATCGTGCTCTCGATCCTGCGCCAGGCGCTCGGCATGGCGACGACGCCGTCGAACCAGGTGCTCACGGGCCTCGCGCTCTTCCTCACGTTCTTCGTGATGAGCCCAGCCCTCGACCAGGCCTATGCCGGCGGCATCAAGCCTTATATGGACGGTCAGCTCGCCGGCGACGTGGCCATCACCCGCACCGTCCAGCCGCTCAAGAAATTCATGCTCGCGCAGGCGCGCGAGAACGATCTGCAGCTCTTCACCAAGCTCTCCGGCAAGGAGCAGTTCGCAAATCCCGACGAGGTGCCGCTCAGCGTGCTCGTGCCGACGTTCCTGACCAGCGAACTGAAGACGGCGTTCGAGATCGGTTTCATGGTGTTCATTCCCTTCCTGGTGATCGACCTCGTGGTCGCGAGCGTGCTGATGTCGATGGGCATGATGATGCTCTCGCCCGTGCTGGTATCGCTGCCTTTCAAGATCATGCTGTTCGTGGTGGTGGACGGGTGGACGCTGCTCATCGGAACCCTGGCAGGGAGCTTTCACCGATGACCCCCGAGAGCGTCATGGACCTGGCGCACAGCACGCTCACGGTGACCGCCATGATCGCCGCGCCGCTGCTGCTCACCGCGCTCGTGACCGGTCTGCTCATCGGCATGCTGCAGGCTGCGACGCAAATCAACGAGGCGACTTTGAGCTTCATTCCGAAGCTCCTCGTCCTGGTGCTGGCGCTGTTCATCACCGGACCTTGGATCCTGCGGGTGCTCATCGATTTCACCCGTAATCTGTATGCCGGCATTCCGGCGATGATCGGCTAAGCGCGCGATGCAGCCCGTCACCCTCAACGTTTCCGATATTTCGCAATGGGTCGCGCGCCTGTGGTGGCCGGTGCTGCGCGTCGGCGGCTTCGTGGCGAGTGCGCCGGTTGCGAGCGAGGCGACGATCCCGGGCCCGGTGAAGATCGCGCTCTCGATAGGTCTCGCCTTCATCTTGGCGCCGCTCGCGCCGGTACCGGCGGGGCTGTCGGTGTTCTCCGGCGCCGGCGCGCTCGCGGCCGTTCAGGAGGTGTTCATCGGCATCGCCATCGGGATGGTGATGCGGCTCGCGTTCGAGGCCCTCACCTTCGCCGGACAGAGCATCTCCATGACCATGGGCCTCGGGTTCGCAAGCCTCGTGGATCCGGCGCACGGCGCCGAGACCCCGGTGCTCGGCCAGCTGTTCACGATATTCGGCACGCTCATCTATCTGGCCGTCAACGGGCATCTCGCCCTGATCGGCGCGCTCGCCATGAGCTTCAGGACCCTGCCCATCGGCGGCCCGAACGTCGATAAAAACCTGCTCTGGTCGCTTGCGGTGTGGGGCGCGCGGGTGTTCGAGACGGGCCTGCTGATCGCGCTGCCGGCCGTGATCGCGCTGGTGATCATCAACCTCGCCATCGGCGTGGTCACGCGCGCCGCTCCCCAGCTCAATCTTTTCGGCATCGGTTTCACGATCACTTTGATCGGCGGGTTCCTGGTGCTCATCGTCGGGCTCGACGGACTCATGAGCGGCATCTCGAGTCTCATCGACAGTGCGCTCGCCGCGGCCGCGGATCTGGTGGCGGCCCATCCTGAAGGGGTGCGCTGATGGCCGAAGAGGCGGAACAGGGTGGCGAACGAACCGAAGAACCATCGCAACGGCGCCTGCAAGAGGCGCGCGAGCATGGCCAGGTACCCCGCTCGCGCGAGCTCACGACGTTCGCCACCATGATCGGCGGCAGTGTGGCGCTGATCATGACGGGATCGACGCTCGCCGGGCACATGAGCGAAGTCATGCGCCGCTCCATGTCGGTCGATGCGCGGAGCCTCGAGGACCCGCAGTCCATGTTCGCCGCGCTGGGCGGGGCGGCGACGCTCGCGCTCTCCGGCCTCCTGCCGATATTCGCCGCGCTCGTGGTTCTGGTGCTGCTTGCGTCCGTCGCGCTCGGCGGGTGGAACTTCGCGCCCGCGGCGATGGTGCCCGACTTCGCCCGCCTGAGTCCGTTCGAGGGCGTGAAGCGTCTCCTCGGTCTGCGTGGACTCACCGAGCTCGGCAAGGCGCTCCTCAAGTTTGCCGTGGTGGGCGGCGTGTGCGCCGGCGTGGTGGCGGGATTGTTCGGCGACGTGCTCGCGCTCGGGCGCATGGCACCGCGCGCGGCCATCGGGCACGGTACCGGGCTGCTGTCCTGGGCATTCGTGTGGCTGTGCTCCTCGCTCGCCCTGGTGGCGATCGTCGATGTGCCGCTGCAGCTCTTTCAATTCAAGCGCTCCTTGCGCATGACCCGCCAGGAGGTACGCGACGAGCACAAGGAGCACGACGGCAACCCGCGGACCAAGCAGCGCATCCGGCAGATGCAGCAAGCGCAGGCGCGCCGTCGCATGATGCACAACGTGCCGACGGCGGATGTCGTGATCGTCAACCCGACGCACTTCGCGGTGGCCCTGAAGTACGAGCCGAGGAGCATGCGCGCTCCGCAGGTGGTCGCGAAGGGCGCCGATCTGGTCGCTCAGAACATCCGGCGCATCGCGGAGGAGCACCGCGTGCCGATTTTCGAATCGCCGCGGCTCGCGCGCGCGCTTTACAAGTCCACCGATCTCAAGAGCGAAATTCCCGCGGGCCTGTACATGGCGGTCGCGCAGGTTCTTTCCTATATCTTCCGCATCCGCACCTTGAATCCCACCGCCGCGGCGCGCATGGCCCGGCCGGACCCGAAGCTTGGGCCTGAGTACGCCGACGTATGAACCGCCTGGCCGGTGTCCTGGGAGAGTTCGCCCGCAACGGCTTGGGCGTGCCGATCCTCGTCATGGTGATCCTCGCCATGATGGTCTTGCCGCTGCCCGCGTTTTTGCTCGACGTCCTGTTCACGTTCAACATTTCCCTGTCGTTGATGGTCCTGCTCGCGGTGATCTATGTGCGCCGCGCGCTCGAGTTCGCGAGCTTCCCCACCGTGCTGCTGGGTGCAACGCTCCTGCGGCTCGGTCTGAACGTTGCCTCCACGCGCGTCGTGCTCATCCGCGGTCACACCGGCGCACACGCCGCGGGTCACGTGATCGCGGCGTTCGGCGAATTCGTGGTGGGCGGCAACTACGCCGTGGGGTTGGTGGTGTTCACCGTGCTCGTGATCATCAACTTCGTCGTGATCACCAAGGGCGCGGGACGCATCTCCGAGGTGAGCGCACGCTTTACCCTGGACGCGATGCCCGGCCGGCAGATGGCGATCGATGCCGACTTGAACGCCGGCATCATCACGCAGGCCGAGGCCATCGTGCGCCGCCAAGAGGTGCGCGAGGAAGCGGATTTCTACGGCGCGATGGACGGCGCGAGCAAATTCGTCCGCGGCGACGCGATCGCCGGCATCCTGATCGTGTTCATCAATCTGTTCGGCGGCATCCTCATCGGCGCCATGCAGCACGGCATGTCGCTGTCCGATGCCGGACATACCTATGCGCTGCTCACCATCGGCGATGGACTGGTGGCGCAGATACCGGCGCTGCTGTTGTCGGTGGCCGTCGCCATCCTGGTGACGCGTGTGTCGAGACCGCACGACATGAGCCAGCAGATCATGAGCCAGGTGTTCGGCCACGCGCGCGCGCTCGGCGTCACGGCGGGCATCCTGACCTTGCTCGGCATCATCCCCGGCATGCCGAATTTCGTGTTCCTGGCCATGGCGGCCGCATGCGCCGCAGGCGCTTTCGCCACCGCCAAGCGCCGCGCTGCCGAGAAGGCCGCCGCGGCCGCGCCGCCCAAGCCCGCGGCAGCCGTGCCCAGCGAGCAGCGCGAGCTGTCCTGGGACGATGTCGAAGCCGTCGATGCCGTGGGACTCGAGGTGGGCTACCGTTTGATTCCCCTGGTGGACCGCGCTCAGGGCGGCGAGCTCATGGGCCGTATCAAAGGCGTGCGCAAGAAGCTGTCCGAGGAGATCGGGTTCCTCGTGCAGCCCGTGCACATCCGCGACAACCTCGAGCTCGGTCCCAACTCCTATCGCATCACCGTGCTCGGCGCCCCGGTGGGCGAATCCGAGGTCTTCCCCGACCGCGAGCTCGCCATCAATCCCGGCCAGGTCTCGGGCACGCTGCCAGGGTCCGCCACCAAGGATCCCGCGTTCGGCCTCGATGCCGTGTGGATCGACAAGACGCGGCGTGACCAGGCGCAGGCGCAGGGCTATACGGTCGTCGACGCCGGCAGCGTCATTGCCACCCACCTGAGCCACTTGCTGCAGTCGCACGCGCACGAGCTGCTCGGCCACGAGGAAGTGCAGCACCTCTTGAACCGCCTAGCAAAAAGCGCACCTAAGCTCGTCGAGGATCTGGTGCCGAAGATTTTGCCCATGAGCGTGGTCGTGAAGGTGATGCAGCTCTTGCTGCTCGAGCGCGTACCCATTCGCAACGTGCGCACCATCTGCGAAACCCTCGCGGAGCTCGCGCCGAAGACGCAGGATCCCGCCGTGCTGGTGGCTGCGGTGCGCGTCGCCCTGGGACGCAGCATCGTGCAGAACATAGGCGGCCTGCGCGAGGAGCTGCCCGTCATCACGCTCGATCCCTCGCTCGAGCAAGTGCTGCAGGACTCGATGGCGGGCGGCGCCGATGCGCCGGGCTTCGAGCCGGGGCTCGCCGACAAGATCCAGCAGACGCTCATCGACAGAACGCGCAAGCAAGAGGCCGCCGGCGAGCCCGCGGTGCTGTTGGTCGCGCCGAAGATCCGACCGTGGGTCGCGCGCCTGATGCGCTATGCGAGCCCGACGCTGTCGGTGCTCGCGTACAACGAAATTCCGGAGAGCCGTCGGATCCGCGTGATCTCGGCGGTCGGACGCTGATGAATCGGACTCATGGAGGTCGATGTGAAGATTAAGCGTTACATGGCGCCCAGCATGCGGGTGGCGCTCGATCAGGTGCGCGCGGAGCAGGGCGCCGATGCGGTGATCCTGTCGAGCCGCCGCGTGAAAGAAGGCATCGAGGTGATCGCCGCAGTCGACTACGACGAAGCGCTCATGGCGGGCGCCGCGCGGCAATACTCGATCTCACCGGGCGCCGCCGCGCTGGCCGCCGTCGCGCCGCCCGAACCTCCTGCGCCGACGCGACCCGAGGCGCAGCGGCCCGCGACGGCGCCACCGATCGTGCAGCCTGCTCGTCCCGCGGCACCGGCAAGCGCAGCTGCCGCTCCGCGTGCGGCTCCCGCTGCGCGCGCGGCGCTCACACCGCGCGCGGCGCCAACCCAGGCTGCAGCGCGTGTCCCCCAAACCACGGCTTCTCAACAGGCGCGCCCGACTCCTCCTGCGGTCACGACGGGCGTGCGGCCGTCACCTGCGTCACTCGCGTCACCCGCGGCGGCCGAGGAGACGCGTCGCGGGTTCGCGAGCATGCAGCGCGAGATCGGGGATCTACGCCGGCTGCTCGAGAGCGAGCTCGCGCACATCTCCTGGAACGACAAGCGCTTGCGCGAGCCTTTGCGGGCGCGCGTGCTGGAGGATCTGTCCTCGATGGATATCGCGCCCGATGTGGCCGCGAGGCTTGCGGCGCTCACACCCCGGCGTACCAACCTCGGCGATCCGTCCAACATCCCCATGGCGCTGCTGCTCAAGCATCTGCCGGTGGTCGATAAGCTCTCCACGGTGAATCCGGGGGTATTCGCCCTGGTGGGTCCGACGGGCGCAGGCAAGACCACCACCATCGCCAAGCTCGCCGCGCGCTGGACCATGCGGCACGGCAGTCAGGATCTCGCGCTGGTGAGCACCGATGCCTACCGAATCGGTGCCCGCGAGCAGCTCATGACGTATGCGCGCATTCTCGGCGCCTCCGTGCACTCGGCGAACAGCGGCCAGGAGCTCGCCCGCGTGCTCGAGGGGTTGAAGTCGAAGAAG
>Ga0302324_100031481_pt1 | contig 10000 bp, 9 predicted proteins | sample Palsa_T0_1_FD_201949 | JGI IMG/M metagenome (GOLD analysis project Ga0302324, IMG submission 201949) | Peat permafrost microbial communities from Stordalen Mire near Abisko, Sweden - Palsa_T0_1 | ecosystem: Environmental > Terrestrial > Soil > Palsa > Peat permafrost | place: Sweden: Abisko... | reverse complement strand
GAGGGAAGGCCCGTGGGACGCTTACTAGCGCGCCGGGATCGCGAGGATGGAGTCATCTCCTACGTATGGACGCGGCGAAACGGTTGGCTCGACGGCGTATGAAGCCGCAATTGCTCCTCTCGCGAGTACCCTCGGTGGCGACTCTTAGCCGGAGAGCCGACCGTTTCACCGCGCCCGTGCTTATGCGATCTCACCCTTGGGGCCGGCGCACTTGCACCTCCCACCTTCCCGATCGTGAGCCTCTCCGCGGCCGGCGGTAGAGGAAACTCTTCCGCCGGCACACAGCGAAGCGCGCACTATCCCCCTTACTCCCCCTTGAACACCGGCGGCCGCTTCTCGAAGAAGGCCGCCGCGCCTTCCATGGCGTCGTGGCTGCGCAGGCACTCCGCCGCGAAGGCGACCTCGGCTGCCAGCACGGCTCTCAGCTCCGGCCCCTTCAAGGCGCGCTTGATGGCCGTCTGCGACAGCGGCGCACCGTGCGCCAGCTCCAGAGCCAGGGTCTGGGCGTCGGTCTCCAGTGCGGCATCTCCGACGGTGCGGCCGCACAAACCCAGCGCCTGCGCCTCGAGGGCTGTCAGCCGTTTCTCGGGCCTGAGCGCAAGCTCCAGCGCGTGGCCGAGACCGCACAGCCGCTCCAGCTGAAAGAGCACTGCCCCATCCGGGAACAGCCCGCGGGCCGCGAACTGGGTGGAGAGGTAGGCCGTCTCCCCCATCAGACGAAGATCGCAAGCCAGCGCCAGCGACAGCCCGAATCCCACCGTGGCCCCCGACAGCGCCGCCACGGTCGGCTTGGACAGGTCCCAGACCTGCTGGATCAAGGGGTGGAGCGATCGGACCAGGATCTGCTGCACCAGGGCGGCGCCCGCCGCCGGCGAGGGAGCGTGGTCTCGGAAGGCGGCCTGCAGATCGAGCCCCGAACAGAAGTGGCCGCCGTAGCCCTGAATGACGACGACGCGCACGGCCGGGTCGCCGTCGGCGTGGGCCAGGGCGGCGGACAGTTGGTCGGCCAACTCGACCGTCAGCGCATTGCGCCGCATCGGCCGGTTCAGCGTGAGGGTCGTGACCGGTCCATGCCGGCCTATCAGAAGGGGATCGGTGTCCATGGGTTAGTCGGTGGTGAGGTGCGGAACCATTGGGGAATACCCTCTTCCTGGGCTTGTTACTCGGACGATCGGGACGCTACACTGCGCGCCCCGTGAGCGACAAGCGGGCCTTCGCGCGGGGAAAGCCCAGCCAGAGCCAAAGGGAGTAAACGTGGATTCCGATATTCGTTCGTTGAATGAGATGGTGGCGCGCGAGAGCGCCTTCGTGGACGCGGTTCTGGCCGAGACCTCCAAGGTCATCGTGGGCCAGCGCCGCATGATGGAGCGCATCCTGATCGGCCTGCTGTCGAACGGCCACGTGCTGCTCGAAGGCGTGCCGGGCCTGGCCAAGACGCTGGCGGTGCGGACCCTGGCCGACTCGGTCGAGGCTTCGTTCAAGCGCATCCAGTTCACCCCCGACCTACTGCCGGCCGACCTGATCGGGACGCAGATCTACAACCAGGCCACCGCCAGCTTCAGCGTGCGCCAGGGGCCGGTCTTCGCCAACCTGGTCCTGGCGGATGAGATCAACCGCGCCCCCGCCAAGGTCCAGTCCGCGCTGCTCGAGGCCATGCAAGAGCACCAGGTCACCATCGGAGAGACGACCTTCCTCTTGCCCGATCCCTTCATGGTGCTGGCCACCCAGAATCCCATCGAGCAGGAAGGCACCTACCCGCTCCCCGAGGCCCAGATCGACCGCTTCATGATGCTCATCAAGATCGACTACCCGACGCGCGAGGAGGAGCGCGCCATCATCGAGCGCATGAGCGTCGCAACCCCGCCCATCTCGAACAAGGTCGTCAACACCGCCAACGTGCTGCGCGCCCGCGCCGCGGTGGCGCAGGTGTACGTCGACGAGAAGATCAAGGAGTACGTGGTGCGCCTGGTGTTCGCCACCCGTGAGCCGGAAGAGGCCGGCCTGCGCGACCTGCGCCAGAGCATCGAGATCGGGGCCTCGCCCCGGGCATCGCTCAATCTGGTGGCCGCCGCGCGCGCGCATGCCTTCCTCCGTCACCGCGGCTTCGTGACCCCCGAGGACATCAAGGCCATCGGGCTCGACGTGTTGCGTCACCGCGTGACTCTGACCTACGAAGCCGAGGCCGAAGAGTTGACCGCCGACCGCGTCATCCAGCGGATCTTCGAACGCGTCGAAGTGCCTTAGGCAGAGGGCCGCCGTGGCGATGCAGCCTCAAGACCTCATCCGAACCGTCAAGCGGCTCGAGATCACCACCCGCCGGGCCGTCAACGACCGCCTGGCCGGGCAGTACCATTCCGTCTTCAAGGGCCGGGGCATGGCCTTCGACGAGGTGCGGCCCTACCAGCCGGGCGACGATGTGCGCGCCATCGACTGGAACGTCTCGGCCCGCATGAACGACACCTACGTCAAGGTCTTCTCGGAGGAGCGCGAGCTCACCGTGATGCTGCTGGTCGATCTCTCGGCCTCGGTGAGCTTCGGCAGCCAGCGCAAGAGCAAGGCCGAGGTGGCGGCCGAGCTGGCGGCCCTGCTGGCCTTCAGCGCCGTGCAAAACAACGACCGCATCGGCCTGATTCTCTTCACCGATCAGATCGAGCGCTTCGTCCCCCCCAAGCGCGGTCGCAAGCACGTCCTGCGCATCATCAGCCAGATCCTGCTGCACCGGCCGGCGCACCGCCGCACCGACCTCGAGCCACCGTTCACCATCTTGCGGCGGGCCTTGCATCGCAAGGCCATCAGCTTCGTGATCAGCGACTTTCTGGTCCCGCTCGAGAGCTACCAGACGCCGCTGACCCTGGCGACGCGGCGGCACGACGTGGTGCCGCTGGTGCTGCGCGATCCCTTCGAGGGCCAGCTTCCGAACGTCGGCCTGCTGGCGGTGGAGGATCCCGAGACCGGCGAGCTGGGCTACGTCGACACCGGGCGCCGCATCGTGCGCGACTCCTACGCCAAGGAGCTCTCGCGCCGCGACGCGGCTCGCGACAAGCTCTTCGGCCGGCTGGGTCTGGAGCAGGTGCAACTTCGCATCGGCGACGACTACGTCAAGCCGCTGGTGGCTTTCTTCCGGCGGCGCGAGCGCAGGCTGGGCGCATGAGTCCGCTGCTGCTGAGCTTGGCGTTGCTCGCCAGCCCCCCCCCGGCTGCTCCGGCCGCCGCTCCGGCGGCTCCAGCCTGGGGTCCCAAGTCGGCGACCGCGACCGCGCAGCGGACCGAGGTGCATCTCGGCGAGCCCTTCACGGTGACGGTCGAGGTCCGCCACGACAAGGGGGAGGTCTGGACGCTGAAGCCGGGCTCGAAGCTCGATCCCTTCAGCCTCCGGTCGGTGACCAGCGCTGTAGCTCCGGCGTCCCCGCCGGAGTCGGGCGGCGGCCAAGCCGCCCGTGATCTCGAGCTCACCCGTCTCACGCTCGAGCTGGCGCTGTTTGAACTTGGGCCGCACGTGGTCCCCGACCTCGAGCTGGTGGCCGCGACTCCCAAGGCCAAGCCGCCACAAGCCCCGCATGAGTTCTCGCTGCCCGGACCGGCGGTCAAAGGGATCCCGACCCAGGGCGGCAGCAAGCAGAAGAGCGACATCCGCGGGCCGGTGCCCTTCAAGGTGACGAGCTTCCGGGCTCTGCTCTACGTGCTGGCGGCGCTGCTCGTCCTCGCCGCTGCGCTGCTGGGCATCCGCGCCTGGCGCAAGCGCCCGCGCCGCGAAATCACCACGCTGACGCCCGCCGTGCCGGAGGGCCAGCTGGCCCTCGAGGCGTTGACCGCGCTCGAGTCGCAGGGCTTCCCGGCCCGCGGCCGGTTCAAGGAGTTCCACCTGAGCCTCTCCGAGATCCTGCGGCGCTATCTGGGCGACCGCTACGGGATCCTCGGATTGGACATGACCTCCGAGGAGCTCTACCAGGCCCTGGCGCGACTCCCGAGCGAAGGGCTGAGCCTCAATGACCTGTCGTGGGTCTGCGCGCAGGGCGACCTGGCCAAGTTCGCCAAGGCGGCCCCCACCGTCGACGACTGCCGGCAAGCGCTTCAGCTCGTGCGCCAGCTGGTGCTCCGCACTCGGAGACCGCCGGTGGCCAGCGCGCCGCTCACCGAGAGGGCGGCGTGAACCCCTTTCAATTCGCGCACCCCTGGTCGCTGCTCTGGCTGCTGGCCATCCCGCCGGTGCTGTGGCTCCAGCTCGCCCGGCCGCGGCGGGGGCCATTCATGCCGCACTCCTCGGCCCTGCTGCTCCTGCCGCGCGGGAGCCGCGGCTCGCTGGGACCGCTGTGGATGCTGCCGCCCATCTGCTACGCGCTGGCGATCGCGTTCTCGGCCATCGCCCTGGCCCAGCCCCGCATTCGCACCTCGGCGGCCGAGGATGTGAGCGTGCAGGGCATCGACATCGTGCTGGCGCTCGACGTCTCGACCTCGATGCTGGCGGCCGACTTCCAGCCCAAGGATCGCATCAGCGTCGCCAAGGAAGTGGTGGGAAACTTCATCAAGAGTCGGACCAACGACCGGGTGGGCCTGGTGGTCTTCGCCGGCGAGGCCTACACCCAGTGCCCGCTGACGCTCGACTACAACGTGGTGCTCAACATCCTCAAGGACGTCCGCTGCGGCGTGATCGAGGACGGCACCGCCATCGGCAACGCCCTGGCCACGGCCGTCAACCGGCTGCGGGAGAGCGACGCCAAGAGCAAGGTGGTGGTGCTCATCACCGATGGCGGCAACAACGCCGGCAACATCTCTCCCGAGCAGGCCGCCGAGGTCGCCAAGCAGTTCGGCATCAAGGTCTACACCATCCTGGTGGGCAAGGGCGGCAAGGTCCCCTATCCGGTCGGGCGCGACATGTTCAACGAGCCGGCCTACCAGATGGTGGACATCGACGTGAATCCCGAGCTGCTCAAGCAGATCTCCAAGACCACCGATGGTCAGATGTACGTGGCCACCGACAAGAAGTCCTTGGAGGAGAACTTTCGCGACATCCTCGACCGGCTGCAGAAGAGCAAGATCATCGAGGGCGCGCGCTACGCCCAGTACGACGAGCTGTTTGGCCTGGGGCTGGTTCCGGCCTTCTTCCTTGGCGTGCTTGGGCTCCTGCTCCAAGTCTCACTGCTGAGGTCCTTCCCCTGAGCCCGGCCATCCCGTCATGAGCCACGCCTTTCAATTCAGCTGGCTGGGGGTGCCGATCCGACTCCTGCATCCGATGGCCCTGCTGGGAGTCGCGGGGGCGCTCGTGCTCCTGGGCCTGGGCGTGCTCGACATCTGGAGGAGGCGGGCGCTGCTTTCGCGCTTGTTCGTCCCCGAGGCGCGCGAGCGGCTGGCGCCGGGCGTCAGCGCCGGACGGACCATGGCCCGATCGGCTCTGCTCTCGGCCGGCTTGATGTGCCTGGCGATCGGGATGTCCCAGCCGCAGTGCGGGACCCACACCGAGCTGACCAAGCGCACCGGGATCGACGTGGTGGTGGCGCTGGACGCCTCGCGCAGCATGCAGGCCCAGGACGTGCGGCCCTCGCGGCTGGCGCGCGCCAAGCTGGAGCTCTCCGACCTGCTCGACCGGTTGCGCGGGGACCGCATCGGGTTGGTGGTCTTCGCGGCCGACGCCTTTCCGCAGTGTCCGCTCACCACCGACTACGCCGCCGCCAAGCTCTTTCTCAAGGCCATCACCTACGATTCGGTGCCTCAGCAAGGCACGTCGCTGTCCTCGGCGCTCTTGACCTCCAAGGAGCTCCTCGACAACGGCGGGGGAGTCTCGCGCGGGCGCGCCGTGATCCTGCTCACCGACGGTGAGGACCACGAGGCCGGCATTGAGGACGCCGTCGACCAGCTGGCCCAGGACAACATCCGGGTGTTCACGGTGGGCATCGGCAGCACCTCGGGGGAACCGATTCCCCTCAGCGACGACCATGGCCGCTTCGCGGGCTACAAGCGCGACAAGGCCGGCCAGACCGTGATGACGCGGCTCAACGAGGAGGTGCTCAAGGAGATCGCCGAGAAGACCGGCGGTCGGTACTTCCACAGCACCGCCGGTGACGTCGGCATCCCGGCGGTGGCCGAGGAGCTCGAGCGACTCGACAAGGCCGAGTTCGAGAGCCGCCTCTCGATCGCCTATGCCGAGCGCTTCCGGGAGTTCGTGGCCCCCGGGCTGCTCTTGATCCTGATCGGCGCCAGCCTCAGGCGCCGGCGCGCGATTCACGAGGCGGCACCGAACGAAGCTTCACCGAATGAAGCTTCGGCGGCGGAGGCGGTCGCGCCATGACTGCCCACGTTCGGCTGGCGGCGGCCCTCGCGACCCTGCTGCCCATCGCTCCCCGACCGGCCTTCAGCTTCAACTTCTTCTCGCCGTTCTCGCAGGAGGACCCGCGGGTCAAGACCGCCAATCAGAAGTATTCGGCGGGCCAGTATGACGAAGCCCTGCGCGGCTACGAGGACGCGCTGCGCGACCATCCCAACGCCCCCGAGCTGCAGTTCGACCGCGGCAACGCTCTCTTCAAGCTCGGTCGCCAGGCCGAGGCGCGCGAGGCCTACCTCTCGGCGCTGGCCGCCAAGGACAGCTCGCTGAAGGCGCAGGACTACTACAACATGGGCAATTCGCTGTGGGAGCTCGACCGCAATGGCGAGGCCGCCGAGGCCTACCAGCGCGCCTTGACGCTCGAGCCGGGCTTCGCGGAGGCGCGCCACAATCTCGAGCTGCTACTCGCTCCGCCGCCCGACGGAGGCTCGCCGGATGGAGGCGGCCAGGACGGCGGGGGCTCAGACGGGGGAGGCGACGGAGGCCAGCCCGACAAGGGAGGCGACGGGGGGCAAGGCGATCAATCCAAGGACGGCGGCCAGCAGAGCTCGGCGGGTGAGGACGGCGGCGAGAAGCCCAAAGCCCAACCCGAGGGCGACGCAGGCCAGAACCAGCCTCAGAAAGCCGACCAGGGTACCAAGGACGGAGGCGGCGAGAAGCAGCAGCCGCTCGACAAGCTGCAGGCCGATCAACTGCTCGACGCCCTCCGGCAGCGCGAAAAGAATCTCCAGATGTGGAAGTTCCGGATGAAGCCGCAGCATCCCAAGGAAGCGGAGAAGGACTGGTGACGCCGTGGACGTTGCTCGTGTCCGTGGCTCTCGCGGCGGCGCAGCCGGTGACGGTCAGCGCCACGCTCGACCAGAACGTGGTGGGCCTTAACCAGACCGTCGAGCTCACGGTCAACCTCACGTCGCGAGGCGTCTCGGTCGGTCACGTCGACCTCCCCAAGTCGGACGGCTTGCAGATGGTGGGGAACTCTCAATCCGAGGAGTCGAGCTTCTCGATGGGGCCGGGAGGGATCGACAGCTCGCACACCACCAGCTACCACCTCACCTATCGCCCCCAGAAGACCGGCGACTTCACGCTCTCGGCGGTGCAGGTCGTGGCCGGCGGCCACACCTACCAGGGGGCAGAGCTGCACGTGAAGGTCGTCCCCGCCGGCCAGGCGCCGGCCCGGCAGCAACAGCAGCGGCAGCAGAATCCCTTCGGAAACTTCTTCGGCGGGGGCGGGTTTCCGCCGATGCCCGGATTCTCCGCTGGCCCGCAGGGACCTCCGCAAGGCTCCCAAGGCTCGGAGCCTGGGCAGGACGATCAGGATGAGGATCCCTTCGCACAGCTGTTCGGAGGAAATGGCCGGCCGCCCAACGGGGAGGACGTGATCCTGGGAGCGAGCGTCGACCGGCAGCGCGTCGTCCTGGGACAGCAGGTCACCTACACCATCCGCTTGTACACCCGGGCCGACGTCAGCGAATTCAGCGAGCTCAAGCTGCCCGGGTTCGACGGATTCTGGGGCGAGGATCTCGAGACCCCCACCCGGCCGGTCCCGCGGCTTCAGCAGCTGGGCGGCGTCCCGTACCAGGTCTACCTCATCAAGAAGAAGGCGCTCTTCCCGGATCGGTCCGGGACCATCGACATCGGTGCCGCCGGCATCGACGTGTCGGTGGGCTTGGGATTCTTTCGCGGCCGCAAGGTGCATCGCGAGAGCACCGCCATCGCGCTCGACGTCCAGCCACTCCCGGCCGGGGCGCCGCCCGGCTTCTCGCCCACCAACGTCGGCCAGTGGCGCTTCACGGCTTCGCTCGCGCCCGCGAATCTGCCGGTGGGCGAGCCGGCCACGCTCTCCATGGTCGTCGAAGGCCAGGGGAATGTTCACGGCCTGACGCTGCCGAACCTCCCAACCATTCCCGGGCTTCGGGCCTACGACCCGACCTCGACCGACAAGCTTCAACCGCAGGGAGACCGCTTCGGCGGTCGCCGCCAGGTCGACATCATCCTGATCCCGCAGCGGACGGGCGACTTCGAGCTGCCGCCACTGAAGTTCCAGTGGTACGACCCCAAGGTCGGCTATCAGGAATCCAGCGCTCCGCCCATGGTGCTGCACGCCGGGGTCGGCCTGGCGGCTTCGGGTGCGGGTTCGTCGGCGCTGGGCGGTCAGAACGTTCTCGAGGCGACCTATCGCGGTCTGCGCGGCACCGACTCACTGGCCCAGTCGTGCGCTGAGGCTGGCCGGGGCTTGATCGGACCGCTGCAGGGCGTTCCCCTGGCGGTGGGCTTCTCGGCGCCGCCGCTGTTCTTGCTGGGGGCGGTGCTCACCCGGCGCTGGCGCGAGCGGCGCTTGCGGGATGCGCCGGCGCTGCGCGGCCGGCGGGCCTACCGGGTGGCGCGGGCCAAGCTGCACTCGTCCAGCGGTGCCACGGCGGCCGAGATCGCGCAGGCGCTGTTCGGCTACATCGAGGACCGGCTGGGCGAGCCGATGGCCGGCTTGAGCCACGGCGACCTGCGCGCGCGCCTGCTCGGCCTGGCGGTCGAGCCCCGGGCCGTGGATTCGACGCTCGCCGCGCTCGAGCTGGCCGAGTCGCTTCGCTACCAGCCGTCGCTCGCGGTCCAGGGGCGCGAGCTGGAGAAGCTGCGCGCCATGGCGGAGTTTGCGCTGGCCGCGCTCGAGCGGTCGAGTGGCAAGGCCAGGAAGGAGAAGGCGGCGTGATCGCGCTCGCGCTGGTTGCCTTGTCGGGTGTGGCCGCGGCTCCCGTTAGCGGCGCTGGCGACGCGCTCGATCGCGCTGGCGGCGCCCTCGCGCACGGCGACTATGCAGGCGCTGCCAAGGGCTACGCCGCCGCGGCCGAGATGCTCCCGCGTTGCGAGCCCCTGGAGTACGACATCGGGACCGCCGCGGCCGAAGCCGAGGAGACCGGGCTGTCGGTGCTGTACCTCGAGCGGGCGCTCCGGGATCGTCCCTGGGATTCCGACGCGCGTCAGAACCTGGAGCGGGTGCGCCAGAAGCGGGTCGACAAGGTCATGGGGCAGGAGCCCGGCGAGTCACCTCTCCAGCGGCTGATCGCGCTGGTGCCTGGCCGGGCATTCTTCTGGCTTGGCCTGTGCGCTTGGTGGCTCGGGTTCGCCTTGCTAGCGCTGCGGGCCTCCGGCGTCTCGGGCTTTTGGGGGCGCCGGCGATGGCTGCCTGTCGCCGCCATCGTGCTGGCCATCCCCCTGGTCGGGTTCTCGATGGCCTGGCAGATGGAGCGGGCCACGGCTTACGCCGTGGTCGTGAGCAGCGGCTCCCAGGGAATCAAGGTGCACTCCGGCCCGGCCGCCGACCTTCCGACCAGCTTCGAGGTGCACGACGGCTTGAAGGTGCTGATTCTCGATGCCGAGAACGGCTTCACGCACATCCGGTTGGGCAACGGGCTCGAGGGGTATGTGCCCGATGGGGACGTGGAGGCTATTTAGGGGTGAGCTTGTGGATGTCGAAGGCGCAGGCGACATAGATATCCTCGCTCGCATCCACCGCGATGCCCCGCGGCAAGTAGAATTCGACGTTCGGCGGCTCGCCGCTTGTTTGCGCTGGTCCGTTTCCTGCCACGGTCGTGACGTTGCCATCGGAATCGATTCTGCGAATCCGGCCGTTGCCGGAGTCCGCGACGAGAAGGTTCCCCGCCGCGTCTAGCGCCACTCCCCCGGGCTGGTT
>Ga0302324_100031480_pt1 | contig 10001 bp, 4 predicted proteins | sample Palsa_T0_1_FD_201949 | JGI IMG/M metagenome (GOLD analysis project Ga0302324, IMG submission 201949) | Peat permafrost microbial communities from Stordalen Mire near Abisko, Sweden - Palsa_T0_1 | ecosystem: Environmental > Terrestrial > Soil > Palsa > Peat permafrost | place: Sweden: Abisko... | reverse complement strand
CTTATGTGCGCTTCCTCAGTTGGTCCGCCGACGGATCGAAGTTTTTATATTCCCAGTCGCAGAATCGGATCAGCTTGTCCTCTATTGAATTCGACCCGGCTCGATTGGAAGCTGTCGGGGCGCCCGAGGCGGCTGGGGGCAACAATAATATCGGCAATTTCAGCATCTCGCCCGATGGATCTAAAATCGTTCACGATACTGTCGGCGATCCGCACGAGGATCTCTGGATCGTCAACGTGGATGGTTCGGACCGGCATAAATTGACGTCCGATTCGTATCGCAACCGGCTGCCGTCCTGGTCGCCCAAGGGAGAGGAGATTCTGTTTATTTCGAATCGCTCCGGGAAATATCAGGAGTATCTGATCCGTCCCGACGGCAGCGGCCTCAGGGCTCTGACGGCGTCTCCTAATCAGGTAAACGCCGGCGTCTGGATCGATGGCGGACGGCGCGTGGTCGCGTCATTATTCGAACTTGGATTGGCGATGCTCGATGCCAATGCAGCGGTTCCGATAACGGAACCGGCGATGCTCCCGGGGATCGAAAAATCGAACGGCTCCTACGCGTTTGTTTCTCCGGCGGAGAACGGATTGCTGCTGGGACATATAAACGGCACCGGAGAGAATCCACTGGTTCTTTATTCGCTTCCTGAAGGCAAGCTGTCTCGCATCGGCGTGAAAGGCACGCGTCCGGTGTGGATTCCGGGGTCGCACAATCGCTATTTCCTGTTTCTGCGCGAGGACGCCTGCTTCTTGTACGATCGCGAGCAGCGCCGGGAGAAGAAATTATTCTCGACCGCGCACAACCAATTGTATTTTTTACAACTGGCTCCCGGAGGACGCCGGATCTTTTTCACCCAAACCATTCGGGAAGCGCAGATTTGGATGGCCGACCTGCCTCGTTAAAGATTTTTTGGCTTCGATGATCGACGGTGAGCGAATTTCTCGCTTTGTCTCTCATGATGACCAATTTATTCAAATACCTGGTAGTCTTTGCGGGGTTCGCGTGCGTGCCCGGCGCGTGGGCGCAGAGAATCGAAGAAACTAATGCCGCCTTCACCTATAACGGTGTCTGGTCGCCTATCACCGATCCGAACGCGTCGGGCGGGGCTTACACCATGAGCAGCACAGTCGGCAGCACCGTCACGTTTCAGGTCACGGGCACGAATTTTGTCCTCTATCGGAAGATGGATACCAACGGAGGATATGCGACCGTCACGGTCGACGGCAATAACTTCGGCACGCTCACCTTTTATGCGGCGCAGACGGTGCATCAGATTCCCGCCGCCATTGACGAGCTCGCCGCCGGCACGCACACCATCGTTCTGACCGTGAGCCAGACGCAGCCGACCGGCTCCGGCGGATTCAATCTTTATATAGATGCTCTCCAGTTTCCCGTTCCAGCGAATCTAACAGCGACGCAGCCCCAAATGGACGCGGTCACGCGGACGAACTTTTACCGTTCCCTGGCCGGTCTGCCGTCTGTCAGACATCATCTGGCGCTTGGATTGGCTGCCAATGCTCACGCCCAATACCTGGATAACGTGAATTTTATCGCCAATGGGAGCAGCCCGCACGTGGAAACCCTGGGCGCCAGTCCGTTCTTCACCGCCGCCCAGCCCCAGGACCGCGATGCCTACTTCGGATACACGGGCACGGGAACTTCGGAAGATTCCAACAACAGCGCCGATCCCATTAACTTCGTCGACGGCTGGATCGACGGCGTTTATCACCGCGAGCCTTATTTCATCTATAGCTTCACCGACATTGGCTTTGGAGGCTATCCGAATGGTTCCACCATGGACTTCGGATCCATCGTAACTGCGTCAGCGTCCCCGAACGCCGTGACGTACACCACTTATCCCGCCAACAACCAGACCGATGTCTGGCTCTTCTACGACGGATCGGACGGTCCGAACAACGTAACGCTCGGTGGCACCTACGGCTATCCGATCAATCTAACCGCCGCCTGGCCCGCGACTCCGACGCAGGGTACCGCGACGTCGACTCCCACCACCGGAACCCTGGTCGATTCGTCCGGCAACAATATCCCCGTCACCATCGCCGACAGTACGATAGACAACCAACTCGGAAGCTTTTTCATGATTCCAAATCAGCCGCTCAACCCGTCCACCAAGTACACGGCGACCATGAGCGGAGTCGATTTTCTGAATAACGCCTTCACCCAGACCTGGAGCTTCACCACGGCGAATCCCAACTCCGTGCACAACGTGCGCGCCGCGACGAACATTCAGCAAACTTATCTTTACAACGTCAATTGGGACATGCCCACGATGGCAGTTCCCTCACAGCTCCAATACGGTCCCACGACCGCTTATGGAACCAACGTTGCAGGAACAAATCAACAGGGGACGACGTGGACAGCGTTGATGGTAGGAGTGGCCACGATGCCCGTGGTCCACTTCCGCGTCACTGCCACCGATGCGCAGGGGAATGTCTATACGTCTCCGGACCACTACATTTTGAATTCAACCACGGTCAGCGCCGGTACTGTCGGCTATCTTAGTCTGAATCCGAATAATCAGGATACGAGCGCACAATGGGAGACTGCCGGTCCGGTCACTTCGAGCGTGCTCAACTATGGGCCCAGCGTAGCCTACGGAATGACGGCGACTGCCGGTCTAGTCCAGGGCGGCACAGGAACGCAGTTTTACGCCGATATATTCAATCTGCCTTCGGGCTCGAGCTATCACTACCAGATCGTGACGGTCGATCAGACCGGGAAAACGACGACCACTCCGGACGCGTTTTTCACAGTGCCATAAACCGGTAAGAACGGAATCAATTATGAGTCGACCCGCTCCGGTGTCCACTCGTCCAGATCAGCGCGATGGACCCGGCCCTCGGGGTCCTCGCGCTTTTCCTGTTCGATGCGCCTCTCGCGTTCTTCGCGCTCCTCACGGCCGTCGCTCACGATTCCTGCTCCTGGTTTTAGTGTAAAGGCGCCACATAACCGTCAGGATTTCCGACGCAGACCACTAGTGGGGCAGGCGCCCCGGCTTGCGGCCGACGCCCTCGTCGGCCCCCGTTTTGAGCGGAGTTGCAGAGCTGGACCCGGGGTCCAGCGCAGACGCGGGCGTCCGCCCCACGCCGGTTTTATATGGCAAATTCCTAACTCAAGGACACGATTTGAAGAGAGATCTTGTTATCATCGGGTTTCATATTCAACTCCCGTTGGCCGGCTATGATCGCTGATTTACTCCAAACGCTATTACCCGAAGGGTCGAATTATAACGAGCTTGCCTCGGACGGCGTTACTCCCAGGCCGCATTGGTCCACGTTTATCGAGTCGATCCAAGCCCTGGGTTCCGATGAGCTGGCTCATCGGTGGGAGCACGCGGAGCGTCGAATCCGCGAAAATGGCGTCACCTACAACATCTACACCGATCCGCAAGGAGCCAACCGGCCCTTGGCGATCGATCCCATCCCCCTGCTGATTTCTCCCCAGGAATGGCGCTTCTTAGAAGCGGGCATCGTGCAGCGCGCGCAACTGCTCAATCTCCTGCTGGAGGATATCTACGGTCCGCAGACGCTGATCGCCAAAGGGGACATTCCGGCTGCTCTGCTGTTTGCGAATCCGGCGTTCCTGCGGCCTCTAAACGGAATCAAAGTTCCCAAACACTCCTATCTGCATCTGCTCGGCGTGGATTTGGCGCGGTCGCCGGACGGCCGCTGGTGGGTGCTCGCGGACCGCACGCAGTCGCCTTCAGGATCCGGATATGCGCTCGAAAATCGAACCATCGTGTCGGATGTTTTGCCGGATGCTTTTCGCACCGCGAACGTCCGGCGTTTAGCGCCCTTTTTTAAAATGCAGAGGGAGGTGCTGCTGGGCTTCGCCCGCTCCAAACATCCTCGAGCCGTGCTGCTGACGCCGGGTCCGCTCAACGAAACTTATTTCGAACATTCCTACCTGGCCCGTTATCTGGGATTCACGCTGGTCGAAGGAGCAGATCTGACGGTTCGCAATCGCCGCGTGTTTCTGAAAACGGTGGAAGGCCTTCAGCCCGTCGACGTCATTCTGCGCCGGGTCGACGACAGCTTTTGCGACCCGCTCGATCTCCGCGGCGAATCGTTCCTCGGTGTTGCCGGCCTGGTCGACGCTCTGAGCGCGGGAAATGTGGTGGTGGCAAATGCGCTGGGCAGCGGAGTGATCGAGACTGCGGGTATCATGCCGTTTCTGCCCGGCCTGGCGCGAAAATTATTGGGAGAGCCGCTCAAGTTGCCGTCCGTCGCGACCTGGTGGTGCGGCGAGGATTATGCGCGCAACTGGGTGCTCGACCACTTGGATGAGGTGGTCGTGAAGCCCGCGTTTCCATTGCGCGGGATGGAGCCGATCTTCGGCGCCGATCTGGCCAAAGCGGAACGGCAGAAGATCCGCGACCGGTTGCAGGCGAATCCTCATGAATACGTCGCGCAGGAGCAAGTGGCGCTATCGACGGCTCCGGTGTGGGATCATGGCCGGCTCTATTCGCGCAGCCTGGTGCTGCGCACTTATGTTTTGAACACCGGTTCCGGCTGGGTCGCGATGCCCGGAGGTTTGGTGCGCGTCGCGGGAGCCGACGGGCAGGTGGTTTCCATGCAGCGCGGCGGCCACAGCAAGGACGCATGGGTGCTGTGGGACGAGCCAATCGACACCTTCAGCATGCTGCGGCCGAGAAACCAGCCTATCCAATTGCGCCATTCCTCCGGCGATCTGCCCAGCCGCGCGGCCGACCATCTTTTCTGGCTGGGCCGCTATGCGGAACGGGCGGAATGCATTGCGCGCCTGCTGCGCTGCCTGCTGACGCGCGTGCGGCGATCCAGTGGTCCGGAGCTGGCCTGCCTGTTTCGCCTCCACGGATGCTTCGATCCTCAACACAGCACTCTGCCCAAAGATCGCGCTTCCACGGCGCAGGATCTGGAAGCGGAGCTGATGTCGCTGATGTCGGATAACGAACGGCCGGGTAGTCTCGCGTCCACTCTATCGGAGGTCCAGCGCGTCGGCGGGAATGTTCGCGAACGCTTGTCGGCGGAGATGTCGCGGCTGATCGTAGCGCTCGGCGAATCGAGCCGGACGGAGAAGTACATGCTGTTTGTCGAGTACTCCGCAGTGCTCGCCGGGTGCCTGGAACTGCTCTCTGCTTTTTCGGGAATGGAGCGCGAAAATATCACCCGCGGACCGGGCTGGGTGTTTCTGAGCCTCGGCCGGAGACTGGAGCGGGCGATGTTTTCGGTGCGGCAGCTGCGCGGAATAACCGCCGGACTCGACGAAGAAAGCTGGCCCGTGCTGGAATATTTGCTGGAAGTAGCGGACAGCTCCATGACCTATCGCTCTCGCTATTTCACCACCCTCCAGCCGCTGGCCGTGCTCGATGTGTTGATGGCCGATGAAGCCAATCCCCGCGCCCTGAATTTCCAGATGTCCCATTTGGTCCGGTTATATTCGCAGCTGCCGCGTTATGCGCCGGACGATTTGAAAGCCATCGAGCACGCCCTGCTGCGGCTGCGCGCCGTCGACCTCGAAAAGCTCGATTTCCCGCTGCCCGGCCGTGTCCCCACGATTTCCAAATCAGAGGGACAATTGGATTTGGACCGGTTACTTCTCTCCGTCGAGAACCTGCTGCCCTCCTGGGCCGATAACATTTCACAGAGTTACTTCAATCACGCGCGAACCTTCCCGATCAGCGTTGGCGGATGACCTATCGAATCCTTCACAAGACGACTTATACCTATGAGCAGCCGGTGTCGCTCGGGAATCATGTCGCCTATCTTATCCCCCGGTCTCAGCCGCATCATATTTGTATGTCGCACGAGCTGCGGATTACGCCAGCTCCCGATTCCTTGCGGGAGCGTTTGGATTTCTTCGGGAATACGTCCTCGTTTTTTACGATCCGGGAACCGCATAACGAGCTGAACATCGAAGCCTGCAGCCGCGTCCTCGTCGAAGGGCCTCCGGTGAGATGGCCTGACTCCGGGCCGGCGTGGGACGAAGTGGTCCGTTCGCTCGCATCCGATCTCACCGAGGATGGCCTCAATGCGTATCAGTTCGTGTTTGAGTCGCCGCGCATTTGTCCGCGGTTCGCGTTTCGGGCTTATGCCTTGCCGTCCTTTCCGCCTAACCGCCCGCTCACGGATGCGCTGCTCGATCTCACCGCGCGGATTCACAAAGACTTTCGCTTCGATTCCAAAGCCACCACCGTGCGCACCACCCCCGAGCAGGTCCTTCGCTCCCGCCGGGGGGTTTGTCAGGACTTTGCCCACCTGCAGATCGCGTGCTTGCGATCCATGAGCCTGGCCGCGCGGTACGTCAGCGGATATATAAGGACCTACCCTCCTCCGGGCCGGCCGTGGCTGATCGGCGCCGATGCTTCGCACGCCTGGGTGTCGGTATATTGCCCCGGCACCGGCTGGCTGGACGTCGACCCCACCAATAATCTGATTCCATCCGAAAGCCACGTCACCCTGGCGTGGGGCCGCGATTATGGCGATGTGAGTCCGGTGCGCGGCGTCATTCTAGGGGGCCGCGACCACAAACTCGAAGTGGGCGTGGACATGGAACCGTTGGATTGACGCTGGTATTTCCCCTGTCCTGAATTACATCCCGTTTTCATTCGCTCTCGTCGCACCAACCGGCAGTTATCCTCAAACCAAGGAGTTCAACAAAAATCATGGGCTCGCCTTGGGTTCGTTTCGTAAAAACTAAAGAGTGGTTTCCCGCCTACCCGCTCCCTGACGGTCGCGGCTCCGAACGGGCACTGAGCCGCCATGCGTGAGCATCCGGGCATACGCGAAAATTCGACCGTCAGGAAGGGGACTTCAACAAGAGAATGACGACACCCGGCTCTGCGCGTACGCGTGCACTTCGTCCGTGACGACTTCGAATTTTCTCAGGTACGCCGCTCCGAAAGAAGTCGTAATCGCCACATCAGCCGCATCGCGCCCCGTTGCCATCAGTACCCGTCCGATCCTGGGCGTGTTGTGACGCGCGTCGAACGTCCACCATCGGTCTTCGAGATAAACTTCGAACCACGCGCTGAAATCCATGGGGCACGGCACCGGAGGCACGCCGATATCGCCCAGATAACCGGTCGCGTAACGCGCCGGAATATTCAAACACCGGCACAAAGTAATCGCCAGATGCTGAAAATCGCGGCACACTCCGACTCCTTCGTTGAGGACTTCAAGAGCCGTCCGAGTGCAGCGGGCGTGCTCGTATCCGAAGGTCACATGGTTCTGCACCCAGTCGCACACGGCCTGCACCCGCCCCCAGCCGCGCGGCAATCCGCCGAAGAGCCGGGCGGCGATGTCGGTCAACAAATCGACCTCGCAATAACGGCTGGCCAAAAGATACATCAAGGTTTTCTCGGGAAGATATTCGACCGGTATCTCGCGCGCCGAGCAGTTCACGGGATCAGGCTCGCCGGAATCTTCGATGAGCGTCGAGTTACACAGCCGAAGAGGTCCCGCGGGCGCCAGGAATTTCGTGCAGCGGTTGCCGAACAAATCGACGTACCGGCTGATCGGAACCGCCGGGTCAACGGTCAATTCGTCAGGCTCATGTAGATCTTGCACTCGGGAGGGATGAATATTCAGTAAAGCCACGAAGGGAACGTCCTGGGGAATGTTAAATTGAATGTCGTAGCCCAACCGGATCAGCATGTCTTACCTTTCTTTTCTGCGAGATAACATCGCTATAGCGGCGCGAGATCAATATCGGCCACAAACCTGTTGCAAGAACATGACCAGACCGCGAGTTACCCTGTAAACTATGGCGATTCAAGTCGCACTGAATCATAAGACCCAATACCGGTACGACCATCCCGTGATGCTGGGACCGCAAATCGTTCGCCTCCGGCCCGCGCCTCATTGCCGCACTCCGATCCTTTCTTATTCGCTCACGATTCACCCCAAGAACCACTTTTTGAACTGGCAGCAGGACCCGCAAGCGAATTATCTGGCTCGACTGGTGTTCCCGGAACCGGCAACGGAGTTCTTCGTCGAAGTCGACTTAATCGCGGAGATGGCGACGTTCAACCCCTTCGACTTTTTCCTCGAATCCTATGCCGAGAAGTTTCCATTCGCCTATGATTACGCTTCCGCTCGCGAGCTGCGGCCGTTCCTGGAAAAGGAGCCGGCTCCTCCGGCGCTCGAACGTTGGCTCGAAAGCGTATCCAGAGAACCTGTCCGCACCATGGACTTCCTGGTCGAACTGAATCGCCGTCTGGGCAGCGACATTGGATACGTGATTCGTATGGAGCCCGGGGTCCAGACCTGTGAACAGACGCTTGGCCTCGGCACCGGTTCCTGCCGTGACACCGCGTGGCTACTGGTGCAGATCCTGCGTCACCTGGGCCTCGCGGCGCGCTTCGTTTCCGGCTACCTGATCCAACTCGCGGCTGACGTGAAACCGCTCGAAGGTCCCTCCGGTCCGGCCGTGGACTTCACCGATCTGCATGCATGGGCCGAGGTATTTCTTCCCGGCGCGGGTTGGGTTGGCCTGGATCCGACATCCGGATTACTCGCCGGCGAAGGACACATTCCGCTCGCGTGCACGCCGGATGCTTCGAGCGCCGCGCCTGTTTCCGGTCTGCTCGAGCCTTGCAACACGGTGTTCCATCACGAAATGTCGGTGCGGCGAGTTCATGAATCGCCTCGCGTTACGAAACCGTATAGCGAAGCGCAGTGGAATGAAGTGCTCGCTCTCGGCGCTCGCGTGGATGCGGATCTGACGGCCGGCGACGTCCGCTTGACCATGGGAGGCGAGCCGACATTCGTTTCTCTCGACGATCCCAACGCGCCGGAGTGGTCGACCAGCGCATTCGGCGCTGACAAGCGTAGGTTGTCAGGCGAGCTTCTCCTGCGCCTGCGCGATCATTTCGCCCCCGGCGCGCTGCTGCATTTTGGGCAAGGCAAGTGGTATCCGGGCGAGCCCCTTCCGCGCTGGGCGCTGAGCTGCTATTGGCGGAAGGACGGCGTGCCTGTTTGGGAGAATCAGTCGCTGTTTGCCGGCGACAATCCGGCTGTGAAGCGCACCGTAAGTGACGCCCAACGATTTCTCGTAGCGTTGACGCGGCGCCTGGAAGTCGACTCCTCCTTTATCATGTCCGCCTACGAGGATACGTTTTATTACCTGTGGCGCGAACGGAAACTTCCGGTGAACGTGGATCCGCTCGACCCGAAAATTGAAGATCCCATCGAACGCAAGCGCATCGCGCGCATTTTCGAGCAGGACCTCGGCAAGACCGCCGGATTCGTTCTCCCCCTGCGCCGGGTTCATGCGAAATCCGGGCGTGCGAGCTGGACCAGCCAGCCGTGGTTCACCGCCTCCGCGCACCTGTTTCTGGTCCCTGGCGATTCGCCGCTCGGCCTCAGGCTGCCTCTCGAATCGCTGCCCTGGACTAAGCCGGAAGACGTCGAATATTCCTTCGAAGCCGACCCGTTTCAGTCGCGCGAAAAACTGCCGGAGAGGCCGGAACGCAAGCCTCATCTGTTCACGCAACCCGTCACCTCCAACCCGGAGCCGGCCGGCAAACACGAGGTTCCAAAAAAGGGAGAATCCGCTGCGTGGGTATCGCGCCCCACCCTCTGCACCGAAGTGCGCGATGGGATTCTCTACGTGTTCCTCCCGCCGGTTCAGCTTCTCAAGGACTATCTCGATTTGATCGCCGCGGTCGAGGATACGGCGGCTTATCTTCAGATGCCCGTCGCCATTGAAGGCTACACGCCTCCCTACGATCCTCGGATCCCGGTGATTAAAGTGACACCGGATCCGGGCGTGATCGAAGTAAATATCCATCCCGCCGGCTCCTGGAAGGAGCTGGTGGAGAACACGACGGATCTATACCATCTGGCTCGCCAAACGCGTCTCGGCACGGAAAAATTCCTGCTCGATGGCCGTCATACCGGCACCGGCGGCGGCAATCATATCGTCCTCGGCGGCAGCACTCCAGAGGACAGCGCCTTCCTCCGCCGTCCGGACCTGCTGCGCAGCATGGTTGGATTTTG
>Ga0302324_100031479_pt1 | contig 10001 bp, 9 predicted proteins | sample Palsa_T0_1_FD_201949 | JGI IMG/M metagenome (GOLD analysis project Ga0302324, IMG submission 201949) | Peat permafrost microbial communities from Stordalen Mire near Abisko, Sweden - Palsa_T0_1 | ecosystem: Environmental > Terrestrial > Soil > Palsa > Peat permafrost | place: Sweden: Abisko... | reverse complement strand
CGAGCGCTGGGCACGAGCGGAGTGCGACTGCGCTTCAACGACGCGCTGCAGGTCGCGCAGTTCATGCCGGCGGTGCGCAGCGCCCTGGGTCCAGGCTACCTCAGCAGTGATTGGACCGAGGACAACGCCAACTATTTTCGCGCGATCCGCATCGAGAAGACCATGATGGCGCTGATCCTGCTGCTCATCGTGGCCGTAGCGGCCTTCAATACCGTTGCGATGCTGGTCATGGTGGTCAATGACAAGCGTACCGACATCGCGATTCTGCGCACTTTTGGTGCCTCGCCGCGCAGCATTCTGCAGACTTTCATGGTCCAGGGGCTGGCCATCGGCTGGTTCGGTGTCGCCGGCGGTCTAGCGCTCGGCGTGATCCTGGCTCGTCACGTCAGTAGCATCGTGCCGGTGCTCGAGCGTCTGTTCGGCTTTCATTTCCTCGACGCGCAGGTCTACTACATCACGACGATTCCATCGGAGCTGCATCGGCACGATGTGCTGTGGATCGCGGCGGCGGCCTTCGGCCTCACATTGCTTTCAACGATCTATCCGGCGATCCGCGCGGCACACACTCCGCCCGCCGACGCCCTGCGTTACGAATAGCATGGCCTGGTCCTATGAATGGATACTGGGAACTCGATATCTGCGCGCCACCCGCGGCCGGGGATTCCTGTCCTTCATTTCCGTGGTCTCGGTGCTCGGTCTGGCCATTGGCGTCGCGGTGCTGATCGTCGTGCTGTCGGTCATGAACGGCTTCGAGCGCGAACTCAAGACGCGCATCCTGAGCGTGACCTCGCATGCCACGCTCATGGGTCTCGACGGCAGTCTCAAGGACTGGCGCGCCGACCAGGCGCGGGCCTTGAAGATGCCGGGCGTGCTGGCCGCGGCGCCGTATATCGAGGCCCAGGCGCTGCTCATGCATGGCGCGCACACGGCGGGAACCACGGTGCGCGGCGTACTGGCCGAACAGGAGCGTCGTGCCGTGGGCCTGGCTCAACGCATCGAGGGCGGGCGCATCGAGGATCTCACCGATGGCGGCTATCAAATCATTCTGGGCGATGCGCTGGCTGCGGCGCTTGCGGCCAGAATTGGCGATGATGTCGTGCTGATCGCGCCGCAAGGGGATGTGACGCCGGCGGGAATCGAGCCGCGGATGCGGCGCTTCCACGTCGCCGGGACATTCCACTCCGGGATGTACGAGTTCGACCGCGCCCTGGCGCTCGTGAACATGGGGGACGCCGCGCGCCTGTACCAGATGGGTGACAGCGTGAGCGGAGTCAGGTTGGCGCTGCGCGACGCATTCATGGCGCCGCGCCTGGTGCGCGATCTGGCTGTGAGCCTGGGTGGGGGCTACTACGTGAGTGATTGGACACGCAACCACGCCAACTTCTTTCGCTCGATCGAGATTACCAAGTCGATGCTGTTCGTCATATTGCTGCTCGTGGTCGCGGTGGCGGCCTTCAACATCGTGGCGACACTCGTGATGGTGGTGAAGGACAAGCGCGCCGACATTGCCATATTGCGCACACTCGGGGCCGGGCCGCGCAACATCCTGCTCATCTTCACCATTCAGGGCGCCTTCATCGGTCTCGCCGGCACGCTCGCCGGCGCCGTGCTCGGATTGACACTGGCGGCCAACCTCGAAGCTCTCGTGCATGGACTCGAGCGCCTGCTCGGCACGCATTTTCTGGACGCGAGGGTGTACTTCATGAGCGATCTGCCGGCGCATGCGGAAGCCGGTGACGTGCTGCGCATCTGCGGCGTGGCCTTCGCGCTGTGCGCACTGGCGACGCTCTATCCGGCCTGGAGAGCGGCCGGGACGCAGCCGGCGGAGGCGCTGCGCCATGACTGATCAGAGCGCCACGGTACTCGCGGCGCATGACGTGCGGCGCAGCTTCAGCGAGGGTTCGAGCACGCTGGAGGTCCTGGCGGGAGTGGAACTCGAGGTCAAGCACGGCGAGCGGCTCGCCATCATCGGCGCCTCGGGATCCGGCAAGACGACGTTGCTGCAGATCCTGGGCGGCCTCGATCGCCCCGATGCCGGCACTGTGGAGGTAGCCGGGCGCGACATCCACGCGCTGCCGGAGCGCGAACGCAGCGCACTGCGCAATCGCAGCATCGGCTTCGTTTATCAGTTTCACCACCTGCTGCCGGAATTCTCCGCGCTGGAGAATGTGGCGATGCCCTTGCTGGTGCGGCGCGAGTCCGCGCCGCGCGCCGCGGCGCGCGCGCGCGATCTGCTCACGCGCGTCGGTCTCGCGCAGCGACTGGAGCATCAGCCGCATCAGCTGTCGGGCGGTGAGCGGCAGCGCACGGCCGTGGCGCGCGCACTGGTGACCTTGCCGCAGCTGGTACTGGCCGATGAGCCCACCGGCAACCTCGACGGCCGCAATGCCGAGCAGGTCTTCGCGCTGATGCTCGAACTGAACCACGAACTGGGCACGAGCCTGGTGGTCGTCACGCACGATCCGCGCCTGGCGGCGCGGATGGATCGAGTGCTCGAGCTCGACCGCGGCGTACTGCGTCAGCCGGTGAGCTTGTAGAGCCGCCGCTCCTTGCGCGCGCGGTAGCGGCGCATCGTCGCGATCCGCCATGAGTATTCGAGCAGGCAGCGCCCGCCGAAACCGCAGACCAGTCCGCACACCAGACAGCCCAGCAGGAAGGGCGCCCAGGCCGGCCCCAGGCCGTGCTCGAGCCAGTTCCAGGTCAGCTGGAATTCGAAGTGCCGCGGTCGATGGCGCAACAGCGCGACGCCGACGCGATAGGCGGCATAATAGATCGGCACCATCGTGAATGGATTGACGATATAGGTCGCAGCGACCGCCACGGCGAGATTCAACCGCCACCAGATCGCCGCAAACACGACCAGCGGCAGGTGTATGGGCAGCGGAATGAAGCTCACGCCGAGACCGACCCCGAACGCGGCAGTGATGGAATGGCGATTCAGCGACCACAGATGCGCATCCGTCAGCCGATCGCCGAAGACGGTGAGATACCATTTGTGGCGCCGCTCATGGATGAGCCGCGACAGCTTCTTGACGACTCTGCGAGGCATAACCGTGCAACTGTAGCAGTTGCCGCGCGGCGGCCATAAGCGCGCCGTCTCGAATTTGCGCTTTGGGCGGTGCGCTTTAGGTATCATGCGCCCGCCGCGGCTGAAACCAGACGGAGCTGCAGCCAGGCAGGTCCAGACCAGGAGTCGGCGCCAGAGATGTGGGAAATCGTACAGGCGGGCGGAGCGCTGATGTGGCCCATCATCCTCTGCTCGATTGTGACCGTTGCGATCGTACTGGAACGGCTGTGGACGCTGCAGGATCGGCGCGTGCTGCCCCCCGATCTGATGCGGAAGGTCTGGAAGCTGGTCGAAGCACACCAGATCAACGACAAGGTCATCCGTGCGTTGGAGCAGAATTCGCCCCTCGGCAGGGTGCTCGCTGTAGGACTCGAGAACCGGCATCGGCCGCGGGAGATTCTCATGGAGCGGCTCGAGGACACCGGGCGACACGTGGTCTACGAGCTCGAGCGCTTCCTGAACACCCTGGGCACGATCGCTGGAGTATCGCCATTGCTCGGACTGCTCGGCACCGTGACCGGTATCATCAAGGCCTTCAATGCGATCAATGCCGGTGGCGCGGGAGATCCACGCATGCTCTCCGGGGGCATCGCCGAGGCGCTGGTGGCGACCGCGGCGGGACTGTGCGTCGCGATCCCCTCGCTGATCGCCTACCGCTATCTGCGCGGCCGCGTCGAGCGCATCGTGGTGGAGATGGAAAAGAACGCGTTGCAGCTGGTGGACGCAGTCGAAGCGGCGGCGCAGCAACCGGAGGAGCAGCAAGCGCTGCCGGCTTGAATCCATGAACCTCAAGCCGCGCCGCCCGGAGGAGCCCGAGATCAACGTCACCTCGTTGATCGACGTGGTGTTGCTGCTCGTGGTGTTCTTCATGCTGTCCTCGAACTTCTCGGCCGAGGGGCGGCTGCGCGTCCGGCTGCCGCAGGCCAGTGCGGCACCCACCGAGCGCGCCGGCAACGATGTCCTGGTGGTCACCGTCAGCGCGACTGGCGCCTACCTCGTCAACGGCCGCGAATTGGTCAACTCGAGCCCCGACACATTGCGGGCCGCCGTGCTCAAGAGCGCCACCGCGGCATCCAGAGCCGGACCGGTGACCATCCGGGCCGACGGTCGCGCCAGCCACCAGGCGGTCGTGACTGCAATGGACGTGTTGGGTCGTCTGGGATTCACGCAGATGAACCTCGCCACGGTGAACGAGGCGGGGGCGGCGGCGCCTTGAACCGCGCTGCGCCCGGCATTCCGGCCAGCGCCGCAAGCACAACAGAGGCGCGCAGCGTATATCGGCGGCTGCTCGGCTATGCCCGCCCGCACCTGGGCATGTACATGATCGGCGTGCTCGGCATGGTGCTGTACGCGGGCAGCGATCTGATCACGATCAATTTCATCAAGACCTATCTGCGCGATGTGCTGACGCTCGAGCGCAATGCGCGCGTGCTGGCGCTGCTGCCGCTCGGCGTGATCGTGATCTTTCTGGTGCGCGGCGGCGGCGACTATCTGGCCAATTACTTTCCATCCTGGGTGGGGCGGCAGGTCATCAAGGCGATCCGCAGCGACCTGTTCGCGCAGTATCTGCGCCTGCCGACCGCGCAGTACGATCGCGATTCCACGGCGACGATGCTCACGCGTCTCACCTACAATACCGAACTCGTGGCCGCTGCGACGACCGATTCGCTGACGGTCATCATCCGCGACTCCCTCGCCATAGCGATCAATATCGGCGCGCTGTTCTGGCTCAATTGGAAGTTGGCCCTCTACTCGCTGCTCGCCGCACCGGCCATTGCCTGGCTGGTACGCAGCGTCAACATCCGCTTCCGTCGCTACAGCACGCGAATTCAGAATTCGATGGGCGACGTCACGCGCGTGGCCAAGGAGGCGCTCGATGCGCATCGTATGATCAAGGTGTTCAACGCGCAGACGCACATCCGCGCATTGTTCGAGAGCGCCAATGAGCTCAATCGCCGCACCAACGTACGGCTGATTTCGGCCCGCTCGAGCAGCAACCCGACGGTGCAGATGATCCTGGCGCTGGGCTTGGCCGGTGTGCTGTACATTGCCAACCGTCAAATCGAGGCCGGCGAGCTCACGATCGCCTTGTTTTTCCCGTTTCTGATCGCGCTGGTTCAGATACCGCAGCCCCTACGGCGCGTGCTCAACGTCGCCGGTCCGCTGCAGCAGGGTATCGCCGCCGGTGCCAGCGTATTCGAGGTGCTCGATGCACCGACCGAGCCCGAGGGGGGCAACCATCCACTGGACCGTGCCCGCGGCGAGGTGGAGTTTCGTCATGTGAGCTTTGAATACGCGCTGGAAAAAGGCCGTGTCCTGCGCGACATTTCGCTGAGCGTGCGGGCCGGTACGACCACGGCGATCGTCGGGCGCTCCGGGAGCGGCAAATCGACCCTGGTCTCCCTACTGCCGCGCTTTTACGACCCGAGCGCGGGTAGCGTACTGATCGACGGCGTCGATATCCGCGAGTACCGTTTGTTCGATCTGCGCCGCCAGATCAGCCTGGTCAGCCAGGACGTGGTGCTGTTCAACGGTACGATTCGCAGCAATATCATCTTTGGAGCCACCCATATCAGCGAGGCCCAGTTGCAAGAGGCGGTGCGCGCCGCCTACGTGCTCGAATTCATCGAACAATTGCCACAGGGGCTCGAGACACTGGTCGGCGACCGTGGCGTGCTGCTCTCCGGCGGACAGCGCCAGCGTATTGCGATAGCACGGGCGCTGCTGCGCGATACGCCAATCCTGATCCTGGACGAAGCCACTTCAGCCCTCGACACCGCCGCCGAGCGCCATATCCAAGGGGCGCTCGATCAACTGGTGCGCAATCGCACGACCTTCGTGATTGCGCACCGGCTCTCTACCGTCGAGCGCGCCGATCGTATCCTGGTGCTGCGCGACGGCGCGATCGTCGAGTCCGGGGCTCACGCGGAGCTGCTGGCGCATCGCGGCATCTACGCCGAGTTGCACGAGCTGCAGTTCAGTGCCTAGAGCGTCGATCTCATCGCGCTTTCAGGCGCTGTGGTATCGGCTCGCGCCTCCGCCCTGGCCGCTGCGGGTGCTCGCGCGTCTTTTTGGTGTGCTGGTGCGCTCCCGTCGCGCGCTCTACGCGCGCGGCTGGCTGCGGCCGCGGTCCCTGGCCTGTCCGGTCGTCGTGGTCGGCAATATCGATGTCGGGGGCAGCGGCAAGACACCGCTGGTGATCTGGCTCGTGGCACAGCTGCGCTCGGCCGGTCTGCTGCCCGGCGTGGTGCTGCGCGGCTACGGTGGCTCGGCTGCTTCACGCGGCTCGCCGCGCCGAGTCGAGACCGGCAGTGATGCGGCGGTCGTGGGGGATGAGGCGCTGCTGCTGCGAGAGCGTACCGGCGTTCCCGTATCGGTGTGCCGCGACCGCGTCCGCGCCGCGCAGCAGCTGATCGATGAGGGCGTGAACGTCGTCATCGCGGACGATGGCCTGCAGCATTTGCGACTCGCGCGCAGCTTCGAGATTGCCGTCATCGACGGCCAGTACGGCCTCGGTAACGGCTATCTGCTGCCCGCCGGACCGTTGCGTGAACCACCTGAACGGCTCGAGCATGTCGATGCGCTCGTGATCAATGGCGAGGGCGCGTTCTGGACGGCGGCGAGCGCCAGTGCCGGGCCCGGCGCGCGGCGCGGCAACGGATCGAGCGCATTGCTGGCGCCCGGCCGGCCCTTCATCATGCGTGTGAGCGGCGAGCGGCTCTGGGCGCTCGATCCTGCAATCGAGCCCGTGGCCCTCTCGAGCTTCGCCGGGCGGCGCGTCCATGCGGTGTCCGGGATCGGTCACCCGCAGCGCTTCTTTGCGCAACTGCGCCTGGCCGGGCTCGAACTCATCGAGCATGCGTTTCCAGATCATTATCGCTATCGCGCGGAGAACCTGCGCTTCGAGGACGACCTGCCGGTGCTGATGACCGAGAAGGATGCAGTAAAATGCCGTGCTTTCGGCGGAGCGAACCGCTGGTATCTGCCGATTTCGGCGAGCCTCGGTCCGGCCGAGGCGGCGGCGTTGCTCGGGCGGCTGAGGCGCAGTCTGGAGACACATGGGCACTGAGGAGCGCGGGAGATAACTGTGGATACAAGACTGCTCGATATCCTGGCCTGCCCGGTCTGCAAGGGGCCGCTGCGCCACGAGCGCCAGGAAGGGCTGCTGATCTGCCGCGTCGATCGCCTCGCGTTCCCGATACGAGACGGTATACCGGTCATGCTCGAGGATGAGGCGCGCGTGCTCTCCCCGAACGACCCGCTGCTCGAGCATTAGGCTCCGGTTCTCGACTCGTGTACCGCGTCGTCATTCCGGCGCGCTTCGGCTCGGTCCGGCTGCCCGGCAAGCCGCTGCTGCCGCTGGCCGGAAAGCCCATGATTCAGTGGGTCTACGAGAATGCCCGGCGCTCCGGGGCGAGTCAGGTCGTGGTGGCCACCGACGATGAGCGCATCGCGGAGCTCGTGCGCGGGCTGGGCGGGGATGCGTGCCTCACGGCCGCAACGCACGCCTCGGGCACTGATCGGATAGCCGAGGTCGCGCGCCGTGAGCAATGGCACGAGAGCGACATCGTCGTGAACGTGCAGGCCGACGAGCCGCTGATGCCCGACGCCTTGATCGATCAGGTTGCCCTGCTGCTCGTGGAACATGCGAGCGCGGATCTTGCGACGCTGTCCGTGCCGCTCGAATCGGCGGAGGCATTGCTCAATCCCAATGTCGTCAAGGTGGTCACGGATCTGCAACAACGCGCGCTCTATTTCAGTCGCGCACCGATCCCCTGGTTGCGCGATGCGGCTCGCGAGGGCGCTCCGGCGCAGAGCTCATACAGCGTGGCACAGCGGCATTTGGGCATCTACGCCTACCGTGTCGCGGCGCTGCTGCGCATGGCGCCTGGTCCGGAGGTCAACACGACGGCTGATCTGGCCGCTGTCACTGCGCTGCTGGAAGCCCGGCGCGCGTCGTAGCCGACGGCGCCAGGGTCGCCCCTCGGCGCGGTTACTCGTCCTGCCGCGGACCACTCACCTCGGGCTCCGCGGGCGCCGCTGACGACCAGGTCACAAACGGTTTGTGCTCGCCGGAGGCCGGCTCGGTGTGATCGCTGTGAGTCGGCGGCGACGCGCCCGCGCTGCCTGGGCTCGGAGCCGGGGTGCTGGCCGATGGGCTATGGACCTCCGCACCGGCATCGCTGTGGGCCCCACTGGGCGACGGACTCGGGGCAGGACCCTCCGCCGCGCCATTGGGTCGGCCGCTCCAACCGTAACTGGGCTCCGCGTGTTGCGTGTTTCCGCCTTCCGCTCCGCTCTCACCTTCCGTCGCCGGGCCCTGTGCTGTGCCCGTTGCACCATCGCGGTTGGCACCACCGCGCCGCCGGCGTCGTCCACCGCGGCGCGAGCGTCCGCTGCGCGGTCGATCCACCGCGGGCTGATCCAGACGCGCCCCATGCTGCGGGGCCGGCTGGGCGAGCGGCGCACCGACCGCACTGGCCGGCAACACTTCCGGCTCACGCCGTGGCTCATTGGCGCGTGGTTCATCACGGCGCGGTTCGTGCCGCGGCTCCTCGCGAACGCGCTCGCTGCCACGGCGGCTGTCATCCCGACGCAGATCATCCCTGGGTGTCGAATCGCGGCGCGGCTCTTCACGCCGCGGCTCATCACGGCGTGGCGCTTCAGGGCGCCGCTCCGGCCGGCGCTCGCGATCGCGATAGCGGCCCGGTTCCCGGTCACGGCGCGGCTCGCGCTGCGAGTCGCTCGCCTCCGGCGCGCTGGCGCTTAAGGCAGGCTGAACCGCCGCGGCGTTCTCGGATCCAAACAAGCTTTTGAGGCGACTCCAGAAACCTCCGCGTGGGCTCTGGGGCGCCGCGGCGTGCGCCGACGGGCGTGCGGGGGCCGCCAGCGTCGAGGCGGGCGCGATGGGCGCCGCGGTCTTCGGCAACAGTGCGGCGACGGCCGGCGGCTCGCTGGGGGGTCGCTTCTCGCGCTCGGCGACGGGGTCGATCGTCGCCGGAGCTGCCGGAATCTGGTAGCTGATCTGGGAGTTCTCGGGCAGCTGCGTCTCATCGTCACGCACGCGCCGGATCGAGTACTCGGGTGTCTGAATATGCGGATTGGGCACCAGCACCAGTTGTGCGTGGCCCTTGTCCTCCAGACTCCGCAGCGCTTCGCGCTTCTCATTGATCAGATAGGTCGCGACGTCCACGGGTAGCTGCACGATGATGCGTGCCGTGCGGTCCTTGCGCGAATCCTCGCCGATCAATCGCAGGATCGAGAGCGCCATCGACTCGATGCTGCGGATGCTGCCGATGCCGTTGCAGCGCGGACAGACCAGGTGGCTGGAATCCCCGAGGCTCGGTCGCAGACGCTGTCGGGACATCTCGAGCAGTCCGAAGCGCGAGAGTCGCCCAATCTGGATGCGCGCCCGGTCCATCTTCATCGCCTCGCGCAGCCGATCCTCGACATCGCGCTGGTTCTTGGTCGACTCCATGTCGATGAAGTCGATGACGATCAGACCGCCGATGTCACGGATGCGCAATTGGCGCGCAATCTCCTCCGCGGCTTCGAGATTGGTGTTGCAGGCCGTCGTCTCGATGTCCCCGCCGCGCGTGGCGCGTGCCGAGTTGATGTCGATCGACACCAGCGCCTCGGTGTAGTCGATCACGAGGCTGCCGCCCGAGGGCAGCTGCACCTTGTGTGCGTAAGCGGACTCGATCTGGCTTTCGATCTGGTAGCGCGTGAACAGCGCAATATCGTCGTTATAGAGCTTGAGCTTGCGGTGCGCGTCATTGGGCATGAAGCGCTGCATGTACTCCTGCGCCTTCTGGAACGCGGCCTCGTCGTCGACCAGGATCTCGCCGATGTCGTCGGTCAGGTAGTCGCGCAATGCGCGCGTGACCGCGTCGCTCTCCTGGTAGACGAGGAAGGGCGCGCCGCGGGTCTGAGC
>Ga0302324_100031478_pt1 | contig 10001 bp, 8 predicted proteins | sample Palsa_T0_1_FD_201949 | JGI IMG/M metagenome (GOLD analysis project Ga0302324, IMG submission 201949) | Peat permafrost microbial communities from Stordalen Mire near Abisko, Sweden - Palsa_T0_1 | ecosystem: Environmental > Terrestrial > Soil > Palsa > Peat permafrost | place: Sweden: Abisko... | reverse complement strand
TGCGGTTGGTTTCAGAGGTGCCCCACTCGGCCGTCACCCAACCCTTGACCAGCATCTTTTGCAAGGTTGGATAGAGCAGGCCCTCTTCAACGCCGAGCACTTCGCTCGAGAGCAGATGAATCCGCTGAGCAATGGCATAGCCATGCAGAGAGCCCGATTGCAGCACTCGGAGTATCAACATCGAAAGAGCGCCGGAAGGCATTCCAGCTTTAGGCATGTCGGACTTAGGCCTATCGGTCATAGGCATAATTTACTTATGCCTATGAGCTCTGTCAAGAACAATCTTTCAATCGCTCTTTTGAATCTGTCGCTAAACCGGCCCCTCATGCTCCCAGGACCCGATTTCTGCTATCCTTAACCGTTTACTTCAAGCAGTAACCGTTAAGGTCAAGCAGGAGCGGGGAGTCATGCCGGAAAATCGAGCGCGGAAGCATCATCAGGACAGGGTAGCGGAGACGCTGCGGCTGGAAATTGGAACCATGATCGAGGGCGAACTCTCTGACCCGCGCATCGGCAACTGCTATGTCAGCGAGGTCTCGCTCAATCCGGGAGGGAAATCGGCGCGGGTTTATGTGGCCGTCGACAGCCACGTCAAAGACATTGTGCAGGCGGAAAAAGACACGATTGCCGGTCTGGAGGCGGCCAAGGGCTACATTCGCTATGAGTTGAAGGAGCGGATGGGGGTGCGGAACGTGCCGGACCTGGCTTTTCTGGCGGATCGTTCGGGGCGGTTCCAGGCGCGGATTGAAGAGCTGATGGACCGGTCGCGGAAGCGGAACAAATATGCGCCCGAGGTGAAGCCGGCAGCGGCGGTGAGCGAAGCCGGCGAGGAGCTTTGATTGCGGCGCCATTCGGCGCGAATCTGTTAGCCTTGACCCTGTCGAAACCGAGCAAGACCTCCGCGTTTCTATGCGGCGCGGACCGCAAACCGGCGATCAAGCGTCCCCCAAGCCTGACTAACCCGGAAGCGCTGGACCTGGAGAACCACTCGAAGTGGAGACTGCACTGAAACCATCCGGCGAGGAACAGACCCAGCGCTGGCGCAAGCGGCTGCCACGATGGGCGACTGTTGCCGAGGCATCCGTTTTTCTTGCATTTTCAGTCTTCTTTCTGGCCTACGGGCTTACGCCGATCCTGGGTGGCGATGGATTGGGACTGGTGGGCGCAGATGAGCCACGCTACGCGCAGATCGCCCACGAAATGCTGGACCGGTTCGACTCCGCGCATACCCTCAGCGACCGTCTGAGCGCCTGCGTAACCCCATACCTCTACGGCCATCCGTGGCTGGAGAAGCCTGCTCTTTACTACTGGCGGGCAATGTTCTGGTTTCAGGACTTTGGCGTTCACGACTGGAGCGCCCGCCTGCCCTCGACCAGCTTCGCATTCGTCATGGCCGGGCTGATCTACCTGCACATGAGGCGGTTCCGGGCCGGCGGGCACCTGGACGCCGCTATTATCACCGTGGCCTGCGCCGGCATTATCGGGTTTGCGCGAGGCGCCTCCACCGATATGCAGATGGCCGCTCCCCTGGCCATTGGTTTGCTCGGCTGGTATGCCTGGTATGAGACCGGCTCGAAGTTCTGGCTCTTCGACATATACTTCTTCACCGGAGTAGCTACTCTTGCCAAGGGGCCGGTTGCGCCATTTCTGGCCGCCGTGATCATTGCGGCATTCGCCTTTCTCCGCCGCGAATGGCGAATCCTGGCTCGCTCATTCTGGTGGCCCGGCGTCCTGCTCTACTTCGCCATGGTGCTGCCGTGGTTCATCGCTGTGCAGTATCAGAACCCGACCTTCTTTCGCGAGTTCTTCCTGGAACACAACCTGGAGCGCTTTGCAACCGATCGCTATCAGCATGTGCAGCCGTTCTGGTACTACCTGGTGGTGGTGGTGCTGGCCATGATGCCGTGGACGGTGATCGCCGTCCGCGCGCTGGTTGACGGAATCCTGACGTCGGTGGCGGAGTGGCGCCTGCGCCGCCTCAACCCGCGCAGACGCGTCCCGAACCGCCCTGGCGACGCATTCCCGGAGTTCCTTGTTCTGTGGGCGCTCTTCCCCATCGTCTTTTTCTCATTTTCGAAATCGAAGCTGCCGGGATACATCCTGCCATCCATTCCTCCGCTCGCCATTCTCACTGGAGACTACCTCTTTCGCAGACGGCAGATGGGGCTCAACCGGTGGGTGCTGGCCGGTCACGCGGCGTTGTGCGGAATCATGACCATGTTCGCCCTGCTGCTGGCATGGTTTGTGAGTCACGGCGCCACAATGCCTCCTATGAACGCGCTGGCCATTTCAGCCCTGGCGGCCATCGGCGCTGCCCTGCTGATCGTCATCGTGGTCCAATGCTACGGCGTGGCCAGGCTGCGCCTGGTTACAACAGCGGTGCTGGTTGTTCTGGTTTTGTTTCTCTATGGTGCCGGCCCGTTTTTCGGCATTCCCGCCGTTGGCGCGACCAAGCGCGTAATCAATGTGCTGGACCGCGCCTACTCCGCGCGACCCCTGGCCGATCGCCTCGGCACACTGGCCCCAGCCGATGAGACCGTGGCTGTGTTCCGCGTTCGCCGCGACATGGAGTATGGGCTCTCGTTCTATCGCAACCGCGAAGTCATCAATTATGAGCAGGATGGCGTGCCGGACGGCCAGCATTTGCTGGTGGTGCGCGTTACGGGCCGCAACGGAACTGACCTGCATACCCACGCTGAGTTGGATGAATACCTTGAGGGCCGCCACTACGAACAGCTCTTCACGTGGCCCGAGCAGGGACTTGTGGTTTATATGGTGGGAAGCCGGTAAGCAGCTGCACGGTTGCCGCAGGCTGAAGCTGGCAATGGACAATCAGCGCAAGACGCGAGAAAACTCCATGTGAACATGGATAGCAATCCCACTTAGTAACAGGTAGGATTGCCATTAGCTGATAGTCTGTCTTTCAAGTTAGACTTTGGCAGCGATGGCGGCCAAGTAACCGGAAGGAGCAATCCGCGCACCCTTTCCCGGAGCCTTCCGGAGCCATCCTGACGAGCGTTATGACCGCTGTCTGACTCGGGGCCAGGTCGTCCAACATTCAGGGATATGCACCCGGAGAGATGCATGGCAACCAGTGTATCCATTGAGATTCTCGACCTGCGGCACTTTGCGGCGCCGATGCTGCGCCCTGTGCTGGACGCCGAAGGCGAGCTATGGAAGCAGCGTCTCCACTGGGATTATCGAACCTCTTCAAAGCTGCTGATGCAATATCTCGACAGCCACATGCTTCCGGGGTACGCGGCCCTTGAGGCCGGCCAGGTGACTGGATACGCGTTTTGCGTCTACGAAGAGACCAAGGCCGTGATTGGTGACGTTTTTGCCCTCAGTTCCCAGGCTGGCAGCGCTGACGCCGACACTAGCTTCGCGATTTCAGCTGCCGCGCAGGCGCCGGCCTCGGCCCACGAGATCGAGCAGACACTGCTGAAGCATCTATTCGAGACTCTGCTGAACACCCCACACGTCGAGCGCATCGAATCGCAGCTTCTGCTGCACCCTTCCGGTTTGCACTCCAGCATTTTCAGCGAGGCCGGGTTTCAGATTTTCCGCCGCCTCTTCATGGTGCAGCAGCTCGAGAATCTTTGGAACCAGCCACACGTGGAGTTGCCGCGTGGCCTGGAAATGCGCCCATGGCGCGACGAGGATTTAACTCCGGCAGGCCTTCTGATTGCCGAGGCTTATCGCCTTCATCCGGACAGCGTCATCAATGACCAGTACCGCTCGATCCACGGATCTCAGCGATTTCTGCACAACATCGTCCGCTACTCCGGTTGCGGAACTTTTTCTCCGCAGGTGTCGCACGTGGTGGCTAACCGCTCAAACCGCGAACTCGTGGCCCTGGTGCTGGGGTCGCGTGTCAGCCCCCAGAGCGGACACATCACGCAGCTCTGCGTCCACCCCAGCTACCGCCGCCTCGGACTGGCTCGCATGCTGCTTTCCGTGGCTGCCTTCCACTTCATGCGCCATGGGGCAACCGAGATTTCTCTCACCGTCACCGAATCGAACACGGCGGCCATCGACCTGTACCTTTCCGAAGGGTATACGAGCGCCCATGTTTTCGATGCCGCGGTGTGGCAGCGGGCACGAATCGCATAGAAGCAGAAGGCACCGCGCGGCAATGGCCTGCGCGGTGCCTTGAGACACCCTCAAGCAAAATCGGTTCAATCTACCTCAACGGATCAATTGCAGCGAGCACTCGCTGCGCATCATGGATCAGCAGCAGTGCCTTCGGTTGAGAGATTTTCCGCTCGCGCTCCAGGTGCTCCACCTCAACGCCGATCTTGTCCACAGTGGCTATTACAGCCTTACGCCGATCTTCCGTGAGGCCCTCAAGGCTCTCGGGCAGACTGCGAGCTTCGGGGACGAGGATGGTCTCGCACTGGATGCATTCCTCATCACCCTTCGCGAGTCCCAGGACATTGTCGTGGAGAATCAGCACCGGGTTCGGCGTCAGAAGGCATGCATGAGTCTGCCCGTCCTCGAGTACGCAGTTTGCGGCGATGAAACCCGAGTCAGAGAGTGCAACTGCATTCTGAATCCGAAACTCGTGCCCTTTGCGGAAGAATTTCGGGATGAGTTTATTCAGATCCCTGGCTCCATTCACTGGGTCCCAAAAGACGCCGACCTGGTTGCTCTCGCCTGTATTTGCGTTTCCGACGTATTGACCGTAGTCATCCATCCCATCGCACTCAGAGTCTCTGGTGTTTGCCGGCCAGCCGAGCTTGACCGGAGATCCGCCAACCCAAGCCGTCGCGGTCGGTCCATTATCGGAGTTCCAAAGATCCTCGCCACATGTATTTCCCGAAGCATTGATTGCGTTGGCAAGAGTCACGGAAAAGTTGTTCAACGGCGCCAGCTCTTGTGCCGTGGTGCCAACTGCAAGACATCCGAATACGATCGTGTCCTCATCCGCGGAGCAGCTTCCTGCGATTTGTCCGGAATTGTTGATTGCCACGGGAGACGAAACATAAAGCGACGCTGGGACAGGAACGCCCGCGAAGTTGCCCACGCCGTTGAATATAGCGCCAAAGCCGTTAAAATCGCCCGAACTGTATCCGTAGCCGATGATTCCAACGGCAACGTTGTTTGCGTTTATGCCGTACGCTCCGCCGACCTGTCCGGGCGCGAGGTCCTGCATTGTTCCCGCGCTCCATAGGAATGGATGGGGATTGCCGTCCGCGTCGAAAGCCATCCCTGCCACAACGCCATTGTCATTCACAGCATTTGCTGAGTTGCCGGTAAAATAATAGGCAATATTGCTGCCCGAATCACCTCCGAAGTTGCCAAGGTCGATCATTTTTCCGTTCGAGTAAAGGAACGCATCGGCCTGACCTTCCGAAACCGATTGTATTTGAGTCGGGGTAGTTGACTGCCCGGCGACCTGTCCCTTGTTGTTCACCGAGGTAGCGATACTGAAATTGCCTCCCAGCGTGCCCAGATCGGTAACGGTGTATTCCTGCGACCGGCCCACGGCGGGTAACAGGGCGATGGTGGCGACAAAGATGTGCAGTTTCCTGCGCACGATGGCCGCGACGAAATCATTGAGCTTCGTGCGCATTGTCTTTCTCCTCTAGTGTCGTCCGACATCTAGTGCTGTCCGATGTGTAGTGGCAGGCCAGGAGATTTTGTGACGGGCGGCACGCAAATAAAAATAACCGAAAAGCGCCGCGCAGCAACTTTCTGCGGGGTGCCAAAGGCCTCGGTAGGCAAGACTGAATCCCGCTACCCTCGTGTTCGTGGCTCGACCGAGGCAAACACAAGCTCCGCTTGATGTAAGAGGAGCATTGCCTTCGATTCAGAGATCTGGCCATCGCGTTCCAACTGCTCGATCTGTTCCCCGATCAGTGTCACCGTAGAAATCACGCGCTTCTTTTCATCGCCAGACAGGCCATCGAGAGACTTTGGCAGCGTACGAGCTTCGACAACCAGCTCATCTTCGCATGATCTGCACCTGGGTTCGCTCTTTGCCAAGGCCTCAAGGGAATTGACAAAGATCACGGTCAGTTCCGGCGTCAGAATGCATGCGTCGTTATTGCCGTTCTCGTATAGACACTGAGCGGCAATGAAACCTGTGTCAGAGATTGAAACCGCGTTCGTAATCCGAAATGCGTGCCCTTTGCGGAAGAATTTTGAGATAAGGCTGTTGAGGTTCTGCGCTCCATTCACAGGGTCAAAGAGAACAGCAATCTGGCCCTCTGTCTTCGATGTCGCATCGCCCACGCCGTTACCGTAATCGTCCATCCCGAAGCACTGGCTATTTTTGGAATTCGCTGGGTTCCCAAGATCGGTCGGCGCAAGACCCTTCCAGTACGTCGCGACCGAGGCCGTTGGCGATAGATAAGGTCCCGTATAGCTTTCGCCGCACGTGTCTCCCGAGGCGTTGATCGCCGCCGGATAAGCCTGAACATCGCCTTTGAACGGGTGGACCAGTTGCAGGAGTTGCTGCTGAGTGCCTGAGACGATGCAACCCAGGATTGCCCCTTTGGGAGTGAAGCAGAGGCCAGCGATCTGCTCGGAGTTATTGATTCCGAGAGGGCTCACCGCGAGATATGGACCTGTAGGAATGTCGAGGATATCGCCGCCGCTGAATATCACTCCGATGGGCACACCGCCTCCCAGCGGCATGTTGGTATACCACCCCCCCACAGTCGGATCTTGCAGGTAGCCATTGGCCCCGACCGCTACACCGTTGTCATTGATCGCAACCGCATAGCTCTCGTTTGCCGGCGCAAGGTCCTGTAAGGCTCCATTCCACAGAAGTGCGTTGAATTGATTTTGATTGCCAGAGAAATACTCGCCTGCCACGGTGCCATTGTTGTTCATGGCAAGCGCAAAGTTGTAAAGATACTCATCTTGCGCCTCAAGGGCGTTCATGACGCCATTCGAGTAGATGAAAGGGAGTGTTGTAATGTAACCGTCATCATCCCAGGTTGAGTAATCGATGTTCGAGTAGCCAGCCACCTGTCCTTTGTTGTTGACGGCTGTCGCGACGCTGATACCGCCGCCAAAATTGCCGAGGTCGGTGACTGTGTATTCCTGCGACCAGCCGAGGGCCGGCAGCAGGGCGATGGCCGCGGCGATGATGCAGAGTTTCCAACGCATGATGGCCGCAACGAAATGTGTGAGATTCGTGCGCATTGTCTTTCTCCTTTGGTACTGCCTGCTATCAAGTGGCTGCCCAGGAGTTTTTGTGACGCAGCGAACCCAATTCACTTGGGATGTGAACTGTTTTTCCGCCAAAATGGGTGTGGGAATATCAGGGCGGCTTACCGCGCGATTAGAAACATGAGCCAACTAAGCACAATGGCCGAGCCGACAAACAGCGCAAAGCAGTAGAGCCCGTAGCGAACCATGCGGCGCGGGGTCTCGCGCTGCGTGATGCCAAATACAACGGACGCGAACAGCGCGAATAGCACCACCGCCGCAAAGTGAGAGGGCCGGAACACTAGGCTTTCCTCCCCGTGCGCAGGTTGTGCGCATCGACGGCAGCGATGATGTTCAAGAGACCCGCGACCACGATGAACCGCGTCCCATAGTCTCCCGTGGTGATGGTCACCTGGTCTGCGCCCCAACCGGCGGCGCGGCTCACAACATAGAGCAAACCGTTGCCCAGGTCGCCGGCCAGGCCAAGCATCTCCAGAATGTCGTGCGCGCCTGCGTAGAGCTTGCCCTGCATGGCGATGCCGATAGCAAACATGCCCAGAATCGAAACCGAGAGCACAGCGCCGCGGCCCCATTTGCGGAGCAGAAAATGTCCCGCGCCGGGCACCAGCCAGCCCGCAATCAGGGGCAGGTACACAAACCCGCTTCCAGCGTCATTCTTCTTATCCTGGGTAGTTGCCATGCCTTATTGACTATATCGCACCGGGCGAGGGGTCAGGGCTCAGGGGTAAGGGGTCAGACGCCTGAAGGCAGGAGGAGCGGCGAGGCATTTCAAGGCCAGGGCGCCAATTGTGCCGAGGGGCTTTTACTGATCCCTGACCCCTGATCCCTGACCCCTGCTTCTCAGATTCTCACCAGCTCGCGCTGAATGCGGCCCGTGACCCATGCCTTGCCTGGGGTGGTCAGCATATCTACCTCGCTGCGAATGCCGAACTCCGGCAGATAGATTCCTGGCTCCACGGAAAAGCAGGTGTTAGGCAGGATGAGCCGCTCGTCATGGGTTTCGAGATTGTCAAGGTGCGCGCCGGGACCGTGAATCTCATGGGCAATGTTGTGCCCGGTACGATGCGTAAAGAAGTCGCCAAAGCCAGCCTCCTCAATCACCGCTCGCGCCGCATCGTCGCCTTCGTAGCCGCGGATGGGACGCCCCTCGGCAAAAGCCCGCTCAACCGTCGCAATGGCCGCGTCGCGCGCGTTCCGCACCGTCTCAAAAACCAGTTGCTCGCGCTCCGTGGGCTCGCGGCCCACAACTCCGGTCCACGTAATGTCGTAAAAGACGCTGTCCGGTTTATCGATGCGTCCCCATATGTCGATGAGCACGAAATCGTCTTCTCGAATGGGCGCCGTTTTCTCCGCCGTCGGCTCATAGTGCGAATCGGAACTGTTGGCATTGGCGCTCACGTTGGGACTGTTCTCCCAAACCAACCCTTCGCGGCGCATGGCCTCGCTGAGCCATTGCATCATGTCAAATTCTGTCAGCGTTCCTGTGCCTCCTGCGTGAGGCCGTAAGCGGGCGGCCATCTCGCGCCAGGCCTCGTCCAGAATGGCATCGATGGCCACCTGGGCCACAGCGTGGCTGGCTACCTGCTCCTCATTCAGTACAGCTTCAAACTGGCTGACCAGGTCGGCCGAACTTACGATCTGCTTGCCCAGCCCACGCAAAAACTCGACTGTTCCGGCATCCACCATGGAAACGTACATGATGGCGTTGTTGGGGGAGTACTGCATGGCTATGCGGCGCGCATCGAAGAGCATGGCCTCAAGGCCCGAGGCCAGTTCCTGCCAGCTTGAGTACCGGCCCTTCACGCCGCGCAGCGAATCCAGCCGCCCCTGCTCAATGCGATGGACAAGTTTGCGCGGCTCACCCAAAGCTGGTACGTAGTAGTACCAGCGGCGGGTGATGTGGGCCTTTTCGTCGAGCCCAAGGATGTGCGCGGCAATGGGGTCGCGGTGATGGTGGTCGTAAAAGAGCCAGCCGTCGAAGCCAGCCTCGCTGATTGCCGTCTGAATCGCGTCGAGGTTCATGCGGAAATAATACTCGGTGCGCCTACTCCGCGACAGAGATGGTCACCTTGCCTCGTGCGTGGCATCCCTCGACGTAGCGGATGGCATCCGCGGTCTCGCGCAGAGGATAGCTCCGGTCGAGTACAGGCTTGACCGCTCCGGACGCGAGCATCCGGGCAAGCACGTTCAGGTCATCGGTATTTACTTTCGCGAAAACACCGGTGAGCTTCTGGCGCGAAAACCGGGCGGCAACAGCCTGGCCCAGCATTCCCGCCAGCAGCTTGCCCGACGGCTCGTCCGGGCCGCCCCCGCCGCACCCCACCAGGGCACCGCGCGGGGTTAGCGCATGGCGCATCGCGCTCAACGAGTGATTTCCCACCAGGTCGAAGATCACGTCAAAGCTGGCGGGGATGCGCGTGAAGTCCTCATGCGTGTAGTCGATGACACGATCGGCGCCAAGAGAGAGGACCATCTCCCTGTTGCGCGTACTGCAGACGCCTGTCACGTTAGCGCCCAACGCCTTGGCGATCTGCACAGCGAACGTGCCCACGCCACCGGCAGCGCCGTTGATTAAAACCGTCTGCCCGGCTTTCACCTGGCCGCTATCGCGGAGACCCTGCAACGCGGTAACGCCGGCGATCGGAACCGAAGCGGCCTGCGCAAAGGTGAGATCGGGCGGCATCACGGCCAGCTCGGATTCCTTGGCGCAGGCGTAATCCGCGAAGGCGCCCTTGCAAATCCCAAAGACCTTGTCCCCTGGTTTGAGGCGCTCAGTCCCGGTGCCGGCCGCTTCCACTATGCCAGCCGCGTCCGCACCC
>Ga0302324_100031474_pt1 | contig 10002 bp, 9 predicted proteins | sample Palsa_T0_1_FD_201949 | JGI IMG/M metagenome (GOLD analysis project Ga0302324, IMG submission 201949) | Peat permafrost microbial communities from Stordalen Mire near Abisko, Sweden - Palsa_T0_1 | ecosystem: Environmental > Terrestrial > Soil > Palsa > Peat permafrost | place: Sweden: Abisko... | reverse complement strand
GTGGAGCCTCAGCACTCTGTCGCTTGCCTGGTTCGTGGCACTCAGTAAGATTGAACGGAACGATCTAATCCATCTCCTCCAGAGACATCTTCTGCCCTTGGCGATCCGGGGATAAGGATGAAGAAGTGTTCTAGAATGTTGATGTTGGTAGAGTTTGTAAACAATCCCACTCAGGAGTGGTTCTTGCCCCAGGAAATCGGATACTGGAAATCGGTCGTTGGCGGATGGGTTGCTCCCAAGGTGACGGTCCTACCCTATGTGCCGCGGCGCCGGCAGTTGCCGCCGCGCGTCCTAACCCCTCCCACGGCATGGCAAGGTATTGAAAGCATATTGGGCGATCTGATTGAAAGATTCGGCCTCGGTACTAGCCGATGTCTTGAATTCGGTGTCGAACATGGTTATTCCACGGTCGCCCTTTCGTGCTTTTTTGATAGCGTCACAGGAGTAGATACCTTCTGCGGGGATAAACACACTTTCAACAAAAGCAATATCTTTGCGCAAACCTCGGAACGTCTATCGTGCTATGACAACATCCGCCTGATGCGGAGCGATTACCGAGACTGGATGGCTAAAGACAGCACCACCTATGATCTGATCCATGTCGATATTGTCCACACGTATATCGACACTTTCACCTGCGGACTGTGGAGCGCCCGGCATGCCCAGTGCGTATTGTTCCACGACACGCTTAGTTTTCCCGCCGTGAAGCAGGCGGTAATCGACATCGCTCGCAAGACAGGCAAACGCTTCTATCACTTCGAGGAGAGTTACGGGTTGGGAATCATCGTTTAGTAGCAGCCTCTTAGCCCAGCACAAGATCCCTCGCAGCGCTTCTCCACCCACCGGAATAGCGCCAGTAATTTCCGTTGCAGACTTCCCGGAATACTTTCGGAGCCCGCGCGAATTTTCGCCGAGGCAGCTGGGCTCGATGTTCCAGGTGATGAATCTTAGTCTTGATCTCTTTGAGGGCAGGTTCGGCGTAGGGAAAACTCGCCCTCTGCTCTTTAATCCTGGCGTAAAGCTGCTGAAAGCGAGTGATCTCCTCAAAGTGATGGCTGGCGCCCCTACCGCCGATGTGCGAAATCTTTTCTCGCAAAGTGATAGCGCCCGTACCCATTTGTTGACCTTGATGCCGGCGATATTGCATCAGAGGACTCGGAATTGCTTGGAACCGCCCGCACGCGGCTAAAAGAAATGAAATCCACCGGTCATGAATCTGATTTGGCGGAATCGGCGCCATGGGGGCAAAACACTCCCTGCGGAACGCCAGCGCCGCACCGGTTACAACCGGACCGTTGATGAGCACGCGCAGAGCCTGGCCGTTCGCGAAGGTCCGTTGTTTCGGCGCGTCAAAGGAAAAAGTAGGCCACAGGTGTAAGTTCAGCGGCCGGGAATCTTCGTCGATGAGGTCGGCATCGCTGAACGCCGCAACTGTCGCTTTCGATTCCAGAAAAGCCGTCTCCAGTCGTTCAAGCTTGTGGTCGTACCAAACATCGTCCTGATCCGCCAGCGCGACGATGTCCCCCTGGCACAGTGAAATTGCCCTCTCAAAATTTTTCGTCGATCCAAGATTCTCCTCGTTGAGGACCACCCGCGTGGGAAATGCCACACGCGCCGCAAATTCTTTTACCACATCGCAGCTCCCGTCGGTTGAACCGTCATCGCAGACTACAAGTTCGTCCGGTGGCCGGCTTTGTGCAGCAATACTTTCGAGTTGCTCAGACAGAAAGCGCTTTCCGTTAAAAGTGCACATCGCTACGGATATAGTGTGTTCGGCCATAATGGGGCGTAAGCGGGGCGAACAAGGAGATGGCTAAGTATACTTCAGGGATAGAATTTGTTAGGCCAGTTTCGGGGAGTCATTCGTGGTCGCGGAACCCGAATATTGGGGTGGCTGTTTAGTGGATTGACCGCTCCCAAGGTTCCAGTTCTTCGGCGCCGAGACCTTGCAATTTCTCTCTCGCTCCGATGGCATCCGTCTGCGGCGGCGATTATCGCGACTGGACGGCGAAGGGCGACACCACTGAGAGATTCACCTGGCCATTTCCCGCCAATGCCGATACTTTTGTTTGCGTATGGCGCACCGGCCAACACGATCACTTGGTTCTCTTCTATAACACTTGAGTTTTGGGCAGTAAAATGGGCCGTCGTTGACATCTCGCGCCAGACGGACAAACGCTTTATAATTTCAGGGCGGAACACCGGTTTGGGAATTCTAGTTTGAATTCGAATTCAACGGCCCTCGACGAAGCCTCGCGTTCGACTTATCAGTCGTGGAATCCAAAGCCATGACAATACAGAACGCGACAGCGCAATTGGTTTGCGCCGTTATCGTAACTTATCATCCCGACACTCCGATGGTCGATCACCTGTCCGAAGTTGTTGCGCAGGTCCAGGGTCTAATTGTGGTGGATAATGGTTCAACCGCCGAAGAACTCGAACCGCTGCGTGCGGCCAGCCGCAATCTGAGTTTCCAACTGATTGAGAATGACGACAACCTTGGCATCGCCGAGGCCTTGAATCAAGGCGTACGATGGGCCAAAAGCCAGGGCTTTCCCTGGGTCATTCTCTTCGATCAGGATAGCGGAATCACCAAGGGTTTCGTTCGTCAAATGTTCGCCGCTTGGGAATCTCGTCCCGATCGCGACCGCATTGGTTCGCTTCACCCGAGGTATCTGGATCCGAAAACCGGGGTTGAAATGCTGGTTCCTCGCGACGGGGACGGTGGCCCGCTTTTTCCCATGACTTCTGGAGCGCTGATGCCTGCCTGGATATTCGACCGAATCGGATGGTTTGCATCGGAGTACTTCATCGATTTCGTAGACTGGGAGTACTCTTTCCGCATTCGAGCTGCAGGATATCTTGTCGCCAATGTCAACGACGCCATCCTGCTTCATTTTCCAGGGGAGCCCGGCATCAAAAAAGTTCTTGGCCACACCTTCCACCTTAGCCATCACAACGCCATGCGCCGTTATTACATTTCCCGCAATTGCATTATATTTTATAGTAAGTACCTCACGGTGTTTCCCGCGTGGGTTTTGAGTAGTATTTATGGGCAAATAAAGGACACGATTGTTTGTTTGATCGCCGAGGACAATCGCCTGCGAAAGTTCCGCAACATTCTGCTGGGAACTTGGGATGGGTTGACCGGAAGGATGGGGAAGCGAGAGGGAATATGAGTGCTGGGGCACTGTGCTTTGTTGCTCACCTAGGACGGGCGGGTTAAACGATCACCACAATTTCCCGAACCGCGGACTGCGCCCCAAGAGTCTTCGAATCAGAGCCGTCAACCTATCAAACCGCTTTTCCCCGAGCGCATAACCCAACGCAAAATAGAGGTGGAACAGCGGATATTTTGAAAAGCCCATGCGACCGTATCCGCGATACAGCCGGTAAAACTCCCTTAACGGAAGCTTAAGCTGATCTCTGATGTAGGGATAAAAATAGTTGGCGTAGTCGCGGATCACATCATCCGTAACATCGATGCCTCGCGTTACCTTGAGTTCGCGAATAATCGACAAAGCTCCCCCTACCATATTAAGCCGAGCCTGCGGAGTGTATCTTCCGGGAACGAATTTCCCTTGTTCTTGGACGCTATGGCCGAAGTCGGGCGGCTCATTGCCCCGGCATAAGATCAATACCTTGGGCGTGCATACTGCAGTTTTACTCACTAGAACATTGGCCGTCAGGTGCATCTGGTAAAAAAGAGTCCCATCGTGCTTATTCGTGGCTACATCGTCCGCCATATCCCGATGTACGATGTAACCGGAAATCACGCCTGATCGCCGGAATGCAAACCGTATGGCGGGGATGCCGGCCGCAATTTCCTTCTCCTCCTTGAACCAGCGTATTTCTTGGTTCACTTTATCCGGCGTTTCGTCGAACCATCCATAGCTCTTCAACACCAACCCCACACTGGGATGGCGGCGGATCACGCCGGCTGCGTTCTCCAGGGCGCCCTCGCACATGATGTCGTCATTACCCATGAAGAAACAGAACTCTCCTGATGCCTTTTGTATCAGGTTGCGGATGTTTCCGTCATAACCCAGGTTCTCTGGGTTCTCAAAGTAGCGTACCACTCCGGGATGACGCGACTGATACCCACGCACGATGGCTGCTATTTGCTCGCGCTCGGGCGATAGATCTTCGCAGATAACAATCTCGAAGTCACGAAAAGCCTGGGCAACAATCGAGTCCAGAAGGGGGGCAAGATGACGCGCCCGATTGTAGGCAGGAATACAAATGGAAAATAGTCTGCGAGGCTGGTTCACGTTCTGTTCCACGAAGCTATCGGCAGATTCGGTATGCTGGAATATTTTTCATTACCTCTATGCCACCGTACGGCTACGCAAGGACGGCAATCCGTTTTCAAGACGAACCTTCCCGAACGCGACCAGGAAAGAGAATAGGAAAAAGAAAAAGTTTGCTGGGAAAATAATGGGGTAGGGCAGAGTGATCGACCCAAATGCAAAATACGCTCCGAACAGAAAAAACCCTGAGTATACTGGCTTAGCTTCGCTGACGGCCTCTGTAACGCCCCTTTGCAACGAGATTATCAATGCGACGATGAGGCCAAACCATGCGCAATACCAAGGCGCGCCGAAGTTAACCAGCGCCCCCGCCCACCATGACTCGTGCGTAGCGTATGTTGTGTTTCCTTCCAACGCCCATTCCCTCCAACTATCGGCCACTTTCTCCAGCGGAAACAAATGTCCTTCGATGCTATCCTCCTTTTCAGTGAGCACCTCCTGAGCAATTTCGTAGTGGGACCGCGAAATCGTGCTCACTACGAAGGCACTTATCAGCGTGGCGGTGCAAAGCGTAGCCATTGCCAGCACCGGTTTCTTTGAGAGCGCAACCAATCCCGACACGGACGTCGCTAGCAGGAGGAATGCAACTCCGGTCCATGACTGAGTTAAAAGCAGACAAACCACAATGCCCGCCACGGTGCAGAAACGAGCCTTTCCTCTAAAGCGCTTATAGGACCAGCCCATTAACAGAAACAAGACAGCGGCAAATCCATTCGGATCGTCCAAAAACCCCCCAAATCGGATGAGGTGGGTTCCTTCAAAGGCAAGGGCCGGCAGTCTGCCAATCGCCAGGAATAGGACGACCTGTACCAGCGTGCTGCCGAACGCATAAACGAGCAGGTAGCGTAGAAAGCGATCAATCGCAGGAATCGTCACCGCGTCAACCGCCCAAACCAGGACTAAAGGGAATAGCATCCAGAAGGCCAAGTCAATATAGTTCGGTTGAGCATCGCCGAAGAGCTTCAAAAGAGCATAACTGGAGAGAAATACCGTCGTTAAAGCAATCGTCCAGTGCCTTGGGGAACCCGATTTGCCAAAACCTCGAACAGCACCTATCAGCAACAACGGGAGGGCCAAAATATACTTCCCAGCATTCAGCAACGGCGGCGTGTCCGAGTACGTCGGACTTGTTCCGGTCGAGTTGATTTGGAGGGGATACCTATATGACTGGTAGAGGGTGCACAGAAGAAGACCGGCCCAAAACAGCCACATCCCCCTACCGCTTTGCAGCTCTTTGACTCTCACCGCAACATTGTAAACGAACTGCGGCGGACTCATTTATACGAGTCGCGCCCGCTGCGGGGGGACCACCCGCTATTTCAGCTAGATTTTCAGGTCTTTACATTCCCGCTGGAGTATACTTCCTCGCTTGGTCGTGCCGGTGACGGTGGACATTCCGGACACGCTAAACAACTCCCGGGAAATTCCCGACGACGTTGTATGAAGCGCTCATCTGCCTCGATGTCCCACCTCAAATTCCGTAATGGAAGATTTTTCGCTGAATGAGCGAGCCAGAACTTCCGACAATTGCTTCTCTGTCTTTTCCCATGAAAACTGCCCAGCCCGGGCCAGACCCTTTACTCGAAGCTGTTGGCGCAGGTCTGAGTCAACGATGCTTCGCTCAATCGCCAATGCGATCTGCTCCACCGAAGTTGGATTCACCAGGAGCGCAGCGTCTCCGGCAACCTCTGCGAGAGCTGTGGTATTCGAGGTCACAACCGGCGTTCCACAAGCCATTGCCTCTACCACTGGAAGCCCGAAACCCTCATACAACGAAGGAAAAACCAGTGCCTCAGCCCCGCGGTAAAGGGACGGTAGCCTGTCTTCAGCGACAACTCCTGCGAAATCCACTCTCGATCGCATCCGATGCCGTTCCATGCATTCTACGAGTTCCGCCGTCGGCTTCCCAGTAAACACCAAGCGGATTTCAGGAGGGATGACGGCCCGCGCAAAAGCCTCTACCACCCGGAACTCGTTTTTGTGCCGCTTGCGATTACTGACGCAAAGAAGATATGGGAACGAAAGTCCGGAAGCCTCTCCTCCCGGATGATAGGCGGCGTCCACACCGTTTTGAACATTAAACACCTTGTCTGGTGAAACCCCCGACCACTCGACGATCTGGCGGCGCGTAAACTCCGATACCGTGATAATACTCGCCGCGCGATGACAAGCGCGCTTCATGACGGTTGCGTAATACAACTGGACCAGTGGGCTGCTGTTCTCAGGGCAGTAGATATGACTAAGATCGTGAATTCCGAAAACGAATGGCGAAGGGCAGAAAAGCGGGCTGTTGTAACCCGGCGAAAAGAAAAGGTCATCGTGATTCAACTGGCGTAGCGCCCGCGAAAGTGCCAAGGCATCCAGCGGCGCCGCCGGATTCGACCTCAGAGAAACCGGACGATAATCGAGGCCCGCCAGCACATGCCGCGCAAAGCGACCAATGCCATGATTTCCGATCCATCTCTGATCGGCATAAATCATGGCAAACTCTCCGTCAAAGCACCGTCATCATTCTCCTTAGCGCTCTCCGCCTTGACCCTCGCCCTCCAATAAACGAGCAAGTCTTTGAGTGAGCTCTGCAAAGAGATCCGCGGCGTCCAATTCGTCTCCCGCATAATTTTTCCGGGATCTCCAACCATCAGAGCGGGTTCACGCGCCCGAAGCCGCTTGGGATCGGCTTCTATTTCAATCGCTACGCTACAGTTCTCTTGCAACTCTCGCACCAGGTCTGCCAAAAGAACAGCGCGGCCCGAGCATACGTTGTAAACTTCCCCGGTTTTGCCCTTGGCAAGCAACTCGCAATAAGCCACGACCACATCACGAACATCCGTGAAGTCCCGCTTCACTTGGATGTTCCCAACCTTGAGGACCGGAGCGCACAGCCCTGCTTCCATTTCAGCCAGTTGTTTCGCGAACGAAGGCAACACGTAAGCTGGACTCTGGCCGGGACCGGTGTGGTTGAATGCCCGAACCGTAACAATGCCACCGCTCCGGGAACCTTGATGCTGCACCATCAACAATTCCGCCATCGCCTTGGTCGCCGCGTAAGGATTATCGGGACTAGTCGGGCTTGTTTCCTTTAACGCCACATCCGAGGGCGCATAAACTTGTGCCGTGCTCACATTCAAAATTCTTGGCGGAGACGGTTGCCGCATCGCAGCCTCAAAAACGTTGTACGAGCCGATGACGTTCACTTCTAATGCCCGTCGCGGATCATTCCATGAAGCCGCGATCGAAGATACGCCAGCAAGGTGAAAAACTTGATCGGGATTCGCTGCGCGGATCGCCGCCGCTGTATCGTCTGCATTGCGGATGTCGGCTACGCAGTAATTTACGTCCGAATCATGCCTGGCGGGGACTTTGGAAGAAACCACCGTCAAATCGACATTCGAAGATTTCAAATAGGGAATCAGGTGGGATCCGACAAACCCTGTGCCACCGGTGATGAGAATGCGCTGTGCTTTCAATTTTGCCGGGGGCCTTTGCGTGACTTTAGCGGGCGAAGGAAACCGCTCCCGTAACATCCTTGGACACCAATTGAAGATCGCTGTCGACCATCATCTCGACCAACTTTTCGAAAGAAACTTCCGGCTCCCAGCCCAGCGTGGCGCGAGCCTTGGCGTAGTCGCCCCGCAAGTGTTGCACATCGGCCGGCCGCAGCAATTCAGGATCGATTTCGACATGGTTCCGATAGTCCAACCCAGCCCGAGAAAACGCAACCTCCAAAAGCCGCCTCACACTATGGGTCTGGCCGGTGGCAATTACATAATCGTCGGGCTTCTCTTGTTGCAGCATCATCCACATCGCCCGCACGTAGTCTCCGGCAAAGCCCCAATCCCGCTCCGCGTTCAGATTCCCCATCTTTAGCTTTTGCTGATGTCCCAGCTTAATGCGCGCAACGTTGTAACTGACCCTCCGCGTGACGAACTCTATGCCACGGCGCGGCGATTCGTGATTGAACAAAATACCCGAACACGCGTACAAACCGTAGCTTTCTCGCGCATTCACCGTGATCCAGTGGCCATATAACTTTGCCACTCCGTAAGGACTACGCGGATAAAATCGCGTCGCTTCCGTCTGCGGCGATTCGTGCACCATGCCAAACATCTCGCTCGAAGACGCCTGGTAAAACCGGAGTGAAGGATTTACCACGCGAATCGCCTCCAAAATGCGCGTCACTCCCAGTGCCGTAAACTCGCCCGTCAACACCGGCTGGCTCCACGAAGTCGGAACAAACGACTGCGCGGCCAGGTTGTAAACCTCATCAGGCTCTGTTTTCTGAAGCGCACTGATTAACGAGCTCTGGTCGAGAAGATCGCCGGGAATGAGTTCAATCTCGTCTTGCAGATGGTTGATGCGCTCGAAATTGATTGTACTGCTGCGGCGAATCAGCCCGAAAACCCGATACCCCTTCTTTAGCAGAAACTCCGCCAGATAGGAACCATCCTGACCAGTAATACCTGTAATGAGGGCTTTGCGCTGCATTTCTATTAGCTAGCAAGCTCACAGTTCACCACATTAACTTACCACATCGTTACTGGTACTGCGTTGTGGAAGCCGAGCCGTGATCTCACGTTCGCGCGATCACGAGAGTATGGAGTGCCAGAAGAAGAAACCTTGCTCCAGCCACGGAGACAGCGTGTTAAGGTCGTTGGCGCCACAAGATATCTTCTTTTTAGCAGCCGAAACGAATCAAAATGAACATTTGAGCTTTGGTTTGGTTGCGGCAGACTAATCCGTGGCAAAAATTTTGTCCGGCGGTAGGGAACAGAATTGGGCACAAGAGAAACGAGGGATAATGTTTTCCATCTATAAGCGTCCGTTTGCGTCACCAAACGCGGTGATCTACTCGTACGAATTATCGAAGTTGTTCTTAGATGACGGTGCTGCCTCAATCCTGGAAGTTGGCTGTGGTATTGGAATTTTTTCTTTTCGCTACGCTTCGGTACACACAAATGTTTTTCTATTGGGGGTCGACCACTCAGAAAGAACGATCGAGTTTCTCACCCTGAACTACGGAAAATACTACGAGAATTTGCAACTGAGAGTGTGCGACTTTTGCGAAGAAGGGCTCTGCCTTGGGAGGGTTTTTGATGTCGTGTATTCGTCGGATGTTCTAGAGCATGTCGCAAATACACGGTCTTTCGCGGACAACGTTTTCCGGCATCTGCGCGCGGGAGGAAAGGCTGTAATAAATTTCCCCAACCAAACGACGCACGGCATTAATCATTTTCGGGAAGTTGACGATGTTCGCAAACTGTTCGGGGCATTCAGCGACGTAAGAGTCTTCGTTGTTAACATCAGCCATCCGGTAGATAAGTTGTGGTTCGCGGCGAGGTCATTATATGAGGGCTTGTTCTCCCCTTCAAGCAAAGAGGCAAGAGAGCATCTGTATTCCGGCCGGGACGAACAGGGAATTGATTGCTTTGAGGATTCCACGTGTTTCAAATTCATTAATAACCAAAGAAGGAGTCTTCATTTGATGGCGTCCATTTTTGCGGAGGTATTTCTTCTAATCAGACCGTCGATCAAGCTATGCCAAGTCGAACGCGGTGCTGTGTTGAATAATCCTCGACTTGTTGTCGTGGCTACAAAATAATGCGGCGCGCCCTTTGGTGGCAATATTTTTCCAGCGGCACGACTCGAGCTCATCTAACTCAAGGAAGAACATACCCGAGAACCTCCTCAGTTT
>Ga0302324_100031472_pt1 | contig 10003 bp, 6 predicted proteins | sample Palsa_T0_1_FD_201949 | JGI IMG/M metagenome (GOLD analysis project Ga0302324, IMG submission 201949) | Peat permafrost microbial communities from Stordalen Mire near Abisko, Sweden - Palsa_T0_1 | ecosystem: Environmental > Terrestrial > Soil > Palsa > Peat permafrost | place: Sweden: Abisko... | reverse complement strand
AACCAGAGTGCTCGGGGTGGTAATGCCTGCATTGGCATACGTTAATACGCTATCCCAATCCGCCGGCGTCATGTTTGTCGTAGAGGACTTGGTGATCGTACTGTTCAAGTTACCGTTTACAAAGGGAGACAACTTGCTAAGAATGATATTACGAGCCAACAGCGTATTGATCGTTTGTATGAATTGAGCGGGCGTTAGCACAGCTCCAACGCTACCTCCAAGGCCCACTTGGTTCTGAGCCGGAATCAATTGAGACATTTCAATTTGATAATCCGCCATGTTAGTGATGCCTTGGAACAACGTCATCGCCTGCTTGTAATAATAATTCGACCGGTAAATCATAGCATCATGAAGCACATAATTGCTGTTAACAGCACTATTGGCTCCCGTGGCTTGATCGGTAATAAGGCCGGCATAATACATGGTACCGATAGAACCATACGCGTAACCTTTCCAAAAATAGCACCAGGCTTTAATTGTGTTGGCTCGGGTTGTTGCATCGCCACCCAATGTAATACCACCTAGCCTGCTCAGCGCAACATTCATCCCGGAATTCATCGCATACATATTCAACCACTGGTAGTAAAGCACATTAAGGTTTGCCCCTGTTGCTGCCCGGTTATTGTTCGTCCTGATGTTTTGTATCTGATGGGCCGGATTAGTGACATTAGTGCTGTTGTCCAACGTAATATCATCGGGAAGGCTTATAACAGAAACCTGATTGTTGGCAGCATCTGCCCCAACCACATCGGCCATAAGTTCTATATAACCCCAGGGCAATGAGAAATAACTATCTCCCAGCCAGCCATCCCCTTGCTGGAATCCGCCGAGATAGACGCTGCCTTCGGCGAGGGCTATAAGCCCCGCCTCATCGTTAACGTTGCCGGACAGCGTGGGTGAATTTGGATTACCCACCTGTAATTGGTCTTTGCAGGCGACCGGTCCCAGAACCAGCGCCATAAGCAAAACCCCGTAGAAAAATTTATTTTTATTCATGATTTTCATTTTTTTAAACGTTTAAAAATTTACAATCCTACGTTCAAACCAATCTGATACGATCTAATATTGGGCAGCGTATTGTTGTCCACACCTCTGTCAAAGGCGGAATTAACAGTTCCTGCGCTGACTTCTGGATCGTACCCCGTATACTTGGTGAACGTGAGCAAATTTCTGCCCGTAAGCACCAACTGCAACTTTCTCACTCCCGGAACTTTAACCACCCTGGCAATGTCAAAGGCCAGAGAGACATTCCTTAGCCTTACAAAGGAAGAATTTTCCCAATAATAATCATGAGTTGCGTCATTCCCTGTTCCGTGCGCAATACCAAAAACATTGTAATACGGGCTGGACCAATAGGCCGAATAGGCACCTGTCTCACCGTTAATAGTTACGTTTTTGGCAAAATCGCCGCTGATTCCATCCCGCGACATCCATTCTTTAGTTTGATTGTACAAGTGGCTGCCATGGATCCAGTCGAATTGGAATGAGAGTGTAAGAAAATCCTTATACCTGAACGTGTTAATGAACGACGTGTTGAAGTTAGGATTCGGGCTGCCCAGCGCATACTTCTCATTAGTAAACTGTATTTGTTTCGTTGTGTTATCAACCACCCGTCCATTGACAATGGAATAATTCGAGTAGTTGGAAGGATCAATGTAGGCAGTACCCTCCTGATTGGTATAGTTTAAGCTTGTCAATGCTTTATAGCCATACAACTGCCCAATTGGTTGTCCGGCCCTCAACACTAAGGAAGTCGACTGAGCGCCTGCCTGGGAACCACCGGTCGAAGTCAGAATAATATCTGCACCGCCTGCAATGCTGGTGATCTTTGAATATTGATGACCAAAGTTGGTAGTGAAATCCCAATTGAAAGCACTCGACGTGTACACCGGTAAGTTCAATTGAAACTGCCATCCGTTAGAAGCCAGTCCCACCGCGTTATTCAAAAAAGACGACGAACCGCTGGAAAGCGGGTAGGGGGTCGCAAAAATTGCATTCGCTGTAGAACGATTCCAAACCGTGACGGCACCATTGATGTTGTTTAGGAACGAACTACCCTTCAGAGCGTTCACCGTAAAATCAAATCCTGCTTCCTTTTCTGTGGAAACTTCAACGTTGAGGTTAGCATTAGCACCTGCCGAAGGAGGGAAATATCCTAATTGTCCTCCCTGACCTGCCCCAATATCTCCGGTACCTAAAACCGGATACCTGGCGAAAGCATCAGGCTGAATGCCCGCTTTACCATACGCTGCTCTAAGCTTGATGTAGGGAATAACATCAGTCAAACTGTTATTTTTCCAAAGGACTGAGGGTAAAATGTGTCCGTCAATATGGGGGAAAGTAAACGGGTGAGAACCTGCTCCAAAAGCGGAGGAATAATCACTCCGGAAACCTCCGGTAACACCGCCATAATCTTTATAATCAATTTTTTGATTAACCAAATAACCAAAGGTGATGAAGGTCTTTGAGTAATCAAAAGCCACCGCTTGCGATGATGTCTGTTGCAAGGTTATAGGAGGTGTCAGTGGCAGGCTTAAACCATAGGTGTCATATTCCGTGTACACATTTTTACGATAGTCAAATGAAATTTGCGTGACGGTTTGAATCGGCAATTTTGAATGAAAGTCATCTTCAAAATCGGTTCTGATAAAGGCAGAGGCTAGAAAGTTTTGAAATGTGGTGTTGTACTGAAAATTGTCTATTTCCCCTGTATTATCTGCGCCATTCTCAAATCCTATCCAATCTACCTGAGATATGGAATTTATATTTTGAGATTGATTGTAATACGTCCACCGGGCATTTTCATTCCTGAAATTTATGCCATACGTTGCGTCAAGAGTTACAAACTTGTTAATCAGATAATTGGCGTTAAAATTCTGGACGATATCTACTTTGTTGTCCAATCCTTTGGCATATTCCTGCGTGTAGAATGGGTTAGTGGCATTTACACTCACGAAGTCGGCTACCTGATAGACTGGGTGAGTGCCATCAGCCAATTTGTATTTCAGGTCAAAGAATGGTGAGGTATTCAGGAACCCATAAATTTGGGCCACATTACCCAGCGTTTGGCCTTGCCCGTAGTAAAAACCTCCTGCAGCGCCCAAACCGGGTACAAGATTATTTCGAGTATAGATCAACTGAGTTGTGGACCGGATTTTAAATCCTTTGAATAATTCAGTGCCTACGTTGACCGAGAGATTGGTTCTGTCTACAGAACCGTTGTTTATTACAGGACTGAGGGTATTATTATTGGAAATAGCTATGTTATAGTCACTCTTGTCAGTTGCCCCCGAGAGATTTAAGCTATAGTTAGTCGTTCTGCCGTTCACAAACATTTCTTTGAAATGGTCGTAATATTTAAGGTTGGCGTTGTACGGTTTGTTGAAATTCTGTTGGGGATCCAATAAGGCATATCTCGTTGGGGATGGACCATCGGCAGGTGTTCCATCGCCATGCGCATAGGAGATTCCGGTAATGGTTCCATCAGCCAGATACTGCAAAGGCTGTCCCGTAGTAAAGTTGATAATGTTGTTGTTGGCATCCGTTTCAAAACCGTGCATATTGGTTTTGTGCACATTTCCACTGTTAATGAATTGGTTTACGGAAGTGCTGGCAGAGAAATTGATCTGCATTTTGCCTTGTTTCCCTCTCTTCGTAAAGATCTGGATAGCACCATTCGCACCTTGTGCACCATAGAGAGCAGCTGATGCGGCACCTTGCACTACTTCCACTCTTTCGATGTTGGTCAGGTCAAGGGAGTTCATATCGGTAGCCGCCACCTGCACTCCGTCGACCATGATCAACGGCCTCGTACCTCCCGATACGGTATTGATCCCTCTTAGTACAATGTTGACTGGGTCACCGGGATTTCCGCTGATGGAGGAAATTTGTGCTCCCGGAATTTTTCCGATTAACGCTTGATCAATGGAAGAGGTAGGCGTTGCGGGCAGTTTGTCCGCATTAATGGATTCAACTGAAATCCCCAGCGCTCTTCTGTCTGTCGCAATACCGGAACCGGTAACAACGATTTCAGATAACTGACTTACTTCCTGGGTGAGTTGAATGTCAACCACGCTTCGGTCTCCAACAAGAACTTCCTGTGTTTTGAGACCAATAAAAGAGAAAACAAAAGTTGCTCCCGCTGGGACGGACAATGAATACTTGCCCTCCGCATCAGTTACAGTTCCAATCGTGGTTCCTTTGACAACCACATTTACACCAGGCAAGGCGGCTCCGTCTTCAGCGGAGACCTTTCCTGTGACTACCCGATCTTGCGCCCATGCACTGAGCGCAAAAACGAATAAAGAGAAGTACAGAAGTACAAACTTCTTCATAGATTTTAGGTTTAGGTTTTAGTTATAACTCGATCCCTAAATTTGAGTTATAATTTTCAGAAAGAAAAATAGGCAATATGAAATTGTTAAGAAATCATTGCCAAAAACGGCCGCTTTTTACTGACTTTTTCGACGAAATACCGTTTACAATTGCTCTTACAATCGATTTCGATGCAATCCGGAAGAATCTTTTAATATTCCCTTAAAAAGCCCAAGAAAAATTTGTCCGAAAAGAAAATGTCAAAGATTTGATGCTGTTCTTGAGAGGAATACAGATTTTAGAAGATGCTGATTTCGCAGGAATTTGACAACTTTACCTTGGGTCCATGTATTCCTGAAGAATCCGGTCTTGAACAAGCAAAAATAACTTTCGGGTATCCGGTCCGTTTTAAACTCATGCTTCGAAACTACGTCAAAACCGCCGTTCGCAACCTGGCCAAGCAGAAAGTATATACGGCCATCAATGTTCTGGGTTTGGCGGTGAGTATAACGTCGTGCTTACTCATTGTTATTTATGTAAAACACGAGTTTTCGTACGACACATTTTTTCCGGGCGGGGACAGGATTTATAAGATGGTATTGGAGCGTAAATACCCGAATCACGTTACGCATTATTCTGTAATACCCCATTCTTTCGCCAAAGTGATGCAGCAGGATTTCCCTGAAGTGGAAGCTACCCTGCATTTGTTTGGCCCAAATAGAAATAGCGTGGTCAACTATAAAGTCAGTGATACGGAGGTTAAATCTTTTGAAGAGGATTATTTCATTCAATCTGATTCGTCCTTTTTCAGGTTTTTTGACATAGAACTTATTAAAGGTGACAAGAAAACGGCCCTGGTATCGGCCAACCAAGTGATCATTTCGGAAACGATGGCGAGCAAATATTTTGGAAAACAAGACCCCCTGGGGAAAGTATTGGGTGGTGATAATGGTGAGATGAGGGTTTCCGGGGTTTTTAAAAATTTGCCGGACAATTCTCACTTGCGGTTTGATTTCATAGGCTCGTTGGCCGGGCCACAGTTCAACCAATTCATTAACCAGGAAAATTATACCAGTTTTGATTCGCATACCTACATCAAACTAAAACAGGGAGCTGATCCCAAAGCACTGGAGGCAAAATTTCCCAAGATGGTGGACACGTATGCGGCTGGCCATATCGAACATGACCTGGGCAAATCGTGGGTGGACTACAAGAAGGCCGGGAATGGGTACCGATATACCCTACAGCCCCTTATGTCTATCCACCTCGACCCGACAAATTTAGAATTTACCATCACGCCAAGCGGTAATCTGAAATATGTTTACATTCTTTCCTTTATCGCATTGCTGATCCTGGTGATCGCCTGTATCAATTTTATGAACCTGGCCACGGCGCGCTCCGCCGAACGTGCCCGCGAAGTAGGCGTGCGCAAAGTGATGGGCTCGTTCCGAAGTCAATTGGTAACCCAATTCTTAACGGAATCCATTTTACTTTCGTCGATCAGCACGGCTCTGGCCATCGTCGGTGTATTTTTATTACTCCCTTCGTTTAGTAATTTGGTAGAGAAGCAACTTCATTTTTTCTTTAGTGCCGACGTGATTTTCGGACTACTCGGTTTTGCCTTGCTGGTTGGTATTCTTTCCGGTCTTTATCCGGCTTTTGTACTGAGCCATTTCAATCCGGTAACGGTCATGAAAGGAAATTTTTCAGGGAATGCGAAAGGAGCGTGGCTTCGGAATGGACTGGTGGTTTTTCAATTTATTATTTCTATTGTGCTGATCGTGGGGACGGTGGTCGTGGGGCAGCAAATGCGATTTATGCAAAACAAAAATCTGGGATTCGACAAAGAGAAAGTGTTAATGATCGAACGCGCTTTCGCCCTGGATAAAAAGACGGAGCCCTTTATAGAGCAAATCCGGCAAATGCCGGAAGTAGAATCGGTGGCGGGAACCAGTTCGCGTATCGGAAATCGCGATGATGTGTTTGGTGATCAATTCGAGCCGGAAGGCTCGGATGAAATCCTGACGGTTAAGTCCATCATCATCGATAATGATTTTGCACAGGTCATTGGATTTGAGTTAAAGGAAGGCCGATTTTTTGCGAAAGAGACCAATGACTCGCTTCATGTGCTCTTAAATGAAACCGCGGTAAAAACAATGAACCTTCCGGATCCGGTTGGTCGCAAACTCTCTCATGTGACGAATAACCGGGACGGGTCCATCACAACTAAGGTCTATACGGTGATCGGGGTAGTAAAGAACTTTCATTTCCAGTCTTTGCGCGATGAAATTACTCCGCTGGTCATCTACTGCAATGAGGCCTCCGGTTCTCCGATCAACAACTTTGTTGCGGTGCGGTTAAAACCGGGGTCATTCAATCCGGTCATCCGAAAAATCGAAAGCAAATGGAAAGAGTTTGTGCCCAGCCAGCCGTTTAAATTTGAATTCCTGGATGATAATTTAAATCGAGGATACGCGGAAGAACAGCGCTCCGGAAAACTCTTCGCTATTTTCTCCGGCCTGGCGATTATCATTGCCTGTGTGGGATTGTTCGGGCTTTCTGCATACACCGTCAGCCTGCGTACGAAAGAAATCGGGATTCGGAAAGTACTTGGGGCATCGGTCAGCGGAGTAATCGTTTTGCTTTCGAGTGACTTTACGAAATTGGTTCTACTGGCATTTGTTTTGGCGGTGCCGGCAGCGTGGTGGATGATGGACACCTGGTTAAGCGGCTTTGCCTACCGGATCAGTTTGACCATTGGATCATTTGCCTTAGCGGGCATTATAGCAATCGCTATTGCCTGGATTACCGTCAGCTATCAAGCGATCAAAGCGGCGATCGTCAATCCTGTGAAGTCATTGAAGGGGGAATAAAGAGTTGACTATTCCAAATGGTTTAGTTTCGTTTTGGGCAAACCGATTGAAACGAATGCCAAATAACTTTGATGGGGCTAAAGCGGTTATCTATTGATGCGAGCAGAGAAGTCTGAAAGGCAAAAAGATGGTCCTTGACTTGATTTCAAGTCAAAATCAATTAATTATTGATTTAAGATCAAGTCATTTGGACGAAAACATGTGGTGAGTTTAACCGAATTCCATGAAGGCTGCCATGGCCAATCCGGCGAACAGCCTAAAACACCAGTAGTGAAGAACCCTACCTGCCGTTGTCGCCCGATTTTCTATGCTGATCATCGCTGCCATTCAGGTTTTAGCAAAGAAAATAAGAATAGTATTTTCGGTATGGCTGCTGACAATAATATCCTTTTTCCCATCGCCATCGAGATCATGAATGGCCACTCCACTGGGGTGATCGCCTACCGCAAACGTGGAGATTGAAACGGCTCCTTTTTTGTGCAGGTAATAAACCGAAATACTCCGGCCCATGTAATTGGTCACTGCGACGTCATTGACGCCGTCGCCATTTAAGTCCCCGATTGCAACCCTCGATGGACTAAGGCCCGAAATAAAGGGCGACCCCTCCATCCGTGAAAAATTGCCCGTTCCATCACCGGTCAAAATTGTTAATCCGTCTTTTCCTGCATTGCCTGCGATGCTGGGGGAATTGACGACAGCAAGATCAAGATTGCCATCACCGGTCAAATCCCCAATGGCAACTCCAAAAGGAGTATCACCGGCTTTAAAAAGGCGTTTGCTAAAACTTCCTCGGCCGTCGCCAAGCAAAATAGTTACGTCGTTTCCGTCCAGGTTTGTGGTTACAATATCCGGTTTGCCATCGTTATTAAGATCGACCGTTCTCAGCCGCTGGTAAGGATGTTTGCCGGTCGCATAAAATGCCGGATTGGAAAAATTGCTTTTTCCGTCACCCTGTAAAATGACAATGCTGTCAACACCCCAACTTTCCGTTCCTATATCAGGATTACCGTCTCCGTTAAAATCTGCGATGATAACGCCATGGGTGTGCGGACGTACATTCACGAAGAAAGGAGAGTGAGGCGCAGGTTGGAATTGCCCTTTCCCATTCCCCAGCAAAACGGTTAGGTGTTTTCTTTCGTGATTGGCAATGGTCAAATCGAGATGACCGTCTTTATTGAGATCTTCAATAGAAATATCATTGGGGCATGTCCGGCGTAGAATGGAGAGCCTGCGGCAGGAATGAATTTTCGCTTTCCTGCATTTAACAAAATGGTAACACTGCTGTCTTCCGAATTTGCAACCGCAAGATCCGGCAGGTTATCGTTATTAAGATCTGCCGCTTCAACACTTGCGGCGCCTTTGCCAACCGGGATGGTCAGCATTTCAAAGCTCGGATTCTGCTTTTGTGGGAAGCAATTGGAAAAAAGGATAAAGGTGATTGAGCTAAGAATTTTCACAGCTAATAAAAAAGCTCTTTTCACATCTTCATTCACACGCTTTTCGTTGTCTTTGTCCACGCGCCGAGGATAAACCCTGAAATAGTGGTGCTTGCCAAACTGTAGCCTCCGGTAATACAAGCCAGCTCGTAGGGGGCACCTGCAAACATATCGTTGTTCAGGGCCATCAAAAAATGAAAAGAAAAAGAGATCATCAGTCCAATTCCAGCTCCAAGCAGACCGGAAGTAACATTCAATTTTGTAAAAAGCCAGGCCAGTACATACAATGGCACAACCGACGCAATAAAATTGATGACCCAGACGCTGGCTCCCGGGGGTTTCATGGTGGCCATGTCGATGCCCACAAGGTTCATCCATCTTTCGCCAAAGAAGGGTCCGAACCAAAGGGAGCCAAGGGCAAAGGAAAGGATCACGCTGACTAAAATGGCCAGGTGGTTGATTTTTAAATCGTTCATATGTATGGATTTGGTTTTAGCTCTGCCTATCCTTGTAGGATTAGGCATGAAGTAATATAGATAAAAACCGCCAAAAATAAAATAAGCATCGTTTGCCAATGGAGAGAAAGGGATACTCCACAGTAATTATTTAATTAATTTATTGCCAGTCGGGAATTAAACTAGGCATGGAGATTAATTTTACGCAAGGCTAAGCTGGACATTATTACATTGAAAATATATCACATCAGCGAAAATCCGGATATTAAAGTATTTTATCCCAGGCCTTCGCCTTCTGAATTTGACGTTGTGAGGGGAGACGTTGTTTTTGGCATTTCAGAAAAACTTCTTCACAATTATTTGTTGCCCAGGGATTGTCCGCGGGTATGCTTTTTTATTTCAGAGAAAACAACAGAAGCAGATAAGCTAAAATTTTTCGGAAATACCGATGCCGGATTTGTCGTGGTGTTGGAAAGCAAATGGATCGACTCCATCCTAAATACTAAAATTTACTGTTACGAACTGGAATCCAGCGGATTTTTCTTGCTGGACGCAAATGCCGGGTACTTTGCATCGTACAAGACAACTTATCCTCTCTCCGTCCGACTCATCGACAACCCATTGGGGGAGATTCTCCGGAGAAATGTAGAAGTGAGGTTAGTGCCTTCCCTCCGGAAAATAACCGAGGAAGTAAAGCATTCTACGCTGGGATTTTCGCTCATCCGGATGAGGAATGCAATGCCATGATACGAGTAGGTTGAAATGCCCTCCTTTCCGGGGGATAATTTAAAAATTGTGCATAAGAAATGAATCCAATCTAATATAACTTTCGTTGGTACAGCTATGGAATTTTTTATCGAAAAAGGGAAAACTGAATTGCATAATGTAACTTCCGAAGGGAAAGGCAAGGTTTTTGATGCCCGTG
>Ga0302324_100031465_pt1 | contig 10006 bp, 7 predicted proteins | sample Palsa_T0_1_FD_201949 | JGI IMG/M metagenome (GOLD analysis project Ga0302324, IMG submission 201949) | Peat permafrost microbial communities from Stordalen Mire near Abisko, Sweden - Palsa_T0_1 | ecosystem: Environmental > Terrestrial > Soil > Palsa > Peat permafrost | place: Sweden: Abisko... | reverse complement strand
CGCCCGCGGCGACCGCAAGAGTGCGGTCGCGGCACGCTGAGAGCGTGCGCCACGTCAGATCGCAGAATGTCCAAACTCCAGGCGTATAGCCCCGCGTTCGACAGGCTGAACGCCTGTCCCTGGAGTTTCATTTCGTGTTCGCCACAGCACAGGGAGGACGGGATTTATCCCGCGTTCGCGGGCTACGCCCACGGTAAGAGCCGGCTGAAAGCCGGCTGCGGGCAGAATTGCCCGCCCCACGGTGAAAGTAGAAGCCCCAGGCGCGGGGCACGTCTGTCCCACCTAAGTTGTCGGGGGAAAGTACAGGCTGGGCAATTGCCAGGCGCGGTATTGTTCCGGACCGGCAAGATCCAAAAGGAAATTGGCCGGGGCGACCTCAGGCGCGGGGGGAAACGGAGCGATTTCCAGGTCGTAAGCGATAACGGATTGCACCCCTAAAACGACGACCGGATTGTCGAAGAAATAATTGCCGTTGCCGAGCAGTTGGGCGCTTCCCATGGCCGGAGAGTAAGATCCCAGATCGAAGCTGACGACGGGAGTGACCTGCTTGGTGCTCCCATTGAACGTTAGAGCCATGCCGCGACTGTCGCAGTCGAAGGGCGCGCAGTTTTCGCCCAGACCGAAAATGGTATCCGAGATCCGCGTGTTGCCGTTATCGAACAAGCTCATGACGCCTTGGCCATTGTCTTCGATGCCGACATCGTGCTGGTGCGAAAACCAGGGCCAGGGATCGTTATAGACGTTGACGAAGGTGAAATTACCGTTATTGGGACCCATCGTCCACAGAATATCTCCGGATCCGTTACCGTCTTTATAGTCGATCTTGACTACCAAATCCTGGTTGCGGGAGGACCAGATGATATCGCCCGGCTGCGCGGAGGAGCTACCATCGTTGGGCCAATAGTAAAGAGAGTTGGCATGCAACCAATCCTGGGCCAGAGGAGCGATGCCATTACCGAGCAGAAAGACCGGCGGACAGCCGGAGGTATCGGTTCCGCAGGTTTCGTTTAGAGGCGCAATCCGGCTGACTCGCAAACCGTCGTAACCCTTGGCGCCGCCATCGGGATCGAACGAATCCCAATACCACTGCACTTGCCAATTGGTATCCATGACGATAATCATGTCTCCGATGATGTCCACCGGATCGGGACTGGTGTTGTCCTGGGTTCCTGGGGGGTAAATCTTCTCCACATCCAGCAGTGCAGCCGTCCAACCGTTGGGCAGGGTCTGAATGGCGTCATGATGAAAGGCGCCGGTACATCCCGCGCCGATGGGCGGCGGGCTGGAAAACACGCTACAGGGTCCCCCGTCAACCGCTCCCAAAGCGAGCAGTTGCTGCTGAATCACGCCCACGTTGGTTTCCTGCACGAGGTTCCCCGCCAGGTCGATTTGGCGCAGGAGTTGCTCCTTGGTGGCGGTCGGATTCCAAGCATCGTCATCTTGAATAGTGAGGATGCCGCCTCCGCGAAGGGGACGCGTGAGAATATCCCCGAGAGTCACGTCATTCGCGGAGTAATACCACATGATCTGACCTTGTAAATCGGTGGCTACGTCCGGATAGACGGCTCCTCCTGCAAGCGTTTTCTGGTTATGGAGGATTACCGGGTAGGTGGTATCGGAGGCTGGGGTAAGGACCGTGTACGTGGGGAAAACGATGGTTGTGGGAAGAGCGCCGGTAGTAAAAGTCAGGGTCGGGCCGTTGGTGATCCTGCCGTTGGTATTCTTCGTCTGCGCGTACATGTTGTAAGGAGTGCTGGGATACATGCCGGCGATTTCAAAAGTCATGGTGGCGGGCGGATGGCAAGGCACCCAATTCGTGGCAACCGCGGGCGTGCCTCCGGATTGCTCCTGGAAAGCCACCCGCATAGAGCTTCCGGAGCCGCACGAAGGCGCGCTGAACAAAGCCACCAGAGGGTTGGCGGTGGCTTCCACGACGGGAGTGTTACCGGTGACCAACGGATTGATCTGGTAGGTGGTGGTACTTGAGCTGCTTTCGCCGGCTATGAAGTCCTTGATCACGACCTCAAATGTATAAGTTCCTTCCTTTCCGGTAGGCACCCACACAAAAGGCCGGGAGGTCCAGGTTCCGCTGATGTTTGTGCCGGTGTTGAAGTCTTTGACGATAGCGGGAGCGCCCCCCGGGGGAGTCACCACGAACCGGAAAGTAAGCGGGCCGGCATTGCTGTCAGTGGCGACGGCGGTCCAGGTGATTACACTGCCGATGGGCTGCGGCGCCGCAAGCGAGGGCGTGAATGAGACGATCGCCACGGTGGCAAAGGCCGGAGCGGACGAGCCAGCCAATAGTGCGATAAGTACCAAACAAATCCGGTTGCACGTCTTCATCGACTTTCCCTCACATCACGTCGTGCAGGCGGCGCAGACAGTCTTCGCCAGCGACCTTGCCCGCTACGGATCGCACTTTCAACGCGTTGAGCGCACGTTGCCCGGCGAGGAATGTTACTAAGCCCAATTCTGTACAGTATACGTAACGCACCCACACAAGTCAAAGCTCTTCCGCGTTGGGGCGCGCGACACAAAAGTGTAAAGGCGCGAAAACTCAATTAAACCGGCAGATTCTTGCGTACTGGTACTCGGGCGCTTAACCAGCTACTCGGGGGGGAGACGAGTCCGGTCACGGGCCGCCCGCCGTCTAACTGTATAACAATTTTCTTCATTTGGCGTTGTTCCAGACTGCGCCAATTACCTCGATCTACGGGTGGCCGTCAGGCCATAAGTGGTTCATCCGTGGCCAAGATATGTGTTTCTTCCGGCCAACCGCGCAAGCAGATCAGATCCCCGTTAGCACGCGACACAGGGTATCCTTAAAAAATTGACCCCTACACGCCGTTACGAAGATAAGGTCCTCCTCCTGCTGACGCTGATCATCGGCGCGGTAGTCGGGTTGGTAGTGGTTGCTTTCATCCTGGTTACCGAGAACCTGGGCGCAAAGCTCTATCCGGGCTCCGGCGCCGCCTGGCGCAGGTTGGTGATTCCCGTGCTCGGATCGCTGGTCACCGGCATCCTGCTCTCGCGCTACTTTCCCAACGCGCGCGGCAGCGGCATCCCGCAAACCAAAACGGCACTTTTCATCCGCGACGGATTCATCGCCTTCCGCACTGTGCTCGGGAAGTTCAGCATGTCGGCCATCTCCCTGGCGAGCGGCATCGCGCTGGGCCGCGAGGGTCCCTCGGTGCAGGTCTCCGCGGGCATCGCCTCGGTGCTCGGCCGCCGGCTGGGTCTCAGCACCAGCAGCGTGAAAGCGTTATTGCCGGTGGGCGCCTCGGCTGCGCTCGCTGCCGCCTTCAACACGCCCATTGCCGCGGTGCTCTTCACACTTGAGGAAGTGATGGGCGACATGCACGCTCCGGTGCTGGGCTCCATCGTCCTGGCATCCGCCACTTCCTGGATTGTGCTGCACCTGTTGTTGGGCGACGAGCCGCTTTTCCACGTTCCCGCTTATCAATTGGTCCATCCGGTGGAATTTGGGGTCTACGCGGTGCTCGGCGTGGTGGGCGGCTTGGTCTCGGTGGCCTTCGTCAAGCTGCTGTTGTGGCAGCGGAAACATTTTCTAAAGCTGCCGAGGTTCACGCAATGGTGGCAACCGGCGGTGGGCGGGTTGACCGTCGGCATTCTCGGCTGGTTCTTTCCCAAGGTGCTCGGCGTGGGCTACAACTTCGTCAGCCAGGCGCTGAATGGCGAGATGCTCATTCGCACCATGGCGCTGTTGGTGCTGCTCAAGCTGGTGGCCACCGCCACCTGCTATGCGTCCGGCAACGCGGGCGGCATTTTTGGGCCCAGTCTGTTTATCGGTGCGATGCTGGGCGGCACGGTGGGCGGCGTGGCGCACAATCTGTGGCCCGACTACACCGGCAGCGTGGGCGCGTATGCCCTGGTGGGCATGGGGACAGCCTTCGCCGGCATCGTACGCGTGCCGCTGACCTCCGTCATCATGATTTTCGAGACCACGCGGGATTACTCCATCATCGTGCCGTTGATGATTTCGAACCTGATCAGCTATCTCATTTCCAGCCGCCTCCAGGTGGAGTCCGTTTACGAGGCGCTCCTAACGCAGGACGGCATCCACCTGCCTTCCGGCGCGCGCGCCCGCGAAGCCCTGCTCATGGTTGGCCAGGCGATGCGGCCAGCGCCGGAGTTGCTGACGGCCGGCCGGCGCTTAGGTGAGGTTGCGGCCACTGTGAAGCGCGAGACTGGCGCTTGGCCCGTGGTGGGTCCGGGAGGACTGCGCGGCATGCTCACCGTCGAACAACTGGATCGGGTGATGAAGGAAGGCCGCGCGGAAGATACCCTGGCAGAGTTCGTTCCAATACCCGACCCGGAGAGGCTCGACGCGCACGAGTTCCCGCACGTGCACGCGGACCACACGCTGGATATCGCCATGCGTCGCATCGCGGAAACCGGCTTGCCGGTTCTGCCGGTGGTCAGCCGCACCAACATACGCGAGTTGCAGGGTGTGGTTTCCATGCAGGATATCCTGTCGGCCTACGCCATGGGGAAAGCGGACCCGCAAGATGCGCCCGTGCTCCCCAGGCGCAAGCTGGCCGAGCTTCTGGCGGGCATATTGGTTGTGATGGCCGGCCTGGGGGCGGTCGGCGGTTTTCTCAGCTATCATTACCGCGCCGAACGCGCCGGCAGGGCGCGCAATTTCTACGACCAGGGGAAGGCCCTGCTGCAGAAGGATCAGTATGCCGAGGCCATAGAACAGTACCGCGACGCTTTGTCCATATCGCACAGCAGCCAGTACCGGCTGGGGTTGGCGCTCGCCCTCATCAAAGCCAGCCGCCCGGCCGAGGCAAGTATTTACCTGAAAGAGCTATTGGCCAGCGATCCCACCAGCGCTCCCGCCAATCTGGGTATGGGGCAGGTGGCCGTGCAGCAAGGGCTCATCGATGAGGCGGTCGGTTATTATCACCACGCGCTTTATGGTGTCTGGCCGGACAACGCCCTGCAGCACCGCGTGCAGGCCCGTTTGGAACTGATTCAAGCGCTGGGCGCCGCCGGCCGTAAGCAGCAGGCCCAGGCCGAGTTGCTCTCCATGCTGGCTGCCGCGCCCGGAGATCTTACCGTCAAACAACAGATGGCTCCGCTGCTGTTGCATTTCGGACTCCCCAAGGAGGCCGCCGGCGTGCTGCAGGATATCACCCAACGCGATAGCCAGAATGAAATGGCATGGGCCAGTTTGGGAGAAGCGGAGTATGCGGTGGGAGATTTCCCGGCGGCCCGCGACGCGCTGTTGGCGGCCTTGCGCTTGAACCCCAACGACACCGCCGCCCAAAAGCGGCTGGATGTGTGCAACCAGGTGATGGCGCTCGATCCCATGCGGCGCGGCCTGCCCGCGGCGGAGCGGTTCCGGCGCAGCCAGGAAATCCTGGCGGGCGTGCTGGACGTGCTCGACGACTGCCCGCCGCCCGATCTGAAAGCGCAGATGGAAGCCGCCCGCGCATCGTTGATAACGCGGCAGCGCCCGCCCACTTATAGTGACGCCACCGACGTCAACACCACGCTCGCCGAGCACCTGTGGGCCGCCGTCCCGAAGTCGTGCGGCGCCCTGCCGCCGCACGACGCGCCCCTAAGCACCATCATGTCGAGGCTGATGGCACGCTGAGAGCGTAATGCCAGATACTTTTTGCACCGTGGGGCGGGCAATCATGCCCGCAGCCGGCTCTTAGCCGCCTTTGGCCGCCTAACAGGCGGCTGCGGCCATGATTGGCCGCCCCACGGTGAACTCAGCATCGCATCTCTGCCAAAAAGTATGTGGCACAGAAACTCCAGAGCAACGAATCCCCCCGCCGCCCCGTCTGATAAACTACACGGAGAAGTGCGCGTGAAAGTCTTATTTTTCGGGATGCTTAAGGACCTGGTGGGGCGCACGGAAGATCGGCTCGACGTGGAAACCGGCGCCACCCTGGGAAACGTATTTGACCATTACTGCAATGAGTTTCCGCGCCTGCGGGAAATGGCCGGCAGCATCCTGCTGGCGCGCAACCAGGCGTTCGCGGAGCGCACGGCGGTCCTTGCCGATGGCGACGAAATCGCCTTCCTGCCGCCGGTCAGCGGCGGCTCCGACTACGCCCAGCAGATCTCGGAAAACGGCCACTTCTTCGCGCTGACCAATCATCCCATCGCGGCGCGCAAGATCGCCGATCGCCTGCTGCGCGGTGAGGACGGGGCCGTGGTCACCTTCGAGGGTGTAGTCCGCAACAACACGCACGGCCGCCAGACGCATTTCCTGGATTACGAGTGTTACGAGCCGATGGCCATCAAGCTGATGGCGGAGATTGGCCGCGAGATCGCCGCCACTTACGCGATCGACCGCATCGCCCTGGTCCATCGTCTCGGGCGCATGCTGATCGGCGAGACCAGCGTACTGGTGATCGTGACGGCGGCGCATCGCAAAGCGGCTTTCGACGCCGCGCTGGAGGGGATTAACCGGTTGAAGCGTGTGGTGCCTATCTGGAAAAAGGAGCACTTTGCGGACGGCGAGGTCTGGGTGGAAGGAGAATGGGACCGCAATGCTACCATGGCTCAAAGCGGTTAGCACGGCCCTGGCATTGGCCACGGTTCTATGCGCCCAGATTAAGGTAAACGTAAGGCTGGTTCGCGTACTGGCCACCGTCAAAAATCCCGCCGGCGAACTGGTGGGGTCCCTGGAGAAAGACGATTTCGAGATTCTGGACAACGGCGTGAAGCAGCAGATTGCCGTGTTCGAGCGGCAAACGGATCAGCCGCTCTCGGTGGCCCTGATGGTGGATGCCAGCGGTTCCACAGCCAAGGACTTGAAGTATGAAGTGGATTCGGTGGTCCGGTTTCTGAAGGCGCTGTTTGCCGAAGGCAACCCCAAAGACGCGGTGGCGCTCTACAGCTTCAATTACCAGGTTACCCTGCACAATTTCTTCACCCACAACCATGCGCCGCTGGAGCACTCGCTGCGGCTGATCCAGGGCGAGGCGGGCACCTCGTTATACGACGCGATCTACCTGGCGTCTCACGAGCTGGAAATGCGCGAAGGCCGCAAGGTGATGGTCATCGTGACCGACGGCGGCGACACCACCAGCGTGAAGGACTTTCACGCCGCGCTGGACGCCGCGCAGTTGGCCAATACCTCGATCTATCCCGTGCTGGTGGTGCCGATCACCAACGATGCCGGACGCAATATCGGCGGGGAGCATGCCCTGACGACGATGGCGCTCGGCACTGGCGGCCGCGTGTTTGAGCCCACTCTGGGCGCGGCGCTGGACACGGCTTTCAGCGACATCATCAAAGACCTGCGCACCCAGTATCTGCTGGCCTACTATCCGAAAGACGTGCCGCTGACCAAGAACCGATTCCACGGCCTGCAGGTGCGCGTACGCCGCCCGGATTTGCGGGTGACCGCGCGTAATGGCTATTATGGGGATGCTGAGGACGACCACAGTCAACCAGGCGCACGCATCTCGGTGGTCCCCGGCGGGAACAACGAGGAGAGCCAGTTACGTCAAGAAACGACGGAAAACCCGGGAATCGCGCTCCCGAGCAAACCTTTGAAGAAGTAAGATACCTCCGGCATCTGATCGAGGCATCGATCCCGGTTCGCATCAAGCTGACCGACGGCGAAGAAGTTTGCGGCACGGTCGAATATTACGATCACTCCTTTATCCGGCTGACGCGCAAAGACGGTCCCAACCTCTTTATCTATAAGCACGACATTAAGTACCTGATGGAGGAAGGCTCCTAGGGGCCGGGCATGCCCGGACCACTGGAAACGGCCGTTGAAATCGCGCGCGAAGCCGGCGCGCTGCTGGCCAATTACTACGAGCGGCGGATACCTTACGAACTGAAGGGCGAGTTCGACCTGGTTACCGAAGCCGACCGGGCTTCCGAGAAGCTGGTGGTGGAGCGGTTGAGCTCGCGCTTCCCGGCGCACGGCATCGTGGCCGAGGAAGGCGGCGGGCATTCGAGCTCTTCGGAATACCGCTGGTACGTGGACCCGCTGGACGGCACCACCAACTTCGCGCATTCGCTACCCATCTTCAACGTGACGCTGGCGCTGGAACAGGCGGGCGAGATGGTGGTGGGCGTAGTATTCGATCCCATCCGGCAGGAGATGTTCACGGCCGAGCGCGGTTCCGGAGCGTATCTGAACAACCGCCGCATCCGCGTGTCCGCCACCAGCCGGCTCGACAGCAGTCTGCTGTGCACAGGCTTTCCCAGCCGCCGGCGGCACCTCAGCGTGAACGTGCATTTCTACCATCAGCTTGCGATGGCCACGCACGGCGTGCGCCGCACGGGCTCGGCGGCCATCGACCTGGCGTGGGTAGCATGCGGCCGCTTGGATGGGTTTTGGGAATACGGCTTGAAGCCGTGGGACATGGCGGCGGGCCGGCTGCTGGTCGCCGAGGCGGGTGGTCAGGTGTCGGACATGCGCGGACGGCCCCACAATTTTGAATCGCCGCATCTGCTGGCGGATAACGGCCATCTGCACGCACAGATCCTGGAGATTTTCGGAGAGGTGTTCGAGGGGCGCTACCGGGTGCCGCTGCCGGTTATTTCCAGCGATTCAGACTAGCCGGCGAGCTTCGCAGCGCGCTCCCGCGCGAGGCGGGCGGCTGAGCCGCGCCGCAACTCACCCTGGGCGGCGGCTACCTCGAAAGCCTCGGCGAGTTCATCGCGGCGATCATACCACCATTGAGCCTCTTCGGCCTCGCTCGCAAATTCGGGGACATTGAGTTTTTTCGCCATCTTGCTCAGGTCTTCGGATCCCGCTTGACGAAATCGTTTAGCCAGACGATGAGGCCATTCAGCTTGTCGTCGAATTGGCGCATCGCCAGTTCGTGTCGGTCCTGCCACTCGTTCGACTGCACTTCGCGTGCCTTCAGTTTCCGCTCGCGCTCCATCTCATACTGGATCTGTTCGGCGATGAATTCTCTGAACCTCTCCATCCTGGTTCGGTGCCGCGTCTCCATGGCATCCAACGCGATCATCTGTTCTTCCAGGGCGCGGCGCGACGCTGCCAGCCGCTTCGAGCGCCTTTCGTGGTCTTGCAGGATGGGATCGAAGGGGGCCATTGCTTCGGCTACATCACATTTTAGCCGATCCATTTCTATGCTGCAGTTTAGGGGCCTTGCCTTTGGATTGGTCGACCTGCGCACGGGAAGCGTCGCACGGGACTCGGCCTCCGACCATCGCGATGGGTTAGGAAGGAGGTTCTTCGACCGTCGGGGCTTTATCCGTGAGCGCGTCGTTTTGATGGGGCGACCGCATTTGTCGCGATAGCCATTCCTGCTACATTCTAGTCATGTATGGCCGACAAACGAGCATTGAGAATCGTCTTGGTCTCGCCGTCTGATGTTCAGGCGGAGCGCGACGCGCTGGGACCGGTCATTGACTCCGTTAACCAGTATCTCCGGATCGTGGATCTGCCAGTTTTTCTTGAGTTGTCATGCTGGCAGACGGATGCGCACCCCGGATTACACGCCGCCGGGCCCCAAGGGCTGATCGACGAGCGGTTGCGAATCGAAGAGAGTCAAGTAACCGTCGGTGTTTTTTGGAAGCGGTTCGGCACACCAGTGAGTGACGCGGCTTCCGGCACCGAGCATGAGATCCGGCGTGCCGTAGAAGGTTGGAAGACAAAAGGGACGCCTCAGGTAATGCTCTACTTCAAGGAGCCGCCGTCCGACCTTTCCTCTCTGGAGAGGGAACAATACCAAAAGATCCAGGACTTCAAGCAGGAACTTCGCTCGACAGACAATCCTCTTTATTGGGACTATACGGATTTGCCTGAGTTCCAGGAGAAGGTGCGGCAACATCTCTTGCAGGTCGCAGCGCAGTCGGCGCAGAAGTCGCGACCTAGCGCCGGGCCGATTTCACGCCTCCGCTTCTCAGCGACAGCGGGCGAAGTTTGCGCCCGCAAAGAAGGCGTGACTGAACTCGTAGGCGACGTATTCCTGAGTTGCACATACGATGCTGACGCGCCTCCTCAGGGCCATTTATTCTTTACCGCGTTTTTGTA
>Ga0302324_100031464_pt1 | contig 10007 bp, 8 predicted proteins | sample Palsa_T0_1_FD_201949 | JGI IMG/M metagenome (GOLD analysis project Ga0302324, IMG submission 201949) | Peat permafrost microbial communities from Stordalen Mire near Abisko, Sweden - Palsa_T0_1 | ecosystem: Environmental > Terrestrial > Soil > Palsa > Peat permafrost | place: Sweden: Abisko... | reverse complement strand
CTGCAGTGGTTGCCGGGACACCTGGTTCACAGCTTCGCGGATCAAGGAGAGGAAATTATCCTGGAGCCAGATCTGGTAGAACTCGTTAGCCACGCCCAACACGAGCGCCTCGTGGTTGACTTCGATTGGCCGGATCGGCGCGAACCAGCGAGTAAACAATTCCGGATTCAACATCCCTTCCAGGATTTTGCTCGCGTCTCGCCACAATTGTTCGTGCCCCATCGTCATATCTCCTCCATCCGTCACGACACCCCGACTTATTCACAGGGTGTTAACACCACCGTTGCGGTCCAGACTGTGTGGGCGTTGCGCGCCCAAGGCGGACGAAGAGAGGAACCCGCACACGAAATCAAGGAGACAAAAACCGTGAAAAACACCAGCCTTGCCTGCGAAATATCCCGCAACCGCGAAAATTACGACTCAAAGGCAGCTTTTACACCGCCATGCGGCTGCATTTTCCCCTCACATCATTCGTGCCGGCCTCGGAGAGAGGTGAACCAGAAAATCCACATGACCCGAACGGTGCACACGACCGCTGAGCGGCCTCAATTTCAACGTCCAGGCTATTAACAGGTTATTCACAACCTCTGTGTCATCCTCGCCATCGCCTATGAGCGGCAGCATAGTCAGCGTGATTACGCGGTTCAAGAAAAAAGTAAGTGCGCACCGAAGTTTTTTTCACACTGCTGCGCACTGTAGAAAAAAACAGGGCCGAAAGTTCACGAACTTTCGGCCCTGCGTGCGTCACGAATTTTTTTACGCGTCGTAATACATGTGGAATTCCCACGGATGTGGGCGCAGGCGCACTTGATCCTGTTCTTTGCGCTTCATTTCGATCCAGGTATCGATGACGTCCTGCGTGAACACATCGCCCTTCAGCAGAAACTCGTGGTCGTCTTCCAATTCGTCGCAGGCCTCGGTGAGGCTGCCCGGCATCGACGGCACTTTCTTGAGTTCGGACGGCGGCAACTCGTAAATGTTCTTGTCGAGCGGCTCGCCGGGATCGATCCGGTTTTCAATGCCGTCCAAGCCCGCCATCAACAGGGCGGCGAACGCAATGTACGGGTTGGCGGTCGGATCGGGTGGACGATACTCGATACGTTTGGCTTTGGGGCTCGGTGAATACGTCGGGATGCGGACGGCAGCCGAGCGATTGCGGCTCGAATACGCGAGGTTGACGGGCGCTTCGAACCCCGGCGTCAGGCGCTTGTAGCTGTTGACGGTCGGGTTCGTGATCGCGGCCACGGCGCGGGCGTGTTTGAGGATGCCACCGATGTAATGCAGGGCCAGGTCGCTGAGGCCGGCATACTCCTTGCCCGCGAACAACGGTTTGCCCTTCTTCCACAAGCTCTGGTGCGTGTGCATTCCGCTGCCGTTGTCCCCGAACAGCGGCTTCGGCATGAACGTCACCGTCTTGTTGTGGCGCTTGGCGACGTTCTTGACAATGTACTTGTACAACAACATGTCGTCGGCCATGCAGACCAGCGAATTAAAGCGCAGGTCGATCTCGGCCTGGCCGGCGGTGGCCACTTCGTGGTGCTCGCGCTCCACTTTCAGGCCGCAATCCTTCATGACCATGATCATTTCGTTGCGGATGTCGCCCTGCGTGTCCTGCGGGGCGACCGGGAAATAGCCTTCCTTGTGGCGGATCTTGTTGCCGAGATTGGGAAACTCTTCACGACCGCTGTTCCAAATGCCCTCGTTGCTGTCGACGTAGTAATAACTGCTGTTCGAGGTCTGACCGAAGCGGACATCGTCAAAGATGAAGAATTCCGCTTCTGGTCCAAAATACGCCGTGTCGGCGATCCCTGTTTGCTTCAAATACGCCTCGGCTTTGCGGGCGATGTTGCGCGGGTCGCGCGAATACGGTTCGCGGGTGAGCGTGTCGACCGCGTCAGCCACGATACTCAGCGTGGTGACCTGCGGGAAGGGGTCGATGATCGCCGTGGCCGGGTCCAAGATCAGCAACATGTCACTGGATTCGATGGATTTCCATCCACGGATGGATGAACCGTCGAAACCCAGGCCCGCTTCGAAAACCTCCTCTTCCAACTCGGAAATCGGCGCACAGAAGTGCTGCCAGGTCCCCAGAAAATCGCAGAATTTGACGTCTACCAGTTGCACGTTCTTGCTCTTGCACAGAGACAGAACTTCCTTCGGTGTCATGGCTGTCCTCCTGGCCGGTTCGGTGGATAGCTCCACCAACGCGGCTGAATTTGGTTCCGGTCGATCTGGTTTGTGCGGCGTTACACGGCTTGGTCGCCGCGTTCCTCAGTACGAATGCGCACGGCTTCATCAATGGGCAGGACGAAGATCTTGCCATCGCCGATCTTGCCCGTCTTCGCCGTTTTCAGGATTGCGCTGACCGCAGCCTCCACGGCGCTGTCGGGCAGCACGATCTCCAACTTCAGCTTGGGCAGGAAATCCACGGTGTACTCACTTCCGCGGTAGATTTCGGTGTGACCCTTCTGTCGTCCAAAGCCCTTGACCTCAGTGACCGTCAGACCTTCGACGCCCACGCCAGCCAGGGCTTCTTTGACATCTTCGAGCTTGAACGGCTTGATAATGGCCTCGATCTTCTTCATCAAATCTCCTCCCCAAGTGCAGGTTCAAATACTAGAGAAGCGGCACCGGCATGTAAACAGAAAAAGCGCCTCGTCAAGTCCTTGCGATTGTCGCACCGGGGACACGCACACCGGTGTGCGCGAGGATTAGCAGACAATATGCCACCACCCGTTTTGTTCCATTTGGGATTCATTCGCAAACAACTCCAAAACAATCTGTTACGTAACACCGGAATCCAACGACGCACCCGGAGAACAACGCTTCCGGTGCGGCCATTTATTCAGCATGGTCAAAACTAAACGTGGAAGCGAGCGCCCTGCCTTTGCTGTTGATGATGCTTTCCGCCGCTGCTAACTTGAGCGGTCCATGGACGCCCCAGGCAAAGTGCCGGAATCCATCAACTGCCATTCCTGCGGGGCGGTTCTTGACCTGGCGGGCCAGATCGGGTTTACCCACGTCGAGTGCGCCCGCTGCGGCGCGCTGTCGGTCGTGCCGCTGCAGTTCGGCGACTTCCTGCTGCTCAATGCCATCGGCATTGGCGGCACGGGCACGGTCTACAAAGCCATTGATCTGCCGTTGAATCGCTATCTCGCGCTCAAAATTCTCCGCAAGAAACTCTCCAATGACCCGGCCTTCATCACCAGTTTCGCGCGCGAGGCGCGGGCCGCCGCCGCCGTCCGCCATCCCAACATCGTCCAGGTCTATTCGTTCGACGAACGGGACGGACAATACTATCTGGCCATGGAGTTGTGCGACCGCGGCAGTCTCGACGACCGGATCACCAAGCTGGGCCAGCTCTCCGAGCCCGAAGTGCTTTCCCTCGGCCAGCAAATTGCCTCCGCACTGCGCGCCGCGTGGCAGCGCGGACTGCTCCACCGCGATGTCAAACCCGGGAACATCCTTTTCAACGAAGACGGAATTCCCAAGATCGTTGATTTTGGGCTGGCGCGCGGCCAGGGCAAGGACCCCGACGGCGCTTCGGACCAGATCTGGGGCACGCCGTATTACATTGCGCCGGAAAAACTCCGCGGCAAACCCGCGCAGCGACATCTATTCGCTCGGCGCCACGCTGTTCCATGCCCTCGCGGGCCGCCCGCCGTTCGTCGCTGCGACTCCTCGGGAAGTGGTCACTAAGCACACAACCCAACCCGCGTTCTCATTGAAGACCTACGTGCCCACGGTTCACGAGCACACCACGGATGTCATCGCGCGGATGCTGGCCAAGGACCCGGCGGAACGGTACGACACGTATGATGAAGTCATCCAGGATCTGGCCGAGGCGCAGGATTCCCTGAAAATGACGCGGGCCACCAAACCGATCGTGGTCTCCACCGGCGAACGCTTTTCGTTATCGTCCCTGCTGGGCGCCCTGGCCGCGGTGATCATCTGCATGGCAGTGGTTTGGTTGGTCTGGAAGAACCGCGTCGCCATTTTCCAGTTGGAGCAACCGACGACGACAGCGGTCCCGTTCCCGTCGTCGAACGCCCCGGCGCAACCCGCCGCCGTCGTTTCGCCAGAAGCGCCCCCTGAAACCGTCGATTTCTCGGGGGACGACCCGTGGTTGAAGGCGTGGAACGAGGCCATGCTCCAACTCGCGCAGGGCAGCTACTCCGACGCGCTGCTCGCGTACGACAGCGCGCTCCAACTCGCCGGGCCATCGCAGGCCCGCCCGCGCCAATGGATCGGGTTCTTCGAAGGGGTGACGCTTCTGGTCGCCGACCGGCTTGGCGAGGCCGATGGTGTATTCGCGCGCGCCCGCGACAGTACCAGCAAACACAGTGTCCCCGAGGCGATCACGACGGGCAACTTTGCGAACGTGCTCATCGACACCATGCTCGGCACGATTCCGCTGGACGAGGTGGAGGCTGCCATCCCGCGCATGCCGCCGTGGGCGGGTGCGTTGGCGCGGTTCACGATCAGCTTCCGATATCTGGGCTCGGGCGAATTTGGAAAGGCAGCCGTTTCGTTCCGCCAATACCGCGATTTGCCGCGCACGGCGGACGAACCATGGGCATTCAATCTGCAGGAGCTGGCGGACAATCTGGCGCACCAGTGCGATCAAGCCACCGCGACCCTCGCGGAAATCGACTCTCTCAGCAAAGCGGGGAAGTATGGCGACGCGTTGGCCGCGCTCGACGTGGCCTCGACCAACAACGGGCTGGCCGCATTCAAACAAGCCCTACGCGCGAAGCGAACCGACCTGGAACGCGCGGTCGCGCAAGAACGTGAGAATGAGGAGAAAATAGTTCAAGAAGCTCAGGCCAGCCAAGCGAAGCAGGAGGAACTCGATCGGCAACGGGCAGTGGATGAAACCCAGGCTCTCCAGGCGGTCGCGCCGATGTGGCAGAATTACGAGTTCAAGGCCGCGGTCGCTCGATACGAAGCGTACTCGCAAACAGCCGGGACCAATACCGGTCACACGTTACCCGGCCAACAGCTCAACCGTGCCCGACAACTGGTGGAATTCAAGGAGCAATTAATTGCGGATTTCGCACGCCGTCCGTACGAGGGCACGGACCTTGAGACTCGCGGCGGCGCGCCACTCCCGGGCCGCATTGTGCGCGCCACCGACCGGGAGATCGTGTGCTCCACGCCGTATGGGGAGATCGTTTCCGACTGGCGCGACCTCGCGCCGACTGCGCTGGTCAAGCTGGCCGACTTCTATGCGGCGGCCAACAGCGTGACCGATACGCCCGCGGTCCGCGGCCAGCGGTTGCTGCGTCTGGCGGTTTTCTGCAAACAGTATGGCCTGGAAAGCCAGGCAATCGATTACGCGCAACGGGCCATCGAACAGCAACCCTCGCTTCAGCCCGAAGTCGATTCGATCACCGCCCCGCCGCCGGCAGCGGGCAAGACCGAATGAGCCGGGTCACGGTTGGACTGCGGGGGGTTTCACGGTAATGTCGTTTTCCACCGTCTTGACCCCCTTCACGGAATGCGCCGTGCCTTCCGCGCGCCATGACACGGCCTGGGTCGGCGCATAGCCTCGCAGGGTGACCTTATCGCCGTCCACTTCGACGATAATACCGGCGGTGGATGCCGGGTCGGCGTTGAGAAGACGGCGGATTTCCGGACCGATGGTCTCGGCGCCCGGTTCATCGCTGGATGGGGTGGGTGTTTCGACTGGCTGCCCCAGCGCCCGCATGGCGGGCTGCGGTTCAGCCGGCTTGTCAGCCGGCGGGGAAGCGCAACCGCCGCCAAGTGCCGCAATCGCCCCGATGACCGCCACGGAAAAGAAAAACCAGACTCGCATACGCTCCGCCTTTCTGCAGGAACGTAGCACGAAGAAGCGTCCTCGTGGAGCATTTTTTCCGGAAAATCGTATGCGGGGTTCGATGGTGTCTACCGGGCGACGTCACCATTGTCGCTGCGGCTTGTCGGCGATATAGATGGTGCAACCGTGGCGCTTGGCGCGGGCGTAGAGCTTTGCCGGGATGGTTTCCACACGGAAGCCGGCTTGGGCAAGCCGGTCTGCGAAGGCATGATCTGGAGCTGCGGACCAGATGGCGGCGCGACCGCCGGGTTTGAGCACTGTCAACATCAGTTCAATTCCTTTCAGCCTGTAGAGCCGGGCATTCGGCTGGTGGACCATCGCCGTTGGGCCATTGTCGATGTCGAGGAGGAGCGCGTCATACCGGTCGGGAGTGGGGCGAGAGAGGATGTTCCACACGTCGTCGTCGAAAATCGTGACGCGCGGATCTTCAATCAACGTTCCATTCACTGCAGCTAAAAACTGTCGATTCCAGTCCACGACCTCCGGGATCAATTCGGCCACGTCTACCGTCGCGGCTGGACCGGTCTTTGCGAGGACGCCCTGTAAACTGAACCCCAGGCCCAAGCCACCGATCAGCACGGTGGGCGCCGGCTGATCCGCCAGCCTGGCGACGGCGAGATCTCCCAGCAGGAGTTCCGACGCCGCACTCGCGGAATGCATCAGGGTCTGTCCATTCAGGCGAATGACGTAGCTCCCGTCATGCTCATGGAGCGTCAGACGGGCCCCGCCGCGGGTCGTCGTTTCCGCCAATTTGCGCTCCGGTTTCAGCGGCCACCCGCTGGGATGAGAGGCTTATCGATCAACTCAATGCCCGGCTTCAGAAAGCGGATGCGCCGCCTTTTTGCGCGGGGGGATATAGCGACCGGGGAGGAGAGCCTCCAACTGGTCTCCGCCATCGAGATAGAGGCCGTGCGAGGCTTCGCGCACCACGCGAAGTGTGTTTCGTCGGCCAACGAGAACAGTGCGGTCGATGTCCATTTAAGTCTCCACACCGACGCGGGCGGCGGCGCTGCCGGGACCGGCGAATCGTGGGTTTACACAATCCCATCCCTGTGGCAACACTACCAGCATGAAATGCGTTGCCCGCGGCTAGCGAATGACTGAGCCGACACCACCACCGGTCATCACGAAGGAGTTGCTACGCGAACTCGGCGATTGGCGCGTCGACAAAGAAGGCCGTCAGCTCGCTGAAGCCGGTCGCGTCCAGAACCTCAGCTACACCGGCGCGCTCCTGTCCGGTACGGTCGGCAACGTCAACGCCCGCCTCAAACTTGGCGCCGGCAAGTTTGATATCGAGAACCAGTGCAGTTGCCGACAGGCGCGCGTGGACGGGATCGTCTGCGCGCACGTTGTGGCATTGGTGTATGCGTACCTTAACAAAGATGTGGTGCGCCCGGTCAAAGACGTCACGTGTCCGGCAGTCCCCGTCAAAACGGTTGCACCGTCATTTCCCCGCGTGACCGGCAGCCCGACGCTGGAGATGGCGGTGTTGCTGCCGGTGAACTTCGCGCAAGCGTGGCGCAGCGGTACCCTGCAAGTGATTCTCGAAGCGAGTCTCAACGGTGGCGCGCTCCGGCCGTTCAGCACGATTCCGTCACAACCGGCTGTTCCGTATGTCGTCAATGAGGCGGACGAACGATTGCTCGCCGTCGTCGAGCGCTTTAATGCTGGTCAGGTACCGGCGATCTGGCGGCTGAAAGATTTCGATGTCTTCTTCCGGGCGCTGGCCGGTCACCCGCGGGTAATGCTTGGCAAGAAGAGCGCGTTGATCGTGCGGACTTCCGCCGAGCGACCCAGGGTCTTTCTCGATCTCCAGCCCAACGGAGACCTGCAACTGCGCGCCGCGACCGTTCCGACCGGTGCGGGGGAGACATTGGGCGCTTGGAGATTTGATGGGGCGGTCCTGGAGTATGTGAACCCTACCAATGCCCGGACTTTTTCGCGTGTGGAAGTACCCCAGTTCTATGAGCGGGAATTACCGGCCTTGGAGCAAGTAGCGGACGTAGTCGGCAATCCGGCCTTCGAGCAGATCACATTCGACGTGGTGACACCGCGCATCCGCGCGGCGGTGGACGGCACGTTGGCTGCCGTGAGCGTGAAGCTGGAAGCGGTGTACCCGGGGAAGACGTTCTCGTTGACCGGCATGCCGACACGCGAATGGATACCGGATCCGCTTAATCCGTTGCGATATTGGTCGCGTGACATGGCAACAGAGCAGGCCGCTCTAAAGTCCGTTTCTGCCGTCGGTGACTTGCGCTCCGAAACGCAAGCGGCTTTCTTCCTGGCGAACGTTCTCCCCCGCTGGCGCGACCGGTGGGAGGTCGTTGTGGGTGACCGTCTGCAAGCCGTCCTCGCCAAATGCGAGATCATTGCTCTTGAAATTGCCATCCGCCCGGCCGGTAATGACTGGCTTGCCGTGGACATTGCCTTCACAAACGGTCGCGGTGAATCGCCGCTGTCGACAGTCGAGGTGCGCCAGCTATTGCAAAAGGGCGTGTCCCATCATCGTCTCGCCAACGGTCGCATCGCGCTGATCGCCACGGAGTCGGCGCGAGAGTTTCAGGAAGTGATTTTCGATTGTGAAGCGCAACAAACCGGGACAGTCCTGAAAATCCCCCGTCGGTTCGGCGCGTACCTGGCGCAGGCCGCCCAGGAGAACAAGTGGCAGGCCCCAACGGCGCTCACGCAACCGCAAGACCTCGCCTTACCCGGCAACCTTGCCGACCGGCTGCGGCCGTACCAGCGCACCGGCGTCAACTGGCTGCAACATCTTGGCGCGAACGGTCTGGGCGGCATCTTGGCCGACGAGATGGGCCTGGGTAAAACCATTCAGGCGCTCGCGACGGTGGCCGCGGTTTATGAACGCCGGCCCGGAAAGCCCAGTCTCGTCGTCTGCCCGACGAGCCTTGTAAACAACTGGCAGGCCGAAGCCGCCCGGTTCACGCCGGGACTGAAGACGCTGCTGCTGCACGGACCAAACCGGCAGACGCGCTTCGCTGACATTGCCGGGCACGATCTGGTAATCACCTCTTACGCGCTGTTGCGGCGCGACAGCGAACAATACGCGCGCTGGGAGTTCGACACGGTGATCCTCGACGAGGCACAGAACATCAAGAACCGGTTCAGCCAGAACGCGCAAGCGACGAAGGCGCTGAAAGCGGCGCGGCGTTTCGTACTCACCGGCACACCAATGGAGAACTCGCTCAACGACTTGTGGTCGATCTTCGATTTCCTGATGCCCGGCTATCTCGGCCCGGCCAAGGAGTTCGAGGACCGGTACGAAACGCCCATCGCCAAGGGCAATGACGCCGCCGCGTTGCGCCGGTTGCGGCAGCGACTCCGACCGTTTGTGCTGCGCCGGACGAAGGCGGAGGTCGCGCCGGAATTGCCAGCCAGGATCGAACAGATCGCATGTTGCGAGATGAGCGAGGAACAGCAGTCGGTGTATCAAGCGATTCTCGACCAGGGCCGGCGCGAGGTATTCGAGCACGCCGGCACGGGCGGCGAAGCCAAGCGGCGGATGACGGTGTTGACGACCCTGACCCGGTTGCGGCAGGCGTGTTGTCATCTCGACCTGTTGCCCGCGCGTAACGGGAAGACTTGGAGCGAGCCGTCGGCGAAACTGGAGTTGTGTCTGGAGTTAATTGAGGAAGCGATCAGTGGCGGGCACCGGGTGTTGGTCTTCAGCCAGTTCACCACGTTGCTCAAACTGGTCGCGGCAGCGCTGTCAACGCCGTATTGTTACCTCGACGGCTCGACGGTGGATCGGGACGGTGAGGTCCGTCGATTTCAGGAGGCGCCGGATATCCCGGTATTCCTGATCAGTCTCAAGGCCGGTGGCACGGGCTTGAACCTGACCGGGGCTGACACGGTCATTCACTTTGATCCGTGGTGGAATCCCGCCGTGGAAGAACAGGCGACCGCTCGCGCCCATCGGATCGGCCAGGCCAATATCGTCACGTCCTACAAACTGATCGCGCAAGGTTCGGTGGAGGAGAAGATCGTCCGGTTGCAGGAGAAGAAGAAGGAACTCATCGCCAACACCCTGGCCACCGACGAGGCCTTTATGCAGTCGCTGACATGGGACGAGTTACAGGGGCTGCTGGAGTAGATCGGCGCGGCTTGGGCAGAATGGGCTTATGGACGGCGGAAAATGCAACACGGGGCA
>Ga0302324_100031463_pt1 | contig 10007 bp, 9 predicted proteins | sample Palsa_T0_1_FD_201949 | JGI IMG/M metagenome (GOLD analysis project Ga0302324, IMG submission 201949) | Peat permafrost microbial communities from Stordalen Mire near Abisko, Sweden - Palsa_T0_1 | ecosystem: Environmental > Terrestrial > Soil > Palsa > Peat permafrost | place: Sweden: Abisko... | reverse complement strand
TATTGCTGATCGTCCGAACCCGGATGCATCACGATCGGCGCTTTGCGCGGGACGAGATAGCGATCGACCCGGCGATACTGCGTCTTGGTTGATTCATCCCATCCCCAACTTGTTTCTTTGGCCCCGCGAAAACAAGGATGCAGCAGGACGATCACCAATCGACCGCCCGGCCGAAGGATTCTCGCCGCGCCCTCGAATACAGGTTTGATCGGCTGAATGTTCTGGACCGCCAGCACGCACGTTGCCGCATGGAAATGATCGGGCGGAAGAAATGAAAGATCGCGCGCATCGCCAACGAGATAACGAATTGATTCAGGCCCGCGCTCTCGAGCGGCGGCGATCAATTCCTTGGCGGCGTCGACGCCGGTCACTTCCAATCCGCGTACCCGCATCGCCCGGCAAAGCACGCCCTGTCCGCAGGCGATATCGATTACTGAATTTCCCTGAGTCGTTCCAAGCATCCGCAAAATGCCGGGGATAACGACCTCGCGGTGATATTCGCTGCCGGATTCTCCAACGAGCTGGTCATACCAGTCGGCAACAGGCCCCCAATCGGTGCGAGTGGGCTTGGATTTGTTTTTTGGTTTTGGCATATCTTCGTGTAGCCGGCGAGCTTGCTCGGTGGATTTCTTTTGCGAACGATTCTCCCCAGGCGAATCCGGCGAGCAAGCTCGCCGGCTACACAAAAGGCGCGCGAACGAACGGCCACGACTGCGCCGGCAAGCCTTCTTTCATGGGATGCCGATTCACATAATCAATCGCCGCGCGCAACTGTTCAACATCATTGATGAATACACTCCAGCATCCCCCGGACCAAGGTGTGGGAATTGTGTCACCGTTAATGTGCGCCGCCAACGGATGACAGCCTGCCGATCGCAGCGACATGGACGCCTTGGATTTCATGTGGCCTGCGATACGCTCGATGGTCCGTTCGTGACGAGAAACCACCATGTGCGAATGATCGTACCCGATGCAGCAAGCATGGATTTCATATTCGCCCTCGTCCGCCGCAAGCGCAAACCCTTCGACGATGGCAATGCGCTGCCCATTGTCGAAGCGCACCGGCGGATATTTCAGTGCTTGTTTGGCTGCCAAACGCAACTCACGGTCGTGACGATCATGGGCGTATGAGCGCTTCCCATTAACCTTCGTGGCTACGCCGAACTTGAGCAATTCCCAGGCGCCGACGAAATCCGACCACGATCCTCGCGGATCATTGGGGAGCCAGAATCCGTATGCGCTGATGATAAGATGATACCATCGAACCATAGTTTTCCCCGTGTAGCGGGCGAGCTTGCTCGCCGGATTTCCTTTTTCAATAATTCTCGCGCAGTCCAATCCGGCGAGCAAGCTCGCCGGCTACACTAAGATAGCCCATTCGACATTGGTTGGAGAAGCCTCGCTCATATCCAATATCCACGTTGCGAAAGGTTATAATCCCATCCATGAACCACCAACCTCGACGCCTCCTCCCATTTCTCATTCTTCTCACAACCACAACCGCCTTCGCTCAACAAACTCGTCCGACCACATTGCCTGCGTCCGCCGCGCATTACACGCTGAACCCCGCGCTCCCCACGCTCTGGATCATCGGCGATTCCACGGTGCGAAACGGCTCGCGCGACGATGGCAATAACGGCCAATGGGGCTGGGGACACCCCATCAAATCCTTTTTCGACACGACAAAAATAAATGTCGTCAACTTCGCCCTCGGCGGCACCAGCAGTCGATCCTATCAAAACGGCCCGCTCTGGCCGCACGCGCTGGCCGACATGAAGCCCGGCGACTATCTCATCATGCAGTTTGGCCACAATGACGGCGGCTCCGGCGATGTCACGCGTGGCCGCTCGCTTCCCGGCAACGGCGACGATAACAAGGATGTCGTCAACCCAATCACGCAGCAAACTGAAACGGTTCACACCTACGGCTGGTACATCCGTAAATATATTTCCGACGCCAAGGCCAAAGGCGCGGTCTGCGAAATCGTCTGTTCGCTGATTCCCCGCAATCATTGGCAGGATGGCAAGATCATTCGCACCACCAACTTCAGGGATTGGGCCCAGCAGGCGGCAGCCCAGGCGGGCGTGCCGTTCATCGATCTGAACGAGATCATCGCGACCAAATATGACGTTCTTGGTGAGGATTATGTGACATACACATATTTTCCTGACAAGGAGACCGTGCATACCGATTGGGCCGGCGCGATCCTCAACGCACAAACCGTTGTCGACGGAATCAAAGGCATTAAGGATTGCGATCTCTCGAAATACCTTTTGCCCAATCCACCGACCGATTTCCCGTTGCCCAGTGGGAAGGCACGGTAGAGCATCACAGCCCTTCGCGACTACGCTGCCGCAGCTTGTGATCTTGCGGCCAGATCGGTCAGCATTTTCTTTAAGATGTCCACCGGCGCGGGCAGATGGGTGCAGAGCCAACCGGCGACGGACAGGCCCTGGACCAATCCTGGGCGGATGTTTTCGCCGACGACCAGCGCCCCGCGAGCGCCGGCGTGGTGAACGAGGTGCTGAATCACATTGGCCTGCGATGATTCGCCGCGCACGTCGCAGAGATTGATCAACAGCGGCGTTTTCTGTTGCATGGTTTGGGCCAGTTGCGAGAGATTGATTTCGGAAATTTGTCCGCAATGCCGGCCGACGAAGCTGGCGATCAAATCCATCTGCTGGCGACGCGGGTTGAGATAGGCGATTTTGTCCAGAGATGGACCAGCGGCGCTGAGGAGATCGCAGTCTAGTTGGAGAGATGCTAACTCGGCGGCCACTTCGTTGAGCGCGGTCGCGCATTCCACCAGCAGACTGTCGCCGGTGACGCCGGAGTGTTCCAGCGCCGCGGTAAATTCCTCCGAGAGACCTTCGAGAATATCCTGCGTCGGCAAATCACCAGCGAGCGCTGCGAGGATTTGATCCGTCGCCTGCAAAATCATCGTGGCCGACTTCGATTGCGGCGACATCGGCGGCCGAAGGGCCGGGGGCGTGTGATGAAGGCTGACGCATTCGATGAGCCACTGCGGCAGACGCGCGATTTCCAGCACTAGTCCGCCGATCTGTGCGTGATCCACGCCGAGCGCGCGTTTCTCGAACTCGTTTCTTCGCATTCCTTCCGGAACCTGTGTGAGCGCCAGTTGCCGAGCGGCATCGGGCTCCATCGCGGCCAGCGTTGGGGCGCCGATGTCGTGCAAGAGCGCGGCGGCGGCGAATTCGCCCGGATCGCCCAGCGCCATTCGCCGGGAGAGAAGCTGCGACAATCGCGCCGATGCACGCGTGGCGTAAATCCATTTTCCGCTATTCCATTGTGGCGTGGATTTTTCGTCGATGGTCGGCAAGGATTCGATGAGATCATGAAATTCGCGCATGCCCAGCAACTGAATGGCCACCCCCACGTTGGCGATGTACTCGCGCCCGGCGAGAACGTCGGCGGTGTTGACGCGGCTGAGCAAATGCAGTGTCGCGCCGGCGTCGCGGAGAACGACATTGGCTATCTCGCCCGTTGTCGTATCCTGGCAGTGCACCAGCCGAAGCAAATCATTGACGGTCGATTCGGCCACCGGCACACGACCCAGCGATCGAATCCGATCGCGCAGCTCGCTCGGCTGGATTTTGGCATTCTGTTCGGACGACGGCGGCCGGCGGGGTTTTCCATGGGCCTGGGCGCTAAGGCTGATCGAATCCTTCGGCAACAGCGAGCGGATGCGCTGGATGAAGGATTCAATTTCGAATCCTTCGGACACCACGATGTTGCGCAGGCCAACTTTTCCGGCCAGCGTAATGTGCTCGCGCGATGGGGGTTTGCCGAGCAGGATGATCTCCATCAGCGGGTGAGCGCAGTCGATTCCCAGCACCGCCAGGGGATTATCCAAGCTGGTGTCGAATCTCGACCAATCGACGATCACCAGAGCCGGCGTCTGGGCGCGAAAATATTCGCGGAATTTTTCAGCATTGGCGGTGTGTCGAACTTCCAACTCATGCCATTCGAGCAAGAAAGTCAGAAACGCCCGATAATCATCGTCGCGGTGATGAATGAGAATGTACGGTTTGGCCGCGGTCATTGTTGCGAATCAAATACACGCTCTCACATCTGTTTCATCGGCCCAACGGGAAGGTCCTTGAATTGCGACGTGCCATAAATCGGGGTAAATTTTCCATCCATGCCTGTCATCGCAACCCGAGCCCGTCGAATCGAGATCATCCTGTTCATCTGCGTCGTCGGCTCCATCGTGCTCGATTACGCTCTGGCCGGGCCAAGATCTGGTGATGATTGGTCGCGGTACGATGGCAAATCCATTCGATTCGTTTCCGTCATTGATGGAGAGTCGATTCGATTGGCCGGAGTCGATGCGCCGGTAAAATTGCTGGGCGCGCGGCCGTTTGATGGCGACGACTGGAATCAGCGCGCCGCCGACTGGCTCGCCAAATCTCTCGCCGGCAAAACGCTCGTTTTGCATCTGGAACCCTCGCAAACCCGCGATGATTCCGGCCGGCTCATGGCCTGCGTGTTTTCCGAACCCGGGGATTTGATTGATCTTGATATCGTCACCGCCGGAATCGCCCGCGCCGATCGGCGAGTGCCCTGTGCGTATCTCGGCGAAATCGAACTCGCCCAAAGCGAAGCTCGGCGAAAGGGACTTGGATTTTGGGTAGGCCAGAAATTGACTAACCGGGCGAGTTCCGCCGCAAAACAACGATGAGGCGATTGCCGCGCGAGGCGCCGGTGTTCCAGGCCTGGAATGTGCCGACCTGTGTGTACTCGGCCAATTGCGACGCCGGCATGCGATCGCGCTGCAAACTGCTGGTCACGAGCCACGTTGGCCAGTTCGCCTCCTGAATCACATTCAGATAACTATCATCCTCGATCATGCCGCCGCCCTTGAGATAGAACGAAATCGACGGCTCGGTGTAATCCATCAGCACAACGCGATCGCCGATTTTGTATCCATCCGCCCACATGGCACCCGCGGCCTGTTTGGCGGCGAGCAACGGCTGGACCGAAGGAATCAACAACGCGGCCAATACCGCCATCACTGCCATCGATCCGGCGCACATGCCGACGAAAACCAATCGAAACCGCCGTTGCCAGAACGAGCGAGCGATCCAAATGGCCAAGCCCGCGCCGATGAGCGTGAAAATCCCCGCCGCCAGCGGAGAAAACGGCACATGATATTTCGGAATCAGCAAAACCCACGGCGCCAGCGCGCACAGCACGACGCAAATCGTCCAGATCGAAACCGCGATCTTCGCCAACCCCGTCTTCAGATCATCCACCCGATGCCGAAGCACATGCACGATCGCATCGGCCATCAAAAACGCCAACGGCGGCGCCAGAGGCAGCAGATAATGCGGTAACTTCTGCTTCACCAACTCAATCACGACCAGCGGCCCCACGACCGCCGCCAGGCAAAATCGAATCGCCGGCACGCCGCGATTTCGCCATGACTGCACAAACGTCAGCGGCAAAATCAGGCTCCACGGCATGAAGCACGGCCAGATGATCATCAAATAAAATCCAGGAATCGTTCGACGGTCGTTGAGTGGTTTTTCAAAAATCGGCCCCAGAAAATTCCGCTGCAGCATGATCGAAAGAAACGCCGGATCGCGCTGGTGAATCATGAAAAGCCACGGCCCAACAACCACCGGCACGACCAGCAGCGCCAGCCACGGCTTTGTCGCCCACCACCATTTCGTCGCACGAATCCAGGCGCGCGGTGAATGAAATTTTTTTCCCACATCCAAAACCGCCAGCGCCAGCATAGTTCCCGCCAGCGTCCCCAAAACAACCGGGCCTTTCGTCAAAATCGCTAGCGCGCTGGACACCCAGAGAATCATGCAAATCCAATACCCCCGCCGGCCGGAATACAAAAACGCCAAACAAATCTCCGCGACGGCGATGAAGAACATCTGCTCTGCATCCACCAGCGCCGACTTCGCCATCGCCATGAATAGCGCCCCGGTCCCAAGAATGGCAATCGTCCACAGCGCCCGCCGCACACCGGCGAAAAAGTTGGCCGCCCAATACACCAGAATCAACGTCAAAATCGAAAAGAAAACCCCCGGAAATCTCGCCGCAAATTCGCTCGGCCCAAAAATCCCCATCGACACCGCCTGACACCAAAACGCAAACACCGGCTTGGTATCGAACACCGCCCCCTGACAGCGCGGTACCACCCAATCCCCGCTGGCCAACATGTTCCGCGCCACCTCCGCATACCAACCCTCATCACGATCAAACAACGCCATCCGATTGTTCCCCACCAGATACACCCCCGCGCAAGCCAGCAAAACGAGCAGTGCGAGACCCCCAGCCCGCCGCCGGCGCGTTGTTGTCCCTTGGCCCGTTGGTTGGATTTGTACTTCCGTCATGCCCAAGGCTGCTGGCGATTAATCTACAAACATCGGCGCGCAGAAAAAAGGTCGCCGAGCCATCGATTGCATCAAACCTATTTCGACAACTTCCCAAAACACCGATCCAACTTATCAATCAGCAAATCAATCTCCCCCTCCGTCACACTCAAACTCGGCCGCACTCGAATGCTGCTCGTCCCCGCTCCCAGCATCAGCAGCGATTCCTGCTTGAGCGCCAAATCCAGCAGCGCCCCCTTCCCAATCGGTGGCCGCAAACTGAATCCCTGATAAATCCCCAGCCCCCGAACATTGTAAACCGTCCGCGAATATTTCTTCGCCAATCCCTCCAATCCCGCCCGCAATCGCTCCGCTTTCCCCGCCACCTGCTCGATCAATCGCTCCTCGCGCACGATTTTCATCTCCTGCACAAACCGCACCATATCCGCCAGCGACCCGCCCCACGTGCTGTCCAGCACCCCGCGATCCTCCATCGGATACAACATATATACGACCCCGTTCCCCAGCTTCTTCGCCGATGCCACCGCCTGCGGAGGATATGGCAAATCAAATTGATCCACCGCCCAGAACGTCCCAGTCTGTCCCCCCGCCGTCTGCACTTCATCAAATCCCAAAAACACCCCCGCCCGATTCGCCAGTTCGCTCAATCCCTGAAAAAATCTCGGCAACGCCACGCGATGTCCCCCCGCTCCTTGCAGCGGCTCCACCACAATCCCCGCAATCTCATCCGGATACTGCTCGAGCAACATCCGCACCGTCTCCAGACTCTCATCCGTCCGTCGCTGATTGTCCGCATCCCCGCGCGAGCTATCCAAAAATGGGAACGGCACTTTCAAATTCCCCTTCACAAACCCATGAAAATCCTTGGTGATGACCGGATCATCCGAGAGCTGCGTGACATTCAGCGCGAAAATCGTCCGGCCATGAAACGCCTGATCGAAATAAATAAATCGCGCCGCCGCCACCGACTTCCCGGCCCGTTTGCATTTCTGATGATGGAGATTGATGAAATATTTCATCAGATTCTCCACCGCCTCCGCCCCCGAATTCACCGCATAAACCTCCAGCCGCGCCTGCCGCATCGAGATGGGCGCCAATTCATACAACAAACGGTAATAATCCAAACACTCCGCCGTCAGAAAATCCGGATTGGCCGTCTTGTTATTCGCCGCCACCACCAGCCGCCGCACATATTCCGGCTCCGCCAATCGCGGATGATTGTGCGCGATCAATTTCGCCCCGAAATACCCCGCCCAATCAAAAATCTCTTTCCCCCCGACGGTCGCCAGCCACATGCCGTGACATTTTTCCAAATCCAAAACAAACGGATACGGATCTGCGACAACATACTTCCCAAGCTCCGCAAGCATCGCGCTGCTGATGGGTCCGTCGAAGTCGTACATGCTTTGAGTATAACGGGAATCGGGTTTGGAGAATCGGGTTTCGGGTAAATACAAAATGCGCCCCTTCTTGCCTTCCACCCGAAACCCCAAACCCGAACCCCGAAACCCGATCTGTTCGCACTTGCTGGACATCCGGGTCCGTCGCTACGCTCCCCCCATGAGTTTAAAAATCATCACCGGCGGCCAAACCGGCGCCGACCGCGCCGCCCTCGACGCCGCCCTGGAGCTCGGCGCACCCTGCGGCGGATGGTGCCCTGGCGGCCGACAGGCCGAGGACGGCCCCATCTCCGACCACTACCCCCTCACCGAACTCCCCGGCGCCGGCTACCGCCAACGCACCCGCCAAAACGTCATCGACTCCGATGCAACCCTCATCGTCTCTTTCGGCCCCCCCGAAAACGGCTCCGCCAAAACCGCCCGCTACGCCCACCTCGCCAACAAACCCCTGCTCATCATCGACGCCAAGACAACAACCTACGAATCCGCCGCCCGCGCCGCGCAAGAGTTCATCAACAAACACGAAGTAGAAACCCTAAACATCGCCGGCCCCCGCTCCAGTAAACAGTCGGCGATTTATAATTATGTGAAACGAATGACGATTGAATTGCTTTCGCTTTGCGCGAGGTCGAACGAATAGCGGGTTTCGGGGTTCGGGTATCGGGTCTCGGGTAAAGACAAAGTGCGCCCTTCCCGCTTTCACCCGAAACCCCAAACCCGAACCCCGAAACCCGATTCCCATTCTTGCAATCCCCCATCAAATCCCCCTATAACACCGCCATGGAAACCACTCTCATCATTTTCAAACCCGACTCGGTCCAGCGTGGCATTTGCGGGCGGATTCTCGCTCGCTTTGAGGAAAAAGGTCTGCAGATCGTCGCCATGAAAATGATGCGCATCCCCACCACCCTGGCCGAAACGCACTACGGCCCGCACAAAGGCAAACCGTTCTATGACGGTTTAGTCAAATTCATGACCAGTTCCCCCGTGATCGTCCTGGCCCTGAGCGGCAAAGACGCGATCGCCGTCACCCGCAAAATGATGGGCGCCACCTTCGGCTCCAAAGCCGACCCCGGCACCATCCGCGGCGACTTCGGCATCAGCAACAGCTTCAACCTCATCCACGGCTCCGACTCCCCCGAATCCGCCACCCGCGAACTGGGCCTCTTTTTCAAACCCGAAGAAATCCAAGACTGGAAACCGGCGATGCAGGGGTGGGTGTATGACATGGCCAAGGGATCGGCGGAATGAACCAACCGAAATCCTCGACTGGAAACCGGCCAGCGCTGAGCCCCGTCGAACCGGCCTGCGGTGAGCACAGTCGAACCGGTGTATGATCTGAGCAAGGGTGGGGTGGAGTGAATTGCAGCGCATGCCGAACTGCAACAGGGGTTGCGACGCCTATGGGGACGAGGGCGCGGTACTTGGCTGGCTCTGGGCGTATTCGGCCTTCAGCAGCTTGTCGGTTTCTTCCGGTGTGATGCAGGGCGTAAGCGAAACATACCAGCCGGTGAGCGACGGTCCGACGGTTACACCTATCAACACCTTAGATTCTCCGTGGAGGATCGCCCCACCATCCAAAGGGAACTGTGACCCCGGCGCAAGATCGCCATCCTTCCTCCAATCGATCATGTTCCGTTTGGTGTTTTCATCTAATTCTGCGTTCCAATCCTTTAGTATGTCCTCCAACTGCGAAAGCGCTTGTTGTAAAGGCAGAAGCTTATCACTCGCTGTGATAATGACGTAATCAACCGTGTCGCCTTCACGGCTGACAAAAGTTAATTTGGAAAAATGCGAGATCGTCCGGCCACCGGGCAATTTGACCGCAATGATGTGAGGAAACTCGATCGCCATTTCCAGGATCGGCTTGCCGTCGGGACCCAGTGGCCAAGTTCCGCCACCGATTGCTGAAATGGATCCTAGGAGTTTGACCGTAATCGTTGGCAATGTCGTCGGTTCCGCAGGATGAGGCACCTGAGCCGCCGAATGCTGATCTGCATCTGCGCAGGTGCGGATCACAACAAACAGGAGCGTCACGCCCACTAATGCCGCCAAGATTCGCAAATTATCGCTCACAGTTTTTTCATTTTAGCAAATCAGGCTTGTAATAGTCCATCAATGGAACCTCTGAATAACCCAAACATTCTTGATCCCGGATTTTTCCATGTCAATCGCCGCGACATTTTCGATTCGGTTTTCGTCTCATCGGAGCGGCCCAGGCCGTTTTTGCCGGCCG
>Ga0302324_100031462_pt1 | contig 10007 bp, 8 predicted proteins | sample Palsa_T0_1_FD_201949 | JGI IMG/M metagenome (GOLD analysis project Ga0302324, IMG submission 201949) | Peat permafrost microbial communities from Stordalen Mire near Abisko, Sweden - Palsa_T0_1 | ecosystem: Environmental > Terrestrial > Soil > Palsa > Peat permafrost | place: Sweden: Abisko... | reverse complement strand
TGCAGCTTCCGTGTTGATCGAAGCCAGCCACTTGGTGAAGACTCCATTGCTTTGCAGCGTATTCCACTGCGTGGTCAGGTCGGCCACGAAGCCTGAATCCCCAAACCACTGATAATAATAGGCGTGGTGCTGCGTCCAGGGAACGGTGGGATTGACGATTGAACTATAGTTGGTGTTGCCGGAGCTGACGTCAAAATCCCAGATCGGACCAAAGTACAGCAAGGGATTGTTCTGGTTCTTGTAGAAGTAATCGCTGCTGTTGAAAGCGCCACCATCGACGTTGCCCATAACGTCATTCACGATGTAGAAGTTCACCACCGACGCTTCGTCGAAGTAGGCACGCCAACCGAGTATCGGATCGGTGTAGTTACTGGAATACAGAGCTGTTTCCGCGGTGTCCACATAGTTCTGAATGTAGGAAGTTTGCTGGGGAATTTCGGGATCGGGTGTGAAATCCGGGTCGACGATCCCGATCGGCAGTCCGTGGGGCGTAAGCCAGTTATATACCTCCGCATGGTGGTCGTCGAATTCCAGTAGGTAACCACCGGTGATGTCGGCCGGAGCGGTATCGGTTTCTGTCAGCTCCGTGATATTCACGCGGTGGCTATCCACCTTCACTTCCTCAATGAGCTGGTAATTGCCTTCGTACACTCCATTCAGATAGACCTCGACGAACAGTGAATGCGGCGCCCAGGGCATCAACGCAGCCGTCCCGCTGGGAGTGGGCGAGTCTGCCGGGGAATTCAGGTAACCGTTGCCGATAGGGATAGCGTTGGCCAGCGCGGAGGCTGCCCAATCGCGCAGGAAAGTCTTGTCGTCGTAATTCGCCAGCAGGATGTAGCTCTTGCTCTTGTCGCAGGTCTTCTTGCCCGAGCTGGTGACGTACGGGCACTTCAGGCCCATGGTGTTGAGCAGGTCCAGGCTGGTATTCAATTTTATGTGATAAGGCTTTTTCGGCATCAGGATCGTCGAGGTGCCATGCCATTTGAAGGTGCCGGTGTTGTCGGTATCGCTCGAATTCGGCAGATACGAAGTCTGGCCGCTGGCGATGGTGATGGTGCCGGGAACCTCGGTGACTTTATCCGCGATGGGCACCCCTCCGGTGTCAATGTTTACGGTGGGTAAATTAATGTTGGTTGGATCCGGCGCAAACGAGGGGTTGCTCAAAGAGACGTACAACGTCATCGGCGAGCTCACCTGGGCAGAGCCTTGGGCCGCCACAACGGTTACGCCCCGCGAATCGTAATTCAAATTTTGTGGGGCGGTGGGAGGGAAGCCTTCTTGGTCCGCGGCCAGGGAGGCACTCACTTTGAGCGTGCCCGATTCACCGGCATTCAGCGTCAGCGGGGAGACAGTGATCCCGGAAGGTAAGCCGACCAAGGTAATGGTGAACGCCTCGGCGCGAGGACTGGGACTGAGGTTCACCGTGAGCGCAAGGTTCTGGTCCCCCGGATGAATCACCAGGGTTTGAGGCGCAACACCTATACTTGGCAACGCAGGGGCACTGGAACAACCGCTGAGAGCGACAACCACCGCGAATGAAATTCCCATCGCCCAATACGAAATGCCGCGAAAATCAATTTTCATCGGATCGCCCCAAACACAAATCTTCAACGGTCTTCTTCGGAACGCTTGCAGCACACTCAGTACTTTGCGCCGATACAGGCCAGGCCAAGTGCATGCAGCCGAACATGGGGTCCTACGCAGCGGGGCTTTGGCTGAAATGTATATAGACCAGACTCTCCGGTTTGACCTCTCGGGAGACCGACAATTTACCCCTGATCGCTTCAGTGTGCAACGCTCGGAGTATGTACCTCCGAGGCGTCGTCCGTGCGTTTAGAACCGCATCAAAACTGATGAAAGATAGCACCCTCAGGCTCGCTGGAACGGCTCCATTTCGGAAATGTGGGCTAATATCTAAATAGGAGCACCGACCAACATGAAAACTACCGGCAACACAATTTTGATTACGGGCGGAGGGTCCGGCATTGGGCGAGGGCTTGCCGAGGCGTTTCAGGCACTCGGAAACACAGTGATCATCGCTGGGCGTCGAAAGCAGGCGCTTGACGCCACTACGGCGGCCAACCCGGGCATGAAGTCGGCGACGCTGGATATTGAAAGTGCCGCAGGCATTCGCGCGTTTGCGGCGCGGATCGCGAAGGACTACCCCGCGCTGAACGTGGTGATCAACAACGCGGGTATCATGCGGCCGGAAATATTGAAAAACCAGAAGGACGACCTGGTTGACGCCGAAGCCATCGTTACCACGAATTTGCTGGGACCGATTCGGCTGTCGGCGGCGCTGCTGCCGCTGCTGCGGAAGCAACCACATTCCGTGATCATGAACGTTTCGTCCGGGCTAGCGTTTGTTCCACTGGCGCTGACGCCGACGTACTGCGCCACTAAGGCGGCCATCCATTCGTACACGCAGTCGATTCGCTACCAGCTTCGGGGGACGAATACGGAGGTTTTGGAGCTGGTGCCGCCTTATGTGCAGACGGATTTGATGGGTGGTGCCGCCGATCCTCGGGCCATGCCGCTGGATAAATTCATTGCGGAGGTGATGGAGATTCTGAAGAGCCAGCCTGCGTCCGGTGAGATCTGCGTGGAAACTGTGAAGCGTCTGCGGTTGGCGCCGGAGAACGGCAGTTTTGACGCGGTGTTTAATGGGTTGAATGACGCGATGACGAAGGCGGCGCTGTAAAGGAGCTGGGGTCTCTGTGTGTGAGCCATGATCGCGTCGATGGTGGCGGAGTTCTGGCGGTTTCCGGGGCCCGCCGCCATGAGTGGCTGCCGCACAACGGCAAACACAAAACCGTTATAGCGTGGGGGAATCGTCGCCCATCAGGGCGCGGCGGACGATTTTGATGGGCGGGTAGCCCTGCTTCATGAAATCGTTGTGGAATGTTTCCAGCGAGAACGCTGAGCCCTCTTTTTTCTTCAGATCTTCGCGCATCTTCAGGATTTCTAGTTTTCCTAGAGTGTAGTAGAGGTAGGTGGGATCGGAAGTACCTCGTTTGGTTTCCACCATGCCCGCCTCGTGCGACTGGTAGCCCTCCTTCACGAAGAAATCAACGCCCTGCTCGAACGTCATGTGACCGGTGTGCATTTCGATTCCCACCACGAAGCGGGCGTCGCGCAATAGCGCGTCCTGCAGCTGGCCGAGGCGCAGGAGTTTGGCTTCGCGGGCATCTTTGGCGCCGGCCCCGGGCTGGCCGTAGCCTTCGTCGAGCATCATCTGCTCGCAGTAATGCGCCCATCCCTCGGCGTTGGAAGCGGCTCCGATCAGCTTGCGAATTTTGCTGGGCACCTGGGCCATCCACAGGAATTGGACGTAGTGGCCGGGGTACGCCTCGTGGACGGCGGTGCTGATCACCGTGCCGCGATTGAACTCAGCCATGTGGCCTTCGATCTCTTCGGGTGTGGCGTGCGGGTCAGGCAGAGTGACGTTGAAAAATGCTTCGGCGGCGTGCGTTTCAAACGGCCCCGGAGTATCCATCGAGGCGAAGGTGAGAGCGCGCATGAAGGCGGGGCTTTCCTCAACGATCGGGCGAACCTGGGAAGGAATGGTGATGATGTGCTTCTGCTGGATGAAACCAACCAAGGAATCGAAGGTGTCGCGAAAGGTTTGCAACAAGTGATCGGGTGCGGTGTGGTCGGCGGCGAGCTGGGCGAGTACTTCCTGGGGCGTCTTAGTGGGGTCGAGCTCCTTGGCGACGCGTTCGAATTCGGCCTGATTGCGGTGCAGGTCGGCGTTGCCGATTTTAAGCAGGCGGTCCAGGGGGATGTCGACCATCTCGTCGTACAGCAGCTTTTTCGAGAAAGCAACAGCACCCAGGCGGAAGTCGCCGTGCGATAGCGGGAGTTCGGTGTTCTGGAGCCAGGCCTGATAGTCTGCGAGAGCTTTGATCACCACGGCATTGGACTGCGCGAAGTCCGATTTCACCTGCGGGTCAGTGGCTTTCGCGAACGCTTCGGGCACATCCTTTTGGAAGAAGTCGATGAGGCCCGGGAGCTGTTCGATGGCCACCTGGGTATAGATGAGCGGGGGATTTTTCAGATTCTCGCGGGCCGCAGCCAACGCGGCGGGCATTGGTTTTTCGCGGGCCACCACCGAGCGCAAGCGATCGTCGGGCGAGGCGAAATTGCGGCTCATGATGGTGAATACGCTGTTGGTTATGCCGGAGGAGTAGTCGTCGGGATTTTTCTCCCAGGGCCGAATCGTCTCGAGGTTGAGCAAATCGGCGCGAAGCGATGCAAGCAATAATTCACGGTCGGCGGCGCGAGTGGGGTCGAGAGACCTGGGATCGAAGGATTCGGCGCGCTTTTCGAAAGCGCGCTTGGCGGCGATTTCACTGTCGACGCCGTGGCGGGAGTAATCCTCCAATTGTGAATCGTATTGGTGGAAGCCCGCGTAGGTGCCGAAGTTGGGTTGGAACTTGAATTGGACCTGTTCGAAGTATTCGTCGGCCAGAGAATCCCAGGTGGATGCGGCGGAGCTTGGATGCGCGGCGATTCCCGCGGCTAAGCTGATCAATGCGATCGATACGGCGCAGAGCAACCCGATGACTACGTGATGTCGTCGCACTCGAACTCCCTTTTGATCTAAGAAAATTTTCGATCAGGAATCGGAAGCGGCCCCGGCGCGCCTGTCCTGGAACGTTGGGTGATTTTAGTGCGGAAGGGCGGGTGGCCGCAAGCGGGACCACGGCCAAATTCAACGGTAAAGTCAAAACACACATGGGTAAACCCAACGTCTGGGCCCGCTCGTTGAGCTACTCAGGCCCAGACGCCCACCCTTCCCAGAACCGGGGAAGAGCGGGCACCCGGAAAAGATAAGAGCGTAGAACCGTAGAAGCGGACGTCAAAATACCCGTTCTAGGAGCGGACTAGGGAAAGGAATTCGTCGCGAGTCTGCTTGTTGTCGCGGAATACGCCTAGCATGGCGCTGGTGGAGGCGATCGAATTTTGTTTTTCTACGCCGCGCATGACCATGCACAGGTGGCGGGCTTCGATGATCACGCCGACACCTTGGGGACGGAGATGTTCCTGAATGGCGTTGGCGATGTCGCTGGTGAGGCGCTCCTGAATCTGCAGCCGGCGGGCAAACATGTTAACCAGGCGGGCGATCTTGCTCAGGCCGATTACTTTGTCGGACGGTATGTAGGCGACGTGGCACTTGCCGAAGAAGGGCAGCATGTGATGCTCGCACAGGCTGTGGACTTCGATGTCTTTGACCACCACCATTTCGTCGTAGCTGACGCTGAACACCGCCGCATTGAGCAGCTTTTCGGCGTCTTCGGTGTAGCCGCTGGTGAGGAATCGCAGCGCCTTCTCGAACCGTTCGGGCGTCTTCTGCAGGCCGTCGCGGTCGGGGTCTTCGCCGAGCTGAACGATGATCTTGCGGACCAGGTCCGCGATGCTCTCCTGGCTCTGCGCGGCGGGAGTGAGAGTTTGGGTGGCGTCTTTCATGGTCGACAGCTCCTTAGGCATCCTCGGCGTATTCGAAACTGTTGCGGCCGGTTTCTTCCACGCGCACACGCTGCAGGCGGGCCGCGGGAAACGTTTTTAGACGGCGGAAAATTTCGATGCACAGGTTTTCGGTGGTAGGCACCTGGGCGTGAAATTCGGGAATTTCTGCGTTGAGAAATTTGTGGTCGAAGACCTCCAGCACATGTTCGTTCACGTAGGGATCGAGGACTGCGAGATTGGCGATCATGCCGGTGGCCGGATCGACGGGGCCGGTGACGGTAACTTCGACAACGTAATTGTGGCCGTGGCCGTAGGGATTATTGCACTTGCCGTAGACGCGGCGATTTTCCGCCTCATCGAGCTGGTCGCTGTGCAGGCGATGGGAGGCGGAAAAAAGATAGCGGCGGCTCAGCGAAAGCTTCAACGGTTGTCTCCGGGCTCGTCCGCGGTGCAGTCGACGAACAGGTCGGGAGTCTCGTACAGGCGGACGCGGTCGAGCTTGCCGCGGCGGATTTTGGGCTCGAGGAGCTTCCAGATGGCGGCGGCGATCACTTCGCTGGTGGGAATCTGGCCGGCGAGCTCGGGGACTTCGTAGTTAAGGAAGCGGTGATCCATGCGGTCGCCCACTTCGCGCTCCAGAATTTCTTTCAGTTCCTTCAAGTCCAGCACCATCCCGGTGGCGGGATCGGGCTCGCCGGCAATGGTGACTTCCAGGACGTAGTTGTGCCCGTGCCCGTGAGGATTATTGCACTTGCCGAAAATCCGCCGGTTCTCTTCGGGCGAGAAATCCGGGTTGTGATACAAGTGCGACGCGGAAAATTCCATTTTTCGAGTGATTCGAATCATGACATGGGCGCCGGGTATTCTCTTCCCTTCCAGACAATCACGCCGTGGGTGTTCTTCCAGGCCGACGCAATCAGCGCCGCGGCGTACAAAACTTGCCCGGGCACATAATATAGGATGAGAACCAGCGAAAAGCGATTCAGGCGGAGTTGGGAACCGTAGTGCCAGACGTGCGCAAGCAGCAACACGGCCCCGGCGGCGGCGAACCACCGGCTCACCGGACTGAACAGAAACAGGATGATGGCCGCCCAGGGAAAGGCGAGTTCGAGTTCGCGGAAAACGCTGCGTCCACTGGACCCGATGAGCGGGTAGAGATTTTTGGTCCAGCCCTGCCACATCGCACGGAACGTGCGGTACATGCGGGTGCGCACGATGCCCTGCCCCGGCGCGAAATAAATGCGGTAGCCGGCGTGCTTGACGTTAGCCGCCAAGGCTACGTCTTCGAGGACGTCCATGCGAATGGCGGCGTGACCACCGACCGCTTCGTAGGCGTCGCGGCGCACCATCAGGAACTGGCCATTGGCGGCCGCTTCGCGGGTGCGCGGATCGTTCACTACGTTGTAGGAATATTTTTGCGCGAGCCGCGAATAGACCGCGGGAATCAGCGCGCGCTCCCAGAAAGAACCCATCTCCTGCTCGGGCGAATACGAAACGAGCGCGGCGTGGTGCTGGGAGGCGTCTTCGAGCGCGTGGAGGACTGAGTCGGGAAGATGGAGGGTGTCCGCGTCGGTGAACAGCAGCCAATCGCTTTTTGCAGCAGCGGCGCCGAGGGAGACTGCGAAATTCTTGCCCATCCATCCTTGGGGTAAGGGCGGAGCGTCGATCAGCCGGAGTTTGGGGATTTCCGCGGCTAACCGGGTGAGGATCTCGCCGGTGGAATCGGACGATTGGTCGTTGACCACCAGGATTTCGTCCAAGCCTGCCTGCGGGGCGAGCGATTCCACGCAACGGGCGATCGTTGCTTCTTCGTTTCGCGCAGGTATGATGGCGGAAACCATGGTGTTTCGCGTCCGGAGGCGATGGCTAGCGGGTCACTCCCGGAAGGGCGTCCTGACGAGCACGCACCGAAAGGCACTCGGAGACCCACAGACAGACCATTATAGGAGCCCGAGGCCGGGCTACCGAAGGGAAAACTCCTGTGGGCGGTGGTCCGCCGGCATTCGAACAGGATACGGTTCGTAGTGGCCGTCCCGCAGCGGCACCGGCGGTACGCTTGTGAATACCGCGGGCGAGCGGTAGCATCATTTCAGGAGGCGACTGACATGCATTCCATCGCCGGACACTTTACACTGCTCAGCCTGCTGATTTCCTTGGCGGTGCTAGCGCTAATCGTGATTCGACTTTCGATGTTTCTGCGGTGGGCCGACGGGGCTCGGATGGTGCCGAAGAGCTGGACGAGCTGGCTTTACGACAAAACTTCCAAAAAGACACCGCGCTGATTACCAACGAAAAATTGCGACGAAATTTGCTGAGTGGAGTGGCCCTGGCGATTCTTGCGGGTCTGCTGGCGCTGTTCGCGATACCCAATTATCGCCTGGGCGAGCCGAGCCTTGCGGGGAAACCGGCGCGGGACTTCGCGCTTACGCTGGATGGGAAGGCGATGCACCTGAGCGACCTACGCGGGAAAGTGGTGGTCCTGAATTTTTGGGCGTCGTGGTGCCCGCCCTGCGTTGAAGAAGCCCCGGCGATGAACGGGTTACAGCAGAAAATTGCCGGGCGCGGGGGCACCATACTGGGGATCAGCGTGGATGACGACAACACCGCCTATGAGGACTTTCTGAAACAATATTCCATTGATTTCCCCACGTATCGCGATGCTACAAAGAAAATCGGCGAGAACTATGGCACACGGATGTATCCGGAAACTTACATCGTCGACCGTGAGGGCCGCATCGACCGCAAACTAATTGGCGGGCAGGATTGGACTGGCGCGGAGATGATGGCTTACTTCGATACGCTGCTCGCAAAAAAGTAAGCCGTTCGCACCACTCGAAGAATCCGACAGAAGCTTCACCTCAAGGAAATTCCGCGCGCCAAGCCGTAAGGCAATTTCATCCCACCACGACTCCACGCTGACCCATCGCCGCCCTCGACCTGGCAGCACTTCACGCGCCCCTTGGCAAAAGCGTAGCCGCCCCCGGTAATACGTTTCCTATACGCTCTGCGAATCGGCTAGACTCACAGCGATCCCTATATGCCGCTTGCCCCCGGTGACCATCTAGGACCCTACCAAATCCTCGCGCCGATTGGCGCGGGCGGTATGGGCGAAGTGTACCGCGCCCAAGACGCGCGTTTGAATCGCGATGTCGCGATTAAGGTTTCCATCGCGCAGTTCAGCGAGCGCTTCGAGCGTGAAGCCAAAGCCATCGCCGCGCTGAACCATCCCAACATCTGCCAGATTTACGACATCGGCCCAAACTATCTCGTCATGGAATTTGTGGACGGCGCGCCGGTTGGTTCCCGTGAACAACCGCAGGGCCTTCCGCCGGCGGAGGCGCTGCGGCTGGCGGTGCAAATCGCCGCGGCACTGGAAGCCGCGCACGCTAAAGGGATCGTTCATCGCGACCTCAAACCAGCGAACATCCTCACCACCACGGCGGGCGTTGTAAAGCTGTTGGATTTCGGCCTCGCGAAACAGGGCACCGCCGGGCGACCCGAGGACGTAACCCAAACCATCGGCGTCACCCAGGCGGGGACCATCCTGGGGACTCCGGCGTACATGTCGCCAGAACAGGCGGAGGGCCGTCCGGCTGACGCGCGCTCCGATATTTTCTCGTTTGGGGGAGTGTTCTACGAAATGCTTGCGGGACGCCGCGCCTTTTCGGGAAGCTCAGCCGCCGCAGTGATCGGCGCTATCGTTCACAAAAATCCGGAACCGCTCGACGCGCCGCCAGCGCTCGAAGCGATTGTGCGCAAGTGCATGTCGAAGTCTCCGGCCGACCGCTTCCAGACGGCGACCGACCTCCGCGTGGCGCTCGAAGGAGCGAGTCCGAGCGGCGTCTCGGGAACCAAACGGCGCACCATCGCTTTGGCGATTGCCCTGGCTCTATTGGTGATCGCGGCAGCCGCAGTGACCATTTATCGGAAAGGATCTAGGACCGGCCAGATCGATTCCATAGCGGTGCTACCTCTGGAGAATCGGAGCAGCGACCCCGATGCCGACTACATGTCCGATGGAATCACCGAAAGCATCAGCAACAGCCTGGCGCGGTTGCCGAGTCTGAAGGTAATTCCGCACAGCGTCGCTCTCCATTACAAGGGTAAGACTATCGATTTCCAAAAGGTAGGCGACGAACTCGGCGTGCAGTCCGTGCTCAGCGGCCGTGTGGGGCAACGAGGCAACGACCTTACCGTTGACGTCGAACTCGACGACGTTCGTAACGGCAAACAATTATGGGGCGAGCAGTACAACCGTAAGGTTGCCGACCTCCTGGGTGTGCAGAACGAAATTGCCGCCGAGGTTTCTCATCGGGTACGCTCGCAGCTTTCCGCAGCGGACCGCCAGCAACTGACCAAGGGTTCCACCGACAACCCGGAGGCCTATCAGCTTTATCTCAAAGGCAGGTACTACACCGACAAATTTACCGAAGACGGGTTCAGCAAAGGCCTGGACTACTTCCATCAGGCGATCGCCATCGACCCAAACTATGGCTTGGCCTATGGCGGTTTGGCCTACAACTACATCAGTCAGG
>Ga0302324_100031461_pt1 | contig 10008 bp, 8 predicted proteins | sample Palsa_T0_1_FD_201949 | JGI IMG/M metagenome (GOLD analysis project Ga0302324, IMG submission 201949) | Peat permafrost microbial communities from Stordalen Mire near Abisko, Sweden - Palsa_T0_1 | ecosystem: Environmental > Terrestrial > Soil > Palsa > Peat permafrost | place: Sweden: Abisko... | reverse complement strand
AGCGTCTGGGAACCGAATCGAGCTTGTGCGGTTATTTCCTGGAAATAGCGCTCCCTGAATCCGACAGTGCCGCCGCCAAGCAATACTGGGAGCAATTCGGCTTCGTCGGCATGGACGAGCCCGAGGCGCTGCTGCCGCACGTCTCGTGCACCAGCGATACCATCGATGTGGGTCTGTACGATGCCGCGCATCTCGAGAGGAGCACCCTGCTGTTCGACACCGGGGACGTGCGCGGCGCGTTGGCCCGGCTCAGCGATCGGGGAATAGAGCCGGCGGGCCACCCCCCGGCGAAGCTCGGCCAACAGGCGGCAGCGTTGCTGGTGTCGCCGGAAGGAACACCCATCCTGCTATCGACCGGACTGGGGAACTAGCTCGCAATCGCGACGATCTTGAATCTCAGGCGCATGTCGTCGCGCACCTGCAGGGCGCCCATCATCACGCTAAACGGCGCCAGGCCCAGCGTCGACTGGCGCAATTCAAGCGTGCCGGCCACCGACAGGCGCCCGGCGGCGGACTCGAGCGTGAAAGGAGCCACGAACGTCGATTCATGACCCGCCACGCTGACGGTGAGCGTTGCCGTCAGGGCGTCATTGGTTCCCGTGATGTTCGTGCCGCGGACGGTGATCACGGGGTACTGGGAGGCGTCCAGCAACGTCGGGCTCAGCATGTTGTGCAGGGTGCCCTGCTTGGCGTCGGCGGGAATCTCGCCCGGGAAGTCCGGTCCTTCCTGGCGGCGCAATTCCTCCTCATCGACGACGAAGCCGGCCACGGGGATGGCGATGGAGAACGAGGATGCGGTCGCCGTGCCGGCAAAGTCGATCTGTCCGGCCAGCATTCGATTGGCAATGACGTGGTTGTGTCCAAATCCGGCCATGGGGCCGGCCCGGTACACCAGCACGCGCAGTTCGGACTGGGCGGGATCGATGCGATACACCGTCGTGCCGGCGGGCGGCGCCTGTGGCGGCGCGCTCGGTGCAGGCGCAGGCTGCGGCGGTACCGGCCTCGGCCGCGGAGCGCCGCAGGAGACCAGCAACAGGGCGAGAGCGGCAATGCCGAGGCTTTTCAACACGAGCAGCTCTCCCATGTCTTGCTAAACTATCCATGAGCAGTGTGCACCCGGAGAATCTCGATGCCAACTCAACGCCCCAGGCGCTACACCGCGCTCGCACAGGGGTTTCACTGGATCATCGCCGCGCTCATCGTGATTCAATTCACCCTTGCCTGGACGGCCGAGGATTTGCCGCTCGGTGCGCGCAAGCTGGGGCTGCTGGCGCGGCACAAGAGTGTGGGCATGACCGTGTTGATGCTGGCCGCGCTGCGGCTGCTGTGGCGGCTCAAGCATCCCGCGCCGCCGCTGCCTCCGGGAATGTCGCTTCTCGAACAGCGCCTGGCCCGGATAACCCACGCTGCCTTCTACGTGCTGCTGTTCGCGATGCCTCTCACCGGATGGATGATGTCCTCCGCAAAGAATTACTCGGTCAGCTGGTTCGGCTGGTTCACCTGGCCGAATCTCATCGGCAAGAACGAGGCCGCCTTCGACTTTCTGCGCGCCACGCATGATGCGTTGAGCTACGTGCTGTTCTGCATCGCCATTCTGCACATCCTGGCGGCGTTGAAGCATCACTTTTGGAACAAGGACGACGTGCTGCTGCGCATGCTGCCATTCACCAAAACGGAGAAGAGATCATGAAGCTCGCGCTGATGTTGCTGGCATGTCCAAGCCTGGCGGCGGCAGGCACACCGGCCGCCTACACCGCGGACCCGAGCCAGAGCCGCCTGGAATTCGCGGGCGTGCAGGCCGGCGCGGAGTTCAAAGGTGTGTTCCACAAGTTTGCCGCGGCCGTCGATTTTTCGCCTGACGCTCTTTCCGCCGCGCACATCGATGTGTCGGTCGAGCTGAATTCCGTGGATTCTCAGGATAAGGATCGCGACACCACCATGCGCGGCGCCGACATCTTCGATGTGGCGCACTGGGCGACCGCGCACTATGTCACCCGCAGCTTCGCAAAGACCGCGACCGGCTATAGTGCGCAAGGCGCGCTGACGCTGCGCGGTGTGACCAAGGATGTGCCCATCGACTTTCAGTTCACGCCGGGAACCGGCGGGGCGAAGCTCGTCGGTAGCGCCGCGCTCAAGCGCCTGGATTTCGGCGTGGGACAAGGCGACTGGAAAAGCACCGAATGGGTCGCCGATGCCGTGAAGATCAGTTTCTCGCTGGTGCTCAAGCCCAAGCCTTGAGGATGCGCATTTTCGACGATGTCGCCGAATGCGTGGAAAGAACCTTGACGCGGGTTGGTTCGCGCATCGTGCTGGCTTTGCCGTTGGGAATCGGCAAGCCCAATCCGCTGGTGAACGAATTCTACCGGCGCGCGCAGCGCGATCCGCGCATCAGGCTCAAGATATTCACCGCATTGAGCCTGCGCGCGCCCGTTTGGCACGGCGAGCTCGAGCGCCGCTTCATCGAGCCGCTGGTCGAGCGCCTGTTCGGCGACGATGTGCCGCTCGACTATGTGCGCGATCTGCACGCCGGCCGGTTGGCGGCGAACGTCGAGATCATCGAGTTCTATCTCGACCCGGGAGCGCTGTTGTGGACGGCTGACTCGCAACGCCACTATGTCAGCAGCAATTACACCCATGTCGCGCGCGACGTCGCGGCCCAGGGCGTCAACGTGATCGCCCAGCTCGTCGCCAAACGCAGCATCGAGGCGCGCAGCGAGTACAGCTTGGGTTCCAATGCGGATGTGACGTTGGATTTGCTCGAACTGCTGGAGCCGGAGCGGCGCCGCGGGCGCGATGTCGCCGTCATCGGCGAGGTCAACCGGCAGATGCCGTTCATGCTAGGGCCCGCCGCGATCCCCGCCGACACCTTCGACTATCTGGTGGAGCATCCGCGCTACGACTACGGTCTGTTCGCCCCGCCCAACCGACCGCTGCGGACCGTCGACCATTGCATAGGCCTGTACGCGGCGCGCTTGGTGCGGGACGGGGGCACCCTGCAGCTCGGCATCGGCGAACTGGGAGATGCCGTGGTCTATGGGCTGCAGCTTCGGCAGCAGCAGAATGCGGAGTTCCGCGGCATTTTGCATGCCATGCAGGCCACGCTGCGCTTCGGCGAGCCGCTGGATTCGAGCGGCGGCGATGCACCGTTCGAGGCCGGGCTATACGGCTGCTCGGAAATGTTCGTCGACGGCTTCCTGGATCTTTACCGCACCGGCGTGCTCAGGAGGCGCGTCTACGACGATCTGCGCATTCAACGCTTGCTGAACGAAACGGCCGGCGCTGGGCGCATCGACGAGCCCTTTCTGGCGGCATTGTCGGCCGCCGGGTTCGGCAGCCCGCTTGACGCAGCGGAGTTTGCGACGCTGCGAAGCGTCGGCGTATTTCGTCAGGAGTGCCGCTGGGTGGATGGCGCCGTCGAGAATGCCGACGGCTCGCGCGCGGCCGCGCGCATCGACTCCGCAACCGCGCGACGCAAGCTGCTGGCGCAGTTTACCGGGCGGCAATTGATCGGCGGCACGGTTTTGCACGGCGGATTTTTCCTAGGGCCGCGCGGATTCTATGCCGCGCTGCGCGATCTGTCGGAGTCCGACCGCGCGCAATTTTCCATGGGCGGCGTGGGCTTCATCAATCAGCTCGATGGACCATTGCAGGCGCTGAAAATCGCGCAGCGGCGTCACGCGAGATTCATCAATTCGACCATGATGGTGACGGCGTTAGGCGCGGCGGTCTCGGACGCGCTGGAGGACGGGCGCGTGGTCAGCGGCGTGGGCGGACAGTACAACTTCGTGGCGATGGCGCATTCCCTGCCGGAGGCGCGTTCGATACTCGCGGTGCACAGCACGCGAGAGAAGCGAGGTGTGTTGAGCTCGAACATCCTCTGGAGCTACGGCCAAACCACCATACCGCGCCACCTGCGCGATATCGTGGTGACCGAATATGGAGTCGCGGACTTGCGCGGCCGGACCGATCAGGACGTGGTCGCGGCGATCTTGAATGTTACCGACTCGAGGTTTCAGGACGGCCTCAAGAGCGAGGCGCAACGCGCGGCCAAGCTGCCGCCCGACCATAGGATTCCCGACATCCACCGCAACAACACACCGCAGGCGCTAGAACGGTGCTTCGCGCTGCCGCGTGCGCGCGGGCTGTTTTCCGAATTTCCCTTCGGCACCGACCTCACGCGCGAGGAGATCGTGCTGTCCAAGGCGCTCACCGCGCTCAAGAACCAGGCGGGTTTACCTAGAGTACGCGCAGTCGCCGGCGCGGTGCTGTCGCGCGGCACGCCGGCCGCTTTCAGGCCCTATCTGGAACGCATGCGGCTGGAGGCGCCGCGCACGCGCGAAGAGTGGCTGTGGCAACGGCTGCTGGTACATCAATTGAAGTCGGTGGTCTAGCGTACCGGCAGCTCGCGGGACTTTTGCACCGTACGCAGCGCGAAGCTGGAATGCACCCGCGCCACATTCGGCAGGCGCGTGAGATGCTGGCTATGCAGCCGCTCGAAATCGGCCGTGTCGGTCAACACAACCCGCAGCAGATAGTCGTATTCGCCCGACATGAGATAGCACTCCATCACCTCCGGAACCTTGCGCGCCGCCTCCTCAAAGGCGTGAAGCTGCGCCTGCTCCTGGCGTTCCAAAGTGATGTTCACGAATACATTGACCGGGCAGCCGGCCTTCTGCTGATTGATCAGCGCGGTGTAGCCCTCGATGAAGCCGGCTTCCTCGAGCGCCCGGACTCGGCGCAGGCAGGCGGACTCGGACAGGCTGACGCTCTCGGCCAGCTGACTGTTGGTGATGCGTCCGTCCTGCTGCAACGCACGCACGATGGCTCGATCGTAGCGGTCCAATTTCACGGTCGCTCCCTAAGGGGTCAGCAGTTTCTTGCGCGAATTGTACGGGTCCCGGGGCAATTCTGCCATTTACGGCTTCGGCAGCGCCCACCTTCGCAATGTTCGCGCGCGGGCACCGCGTATGCTCCATTCATGAAAATCGGCGTACCGAAAGAAATCAAGATTCACGAATATCGAGTAGGGCTGGTGCCGGCGGGAGTCGCCGAGCTGGTGAATTCCGGGCATCAGGTGCTCGTGCAGAGCGGCGCCGGAGCCGGAATCGGCTTCGAAGATGCTCACTACCGAGAGGCGGGCGCAACCGTCGCGCCGCGGGCGAAGGACGTTTTCGCAGCGGCCGAGCTGATCGTGAAAGTGAAGGAACCGCAGCTGCCGGAATGCAGGCTGCTGGGTCCCGGACAAACGCTGTTCACCTACCTGCACCTGGCGGCCGATCGCAAGCAGGCGCAAGCCCTGATCGCCTCCGGCGCGGCGGCAATTGCCTACGAAACAGTCACCGCCCCCGATGGATCGCTGCCGCTGCTCACCCCCATGAGCGAGGTTGCCGGCCGCATGTCGGTGCAGGTCGGCGCCAGCTGCCTGCAAAAGGCCAACGGCGGCTTCGGCGTGCTGCTGGGCGGTGTGCCGGGCGTGGAGCCCGCCAAGGTGGTTATCCTCGGCGGGGGCGTCTCGGGTACCCACGCCGCGGAGATGGCCATCGGGCTGCGCGCGGACGTCACGGTGGTCGATCGTTCGGTGAAGCGGCTGCGCGAACTCTCCTCGATCTTCGGCAGTCAGCTCAAGACCGTCTACTCCACGGCCCTCGCCATCGGTGAGCTGGTGCGCGACGCCGACCTGGTCATCGGCGCCGTTCTGATCGCGGGCGCCGCCGCGCCCAAGCTCGTGACACGCGCGATGGTCAAGACGATGAAGCCCGGCGCGGTGCTGGTCGATATCGCCATCGACCAAGGCGGCTGTTTCGAAACCAGCAAGCCGACCACTCATGCGAAACCGACCTACGTGCTGGACGGCGTGATCCACTACTGCGTGACCAACATGCCCGGGGCCGTGCCGCGCACTTCCACGTTCGCCCTGACCAATGCCACATTGCCGTACGTCAAGGCGCTGGCCGATCATGGCTGGCGCAAGGCGATCGCCAATGACGCCGGGCTGGCGAACGGCTTGAATGTGCAGGGCGGCAAGCTGACGCATAAGGCCGTTGCCAGCGCGCTCGGCCTCGACTTCCGGCCGTTCCGCGCGGCATAGAACTTGCGCGCGAACTCGCGCGCAAGTTGCTACTAAACGATCGATCAATTACTCTCGCGTGCCATGGCGCGCAATCCTCGCTTCGATATCCTATTTGAGCCGGTACGCATCGGACCGGTGACGGCGCCGAATCGTTTCTATCAGGTGCCGCATGCCAGCGGCATGACCAATGCGCTGCCCCAGGTGCGCGCGCGCTTCCGCGAAACCAAGGCAGAGGGCGGCTGGGGCGTGGTCTGCACCGGTGCCGTGTCCATCCATCCCAGCTCGGATGATTCCCCGTTGCCCTTCGCCTCGTTGTGGGACGACAAGGACATTCGCGCCCACGCCGTGATGACGGATGCCGTGCATCGGCATGGCTCCCTGGCGGGCGTCGAGCTGTGGCACGGCGGCGCCTGCACCATGAATCGCACCAGCCGGCTGGCTCCGCTCTCCCCGTCGGGCATGCCATGGATGTCGACTCATGTCGGTTTCATGAGCAACTTAAGGCCGCGCACGATGGATGCGCGGGACATTCAGGAGTTGCTGCGCTGGCAGGCGGCGGGCGCGCGCCGCGCGCAAGCCGCGGGATTCGACATCGTGTACGTGTACGCCGGCATGGGATATCTGCCCTACGAATTTCTGCTGCCCGAATACAATCACCGCACCGATGCCTACGGCGGGTCGATCGAGAACCGCGTCCGGCTGGTGCGCGAATTGCTCGCCGTGACGCGCGACGCTGTCGGCGACAAGTGCGCCGTGGCCTTGCGGATCAGCCTGGAAGAGCTGCGCGGCAAGCCGGGCAAGACCGCACTCTCCGAAGCGCATGAGGCCGTGGCGCTGCTCGCCGACTTGCCGGATCTGTGGGATGTCAAAATGGATTCCAGCCCGACGGACTGCGCGCCTTCGCGCTTTTCTCCCGAGGGCAGCCACGAGCCCATCGTCAATTTCGTCAAGCAATTGACCTCGCGGCCGGTCGTCGGCGTCGGGAGGTTCACCTCGCCCGACGTGATGGTGTCGCAGATTCGGCGCGGCATTCTCGATCTGATCGGCGGCGCCAGACCGTCCATCGCCGATCCCTTCCTGCCCAAAAAGATCGACGAAGGCCGCGAGCATGAGATTCGCGAGTGCATAGGTTGCAACATTTGCATTTCCAGCTGGCACGACGGCGTCCCCGTGCGCTGCACGCAGAACCCGACCGCCGGCGAGGAATGGCGCCGCGATTGGCATCCGGAACGGTTCGCTCCGCCGGCCAGCGATTCCTCCATTTTGATCGTGGGCGGCGGTCCCGCCGGATTGGAGTGCGCCGTGACGCTGGCGCGCCGTGGCTATGCCGTGACCCTCGCGGATTCGGCCGCGGAGTTCGGCGGCCGCTTACGGTTCGAGACGCGGTTGCCGGGCCTGGCCACCTGGGGCCGGGTGGTCGACTGGCGGCTTGGCCAACTTCGCGGCCGCTCGAATGTCAGCCTGTACCCGGGCAGCGAGCTCAAGGTCGACGACATCTTGGGCCTGGAACACAGCCATGTCGTCATTGCCACCGGAGCCCGCTGGACCAAAATGCTGTTTTCCACCCTGGAATTTGCCGTCGGGCAGCTGGACGGTCCCGGCATCTATACGCCGGATGACCTGGCGGCCGGTGTGATCCCGCAGGGACCCGTGGTGGTGTTCGACTTCGACAATTACTACATGGGAGGCGCCGTCGCGGAGCAGCTGGCGAAGACCGCGGCCCAAACGACCTATGTGACGACGGCGGGGAACGCATCCGCCTGGACATTCATGACCAATGAACTGCCGTTGGTGCATCGAGCCCTGGCCAAGGCGCGGGTGCCCATCCACACCCTGAAGAGAATTAGCGCCTTCGACGGCGATGCCGTCACGATGGCCGACGTGTACAGCGGCGCCGAGGAGAAAATCGCCTGCCGATCGCTGGTCATCGTCGGTGTGCGCAAGCCTCGCGATGAGCTGTACCATTCGCTCATGGCCGGGGAGTCGGACCTCAAGAACTCAGGGATAGCGGCGGTCACGCGCATCGGCGATTCGCTGGCGCCCGGCGCCATCGTGCACGCGGTCCATAGCGGCCACCATTTTGCGCGTGGTTTCGACAACGTGCCTACACCTGACTCCGCGCCCTACACTCGGGACTTTCCGATATGAGCGCTGAACAATTGGAGCGCACGTTGCCGACCAGCTGGTATCGCAGCCCGGAGATATTTCGCACCGAGAAGGAGCGGATCTTCTGCCGCGAATGGATCGTCGCGTGCCGCGAAGAGGAATTGCCGAATCCCGGCGATCACCGCGTGCTCGACTGGCTCGGCGAAAGCGTGCTGCTGTTGCGCAACCGCGAAGGCGAGCTACGCGCCTTCTACAATGTCTGCCGCCATCGCGGCTCGCGCCTGTGCCGCGCACCCGGCGAGACCGTGCATGCATCGCGCACCGTTCTCGGCGGCGGCGTCATCGCCGGCCGGCTGATCGTATGTCCCTACCATCAATGGTCGTATGATTTTAACGGAGCCCTGATCGCGGCCCCACACTTGGGCGCCGGCACCGGGTTCAACAAGCAGGAATTCAGTCTCTACTCCGTGGGCGTGGAGACCTGGGGCGGTTTTGTGTTCTTGAACCTGACGCCCTCGGAGGCCCAGCCCCTGGCGGCGCAGCTGGGAGGCATCCCTGAGCGCCTGCAGCGATATCCGCTCAGCCAATTGCGCATCGGCGCCACCATTCGCTACGAGGTCGCCGCGAATTGGAAAATTCTCTGCGAGAACTACAACGAGTGCTATCACTGCGGCGGCGTGCACCCGGAATTGTGCGCGCTGGTGCCCTCGTTCCGGGAGGCCGGCGGCGCGAATCTGGACTGGACCCGGGGCGTCCCGCATCGCGAGGGCGCATATACCTTCACGCCCAGCGGCACCACCGTGCGCCGTCCATTCCCGGAGCTGAATGCCGACGAGCAGGTGCGCCACAAGGGCGAGCTTGTCTATCCCAATGTGTTCTTGAGCGTCGCCTGCGATCACGTCGCGGCATTCATCCTGCATCCGCTCGGGCCTGAGCGCACCGACATCACCTGCCACTTCCTGTTCGAAACGCATGAGATGGAAAAGGCCGGATTCGACCCCGCGGACGCGGTGGATTTCTGGGATTTGGTCAACCGGCAGGACTGGACGGTGTGCGAGTCGGTGCAGAACGGCATCCGCGCGCGCGTCCATTCCCATGGCTATTACGCCCCGATGGAGGATTGGAATCTGGACATCCGCCGCTACGTCACCGAGCGGATCGGCGCGTACGTGCGGGATTAACAAGGAGGTTCGATGGTGAAGAAACGGCCTGTTCCCAAGTTCCACCGGGCGACTCCGGCGGTGCGGCGCGAAGCGCTCGTGGAGGCGACCCTGGGCTGTCTCAAACAGTACGGACACGAGGGCGTGTCGGTACGGCGCATCAGCGCGGCGGCCGGGGTGTCCATCGGTTTGATCAATCATCACTTCCCGAGCAAGTCCAGCCTGGTCGCCGTCGCCTACGAAACCCTCGCCCTGGCTCTGCAGAGTTCGATCCGCCGCCAGGCGGAAAATGCGGCCGCCTCGCCGCGCGAGCGTCTGCACGGCTTCTTCCGCGCATCCTTCGCGCCGGAACTCCTCGATCCGCAGTTGTTCAACGTATGGCTGGTGTTCTGGAGCATGGTGGCGCATTCACCCGAAATTCGCGCCGTGCACGATCGGACCTACGATCAGTACCGCTCGATCCTGGAATCCTTGCTGGGCGAGCTGGCGAGATCCGGCGCGGCGCCGAAGTTCAAGTTGCGCCCGGCGGCGATAGCGCTGTCCGCCCTGCTCGACGGCCTGTGGGTCGAGCTCAGCTTGAGCCCGGCAAACTTCAAGCCGCGCGAGGCCATCGCCCTGTGCGAGGATTGGGTTAACGCGCTGTGCAGCGGCGGCTTCCCTCGGCTGCTGAGC
>Ga0302324_100031460_pt1 | contig 10008 bp, 3 predicted proteins | sample Palsa_T0_1_FD_201949 | JGI IMG/M metagenome (GOLD analysis project Ga0302324, IMG submission 201949) | Peat permafrost microbial communities from Stordalen Mire near Abisko, Sweden - Palsa_T0_1 | ecosystem: Environmental > Terrestrial > Soil > Palsa > Peat permafrost | place: Sweden: Abisko... | reverse complement strand
GCGGCGATCGACAAGACCAAATCCTATCCGTTGGATGAGGCGATCCGTTTGGTGAAGGCCAACTCCAAGGCCAAATTCGACGAGACGGTGGAGTTGTCGCTGAATTTGGGCATCGACCCTCGGCACGCCGACCAGATGGTGCGCGGCCTGACAAATCTGCCGAACGGGACCGGGAAGACGGTGCGGGTTGGCGTGTTCGCCCGCGGTCCAAAGGCCGAGGAGGCGAAAGCAGCCGGCGCGGATGTCGTGGGCGCTGAGGACCTGGCCGAAAAGATCCAGGCCGGCACGATCGAGTTCGACCGCTGCGTCGCCACGCCGGACATGATGGGCGTCGTCGGGCGGCTCGGTAAAATCCTTGGTCCGCGCGGCCTGATGCCGAACCCTCGTCTCGGCACGGTCACCATGGACGTGAAGGGCGCGGTCACGGCGGCCAAGGGCGGCCAGGTCGAGTTCCGCGCCGAGAAGGCGGGGATCATCCATGCCGGCATCGGCAAGGTCAGCTTCGATGAGGCGAAGCTGCTGGAAAACGCCAAGGCGCTGGCCGATGCGGTGCAGAAGGCTCGTCCGACCGGTGCGAAGGGTACTTATATGAAGACAGCCGCGGTGAGCACCACGATGGGACCCGGCATCCGGGTCGAAGTCGGCTCACTGGGCGTCTGAACGAGATACGCCGCCGTCCGGGATCTCCCGGATGGCGGCGGGCAGGGCGCCTTCGGGCGTCCGAACCTGTCCGAGACCACACGTTATTCCGTCAGGAATACTAAGGGACCTTCGGGTCCGCGGGTGGGAGACGGGGTGCCAAAGGACCTATCCCCCGGCTTGTCCGGGGGAGCGTGAGTTTGGTGGTTCCGGCTTGACGCGCCTTTCCCTCTGGGGATGGAGCGGGACAGGCGAACCGGACCGGGCGGGTCACCGCTTCGGCCCATGGGCAACCAGGGGAAGCCGGACGGTGGTCCGGCGGAACCAGAACGGAGACGAAGCGTGGACCGTACGGAAAAACGCGAATTCGTCGCTGAGCTCAATCAGGCGCTGCAAGCCACCACGATGGTCGTGGTCGCCCGTAATGGGGGACTGACGGTCGCCGAGGCCTCGGATTTGCGGCGCAAGATGCGGGCTTCAGGATCGACGTACAAAGTCGCGAAGAACCGGCTGGCCCATCTCGCTCTGGAGGGGACCCAATTCGGCGGCATCCTGCCACTCCTGAAAGGCCCGACCGCGCTCGCGTGGTCGACCGATCCGGTGTCGGTGGCGAAGACGGCCGTCGAGTTCGCCAAGACCAACGAGAAGTTCGAAGTGGTCGGTGGAGCACTGGGAGTCCGGACGCTGAACGCGGACGGGATCAAGGCGCTCGCCGATCTGCCGAGCCTGGATACTTTGCGGGCCGGTCTGCTGGGGATGATTTCGACCCCGGCGACCCGGATCGCGGCGATTCTCCAGGCGCCAGGCGGACAACTCGCCAGGGTCTTCGGGGCCTTCGCCAGGAGGGATGAGGCGCTTGCCGCTTGAGGCCGCTTGCGAAGAACCAACCATAACTCTATATAAAGTGTAAGGACGAACGAAAATGGCTGATCTACAGAAACTGGCCGAGGAGTTGTCCGGCCTGACGGTGCTGGAAGCCGCTGAGCTGTCGAAGCTGCTCGAAGAAAAATGGGGTGTGTCCGCCGCCGCGCCGGCTGCGGCCGCTGCTGCCCCGGTCGCCGCCGCGGCCGCCGCTCCGGTCGAGGAACAGACCGAGTTCACCGTCATCCTGACGGCGGCCGGCGACAAAAAGATCAACGTCATCAAGGAAGTCCGCACCATCACCGGACTTGGCCTCAAGGAAGCCAAGGATCTGGTCGAGGGCGCGCCGAAGGCCGTCAAAGAGTCGATCGGCAAGGACGAGGTGGCGAAAATCAAGAAGATGCTCGAGGACGCGGGCGCCTCCGTGGAGGTTAAGTAACGCGAGTCTCGATACACAATATCCGGCCCAGGGGGCGGCTCCTGGGCTGGTTTGGTCCGGTGACGGGTGGGAATCAGAGGGATTCCCGCCCCGGTGCCCTTTACGCGTCGAGTACGGCACCCCATTTGGGTGCGCCGATCTTGAGTAAGTCCCCCTCGGGACAGACTGAATGCAACTTCAGGCAGGACAATCCATGAACGCGATCAACGGTTCGTTTACCGGGCGCAAACGCATCCGCAAAAGTTTTGGGCGGATTCCGGAAGTGACGCCCATGCCAAACCTGATCGATGTGCAGCGCTCCAGCTATGAGGCGTTTCTGCAAAGCGACATCAAGCCGGACAGCCGCACGCACACCGGATTGCAGGAAGTGTTCAAGTCGGTGTTCCCGATCGACGATTTCGCCGGCCGCGGCCGCCTGGAGTTCGTCGACTACGAACTGGAAGAGCCGAAATACGACGTCGAGGAGTGCATCCAGCGTGGCATGACCTATGCCGCGCCGTTGAAGGTCACGCTGCGTCTGATCGTCTGGGACGTCGAGGAAGATACCGGCGCCCGCTCGATCCGCGACATCAAGGAGCAGCCCGTTTACATGGGCGACATGCCGCTGATGACCGATAACGGCACGTTCATCATCAATGGCACCGAGCGCGTGATCGTCTCGCAGATGCATCGTTCGCCCGGCGTGTTCTTCGATCACGACAAAGGCAAGACGCATTCATCCGGCAAATATCTGTTCGCCGCGCGCGTGATCCCGTACCGCGGCTCGTGGCTCGATTTCGAGTTCGACAGCAAGGATCTGGTCTATGTCCGCATCGACCGGAAGCGGAAGCTGCCGGTCACGACGTTGCTGTACGCGCTGGAAGGCGCGGCGACGGAGCAATTACGCGCGACAAGGGAAGCCAAGGGCGAAGTCGTCGAGCCGGGCGAAGTGCACGGCATGGATCAGGAAGAGATCCTTTCCCGGTTCTACACTCAGGTCGTGTTCGATCGCACCGCCAAGGGGTGGGCGCGTCCATTCGATCCGGATGCATTCCGCGGCATCAAGTTGCTGGAGCCGCTGATCGACGCCGCGACGGGAGAGATCGTCGCCGATACGGAATCGAAACTGACCATTCGTCAGCTGCGCCGCATCGCCGAGACCACCAAGGAAGTGCTGGTCGGCCGCGCCGATTTGCTCGGCCGGTTCGTGGCTGAAGATCTGGTCAACATTGAAACCGGCGAGATTTATGCCGAGGCCGGGGAGGAACTGGCGGAAGCGCGCCTCGCGGCGCTGGAGGATGCCGGTATCGTGCGGCTGCCGACGCTCGCGGTCGATCAGTCGAATGGTCCGTGGATCCGCAACACGCTCGCGGTGGACAAGAACACCAATCGGGATGAGGCGCTGATCGATATCTACCGGATCATGCGGCCGGGCGAGCCGCCGACGCCGGAAACCGCCGAGGCACTGTTCCGCGGCTTGTTCTTCGACTCCGACCGTTACGATCTGTCGGCGGTGGGTCGCGTGAAGATGAACATGCGGCTCGGCTTTACCGACGTGCCGGACTCGATCCGCGTGCTGCGCAAGGAAGACCTCGTCTCGACGGTGAAGACCTTGTGCGACCTGAAGGACGGCCGCGGCCAGATCGACGACATCGACAATCTCGGCAACCGGCGCGTGCGGTCCGTGGGCGAACTGATGGAAAATCAGTACCGCATCGGATTGCTGCGCATGGAGCGGGCGATCCGCGAGCGCATGGGCTCGGTCGATATCGACAGCGTGATGCCGCACGATCTGATCAATGCCAAGCCGGCGGCGGCGGCGGTGCGGGAATTCTTCGGCTCGTCGCAGTTGTCGCAGTTCATGGACCAGACCAACCCGCTGTCCGAGGTGACCCATAAGCGCCGTCTGTCCGCGCTTGGCCCGGGCGGTCTGACCCGCGAACGCGCGGGCTTCGAGGTGCGCGACGTGCATCCGACGCACTACGGCCGCATCTGCCCGATCGAGACGCCGGAGGGGCCGAACATCGGTCTGATCAACTCGCTGGCGACCTATGCGAAAGTCAACAAATACGGGTTCATCGAGACTCCGTATATGTTGGTGAAGGGCGGCGTCGTGCAGAAGGAGCCGCGCTACCTGTCGGCGATGGAGGAAGAGCGTCTTGTCGTGGCGCAGGCGGACGCGCCAATGGATGGCGATGGCAGGTTCACCCAGGAACTGGTGTCGGTACGCCGGCAGGGCGATTTCCGGCTGGTGAAGCCGGAAGACGTGACGGCGATCGACGTTTCGCCGAAGCAACTTGTTTCCGTCGCGGCGGCGCTAATCCCGTTTCTGGAAAACGACGACGCCAACCGCGCGTTGATGGGGTCGAACATGCAGCGTCAGGCGGTGCCGCTGATCCGCGCCGACGCGCCGCTGGTCGGCACCGGCATGGAGGCCGCGGTCGCGCGTGACTCGGGCGCGACGATCGTTGCCCGGCGGCCCGGCGTGGTCGATCAGATCGACGGCGCGCGCATCGTGGTGCGTGCCACCAGCGACGACACCACCACCAAAGGTGTCGACATTTACCGGCTGCGCAAGTTCATGCGGTCCAATCAGTCGACCTGCATCAATCAGCGGCCTCTGGTGCGCGTGGGCGATGTGGTGGACGAGGGCGATATCATCGCTGACGGGCCGTCCACCGAACTTGGCGAACTGGCGCTTGGCCGCAACGTGCTCTGCGCGTTCATGCCGTGGAACGGCTACAACTTCGAAGACTCGATCCTGATCAGCGAGCGGATCGCGCGCGACGACGTGTTCACCTCGATCCACATCGAAGAATTCGAGGTGATGGCGCGCGATACCAAGCTGGGTCAGGAGGAAATCACGCGGGATATCCCGAACGTTGGCGAGGAAGCGCTGAAGAATCTCGACGAGGCGGGGATCGTTTATATCGGCGCCGAAGTGAACCCTGGCGACATCCTGGTCGGCAAGGTCACGCCAAAGGGCGAAAGCCCGATGACGCCGGAAGAAAAACTGCTCCGCGCGATCTTCGGCGAGAAAGCGTCGGATGTGCGGGATACATCATTAAAACTGCCGCCCGGGGTGACCGGAACGGTGGTCGATGTCCGTGTGTTCAGCCGCCGCGGCGTCGATAAGGACGAACGCGCGATGGCGATCGAACGCGCCGAGATCGAACGCCTCGCCAAGGACCGCGACGACGAGCAGGCGATCCAGGAACGTTCGTTTCTGAACCGGTTGCGCGAGAAGTTGTTGGGCCGCAAGGCCGCCGGCGGCTTCAAGGGCATCAAGGCGGGCTCGGTCATCGACGAAGCGCTGCTGGCCGAGCATCCGCGTGGCTCCTGGCGGCACATCGCCGTGCAGGACGACGTGGTGATGGCCGAGATCGAGACGTTGCGCCGTGAGTACGATGTCGCGATCAAGAAGTTGCAGGACCGGTTCGAGTCGAAGGTGGAAAAACTGCAGCGCGGTGATGAATTGCCGCCTGGCGTGATGAAGATGGTCAAGGTCTTCATCGCGGTGAAGCGCAAGCTGCAGCCCGGCGACAAGATGGCCGGCCGTCACGGCAACAAAGGTGTCGTATCGCGCGTGGTGCCGGTGGAGGACATGCCGTTCCTTGAAGACGGCACCTCGGTCGATCTCGTGTTGAACCCGCTTGGCGTGCCTTCGCGGATGAACGTTGGGCAGATCCTGGAGACCCATCTCGGGTGGGCTTGCGCCACGTTGGGCAAGCAGATCGGCGAACTGGTCGACGAGTATCGGCGCACCGGGGCGCGGCGGCAGGATCTGCTGGATCAGTTGCGGGAGATCTATGGCGAGGAGGTGTTCGCGCAACAGATCGCCAATCTGAACACGGAGCAATTGGTGGAACTGTCGGAGAATCTTAAGAAGGGCATCCCGATTTCGACACCCGTGTTCGATGGGGCCCGCATGTCGGACATCGAGGGCATGCTGACCCGCGCGGGATTGAATACCTCGGGGCAGGTGATCCTGACCGACGGCCGCACCGGCGAGTCGTTCGAACGTAAGGTGACGGTCGGCTACATCTACATGCTGAAGCTGCATCACCTGGTGGATGACAAGATCCACGCTCGCTCCATCGGGCCGTACAGCCTCGTCACCCAGCAGCCACTGGGCGGCAAGGCGCAGTTTGGCGGCCAGCGGTTCGGCGAGATGGAGGTGTGGGCGCTGGAAGCCTATGGCGCCGCTTACACGCTGCAGGAAATGTTGACGGTGAAGTCGGACGACGTGTCCGGCCGCACCAAGGTCTATGAAGCGATCGTGCGCGAGCAGGATAACTTCGAGGCCGGCATTCCCGAGAGCTTCAATGTGCTGGTGAAGGAATTGAAGTCGCTTGGGCTGAATGTCGATCTGGATAATCGGGCCGCATGACGGATTCTTGCCATAGGTCCGAATGGTTTGATGGTTTGCCAGGCCTTAACACGGAGGTCACGAAGGACCACGGTGATGCACGGAGAAGAAATTATAATCGTTTCTCCGTGCGGTTCCGTGGTTCTCGGGGAACTCCGTGTTGAAAATACTTGCCTTGCAACGGTGCAAGGCCGTTACAAGACGTACTCTTAAGTTTGAGGTATCGGTCGCATGAAGAGGTATCGGTCGCATGAATGAGCTGATGAAGATCCTGGGCCAGACCGGCCAGGCAATGACCTTCGACCAGATTCGCATTCAGATCGCGAGCCCGGAGCAAATTCGGTCGTGGTCGTTCGGCGAAATCAAAAAGCCGGAGACCATCAACTACCGTACGTTCAAGCCGGAACGCGACGGATTGTTCTGCGCCCGCATCTTTGGCCCAATCAAGGACTACGAGTGCCTGTGCGGCAAATACAAGCGGATGAAGTTCCGCGGCATCATCTGCGAGAAGTGCGGCGTCGAGGTTACCCTGGCGAAAGTCCGCCGCGAGCGGATGGGCCATATCGAACTGGCTTCACCGGTCGCGCATATCTGGTTCCTGAAGTCTCTGCCAAGCCGGATCGGCCTGATGGTCGATCTGACGTTGAAGGAGCTTGAGAAGATCCTGTATTTTGAGAGCTACGTCGTTCTCGAACCTGGCACCACCGACCTCAAGCTGCTGCAACTGCTGACCGAGGATCAGTTGCTCGCCAAGCAGGACGAGTTCGGCGAAGACCAGTTCGATGTCGGCATCGGCGCCGAGGCGATCAAGAAGGTGCTCAGCCGCATCGATCTCGATGCGGAAAAGGTCAAGCTGCGCGCGGATCTGAAGGAAACCACCAGCGAAGCCAAGCGCAAGAAGCTGGTGAAGCGGTTGAAGTTGATCGAGGCGTTCGGTGAATCCGGCAGCCGCCCGGAATGGATGATCCTCGACGTCGTGCCGGTCATTCCGCCCGAGTTGCGCCCTCTGGTGCCGCTGGACGGCGGCCGTTTCGCGACCTCGGACCTGAACGATCTGTATCGTCGCGTCATCAACCGCAACAACCGCCTGAAGCGGCTGATCGAGCTGCGCGCGCCGGACATCATTGTCCGGAATGAAAAGCGCATGCTGCAGGAATCAGTCGATGCGCTGTTCGACAACGGCCGCCGCGGCCGCGCGATCACGGGCGCCAACAAGCGTCCGCTGAAGTCGCTGTCCGACATGCTGAAGGGCAAGCAGGGCCGCTTCCGCCAGAACCTGCTCGGCAAGCGCGTCGACTATTCGGGGCGGTCGGTCATCGTGGTCGGTCCGGAATTGAAACTGCATCAGTGCGGGCTGCCGAAGAAGATGGCGCTCGAGCTGTTCAAGCCGTTCATTTACTCGAAGCTGGAAAAATACGGCCACGCTACGACGATCAAGGCCGCGAAGCGGATGGTGGAGAAGGAGCGTCCCGAAGTGTGGGACATCCTGGAAGAGGTGATCCGCGAGCACCCGGTCATGCTCAACCGCGCGCCGACCCTCCATCGACTGGGCATTCAGGCCTTTGAACCGGTGCTAATCGAGGGAAAAGCGATCCAGCTGCATCCGCTCGTTTGCACCGCGTTCAACGCCGATTTCGACGGCGACCAGATGGCGGTGCACGTGCCGCTGTCTCTGGAGGCGCAGCTCGAGGCACGCGTGCTGATGATGTCGACAAATAACATCCTCAGTCCGGCGAATGGGAAGCCGATCATCGTGCCGAGCCAGGACATTGTTCTGGGGTTGTATTATCTGTCGCTGGAGACGCCGGCGTATCGCGATACGCCGGATAAGGAAACCTCCGCATTCGGCACCATCGGGGATATCGAGCATGCGCTGTTCGCGCGCGCGATCACGCTGCACGACAAAATCCGTTCGCGGATCGAGACGATCGATGCCGGTGGCAACATCATCAGTTCGGTTGTCGTCACGACAGCGGGACGCATGATGATCGGGCAGATCCTGCCGAAGCATCCGAACGTGCCGTTCTCGCTGATCAACCAGCAGCTGACCAAAAAGAGCGTGTCCGACGTGATCGACATGGTGTATCGCCATTGCGGTCAGAAGGAATGCGTGATTTTCGCTGACCGGCTGATGGGTCTTGGCTTCTCGCAGGCGGCGAAAGCGGGCATTTCGTTCGGCAAGGACGACCTGATCATCCCGGTCGAGAAGGGCGAGCTGATCCATCGCACGCAGAACGAGGTGAAGGAGTTCGAGCAGCAGTATCAGGATGGCCTGATCACCGCCGGCGAACGCTATAACAAAGTGGTCGACGCCTGGTCGCGCTGCACCGATGAGGTCGCCACCGCGATGATGAAGGAGATCAGCAAGCAGGAAATCGGCGTGCAGACCAACTCGGTCTGGATGATGTCGAATTCCGGTGCGCGCGGGTCGCCCGCGCAAATGCGTCAGCTCGCCGGCATGCGCGGCCTGATGGCGAAACCATCGGGTGAAATCATCGAGCAGCCGATCATCGCCAACTTCAAGGAAGGCCTGTCTGTTCTCGAATACTTCAACTCTACGCATGGAGCCCGCAAAGGCCTCGCGGATACGGCGTTGAAGACGGCGAACTCCGGTTATCTGACGCGGCGTCTGGTGGACGTGGCGCAGGATTGCATCATCGTCGAGGAGGACTGCGGTACCACCCGCGGCCTGACCGTTCGCGCGGTCATGGACGGCGGCGAGGTTGTCTCCTCGTTGTCGGAACGGACCCTCGGCCGCACCACGGCGGAGGATGTGCTCGATCCGGTGGGCGGTGCCGTGCTCGTTCCGGGCAACACGCTCATTCAGGAAGACGAGGCGGATTTGATCGAACGTTCCGGCGTCGAGCAGCTTCGCATTCGTTCGGTGTTGACCTGCGAGTCAGCGGTTGGTGTTTGCGGCCATTGTTACGGCCGCGATCTGGCGCGCGGCACCACGGTGAACATTGGCGAAGCGGTGGGCGTGATCGCCGCGCAGTCGATCGGTGAGCCGGGCACGCAGCTAACCATGCGCACGTTCCACATCGGCGGCGCGGCACAACGCGGTGCCGAGCAATCCAGTGTCGAGGCCAGCCATGACGGCACCGTTACGGTTAAAAACCGCAACGTCGTCATGAACAGCCAGGGCGTGCCGGTGATCATGAGCCGGAATTGCGAGATCGTGCTGACCGACGACAAGGACCGCGAACGCGCGCGGTTCCGTGTGCCATACGGCGCGCGCATGCTGGTCGAAGAAGGCCAGACCGTCACGCGCATGCAGAAACTCGCGGAGTGGGATCCGTACACTCTGCCGATCATCACCGAGCGCGCCGGCAAGATCGAATATCTCGATCTGATCGAGGGCGTGACGTTGGTCGAGCGGATGGACGAAGTCACCGGCCTGACCTCGAAAGTTGTCGTCGACTATAAGTCCGGCGCCAAGGCCGCCGATCTGCGGCCGCGGTTGCAATTGAAGGACGCCAAGGGCGAGGTCGCCCGGCTGGAGAACGGCACGGACGCGCGGTACTTCCTGTCACCTGACTCGATCCTCTCGGTCGACAACGGCGTTCAGGTCGCGGCGGGCGACGTGCTCGCGCGGATCCCGCGCGAGGGCAGCAAAACGCGTGACATCACCGGCGGTCTGCCGCGCGTGGCCGAGTTGTTCGAGGCGCGGCGGCCCAAGGATCACGCGGTCATCGCCGAATGCGACGGACGCGTGGAGTTC
>Ga0302324_100031458_pt1 | contig 10008 bp, 3 predicted proteins | sample Palsa_T0_1_FD_201949 | JGI IMG/M metagenome (GOLD analysis project Ga0302324, IMG submission 201949) | Peat permafrost microbial communities from Stordalen Mire near Abisko, Sweden - Palsa_T0_1 | ecosystem: Environmental > Terrestrial > Soil > Palsa > Peat permafrost | place: Sweden: Abisko... | reverse complement strand
ATCCTCGCGCGTTGAGGGCAGACCGAATCCGCTCGAACGTCGACCACAGCACGACCCGGTGAGCTTCCTGGAGTCGCGTCTTACGACCTAAACGCACCACATCCCGGTAGGATTCCCAGGATTCCAACTGCCATGCATCGACCACTTGCTCCCATTCCGTCAGCAGGAATTGCAGGGAAAACTTATTGCCCTTCACCGCGCCGGCCGCCGCGCTCAGGAGCTCTCGCACGGTTTCACGCGATGCGATCTGCGGGCGCCCAAAATTCACCTCATACAGCCGCCGGCCGATCGCGTTCATCGAATGAACCTCGAGCCGTTCCCCAAGTCGCGGCTCGTTACTGATGAGCGCTCGCAGTTTTGTCCGTAGTGCGTTCGCCAGCGTGTCGGAAAAAGTTGTGAGCAGCACGCGAGCATCGAGATTCACCCGAGCCAGGAAGACCGCGCGATGCAACGCGACGATGGTTTTTCCCGTGCCTGCCGAGCCCGCTACCCGAGCTGGACCGCTGTAATCGCGCTCGATTAAAATACGCTGCGCTGGATGAAGGAAAATCGTCCATTTGTCCCAGGGGTAGTTGAGCGCGCGCTCCAGCTCCTCTACGTTGGCCATCGCGCGGAAACGGCGTTGCGAGTCGGGATGCGCGAACGGATCGGCTCCGACCGCTACGGGCTGAGCGACCTTTGGCGCGACGCCGGTCGCCAGATCCAGCAACGCCTCGGCAGCCTCGCTCGGCAGGTGATCGGCCAGTTCCAGCAAGGTGTCCTCATTGGCTCGGCGGACATCGGCCAGCCATTCAGCGGGGACGCCGTACCCTAGCAACTCGTCTTCCGAGATGCCGGCAAACAACGGTGGCTTCGGAGCCGCGACCTTGGTGACAGGTGGCTGCTCCACCTCCACGTACTTCGGGATGACGATCTCCTGCACCGTCTCCCGAACTTCGACGAACTGCGCCGCGCCGGTCTTGGGGTGTGTTTCGAGCTTCCGCCGTTCGGCCCACTGATACGCGTTGTCGTGATGACCGACATAGCACAACAGCAGACTGGCATCGGTGCGGTGCACAATCAGCCGCACATCGCTCGACACCCGAATCGACCAAAACCGCCGATCCTTCGGCTTGTCGAGCCTGTGGAATTGCAGACTCGGATGCGCCGGGTTCAATTGGAGATCGAACGCGGTTGTCTTTACGGCCTTCTGCTCATCGCCGGTCAGCCGGGCGAGGCTGTCCGTGAATGTGTCGGCAATGCGAAATTCCATTCGTGCAGATGCTCACCTTCCAAGACCTTGAGGTCGTTGTTCGCTGTCTTCACTTCCAGCGACGTCTGCTAGCCCGATTCGACTAGCCCTTGCCGCAATTTCTATCCCTATCCTCTCAGTAACCATCTGCGGGCTCCGCTACGAGTCTGGTGACCGCGTTGTGACAACAACTTTTGTGCTTCATCGTATTCCCTCGTGCCGTTTAGAACAATTTCGTACGTGACGACTGACCGCTGCCTCGTTCGGAAGAACCGGACGATCTGGGGCCGAGGTAAGCCGCGGATCGCGTCTAATTCGATTCGATGAGTGTTGTTACCAAGGTGGATGATCGGCCTAACATCTGACTTTACAGCAAGCCCCTTGCGGACTTGCTGAAGTCGAACGCTATCTGCGTTGCGGAAAAAGGATGCGAGCACATCTACCGGCAATTGGACCTGGGTCTGGCGTGTCTCCTGGAGAATGTCCATGATGAGTTCTTTGCCGGATCGCTTCGCGGTGACCGGTGTCCTCGCGATCGACCGTCTTGTGGACACGGGTTTTTGGCGATCAGGGACCAACCCTTCAAGAGGATGCGGCTCGCTCCGTCGGCTGTCGGTCGGAGGACGATCCAGACCAAAGCGATCAATCAGTGATCGGCTGAGATCAACCAGATTTCCGGCCTCGAGTGGCGGCAAGGGACTCGTGTACGTCATCCATAAAAAATCCAGCTCTTCGAGTATGTCGCCGTCCGTCAGAGGTTCCAGATCAAGAACTAGGGATGCCTCGAAATTCCCTCTCAATCCGCCTGAAGTAGCGTTTGCGGAGCCAACGACAACCACCTTGCGATCGTTTGAGTCGAGCCAGTATACCTTGGGGTGGAAAATGCTCTGATTGTCTCCGGTTGAGAATACACGAGCGTCGACCTGTTTGGGGTACTCGCGCTTCAAGCTATAGAGGAACTCCAATGCGGGTCGCCCCGTGCCTCCAAGATCCACTCCGACTATCCAGAACACACTGTGCCCAGCATCAAGAAAGCGTCGTAGGCTTGGCTCCACGATACGAAGCCCCGCTTCGCTCGCGAATGCGACGAGACTGCGGAACTGAGCAGTCTGATAAGACGCGAAGACACTCAGGAGGCTGGCCAGGCGTTTCGCAGTTGAATCCAACTTCGGATACTGGTTAATGATCGATGCCCGCATCGTGTAACCACGGACCTCCGTTTCTTCGCCAGAATAAGACAATCAAAATCGGCCCGCGCCCGACCTTCAAGCGCAGAAGATCAATCCACCCGGAACACCTTCATCACTTCGTCGCCGAGATGGTTGATCACCTTTACGGCGATTCGCCCAGATTTCGGTTTATCGAAAGGGCGAGAAACGTCACTGTTCAGCGTCGCCCAGGCCTCCTCGTTGATCTCGGCTTTCAGCGTGGTCTTGAGGGACTGGAATGGGTCGTTCGCACCAAGGAAGTACGCATGGCGGACAAAGAAACTTTCCTCGTTGTAGTCGGTGTCGATGAGCCAGCAAGCGATCCCTTCGGCGCCGTCGCTGCGCACCTCACCTGTATTAGGATGGAACACGTCGACACCGTTCACTCTGACTGTGATTCGTCCATGCCCTGCCTCGAGAACCTCTAAATCGGGCTCGCCGAAAATGACGAACAGGTTACCTTTACCGGTATTCTTCAGATCGGAAGCCATGTGCAGGTCCGCATTCATGCGCGCTTTGAGCACAGGGATGCGGCCCAGTTTATCGAATTCGGTCGAGTGAGCGTCGTAGTTGAACGCGCAGGTAACTAGCACATCGAAACCAGCGTCTCCAGCTTCGCGCGCAGCCTCCACCAAATCAGGACGGGCTACCGTTCCGAACTCTGGACCAACAAAAATCGCAGCTCGTTTTTCATTACCGCTGCCCTCTGCATATCTCCCCTCAGCGCAGACCAGGTAGCCTGGCCACGGCGTAATTGAAGAGAAGACGATCTTGTCCTCCTTATGCGCTTGTTGTACGCCGGCAGTTTTCAGGTTTTCCAGGATCATCTGGACAAAATCCTGTTCATCACGACTCTTGGATCTCGCCGAACGATCGACCAGGTCGTCGTTTTCGTCAACCGCGAGCACTCGATGCGGAGAAAGGCTTTCGACTGTAAACGGCCCAGCCACTCGTACCTTTTTGTGGTCTTCGTACGGCTTGTCAAATAGGTATTCAGGAGGCTGAGCTCTGGCGGCAATGGAGGCGTCAATTTCTCGCTGCCGCAATTTACGTTGCTCCCACCAGCGAGCGTGGAGGTTGCTGGCCTCTTGCGGCCAGGCATTATCATTCTGCGGCGCCAAACGCGGAATTTCCCACTCCTCCCAGTTCTGATTCAATAGCGCGTTTAGCTCTCTCCTCAACGGTTCAAGGACGCTCTGGAACCTGTTCCAGATGACGTCAATTTCAGAGTCGTTAGCAATCAGGCCTGAGGTAATGTACGCACACCGGCGGTATACGAATCCCTGGCGGACGCTGCCGTGGGTCGGCTCGCCGGACGGAACAACGTGGGTGACCTCGGCCTCCTTAGCTTGACCCTCTTTACTGTCGGCGAGCAAGTAGTATGGGTAGCGAGTTCCCATGATTCGGGCGCGGGCCAAGGCCAGGGCGACTCGTGATGTATCGATAGTGATCCAACGGCGGCCCCACTGTTCCGCGACGGAAGCCGTTGTGCCGCTTCCGCACGTAGGGTCCAACACCAGATCGCCGGGGTCGGTTGCCATTAGAACGCACCGCTCAACAATGCGTTCGTTAGTCTGAACCACGTAGACTTGATCCGCTGCGCCGCCCAAACCGTCCCACCAGTTCGAAATTGCTTTGTAGGGGAAATCGTCAAGGTAGCGTTTATAGTCGAGAGCATTTTTCGATCGGACGAGCCTGTCTGCAACAAGATTTCTCGTCATCCCAGCCAACTCGCCTTCGACAGGTTTCGAAGTGTGCCGCCAGCAGTTGCCCTTCGGTGGGAAAACGGGTTCGCCATGAAACATAACTGGGTCCATTTGGTTCGGCCGGGAACCGCCATTTGTAATCGGCCACGGGCGAAACAAGCGTCCGCCTGGAAACTCCGCCTCGATACGCTTAGGATAGGCGCGGAAATCGAGTCTAGTGCCGTCTGCGTCGCAGTATTCCTTAAGATTCACTTGTTTCCCGTCCGGCAACTCGACGCGAGAAAACTCGTCGATAGTCTCCGCGTCTAGCTCTCTCGACTCAAAGAGGGCTCGGCTTTTCGGCCCTCCTGTGCTTCGGGGTGTCTTAGAATACCAAAGGATGTAGTCATTGACCGGATCCAGAAGTGACGATTTTTGGCTTCCTTTTTTCTTGACGACAATTTCGATTACGGCATTGTCTTCGCCGAAAACCTCATCGAGCAGCACCCTCACTCGATGCACATTTTCGTGTCCTATTTGAACGAAGATTGAACCACGCTCAGATAGGAGATCCCGTGCAACGGTAAGACGATCTCGCAGGTAGGTGAGATAAGAGTGAACGCCATCCCGCCAGGTATCTCGAAAGGCCTTCACCTGTTCTGGTTCACGGCTCATCTCTGTTGTTTTGTCAGCTTCACTGACCACGGCGCTCGTGGTCGACCATTGAAAATTCGATCGGAATTTGATTCCATACGGCGGGTCGAAATAGATGCACTGAACGTGCCCGCGCAATCCCTCTCGCTCTGCGAGCGACGCCATCACCTGTAGGCTGTCGCCAAGGATCATTCGATTGGACCAGTTGGCGTCGTGCTGGTAGAACTCGGTCTTGGCGTTCCCTTCGGGCACGCCGTTGAAATCGCCGAAGAGGTCGAACTGGTCATCCGCTGTCTTCTGCTCGACCGCGCTGCGGCGCAGCAGATCATCGATCAGGACCTTGGGATGAACTTTTTCCTGAATGTAGAGGGGCGGCGCGTGCACTACCAGATCGGACCAATCCTGCTCGTCTTTGCCGCGCCAGACCAGCTGCGGGTCCAGGTCGCGATTCCGCCGCTCCTTCTCTTGATCGAGCCCGGACGCGTCACGTTTGTATGGAACAGGGATCGGAGTTAGCTGCTCCGTCGGCATCACGGACTGAAACTCGGCGGTGGGAATGTTTTTGCGCGAGGCTTCCTCGTGGGTGAGTGTCGTGACGGTCTTCTTTTTCTCAGGCTTCGGCGTTTTCGTGGCCATGTGGATTCCTTAGGCTATCCCCGCCCTGACGGGCGGGGCTGGAGCCCCCTGCGCCGTGGCGGCAGACTCGATCATTTTGCTGAACTCGGACTCCACCTTCGATTCGAAATCGGACTGGATCTGATAGGCGTCCGTAAATTCGGCGAACGCCCACCGTCCGTACTGGCCGTTGTTGTTCACTCCCGGCACCCAGTAAGTGTCCATGGTGGATTTCTTCTCCTTCGCATCCTCGCGCCGGTAACCTTTGATCTCGACAATCAGATGCAGAAGATCATCGTCGCCGTGTCCGTCGTCGACCAGCACGATGAAATCCGGGAGATACTTTCGGTTTTCGGAGCCCCAGCGATACGGCACTTCCAAACCAAGGTTGTGATTCTTGACGTAGGCGCGGACGCGCGGGTGGGATTCGGCCACGCGGCAGAACTCGCCTTCCCAGTCGCTATCGAGGATTACCCAGTTGACGTGACACTTGCGGGCGTCGGTTTGCCAGCGGTCCGTTCGTGACGTGTTGAATTTCACGTGGGCCGTGGAGCCTACGGGATTGTACGGATCGAGCACGGCCTTGATGGGGCTGGATTCTTGATGAGCGTGCGTGATGGCGGCGGTGATTCGATTGCACGCCATATCCGCGAGTTCCTTATACAGAAGCTGCGCCGGTTTCGTTTCGCCCTTGCACTTGAGGCAGGTATCGAGCCACAGCTTGGTGATGCGCTTCAGTTGTCCAAAGAGGTGGAGCTTGGGAGCCTCGCCGGCATCGCGCCACTTGCTGTAGATCAGGTGCCTGGTTAGGTGAAACAACACCGTGGACTGACGCATATCTTCGAGGTGTTTCAGGGTGAGCTCGACACCTTCGCCGATGATGCCCTCGACTCTGGTGATAGAGGGGCCTACCAAATCTGGGGTCAGTTCCAGGATGGAATCTGCGTTGAACCTAGCCGTGAGGCGTTCCTCGGGCAGTTCCACGCGGTAGCCTGCAACTCGTGGGAAGCGGATTTCGAGCGCGTCGCGGTCGGGGCGGACGGCCTTCACTTGGATTGTCTCGCGGGGCGGCTGCGGCGCTGCGATTACCGGCTTCGCCGTGAAATCGAAGGGAATCCCCAGCACGTCCGCGTATTCGACGTTGAAGAGGCCTTCCTCATTGAGATCGTAAGACTGGCGGCGAAGCGCCCGGCCAATGACCTGTTCGCAGAGGAGCTGGGTACCAAAAGCTCGCACGCCCAGAACGTGCGTGACGGTGTTGGCGTCCCAACCTTCCGTCAACATGGAGACCGAGACCACGCACCGGATCGATCCGCCGAGCTGCCCTCGTTTGCCGACGGTGTTCATCACTTCCCGGAGCAGTTCCTGATCGGTGAGGTTTTCGGCCTGTTGACGGTCACCGGTCCGCTCGACGATCTCGCGGCGGAAACGCTCGATCTCGTCGGCTGCCATGGCACGGAAATTGTCGTCCAGCGCGTCTCCCGACTCGATTTCCTCGCTATCAATCAGTAGAGTGCGTGGCCGGGAGTGCGGGTTCCCGTGATCGTCGAAATTCTGGAACAGCGCCAGGCGTCCGTTCTCCAGCGTGGTTGATCCGTCCTCATTCTGGCGATGGAAGCCGGAGATGTAGTCGTAAATCAGTTTGGATGTGGACGTGTTGTTGCAAACGATGATAAAGCAGGGAGGAACTTGAACTCCCGCTTTAATCCAAAGTTCATAGGTCTTCGCATAATGTCCGTAGAGGGCGTCCAGTGCGGCGGTTAACAGCGTGGCATTGTTGAGGCTGAGCGGATCTAGAGCCCCTGATTTACCGCGCCCCTTCTTGGGCATCTTCGTGCGGATATGCTCCCAGAGGTTTCGGAACTTCGGCATGTCTCCGCCGGGGATGTTGTCGGCAACCGGCACTCGAGGCAGCTTAACGATTCCGCACTCGATCGCGTCCATCAGCGAGAAATCGCTCATCGTCCACGGGAACAGAGTTCCTTCGGCGTAGCCCGAGCCGCGGAGGAAGAACGGCGTTGCGGAGAGATCCATCACCCGGGTTATGCCGAGCTTGCGCTTCACAATTTCAAGTCCGGAGATCCAGAGGCGTGCGGCCTCGTTATTCTTCTTGGCTTCTTCTCTGTCATCGCCCTTCAAATCACCGATCTCATCTACGTCAGGCTTCGCGCGGTAACAGTGATGAGCCTCGTCATTGAGCACGAGGATGTTCTTCAGTCCCATCAGGCCGGGCATTACTCGCTGGATCATCTGTCCTTCGGTTTCCAGGGTGTCCAGTTCTTCTCCGCGACCCTGGAGCAAGGAGCGGCCGCCCTTGGAAAGCTCAACGCGCTCGCGAAGCTTGAAAGCGTGGTAGTTCGTGATGACGATCTTCGCGCGACCGATTTCCCCGAGCATGTCGCCGGGAACCAACTCCCGGTCCTTGTAGTAACTATCCGGGTCGTTCGGCTGGAGCACCCGGAGCCGGTCTTTGATGGTCAGGCCCGGCGTCACGACCAGAAAGCCGCGGGTGAATCGGTTGCTGCCAGGCTGGCGCTCGGCATTGAACGTTTGCCAAGCGATGATCATCGCCATGACGGTAGTCTTGCCGGCGCCGGTGGCGAGCTTCAGAGCCAGACGCATCAGTTCTGGGTTCGCGCCATTGTTGGCATCGGCGAGGTGTTCCAGAAAACGCTTGCCCGTCTTGCCCAATTGGGGAGCAACCTCAGTCAGCCAGATCGCGGTTTCAACCGCCTCGATCTGGCAGAAGAATGGGCGGACGTCGCTGAACTTGTGATGCCGCCAATGCTGTAGGAGACGCTGCGTATCGGGCGTGACTTTCCAGTCATTGGGATTCGGGAAGTTGCGCCATTGATCCACGTGGAAACGAAGTTCATTAATAACAGCTGAGGTCGGATCGTACTGTTGTTTTTCGGTGGAGAGTCCCTTGCCCTCGTCAAAGACCAGTTCTGCCTGGGACTCGCGTGCAGCACGCTTCCGCGGTTTAGGAATTGGGGTGATGAATTCAGCGCGTCGGCGATTCTCGATAATCCGCTGTGTCGGCTGGCCGTGTTCATCGAGCTCCCAATATTGAGCCGGGTAGTCATATGGCGAGTTGAGAATCGGCCGTTCGAAAAAGTGATTATCCATATGTATGTAACCGAACTGACGGCTCTGATCGGTTCTGGCGCCCCTAACCAATTGCAAATAAAGAGGCTTCCGCTCAACATAACACGTCGCGAAGGCCATTTGCCCGAACCCGGTCCTCTACGATGTGCGCTCGCGTCCGCGCACCGACGACCGTTAGCGTCGGCGAAGCGCCCGGCCTAGATCGACCGCTCGTGTGAATCCGCCATCGGTATCTGCATGAACTGCGCTCCCCTCGGGCACCAGCGCAGTCGCTGGGAGGTAGTCGCTGGGTCGGCACGTGAACACGACGATCTGGAAACTGTGGGCCTTCTCTGCGAGCAAAGAGCGAAACCAGTCCATCCGACTGTCGTCGCTCTGCACGAGCTGATCATCCAGGACAATCGTCGTCTGCAAATATTCCGCTAGCGACAACCGGTACAAAGTCGACAATTGCTCGCGGGTTCCGACCGATATCTGATCCGCCGACCGCAATGCGCCCGAGATCACAATGCCTTCCGTGGCCAACTGCGCGGTGAGCTGGACGGTCTGGTAGCGTCGCTGCGTCAACTCCTGGAACCGATCCGCGATGGCCGGTACGAGCACCTGTCCGAGATTGCTCGCCTGGGCCGCGTCGGCCTCCTTCATTTGATCGAGCAGCAATCTCCACGCCTCGTATTCCGCCTCGATTTCTCTTTCCTGGCGCTCCGCCAACTCGAACGCTTCAGTCGCGTCGTGCAGCCGCTCACGGGCCACCGAGCCGCCTACTTGTTCGAGAGCGCCATGCGCCCGGTGGATCTCTCGGTCGATGCCTTCGAGATCTAACCTTATGCCGGCCGCGCTATTTTGGGCGGTGGTGACCTCACCATTGGTGACGAGCCGATCAGGAACGGGCAACGCCTCATGACTCCCAGTCTCTTGAAGAAGCCTCGCTTCGGCGTCCGAAAGATTCTCGGCATCGCGCAGTTTTCGCAATTCGATGAGCCGGCCATCGTGCAACGCGTGGTCGGTCTTCGCCGTGGTTAGGTCTCCTTGCGCCTTATCGACGGCATTCGTGGCCTTCGCGGCATTTGTGCGAGCGTTGCCCAGGACCACGTCGATACGTTTTTTCCGCTCGTCAATCGCACGCTCCAGCGAAGCAAACTCAGCGGCAACCTTTTCCTTCTCGGCAATTCCAGCCGCGAGCGCAGCCCTTGCGGCGACCAATGCCGCATCCACCCCTTCCGGGAAGGCCGGCAGCGTGGCATCCCGTGATGCGACGGCCGCATCCAACGCCGACTGTGAGTGCCGCGTGCGTTCGTCGGCAAGGGTCTGGGCGTTGACAGCATCGTTGGCGATAGCGCGCGCACCCTCGGCCTCCTTTAATAGCTCTTGTCGCCGCTTTCGTAACCCGACGATTGGATCAGCGCCAAGCGCCTTGAGATCAGCGGCCAGGGTGTCAAGCTGTACGTCTCGGAGCGCGGCCCGGCAGGTCTCCGCCCTGTTTGACGCTTCGCGCAACGCCGCCGCC
>Ga0302324_100031452_pt1 | contig 10009 bp, 11 predicted proteins | sample Palsa_T0_1_FD_201949 | JGI IMG/M metagenome (GOLD analysis project Ga0302324, IMG submission 201949) | Peat permafrost microbial communities from Stordalen Mire near Abisko, Sweden - Palsa_T0_1 | ecosystem: Environmental > Terrestrial > Soil > Palsa > Peat permafrost | place: Sweden: Abisko... | reverse complement strand
ACGCATCCACATGCGGCAGCACATTAAAAGCGATCTGGTGCGGATACACCGTCCACGACGGCTCCTGCCCCGCCGCAAGCGCTTCCACCTGCTTCCGCAATTCCTCAATCGCCTGCGCCCCAGTCCCCGAGACCGCCTGGTAGCTCGCAGCCACCACGCGCTTCACCCGGAACGCCCGGTGCAACGGCCACAGCCCCATCAGCGTAATCGCCGTCGTGCAATTCGGATTCGCAATAATCCCCCGGCTCAGCTTCACATCCGCCCCATTGATCTCCGGCACCACCAGCGGCACGCTCTCATCCATCCGGAACGCAGACGAATTATCCACCACCACCGCTCCCGCCTGCACCGCCAGCGGAGCAAACCGCCGCGAAATCGACGCCCCCGCGCTGAACAGCGCCACATCCACCCCCGCAAACGAGTCCTCGCGCAATTCCTGCACCGGCACATGCTCCCCGTGAAAATCGAGCGTCTTCCCCGCCGACCGCGCCGAAGCCAGCAGCGTCAGCCGCCCCACCGGAAACCCGCGCCGCGCAAGCACCTGCATCAGCTCGACCCCCACCGCTCCGGTCGCTCCGACAATCGCTACATGTACTGAACTGCTCATCCCCCATTTCTACCCCGTCTCCCCCGCCCTCGCCAACGGAATCCTCAGGGCCGCCCGCCGCTCTCTTCCCCCCTTCATAATTCATCCTTCACAATTTCCCCCTCGTGCCCTCCCTTCGGTACCGCGCTCCTTGAGCAATACACGTCTTGAGCGTTCTCGCGAAGCGCATTATTCTGGTTCCATGCCAAGGACCATTGATCAAATTGCTGAGGAGGCCCTGGCGCTGCCGAGCGAGGCGCGCGCCCTTCTGGCTGACCGCCTCGTCGAGAGCCTTGATGCCGCCGAGGCCAACCGAATTGATAAGCTCTGAGCTACCGAGGCCAGGCGTCGTCGCGACGAAGTCCGTCAAGGCCTCGTTCAGACGATCCCGGGCGATGAGGCGCTCGGGCAAGTCCGGCGCTCCCTCGGCCGGTGAGATATGAGTTTCACCCCTCCTCGTCAACGGTTCCTCAATGCGCTTGCCAAACGATTAGTCACGGAGAAAATCGCAAACGACCATGCCGCGGCACGGTGACCATGAAGCAAATTGGGAAATCCCGGCTTGTATATGAGCGTTGAACTAATCCTCGCTGCTCTTCCGAAGCACGGCAGCCATAAGGAGGCATGGTTAATGATTGCCATGTTCGGCCCAGTTTTCGCGATGGCTTGCCTGGCCGGTGGCTTATCCGAGTTAATGCGGCACGTATCTCAAGACCCGTCGCGCTCTCTTAAGGACGGGAATTCCTGCCCCAAGGCCCGCCACCTGAAATCTTTATACTTTGGATTTTTATACCTGAGCATGGGATTATGCTTTTCCAGAATTCCGGCTATCGTTGCCTGCCTTAGCTTGCTTGTCGCCATCTGCTGCTATTTTGGTGCTCAGTACGCATTGCGCCAGGCCGGGGGCCCGCAACTGGCGTCTCTAGGTTGGTCTCAACTCTGGTCGCGCTTCATTGATGATTGGCATACCTGCCTCGGGGCCCGCCTCATGGTTTACATGTGCGGCGGACTTCTGCTGCTCGGCGTGGTCGGCGTTTTTTTATCCGTCCGCAACGGCCTCCTCTGATAAGAACATGAGGAAGGCATGGCTGGCGCAAGAGGGAATTCCCGCTCGCCCCGTAATCGCCCTCTCCGTCCGGAAGCCGGAGCGAGATACTCGCCAACCGAATCCTCTGCCCCATCGCCGCCGGCGCCCCCTTTCATAATTCATCCTTCATAATTCGTAATTCCCCCGTGCCCTCCCTCCACATCTCCATCCCCACCCAAACCCTCACCCTCCGCCACCCTCCCGCCCCCGACCGCCTTTTCGCCATCTCCTCCTCCGCCTTCGGCCTCGGCACAGAACCCGGCAGCTTCAAAACCCCAACCGGCCGTTTCGAAATCTCCAAAAAAATCGGCGACGGCGCCCCCCTCGGCGCCGTCTTCAAGTCCCGCGTCCTCACCGGCGAAATCGGCGCCCCCGCCGATCCCGGCGACCTCATCCAGACCCGCATCCTCTGGCTTCACGGGCTCGATCCGGAGAACCAAAACACCCTCGCCCGCTACATCTACATCCACGGCACAAATCACGAGGACGACCTCGGCACCGCCGCAAGTCACGGCTGCATCCGCATGGCCAACGCCGCCGTCGCCGAGCTTTTCGACCTCGTTACCGAAGGAACTCCCGTCCAGATACAACCGTAACGCTGCGTATTCCCGAATCACCCGAAACGTGGGGGAGGAATTTACGTTGTTCTGTCCGATCAAAACCGCGTAAAAGAACCCTCTGCAACCTGCAGAAGAAAGGAGGAGAACTTCAAATACATGAGAATCATTGCCATTATCGCTCTCGCCGCCGCGGCGTTCAGCATGAGCGCTTGCGCGCACAAAGAGGCGCCGCCGATGTCCAGCACATCGACGACCAGCAGCAAGTAGTTCGCTGTTTCCAGACCTAAGGGCCAGACTCGGTTTTACCGCGTCTGGCCTTTATGTTTTTTTCCGCGGCCGCACACTCACAAACTCGCTCCCCTTCGCCAGAAACCGCCACTTCAAGTGCGCCGCCTTCGATATCCCGATCCGGATATCCCTCTCCACCTCCACCGGCCCGCTTGGCGGCAAAAACCCGATTCCCCCTCCCGCGCACAAATCCCTTCCGTGGTCCCGCCCATCCACCCCCAGCGCCTGCGCCATCTTCCCCGGTCCTGAGCACAGTCCATGCAATGAGTAGGCGAGGGGACCCTTCGCCCGCTCCAGCCGCCGCCGCTCCATCTCACGCACCCCGCGCGTCGGCTCCAGCGCGCGAAACAGCACAAACCCGTTCACCGACCCCTTCACCAGCACATTCAGCAGCCAGTGCACCCCGTAGTTCATGTAAACATACGCCGTCCCCGGCTCATGCTCCACAATGAACCTCCGTGCACTCGGCCGGACAAACGTATGGCTCGCCTCGTCCCCCTCCTCCGCATACGCCTCCACCTCCACCACCATTCCCCCCGCCCCATTCCACACCAGCTCACACCCGATCAACTCCCGCGCGCACGTCAGCGGATCACGCTCAAAAAATCCCCGCGCCAAAAACGACGGCGCCTCCGCCTCTGCCGCCCTCGCGCTCACAGCCCCGTCGGGTAATCGATAAATTGCCACGGCAGCCCCAGCTTCCCTGCCACATGCTCCGCCAGCGCCTTCACCCCGAAGGTCTCCGTCGCATAATGCCCCCCCAGCAGCATGTTCACCCCCAGTTCCTCCGCAGCGATCGCCGCCCAGTGCGGCGCTTCCCCCGTTATCAACGTATCCACCCCCTCCATCGCCGCCTTGTGGATTTCCCCGCCGGCACCGCCCGTCACGATTCCCACCGAGGCCACCCGTTCCGGCCCGCCACGAAACACCTTCACCGGCCCCGCCACCACCTTCTCCAATTGCGCCACCAGCTTCCCCAGCGGCATCGAGACCTCCGCCCTCAGCCCCACCCATTGCCCATTCTCCCCGTGGAAAAACGGCTCCGTCGCCCCCAGCCCCAGCGCCTTCGCCAGCAGCGCATTGTTCCCGAATTTCGGATGCACATCCAGCGGCAGGTGCGCGCTGTAGATCGCCATATTCGCCCGCATCGCCATTGAGACCTTCCGGTACGCCGCCCCTGTCAGCGGCTGCAATGGCGTCCAGAACAGCCCGTGATGGACAATGAGCAAATCAACCCCCGCCGCGACCGCCATCCTCAGCGTCGGCTCTCCCGCATCCACCGCCGCCCCGAGTTTTGCCACCAGCCCCTCATTGGCAAGTTGCAGCCCGTTAAACGCATTTGGGGAGTCAGCTACGTTTTCAATGTTGAGCAGGGCGTCGATGAAATCGGAAATATCAGAGAGAGCCGGGTTCATTAGTTTTGCTTTTACTTTAACATTTTTGTCATTAAATTTCCTTCAAAGGAGAATCCCATGCCTGCCATGATCGATCCTGACCCCATCACTTCCACCTCAGCCAGAACCAATGTCAAGGCTGGCGTCTGCCCTCTCTGCGGCTCCACTCTTCACAATCCCGAGGCCTGCGACCGCTGCGATTGGGTCAAAGGCTACGGCCACCTCTATAGCGGCGTCCGCCGCAATCCCCGCGACCTCTTCGCCGCCATCCTCAGCCTCTTCTGGCCCGGCGCCGGCCACTTCTACAAAGGCCACACAAAGATCGCCATCGTCCTCGCCGCCCTCGGCCTCCTCTGCTTCCTCTGGAGCATCACCTTCTTCATGTTCTTCGGCTTCCTAAGCCTCCCCGCCTACTGGCTCGGCGTCGCCCTCCACGCCTACTTCATGCCGGATCTGAAGCATCGGACGAGCGCTTCAGCTCCGGCGCGCTGAAACTTATAAGTGCACGAGTGGAAGCCCGATGTGGTGCTGCGCTGATATGATCCATGTTCGGGAAATCGGCTCACGCAGTCTGACGGCAACCGTGGGCGTCTGACGTCTTGGACACGGCACGATGCCCCCGAACGGTCAATTTGCGAAGGCTCTTGCCTCTTCGGCCAAATTTGGATAAAAAACCGAAATTAGGAGGCGCGCATTATGTTTCGAAACAGAGCCCTTTTTCTCGCGGTCTCCATCGCGGCTGCGATCTTCCCAACCCCGCTTCTAAAGGCGGATCAGTTTAACCTGACCATCCAGCAATATGGCGAATTCTACTACTATGAGGGAGTAGGGGATGGGGGTGGCTACGCATCCGAAAATGGACAAATAATGTCGGGCACGCACACAGAGGATGGGGGTGCATCTTTCAGCGATTACTTTGTGCTGGATCTCTCGTCCATCCCTTCTGACCAGACAATCACATCGGTCAGTTTTAACGCGTCGAATCCCTTTTTTACCGATGAATTCGGCTCCAGCGCAACGGTCTCTTATTGGCTTGGTGAGACCAGCGCCGCGCCCTCGGATCTGGAAAACCCGACGAGCAGCAATACGGCCGCTCTTTACGGCGATCTCAGCAACGCCAGCGTGAGTTTCGGCGCAACCCCGGATTACACATTCACTAATGATGGCGCGGGTCCGACATCTATATCGCTCCAGGGGGACTCGACGTTCGTGGATCTGCTGAATGAAAATCGGGGTGGCCTGCTCGCCATCGCCGGGAATTTAAACGGTGGATCTGATGGTGTTTCAATCGAGCCCTCGTCGCCCGTCTTTATTGTAACGACGGTACCTGAACCAGGTTCCTCGGTATTGCTATCCGGTGGTGCGGCCGTATGCGGGCTCGCCCTCACACGGCGCTTCGTTAAGCGGTAGCCAAAACAAGGGCGGCTCAAGTTTCGGTGTTTCGCTTCTCGTGCTCTCGGGGCGTAAGATTGTCGGACGCAAGAAATTGATTATAAGCTGCTTGCAAATCGGCAGTGAGGGAAAATTTGCTGCCACAAAGATTGCATTTCAGGAGCATCGCAGCCCATACGTTGCTTCCAGCGGCGCCGGCGGCCACGCATTCTGACAATCTGCAATCTGCGATTCGCAAATAATCCGTGCACACCCCCTCTCCCTCCCGATACCTTCCCCTTTTCTAATTTATGCTCAGCGCCGGTATCGTCGGTCTGCCTAACGTAGGCAAATCCACCCTCTTCAACGCGGTCACCCGCACCCGCAAGGCCCAGGCCGCGAACTACCCGTTCTGCACCATCGATCCCAACCAGGGCATCGTCGTCGTCCCCGATCCCCGCCTCGACGCCCTCACAACCCTCTCCCACTCCAAAAAGACCGTTCCCGCCGTCATCGAGTTCGTCGATATCGCCGGCCTCGTCAGCGGCGCAAGCCAGGGAGAAGGCTTGGGCAATCAATTCCTTTCCCACATCCGCGAAGTCACCGCCATCGTTCAGGTGGTCCGCTGCTTCGAGGACCCCGATGTCCACCACGTCTCCGGCTCCATCGATCCCGTCCGTGACATCGAAGTCATCACCACGGAGCTTGTCCTCGCCGATCTCGCCGCCGTCCAAAAACGCTCCGACCGCCTCGTAAAATCCGTCCGCGCCGGCGACAAGCTCGCCAAAGCCGAGCAGGCCGTCTGCGAAAAACTCCTCCCTCATCTCGATTCCGGCAAACCCGCCACCCTCCTCACCCTTTCCGAAGAGGAGGCCAAAATCGCCCGCGGCTTCTTCCTCCTCACCTCAAAGCCCGTCATCTTCGCCTGCAACGTTGCCGAGTCCGATCTCGCCCATCTCGCCGCCGAAATCGACAACGCCCAGGAAGAAGAAGGCGGCCTGCCCAAGGATACTGCCACCGAGATCCACCCCGCTGCCCGCTACGTCAAAGCCGTCCAGGATTACGTCCGCACCCACCTCGCTACCGAGGCCGTCATCATCTCCGCGCAAATCGAAAGCGAACTCGTCGATCTCCCCGACACCGAAGCCAAAGAATACCTCGCCGGCCTCGGCGTCAGCGAGAGCGGCGTCGGCTCGCTCATCCGCGCCGTCTATCACCTCCTCGGCCTTCGCACCTATCTCACCACCGGCGAAGACGAGTCCCGCGCATGGACCATCCGCGCTGGCGACAAAGCCCCAGCCGCCGCCGGCGTCATTCACACCGATTTCGAGCGCGGCTTCATCGCCGCCGAGGTCGTCCATTTCGACGACCTCATCCGCCTCGGCTCCTTCCCCAAGGCCCGCGAGGCCGGCCGCCTCCGCATCGAGGGCAAGGAATACGTCGTCCAGGATGGCGACGTCGTCGAGTTCCGCTTCAACGTCTAACGTCATTTCGGTTATAAAAGGCGCGCTTGGCCTTGACTGGAAGCGTAATGTGCGTCATTATGTCTAACATGAAATCGGCCTCCGTTCGCGAAATCCAGCACCATTTTCGCAAGGTTCTCGCCTGGGTTGAAAACGGCGAGGAGGTTCTTGTCACTCGCCGCAATAAGACCATTGCCCGGCTTGTTCCCTCCACTTCTACCGCCCTTTCGGTCGTTCCTCTTCCCGACTTTGCCGCACGCGCCCACGCGATTTGGGGCAAGCGTCCCAAAGGCCGCTCCCTCTCTGCGGAGATAATCGCTGACCGCGACGATCGCTAGTGAGGTATCTCGATACCAGTTCCTTGGTCTCATTGTATCATCCGGAGGAGAAATCCGGTCCCTTGATTTCCCATTTGCGACAACACCCGTTGCCGATCGTCTTTACCTCTCTGCACGAAGCGGAGTTCAGCAACGGATTGCAGCTCAAACTCTTTCGCAGGGAAGCCACGGCGAATGCTGTCGCGGCAACAATGGATGCATTACGCGCGGACGCCGATATCGGCGTCTTGCGCCGCGTGCAACCCTCTTGGCCTGCGGTTTTTACCGACGTGATGCGTCTCTCTGCCGCCCATTCCGGCAATCTCGGCACCCGGACATTGGACCTCCTTCACATCGCGGCCGCGCTCTATCTGCAATCCGTCGAGTTTGTGACCGGCGACGACCGCCAATCAAAGGCTGCGGCAAAGGAAGGTCTCGCGGTCGTCCGCATCTAGCCCTCTCTCTTTTCCGTTTTTTGGCATCTTCTGGAATGTTTATTATTAGGTGCAATTGCCCCGATTGCCATTTGAACATTGTTCAATAATATGCAATAATGCTCCGGTTTTGAAAAACTGGTTCCATCATTTTCAGGGTGAAGCGTCCAGGCTCGCCCTCCGTTTCCGTTTAATCCAGATTCAAGCCTGTTCAAACCGAATCAAGGTGAAAAAAAACCAAGTGAACCCGCCACGTAGGTGTCCAAAAATTGAACACGGCGTAGTGAAGAAGTTGCGCCGCGAACCCAAATCCACATCAATTTTGATCAATCCAATTTAAGGTAATTTAAGCCAATTTAAGGTAAATAAAGCCATTTAAGCCACCCCCGGGGGTAACCTTAGCCCACTCCACTCATCAATTTCCCCGTTTTCCAGTTTCGAATTCCCACTTTCACGCTATCGTCCCGGCTTCCGATGAGATTTCCCTTCCGGTGGGTTTCCCTGGCCCTTTTTCTCCTCTTGCCCCGGCTCCTCCCGGCGGACGTCAACCCCACGCCTCCGTCCGCCGCTTCCACTCCGGCCATTCCCACCCCGGCCATCCATCGCAGCCTCGCCCGCATCACCACCACCGCGCAGGACCCCAATTACCGCGAGCCATGGGCCTCAGGCTCCATTGAGGAAGGCGTCGGCACCGGCTTCATCATCGATGGCCAGCGCGTCCTCACCAATGCCCACGTCGTCAGCAATGCCCGCTTCGTCACCATCGAGAAGGAGGACGACCCCCGTAAATATTCCGCCACCGTAGAGTTCATCGCCCACGATTGCGACCTCGCCGTCCTCAAGGTCAACGAGTCCGGCTTCTTCGACGGCACCGTCCCGCTCGCCCTCGGCGGCATCCCGGAGATCGAATCGACCGTCTCCGCCTACGGCTACCCCGTCGGCGGCGATCGCATGTCCGTGACCGAAGGCATCGTCTCCCGCATCGATTTCGAGACCTACACCCATTCACTCGTCGATTCACACCTCGCCATCCAGATCAGCGCCGCCATCAATCCCGGCAACTCCGGCGGCCCCGTCCTCCAGCATGGCCGCGTCGTCGGCGTCGCCTTCCAGGGCTACAGCGGCGATGTCGCCCAGAATGTCGGCTACATGATCCCGGTCCCGGTCATCGAGCGGTTCTTAAAGGATATCTCTAGCGGCCATTACGACGGCTACATGGATCTCTCGATCGCCACATTCCCCCTTCAAAATCCCGCCATGCGACACGCGCTCGGCCTTACTGATGATGACCGCGGCGTCATGGTCAGCACAGTTGCCGCCGAGGGTTGCTCCGATGGCGTGCTCAAGGAGGGCGATGTCCTCCTCACCATCGACAGCCACGAAATCGCCAGCGACGGATTCGTTGTCCTCGATGGCGCTCGCGTCCAGATGGCCGAGGTCGTCGAGCGCAAGTTCAAGGGCGACAACGTGAAGCTCCATATCCTGCGCGATCATCACGAAATGGATGTCATCGTGAAACTCGACGCCGCCTGGCCCTACCTCATGCAGGCGAATACTTACGACGCCGCGCCGCGCTATGTACTCTATGGCGGCCTCCTCTTCCAGCCCCTCTCTCGCAATTTCCTGGAGACCTATGACATAGACGATCTCCAGGTCCGCTACTTCTACGATTACTTCCTTCAGGATGAGTTATACAAGGAGCACCCGGAGATCATCGTACTTAGCGCCATCCTTCCCGATCCCATCAATACTTACCTGAGTGATTTAAAGGACGGCATCGTCGATGAAATCAACGGCGAGAAAGTCAGGACACTCGACGATCTTGCCAACGGCTTCCGCAAGCAATCGGACCAATACGTCATCAAGCTCCTCGGCCAGGGCCGCCCCATCGTTCTCGATCGCGCCGCCGTCGAGGCCGCGCGCGAGCGGATAGATGAACGTTACAATGTCGTGAAAGAGCAGAACCTCAGGGACTGATGAAATTCGAAATTCGAAATTCGAAATCCGGAGCGCAGGGTGCGCGGTGCGCTCGGTCGTCTGGACGAAGCCGTAAACCCCGCGCCAAAGGCGCCCACCCTTTCGGATTTCTGATTTCGAATTTCGAATTTCCACCGGCCCGATTTTCCTCCTCCCTGGCAATCCTCGCGTTGATGGTCCTCCTTGCCACGCCCATCCTCCAAGCCGCACCGATGGTCGCGACCGCCCCTAAGCTCGTTTCCGTCGTCCGTGTCAATGCCACCGATCAGGCGTGGGACTTCTTCCACCCGTGGACCAAGCACGCCCCCTATTCCCGCCGCGGTCTCGGTGCCGTCCTCGATCACGGCGAAGTTCTCGTCACCGCCGAGTTGGTGGAGAACGCCAATTACGTCGAACTCGAACGCGCGGAAAGCGGCGAGCGCGTTCCGGCCACGGTCATCGCCATTGATCACGAGGCCGATCTCGCGCTCCTGAAGCCCACCGATGATCACTTTCTCAATGGCATCACACCGTTGCGAATCACCGATGCCGT
>Ga0302324_100031451_pt1 | contig 10009 bp, 12 predicted proteins | sample Palsa_T0_1_FD_201949 | JGI IMG/M metagenome (GOLD analysis project Ga0302324, IMG submission 201949) | Peat permafrost microbial communities from Stordalen Mire near Abisko, Sweden - Palsa_T0_1 | ecosystem: Environmental > Terrestrial > Soil > Palsa > Peat permafrost | place: Sweden: Abisko... | reverse complement strand
TCGGACCTGAAGGACCGACCCCCCAAAAGGCGAACGACAAAACTATTGGAGAGTCGAAGCCGGCGAGGAATGTGCGCCTGGGTTGAGGAAAATGCGAAGAGGCGCTCGTCCTTGCCGGATCGCAAACATACCTCGCTCGGGATGACCGAGAAAGGCGACAGCGAAAGGCAACACGGGGCTTGGAATGAGCACGAAGAGCACACTGCACTAGGCAGAAGCGCGAAAGACGAATAGAATATTTCCAGCGTGAACAGGCGTGCGATCTCGCGTGGGGAGACGGCTTGCAGCCGATACTCAAGACTGAAAACCTCTGGAAAATTTACCGCAGCGGCAGAGTGGAAGTGTCAGCGCTGTGCGGCATCAATATAGAAATTCTTCCCGGCGATTTCGTTTCCATCATGGGCCCATCGGGTTGCGGAAAGTCCACTCTTTTGCACGTGATGGGGGGCTTGGCGCAGGCTAGCCGCGGACGAGTGCTGCTCGATGGAAACGATTTGGCCGCCATGAGCGATTCCGCCCGCACCCTGCTGCGGCGCCATAAAGTAGGCTTTGTGTTCCAGCGATTCAATCTACTGCCCACGCTCGACACATATCACAACATCACCCTCGCGCAGCACATCCACGGAAATGGATTCGATCCTCACCGCTTCGAAGTGGTCGCTAAACTTCTCGGGCTGAGCGAGCGCCTCAAGCACAAGCCGTCGGAGCTTTCCGGAGGAGAGCAACAGCGCGTGGCGCTGGCCCGGGCCATCATCAGCGAGCCCAAGCTGGTGCTGGCAGACGAGCCCACCGGCAACCTCGATTCAAAAAATTCGGACGCCGTTCTTTCTCTGCTTCGGCAGCTCAATCGCGATCTTGGCCAGACCATCGTGATGATCACGCATAATCCAGACGCGGCCACGTACGGCAATCGCGTGCTGCACATGCGCGACGGTATGGTGGTCGATAGCTCCAGTCACTAAAATGCGCAAGATTGGTGAAGTGCTCCAGCGGACGATTTTTTGGTCCTATGAGCGCGGCAGTTGGCCCTATGACGTGATGGTGGCTGTGATCGTGGCATTTGTGTTTCTCACGCCGCGTAGCTGGTTTCACGACCGGCCCGTGTCGAGCTACGCGGTGAGCTCCGGTGTGCAACTGATGTCTCAGGATTCGGATGGTCGAATCCGCGTTTACCGGATCGATGCGCAGATCCTACCGCCGCAAAAGCGCGCCACGAAGGCCACTCCCGAACTGGAACGCGAAACTCACGACATCCTTGGCCGCAAAGTTCAGGAACTTCAGGACCAAACCTTCCAATTGCTCCGCATCGATCCCGTCCGTGATACCGACGGCTCCATCCTTTACTACGACGTGACTCTCCGTCTGTAACTTATGGTTTTTTTGCGCATCTCCCGCGATTGCGGTTCGAACTGGTTACGGCCCGTTCATGCCGCCACCAGGAGTAATCGTGCAGCCCCTTCGATGTGAGATTCTAGTTCAGACTGTCGATGCTAGCCGTGTATCATCGCCTCATGATACGCCGACTTTATATTCACAATTTCAGGTGCTTGGAGAACTTCGAGTTGCCGCTCTCGGACCGCAACTCTGTTCTGCTGATCGGAAAAAACGGAGCCGGAAAGACAACAGTTGGGCTGGCGCTGGAAATTCTACAGAAGATCGCGCGAGATACGAATCGCGTAGGTACTCTTTTGAATCCAAAGGATTTTGCAGGGGGACGTACGGGCGTGCCTATGAGATTTGAAATCGAAGTCCAACTACAGGGGGCTATCTACAAATATGCTGTTGCCTTTGAGTATCCAGAGGGATTCAAGGAACTTCGGGTACTGGAGGAGCGGCTTGAGATAGACGGCGGGCCGATCTACACCCGCGAATTGGCCCAGGTGTATCTCGCCAGAAAAGGCGACGAAAACGCCGCTAATTTTCGGATCGACTGGCACTTGGTGGCTCTACCTATTATTCAACAACGGTCAACGAATGATCCTTTGTTTATTTTTAAGCAGTGGTTGTCTCGAATGCTAATTCTGCGGCCTATGCCCGTTCTAATTTCAGGAGATTCCAAAGAAGAGACTTTGCAACCCAATACTCAAGTAACCGATTTCGGCGCTTGGTTTTCAGGCTTACTGGCATCTGCGCCAGCTGCATACACCAAGATCGATGAGTATCTAAAAGAAGTTATGCCGGACTTTAAGGACATCAAAAATCCGGTTATCGGTACGGATTCTCGGAGCCTGCAAGTACAGTTTTCCGCCGACAGAGCGAGCGTGAACCTGCCGTTCGAGGTTCTGTCGGACGGTGAAAAATGCTTCATGATTTGTGCTCTGGTGCTCGCGGCGAACGAAGCTTATAGCCCGCTCGTTTGTTTTTGGGACGAGCCTGACAATTATCTCGCGCTGTCGGAGGTCGGGCACTTTGTGCTGACACTTCGGAAGGCGTTCCAATCGGGTGGCCAGTTCATTGCAACCTCACACAGCGCCGAAGCGATCCGCCGGTTTTCGGAAGAGAATACACTCCATCTCAGCAGGAAGAGCCACTTGGAGCCCACCATCATCCGTCCTCTTAGCGAGATGCAAATCAGTGGGGATCTTATAGGTGCGCTCGTTCGCGGCGACACGGAACCGTGAGCGCCAACAAGCATCAGCCTCACATTTGGGTGCTTCCAGAAGACGATGCCAACCGACAGTTGGCTAACGGTTTTCTTCTTGACCAATCCCTGGCGACTCGGCGCATCGACGTCCTTGAGGAGGCTGGGGGCTGGATGCAGGTTGTCGAATGTTTTCTTTCAGATCAAATCGCTGGAATGATCAGTTACCCGCACCGGTTCATGGTGCTGCTAATTGATTTTGACGGTCAAGAGAACCGGTTGGAGGAGGTCAGGGCGAGAATCCCTGGGGATCTGCGCGAAAGGGTTTTTGTCTTGGGTTGCCTAACTACCCCGGAGGCGCTTAGAGCAAAACTTGGTTCTTACGAGACCATTGGTTTGGCGTTGGCGAGAGATTGCCACGAGGGAGCCAACAGGACTTGGAATGACGACCTTCTTCGCCACAATACAGGCGAACTTCAGCGCCTTGACGCGCGCGTTCGCCCGTTCTTGTTCAGAGAGAACTGAAGCATCCCCTCTTTATTTTGTGATTGATGGGGTACGAAACTGAGCTTATCGCTCTATATTCGGTGGTAACATTACTCAAGTGCCCACGCCAGAAGTTCTCTAGCTGCTGGAGGAAATTCTTGCTTTTGAGACGTATGCCTCGTTTTTCAGGCGTGTGCCTGCTTTTTGCCGCGGCTCTTGGGATGGTTTTCGGGCATCCCTCGGGAGTAGCCGCGCAGGCTGGCAGTCCGTCGACGCTCGGAGGTGTGCTGAGCGAGCTCGACCGCCGCGCGTCGAGCTTTCACAGTTTGTCCGCGGACGTAGACCGGACCAAAGTGACCGTCGTCGTGAATGACAAATCCACTGATCCCGGGTCCATTTTGGTGGATGGCGAGAAAATGCTGCTGCAGATGAAGCCTCCCGACGCCCGCACCGTGCTGAAGACGGGCGATACGTTGTATGTCTACAATCCTGGTCTCAAGCGAGTGGAAGAATACAATCTCGGCAAGAATCGGGCGCTTGTCGATGAATTCATGCTTCTTGGCTTCGGCACTCGTGGAAGGCAGCTTCAGCAAAGTTATCAGGTGACTCTTGCGGGCGAGCCTACTCTTGACGCGAAGAAGACCATCGAGTTGGAGTTGATTCCCAACTCCCAAGCGGTGAAAAATCAATTCTCCAAAATCCAAATCTGGTATGACCCCGCAAACTGGCTGCCTGTGCAGCAGGAGTTTTTCGAGACGGGTTCCGGCGATTACTCCATCGTTCGATATTCGAACGTGGTGAAAAATCCTCACATCGACGATTCGGAATTCAAGCCGCACTGGCCGAAAGGCACCGAGAAGGTCAAACCGCAAAGTTAGGGCCGCAAGGCTAGGGCCGAAAGTAGGACGCGCGCCCGCGCTCCCGTTTGCCGCAGAGCGCACCTCTAGTCGTTGTTTCGCGCAATCCGTTTTTTGTGTGATCGGTGTTTTGTGTAGTCAGAGTTTCGTGCAATCAGTGCTTCGCGGGAGCCGCTGTGTCGGATGCAATCATGAGCGGCAAGAGGAAATCCTGCAGCTGCTTGCTTTCGTTCATGCCGATAGAATTGAAGCAAATTCCCATCGAATTGGGGCTTGGCACGCGAGCGACGATTCCAGCGGCGGCCAGCGGCGGTCTTCCGGCGTTCAGAATCAGACGAATCTTCACGTTCGAGTCCGCCGGAAAAGTTCCGGAAGTTCGGACAAGCAATCCGTTCAAGCTGACGTCCACCGTTTCGCCTGCGAGAATCTTCCCGCTCGTTTCCACTTCCACCTTGCGTTGAACTGCGACGCGATGAAAGCGGCGCTTTTCCACGCGGTTCACACTGTGGCTCACGCGAACCAGATTCAATAGTCGATCTTTCACGATGGGCTTGTAGAGGAAGAAGCTGATGCCCGCCTGGAATCCTCGAGCGACCATCGACGGGTCTTCATGGCCGGTGATCATGATTACCGGGGTCTTTCTGTTGATTTCCGAGGCGCGAATCTGCCGGGTGACTTCCATGCCGTCGGGCGGCGGCATATTCACGTCGACGAAGATCGCGTCGAAAGTCTGCTGGCGAGCCAGCTCGATCGCTTGCCGGCTGTCGGTCAAGGTCATCGCCTGGATGTCCGCGCTAAGCAGCGTTCGTTGCAGCAGCTGGCACTCCAGAGCGTCATCGTCCACCACTAAAACGGTTTGGGCCACGGTTCTCTCCCGGACAAAACTTTGCGATCTTTAGTCGCCCCGCTCTATCTTATTGGGCATTCGGCGACTCACTCTGCTTGCTACCCATTAACTGAAATGCGTAACGAGGCTTGCCGATGGCGCTTTCCACGATGCGGACGAGTCTGGCGTGGCCCAGATTGTATTCGGCTTCCCCGCACAGATAGGCCTCCACTTCGGCGCCCATTTCCATGGCTTTGGAGCAGACGCAAAGAAATCCGCCGCGGCTCATGTTCTCGGTTTCCGCGCGAACTTCGAAAGGGTTCCCGTCGTTGTCCCGGCACTGCAGTTTGAGCACGACTCTCAGTTGAATCCGCGGGTCTTCCCGACGCTCCTGCTTTTTTGTGCTCAGCACCCACGAGAGATCCGTTTTCAGCCGTCCGAAATCGATTGGCTTGGTGAAATATTTCAACGCTCCCAGGTTCTCGCAGAACGCCTTATTGCGTTCGTCCTCTCCGGTGACGATGAAAATCGGAATCTGCTCGGTGACGCTGAGCGAAGAAAGCACCTGGCACAACTCGAAACCCGATAGTCCCAGCATATTGAGATCAAGCAGGATCGCATCGGGCTTGTGTGCGAGCGTCATTGCCAAAGCCGCTTCTGGCACGCCTGTATCGAGCACCTCATAGGAGGGCGAGAGGTGGTCTTTAATCACTTCGCGCATCGACGCATCGTCGTCGACGACCAGGATTCGTTGCATGTTCTGCGCCCAGGGTGGCAGGAAAAGCCCGTGGATTCGACCCCCGGTGTCAGTATAGCGGCATCGCCACGGCCATGGCCCAGCAGTGTTTAGTGCTATAACGTCTTGTCGGTTACTCCGGTAAACCCCTGATGCCGGGCGCTTCGCACTGCGATGGGTACTGCGACCGGCCGTCAATCGCCGTCGCCGCGATTGCCAGCGGTCCCGAGAATCCTTATAATTTAGGACCGGCACAGGGAACTCGCGCTAGAATGGGCCTAGCGACGATTTCTGTCTGGATCAGAAACGCCTTAAAATCATGGACCTGACCGAGAAAATCAAGCAAAAGCTCAAGGACGAAATCGCCGCCCTCGAGCATGAACTGCACGACGAATTACCCAAAGAAATCAAGGTTGCCCGTGCCCACGGCGACCTCTCCGAAAACGCCGAGTATAAATATGCCAAAGAGCGCCAGGGCTACGTAGCCGCGCGTCTAGGGCAGCTTCATCAGCGCATGGCAAACCTTTCCATGCTGAATCTTAGCAACCTGCCGAAGGACCGCGCCGCCTATGGCTCGCGCCTGGTCGTGCTCGACGTTGCCAAGGACACGAAAATCGAGTACAAACTTGTTACCGTGGAAGAAGCGGACGCGGCAAAGGGCCTCATTTCCACCACTTCACCGATCGGCCGTGCCTTGCTGGGCAAGAAGGTCGGCGACGAAGTGCAGGTGACGACCCCCGCGGGACTCCGCGAATACGAAGTTGTGGAGCTTTCCACCATTTACGATGAGAAATAGTGGACTGGCACTGACTTCATGGTGACGCGCACCGTGGCCAGGTATCTTTCCTGGCCCATCGATCGACTCGCCGCCTTAATCGCTCCTACAGGCATCCCTCCCAACGTCATCACCTGGGGGGCACTGGTTTTCAATCTTTGGGCGGCCATTCTCTTTGCTGCCGGAAGATTTGCCGCCGCGGGCGGAATGGTGATTTTCGCGGGACTTTGCGATCTCTTGGACGGTCCTGTCGCGCGGCTGCAGGGCCGCGTGTCGCTCTTTGGCGCTTTTCTCGATTCCATTCTCGACCGCTATGCCGACTTGATCCTGTTTCTCGGCTTGCTGATCTATTACGTCCACGTAAACCGATTCCGCTATGCGTTTCTTGCGGGCGCCGCGATGGCTGGAGCGGTGATGGTGAGCTATGCCAAAGCGCGCGCCGAATCTCTGGTGCCCGGGCCCGGCGTGGGTTTCTGGGAACGCCCAGAGCGATTGGGTTTGATGATTCTCGCCGCGCTTGCGAACAGCATGCCGCTTGCGCTGTGGATTCTCGCGATCGGGCCGAACATCACCGTGATTCACAATATCGTGCATACCTGGCAGCAGACCGAGCGTGGCCGCCAGTCTCTGAGCGAGGCTCAAAGCGCTCTCGCAACGGCTGCGGGACAGTCGCCCCCCGGCATGCCTCGGCAATCACGCGAAGCCCCTCGCGTGATGACGCGCTCCGCTGGCCGCGGCGCGTAGACGAGTAGCCTGTAGATAGACCCTTCGATACAGGCGCCAAAGTTGCAATTTCCGAACACTTTTGATGATTTCGCGGCCGCCCTTCCGACGGAATATGCTTAACTATTCCCTCATGGAAAAGAGAAGGGAATCACGGACATGCCGAAACTGATGGCGGTCGTGGGCGGTCTTATCATTTGCGCGGGGCTTGATCTGCTTTGGCAGTCTCGCAACCAGATACACTTTTGGCTCGAAGAGTACGCGAAATTTTTCGCTGCGATATGGCGGCGTTCCTCGACGCTGGGCGGCGTCGCTTCGGTGGAAGCGCTTTTGAACCGCCCGGCGTCTGTGGAAGTGCTCCTGGGCCTCGGGCTGGCTTTGATTGTGGGCCCGCTGATGCTCGCCGTAAGTCTCACCTTGCTGCTCTACCCGCATTGATCTTGCGACGCGGCCGGACTTCAGCCCTCCCATCGAAATTGTGTCGTCGCTTCTGCGGGACATCCGACGCACCAAGCTTTAGATCCGAAAGATGGGTCGCGCACCAGCCGAGACGATTCGTTAGTTCGGCGCCTGCATCGCACGCGAAGCTTGCGCCCGGGATTCACAAACCTAGATCGGTCAATCCGGGATGATCGTCAGGGCGACGTCCGAGCGGCCAATGGTACTTGCGCTCGGATTCCTCGATTGGCAGATCATTAATGCTCGCCAAACGCAAGCGCATCAAGCCTTCTTCGTCGAATTCCCAATTCTCGTTGCCGTAAGAACGAAACCAATTCCCGGAGTCATCGTGCCATTCGTAGGCGAAACGCACGGCAATGCGATTGCCCTCGTACGTCCACAGCTCCTTGATCAGTCGATAGTCCAGCTCTTTGGCCCATTTGCGAGCAAGAAATGCGATTATGCTGTCCCTTCCCTGTAAGAATTCCGAACGGTTCCGCCAGCGGGAGCCGGGCGAATAGGCTAACGAGACTTTGTCTGGTTCGCGGGAATTCCAGCAGTCTTCCGCAAGCCGAACTTTCTGAATAGCGGTTTCGCGAGTGAACGGGGATAATGGAGGGCGCGGCGTCATAATTTCTCCTTGCTCTTTCATTGGATGCTAAACGAGGCCAAACAACCCCATTCCTCTGTTTCAATTCGGGAGGAGGGAACCTAAAATTTAGGCGACCCTTGAAACCTTCTTTCATTGTCCACGGCGGAGCGGGGAACATTCCAGATGAGTCGCTAGAGGCTGTCCGCGCGGGCATCCGGCGTGCGCTTGAAGCGGGCTGGAGTATTTTGACGAATGGCGGAACGGCGATGGACGCCGTTACCGCCGCCATCGTGATTCTCGAGGATGATCCGGCTTTCGATGCTGGGATTGGCTCGCACCTGAATCGCGATGGCCGCGCGCAGCTTGACGCCATTGTCATGGACGGCGCGAGCCTGAAGGCCGGTGCGGTCGCGGCCGTCGAGCGAGTGCGCAATCCGATTCGGCTGGCGCGGTTGGTGCAGGAGCGCAGCGAGCACATGATGCTTGTCGGTGCGGGTGCGGAGCAATTTGCGCAGGAAAACGGCGTACAGCTTTGCGCGAATGAAGAGCTTGTTAGCGAAAGCGCCCGAGCGGCTTGGCACAAGTGGGTGCAGAAAACCAACATTCACCCCGCCAATGCGGCTAAGCCCGTTCAGAAGACGGACGGTGCGGACGGCCCGGACGCGAGCGGCGGCACAGTGGGTGCGGTTGCCCTCGACTCGCAGGAACGCCTCGTCGCCGGCACTTCCACGGGTGGCACGCGCTTCAAGTATCCCGGCAGGGTAGGGGACTCGCCGCTCATCGGCTGCGGCTGCTATTCGGATGTGGAGGCGGGCGGCGTGTCGTGCACGGGCCACGGCGAAGGCATCATGAAGATTGTGATGGCCAAATTGGCGGCGGATCTTCTGTGTGGTCCTCTGCGCGGTCCGCGAATGCCCGGCGTGCGGGAAGCTTTAGCGCTGGCCGCACAGGAGGCGCGGTCGCTTGCGACTCCGTCTCCCTCGCTTGCGCAAAGTGCCGCTGACGCGGCTGTGCGAACGCTCGCAGAGCGGACGGGCTGCACTGGCGGCCTGATCCTGCTCGACTCCGCCGGCAATCTCGCAGCGGCGTTTAACACGCCGCGAATGGCCTACGGCTTCGTCGAGCCTGGCGGGGCGATGCGTATCGTTGTTTAGGCGGGCCCTAACCGGGCCCTGACCCGCCCTAACTGCGCTTTGAACGCGCTGCTTTCACCCGTCACCGCTCGACTCCGCCGGCAGTGCCGCTGCGGCGTTTAACAGTTCACGAATGGCTTACGGCTTGGTCGAGCCTGGCGCTTCGCCGCAAATCATTGTCTTAAGCGGACCTGACCGGGTCGTGACGCGCAGGCCGGGATCGCATGTGCGATACGTCGTCCCCATTTTGCTTAAGTTCTGCTTTAGCCACCGAGGGTCTATTTTGGTCAATGCGGGCAGCCAAAAAACGGCATGATTTTTAGGCTGCGCTGCGGCTTGTGCCGGCTGTCGAAGTCACCTCGCGTCCGACGGGGTGCATCTGATTGATTCGATGCCCTCTAATTGCTGTGTCCCAAGAGTTAACCCTGCGCGCTCTCCTTGGTATCGGTCTTGCACATTGTCGGGGCGTACGCCGCCGCAAAGTACAAAAGAGATTCGGAGCGAATCGCTCCCAGGAGAAATATGAAGAAGACGAACCAGAAGGGTTTTTCGCTGATCGAGCTGTTGATCGTCGTGGCGATCATATTGATTATCGCCGCTATCGCTATCCCGAACTTGCTCCGGTCCCGCATGGCAGCCAACGAAGCGTCTGCCGTTGGTTCGATCCGGACCATGAACACTGCCGCGATTACGTACAACTCAACCTACGGTAACGGCTTCCCTCCGACCCTTGCTGCCGTCGGCACGACCGGTACCGGCGCCGTGAGCTGCACGAACGCTGAGCTGCTTGACTCCGTGCTGACTGCGGGAAGCAAGAGCGGCTATAACTTTGCCCTGCACGCAGGCACGGTAGCCCTGACTA
>Ga0302324_100031450_pt1 | contig 10009 bp, 11 predicted proteins | sample Palsa_T0_1_FD_201949 | JGI IMG/M metagenome (GOLD analysis project Ga0302324, IMG submission 201949) | Peat permafrost microbial communities from Stordalen Mire near Abisko, Sweden - Palsa_T0_1 | ecosystem: Environmental > Terrestrial > Soil > Palsa > Peat permafrost | place: Sweden: Abisko... | reverse complement strand
AGGCGCGCCGGTTTTTACACAAGGAACACTGCTGTCTGCGATGCGTTTATCCGCCAGACCCGGATGACAAAGCGCCCGGGAGAGTCTATCCCCTAATACCGAGGTGCCCCATGAAACGCGGTTTGTTACTCTTGTCTCTTAGCTCGCTCGCGCTCGCTGCGGCTTGCTCCCGGCAGCATGCGACCGGCTCTGATACGGCGGTCCCCAGCTCGGACAACTCGATGCAGTCGAGCGCGCCGCCAAGCTCGACCAGCGCGCCGTCGGATACGTCGTCGCCGCCTCCGGCCTCATCGGATTCCATGCAGGGCCCGTCAAGCCCAAGCTCAAGTCCGAACGCTACGCCCGACAGCAGCACCAGCACAGCGCCGAGTCAGCCTTCGACGCCTAAGTAATAACCCGTTACCAGCGCCGGCCCTGCGTGCAGGGTCGGCGCGACTGGCTGCGGAGGTCGGACCGCGGTTCAGGAGGGAAAGTTGCTGAACTCGATATTGATTGGCATCGTGAGGAATGCGCTCCTGGCGCTCGGAATCGGCGCGCTCGCTGTTCTCAATACGGCCATTTGGGGCGGAGCGTAAGGCACACGCCAAGCTCGATCGTGCGCACCCGCGCCGGTCGTCATACTGCGGCTGGCGTCAAATGCCCGTGAGCGCTTCGTCCTCGTTAAAGGCGCAGGTCACAGGCTCTTCTCTACCTCACCGCGTCGAGAACCCCTACACTCGCTCGCATGCCGATTCTGAAAGTCATCGTCCTTGCCATCGTGCAGGGCTTGGCCGAGCTCTTGCCCGTGTCCAGCTCGGCGCACGTGATCGTGGCCGAAAAGTTGATGGGCCTCGATCCGTCGGCTCCGGTGATGACATTGCTCCTGGTCATGCTGCACACCGGCACGATGTTCGCAGTCATCGCCTACTTCTGGCGGAGCTGGCGCACGACTTACTTTAGTAGCGCCGTCGCGTTTAAGAGATTCGCGGGCCTCGTCATCCTGGCGACCGCGTTAACGGCAGTAATCGGCGTGGTGATCATCAAGATCGTCGAGAGGACGGCTTTTGCAGGCGTGCCCCATGCGCAGATCGAGGATTTATTCGGACATCTGGAAGTCATTGCTCCGGCCCTTGCCGCAGCAGGACTGTTGATTCTGATCGCGGGCTTCTTTGAGCGTCGCCAGCGCGCGCCGAACCGCACGGCGCGCGAATTGGGTGCATCCGAGGCGGCTCTAATTGGCGCCGTGCAGGGATTGTGTCTGCCGTTCCGTGGTTTTTCACGTTCGGGCGCGACAATTTCAACCGGCATGCTCGCTGGAGTGGCCAAGCCGAACGCCGAGTCGTTCAGCTTCGCGCTCGCCGTGGTGCTCACTCCGCCGGTGGTGGCGCGTGAGCTATTGCGCCTGATGCATGCGCAGAAGATTGCAGGTACGGCCGATTTGGCGGCCGCTCTCTTCCCGAGTCTCCTCGGCGCCGCGTGTGCCTTTGTAGCCGGTCTCGTCGCATTGCGATGGCTCAGCCGGTGGCTTGAACGCGGTCGCTGGTATCTCTTTGGAATCTACTGTCTGGTTGCAGCCGCTGTGGTGCTGGCGTTGCACGCTCGCGGCTACTAACCGTCAACGGGCCATCCGCGAATAACCTTAAAATATCCGCTACATACGCACCGCGCGGAGCTTGCTAGGCTTGCGCGGAGAACGCCCGCTGCGCTGCGGGCCGCGCCATGCAGCGCTCCAAATATGCCGTCAGCACCGGCTCATCGCCGAGAATTTTGAACATAGCCAGAAAATAAACGGCCGCGCCCAGCATGACGTCCGCAGCGCAAAAGCGCTCTCCCAATATCCACGGCCCGTTCCGTAGGCCCTCGCGCAGCGTTGTGAACACGGACGCGTAATCGCCCCAGCCGTGCGCAGCGCGATTTGGCGCGAGTCCCGAAAATTTCTCCGCCATCGCAGGTTCGATGTTGGAGTTGGTAAACATGAGCCACTGCAGATATGCGCCGCGCTGCGGATCACCGATCGGCGGCGCGAGACCCGCCTTCGGGTAGGCATCCGCGACATAGGCGCAAATGGCGCCGGAATCATTTATCCGCACCACACCGTCGACGAGCGCCGGAACTTTGCCCTGTGGGCTCGCGGTTCGGAAATCCGGATCCGACTTCGCCTTTGGATCACGAATGTCGATATACACACGCTCGAACGGCACACCGGCTTCCTCAAGCATCCACAGCGCGCGCATCGCCCGCGTCTTCGGACACCAGTACAGCTTCATCATTGGATATCTCAAGCGGTCTGAGTGAAGTTGTCGTCATAGTTCCATAGGGCAACGAGCAGGCGCAACAGAGAAAGAATGAAGCAAGCGCGCTCGAGTTGCGGCGCCTGACATGAGCCCCGCGAACGTTTCCGAAAGGTGATTGTGCGGTGCGTTATTTCGGTTGCTCATCAAACCTTGCGCTGATTTCACCGCGTATGAGAAAACGACCGATGGTATAGTCAACCCGGCTTGTGTGGCATCGTTAACCTGTATATGCGGGTGCGCAGCGCCTGCACGTGCCCGATTTGCGGCCGCAATCCAGAGTGGCCCGCGGTGAATGGTTTCAGGAGCAATCTTTATGACGTTGGAGACTGTGCGCATGCGATATACCGCTTTTCCTATAATTCTGTTGCTCGCCGGGTGCGGTGCGCAGAGTCCGGCCCCGGCCCCGGCGCCCGCCGATACATCCACGACCGCGGCGACTCCCGCGCCAGCGGCGGAATCGACCGCAGCTCCGGCGGCAGAATCCGCAGCGACGCCAGCCGCGGCCTCGGCGCCGCAATCAGCGCCCGCCCCGGCGGCTGAAGAGGCGGCCAATGCGCCCGAAGGACCTGCATATGAGCCGCCGCCGCCGCCCCCCGTGGTGAGCGTTGACGTCGAGCCGCCCATTTCCGAGCCGGCGCCCATCGCTGTGGGCTGGGCGCCCCCGCCGATGCTGGTTGAAGCTCCGCCGCCACCACCACCGACGCCAGCCGCTGCCTGGGTGGGGGGCTACTGGGTATGGGAAGGCAATTGGGTCTGGGCGCATGCTCACTGGATGGCGCCGCCGCGTCCAAACTACGGCTGGGTCAATCCCTATTATGAGAACCGCGAGGGCGTCGTCATATTCATCGGCGGTCACTGGTCGCCGCCGGGCGTTGCATTCGTTGCTCCTGCACCGGGATTGCATCTGAGCTTGGAGATCGCAGGCCCCGGAGTGATTCCCGGGCCGCCGCCGATGGGTCCGGTTGGCGTCTTTATACCGGCGCCGCCAGGCTCACGATTTGGGATCATTATTCCTGCCCCTATCGGAACCGCGCCCGCCGTGGTAACGAGCGCGCCACCGGTTATTGCGGTAGGCATGCGCATCAACATCAACAATACGACGAACAACACGACTAACGTCACTAATGTCACGAACGTGACAAACATCAGGAACGTCACGAATGTGACCATCGTGGCGCCCGCGAGCGCGACTGCGAGCGGCCGGGCTGTGAATGCGTCGGTACCGGCACAGGCGCACCTTGCAGCGGCATTGCCTCCGGTCGTCAGAGTGCAGGCGCCGAGGCCGGCGTCGTCAAAGCCGATACCGGCCTTCGTGCATGGCCGTCCACTGCCGCCACTGCCGCCCGCACAAACGGTCAAGGCGGAATCTGCGCCGCGCGCCGCGGAACCGGCGCGTCCGGCTGCCCCGCCCGCAAAGCCGGCCGCTGCGGAAAGGCCTGCTGCCAAGCCGATGGAAAAAGTTGCGCCGAAGCCTGCAGAAAAACCGGCAGTCAAACCTGCTGAGAAACCGGCGCCGAAGGCTGCGGAAAAGCCTGCTCCTAAGCCGACGGAGAAGGTTGCGCCGAAGCCCGCAGACAAACCGGCGCCGAAACCGGCGGAGAAACCCGCAGCCAAGCCTGCGGAGAAGCCGGCACCGAAGACTGCTGCCAAGCCGGCCGATCATCCGCCGGTCAGCAAGGAGCCCGCGAAGCCGGCGGCCAAGACGACGACGCCTGCAAAGCCATCGCCTGATCACCCGAAGAAGCCTGGCGATAAGGATGACAAGAAGGCCGACAAGGACGCTGACTAGGTCGGATCGCCGACCGCTGCCGACATCGGCGGCGGTCGGTTCACCTTGAGTAACGAGCGCGAGCCACGCTCGCGAGGCAAACGCTCGTTAACCAGATCCGGTTGCGCAAGCGCGCGCTAGTTGCTCGTGGGAATTGAAGCGGCGGGCCGCTCTGCGGTTCTAGCAGACCACTCGGCGCGCGTCTGACCCCAAATTTCGACCGGTGAGTCCTCAAATGGAGGCGGCAGTTGTCCCGCGCCGCGCTTACGGGAGCCCAGTTTGCGCGCCACCGCCTGCGACGCATAATTGTCGGGAGCGATTGAGTGAATTACCTCCGTCCAGCCCAGTTCGGTGAAGGCCCAATCCATCGTCGCGGCTGCTCCCTCGGTTGCGTAACCGCGACCCCAGCAATCGCGCACCAGGCCCCAACCCACCTCCGTCCCCGGCCAGCCTTCCGGAAACCACGGACCCAGCCGTCCGATCCAGCGGCCGGTCGCTTTCTCAATCACCGAGAACATGGCAAAGCCCTGCAGATGCCACGCGCCAGCCATTACCATGAACGCACGCCAGGCGAGTGCACGCGGCAGGGGCCCGCCAATAAAGTGTGACGCCTCCGCATCTGCCAAGAGCGACGCCCAAGCACCGAAGTCCTCGATGCGCAGCGGCCGCAGCAATAATCGCGGCGTATGCAGTTGCATGCGTCCTGCACTCATCAGTCAACTCTATCACAGCCCGGCATAGGCAGATCGGATGCGAGTAGTCGTGCGCCGGCTGGGATCGGGAACGATGCCTATATAATTGATATCGTCATCGCAGTTGGCCCCGGCCGGCCGGGCACGCGCTCAAGAATCAGCGTGTGGCGGCAGCGTTCACTCTGCGAGCCCAAGCTCGTGGAAGATGAATGCATACTCTAATGCAGTGTCGTGGTAGCGCTGAAAACGCCCGGACTTGCCGCCGTGTCCGGCCGACATATTGACGCTGAACACGAGCGCATGCCGGTCGGTCTTGGTGGCCCGCAGCTTTGCGACCCATTTTGCGGGCTCATAGTACTGCACCTGCGAATCCCATAGTCCCGTCAAGATCAGCATGGCCGGATAGTCCTGAGCGGTGACGTTATCGTAGGGCGAATAGGAGAGCATATAGTCGTAATAGGTCTTTTGCTTCGGATTGCCCCACTGATCAAACTCGTTGGTGGTGAGCGGAATACTTTCGTCGAGCATGGTGGTGACGACGTCGACGAACGGGACATAGGCAATGATGCCGCGGTATTCCTGCGGCGCCATATTTGCGACGGCACCCATCAGCAGGCCACCCGCGCTGCCGCCCTCGGCGAACACTTTGTCTTTTGCACCGTAGCCCAGTTTGACCAGAAACTCCGTCACGTCGATGAAGTCCGTGAAGGTGTTCTTCTTGTGCAGCAAACGGCCGCTCTCGAACCATTGGCGTCCAAGCTCCTGACCGCCGCGCACGTGAGCAATGGCGATCACAAAGCCACGCTGCAACAGGCTCACCCAGTTGGGGCGAAACGTCGGATCGTTGGAAATCCCGTAGGACCCGTATGCGGTCTGATAGAGCGGCGCGGTGCCATCGCGCGCAGTACCCTTGCGATACGCGATCGATATGGGGATCAGTGTGCCATCACGGGCCGTCGCATGCAGATAATCCGTGACGTAATTGGCGGGATTGTAGCCGCCCAGCACCTCCTCTTGCTTCTTAAGCTCCTTAAGACCCGTGTGCATGTCGTAATCGTAGGTGGCACGCGGTGCGATGAGCGAGCTATAGACGTAGCGCACGGTCGGACTTTCGATGTCTGGAGTTTGCACGAGTGTCATCGCGTAGGCAGGCTCGCTCGAGTCGATGACGACGTCGGCGCCGCCGGCCCAGGGCCGCAGGCGCAGTTTGAGCAGGCCGGCCGAGTGCTCGTTGATGGCAAGGTAGCCGCGCGAAACCTCAAAACTCTCAATCAAAGCATCGGGGCGCGCAGCAACCACGTCGTGCCAGTTGCGTTTGTCAGTACTGCCCGTTATGGACGTGCGCATGATGCGGAAATTGGGCGCCTGCCAATTAGTGCGGATGATGAAATCACTGCCAAATGCGTCCACGTGGTATTCCAAATTCGACTCACGCACGAGGACCGGCTTGAAGCGCAGCTGCGGGTCCGCCGCGTCGGCATAGCGGACTTCACTCTGCTGTGTGCTTTGCAGGTGAATAAAGAGGTATTTATCCGAGCGGCTCTTGGCAACAAACATGTAGTAGCTGTGATCGAGCTCCTCGTAGACCAATATATCCTGGCTTTGAGCTGCCCCAAGCCGGTGCTTGTGCGCGCGCACCGACAATAGCGTCACCGGGTCCTTCTCGATATAGAGCAGCGTCTTATTGTCGGCGGCCCAGACGAAATCCGGCTCGACGTTTTTCACGGCATCGCTCAGCAGCGCACCGGTCGCCAAATCCTTGACTTTCAACGTGTACTGGCGCCGCCCGACGTCATCCTCCGTATATGCCAGCAGACGTCCGTCGGGGCTGACTTCGGTAGCGCCGATCTGAAAGTATTCACGGCCCACCGCCATCGCGTTGCCGTCGAGCATGATCTCCTCTGCGGAGGTCAATTGGTCCTCGCGGCGCGCATAGATTGGATAATCCTGGCCCGGGACAAAGCGCGTGTAGTACCAGTAACCGCGCTCGTAGACGGGCACGCTTGCATCGTCGGGCTTTATCCTACCCACCATCTCATCGTAGAGCTTCTGCTGCAGATCCCGCGTCGGCGCCATGAGCGCGTCGCGGTATACGTTTTCGGCCTGCAGATAATCGAGCACGTCCTTTGACTGGCGCGTGTCATCTCGCAACCAGTAGTAATTGTCGATGCGCTCGCCGTTCGGCGAAGGGATCGCGTAGGGTTTCTTGGCGGCTATCGGGGCGACCGGTGTGGGGATGGTGGCTGTATTGGCCGCATTCACGTTAGAAGGATTAGGAACCACGATTTCTGCTCCGCGCTGCGGTTGGGGCACACACGCGCTGCCCAGCAATGCAGCACACGCAACTGCCGTAATTGGGAAAACCTTCCACACACTCATGCCCTGAGTTCTCCATCGACAGTTGAACCGTGCGTCGATTACGGTCAATTAACCGCGGCCCGGATGCCTGCGCGCCACACAGCAAGCGCTGGGATCAAACCGAATGCCGCCCGGCAGAGTACGCGGAAAGAGGATGACGCGCGAGCGCAGGGCAACGAGCCCGCTGGGCAGCTGAATTGAACATGGCCGCGCGCACTCGCTCGGGCAGCGCTACATGACGGCGGCGATCCTAGCAACCCGCATAGAGCTGCCAGAATGCCGCCGCGGCCGCCGCCAGGTTCGTGTTCCAGTCGCCTGCGGCGGCATGGTCCGCGCCGTCGGTGATGTATTTTGCGCAGGCGAAAGCAACGCCCTCGAGTCGACAGACTTTGGCGTACGCATATGCTTCCATGTCAACGACCTCGCAGTGCATAACGCTCTCACCGGTCGCGAAGGAGTCGCCGCTGCCGCAAAGTCCCTGCGGCAAATGGCCGAAGGCCGGCGGGAATTCCAACTCGACGGGGATATCCTCGAACGGCGTCACGCCGTATTCGAAACCGAGCGCGCGCACATCCATATCACGCTGCACGAAACGATGGCAGCCGACAACTGTTCCCGTAACAAAGCGATGGCTGCCCGCAGTCCCAAAATTGATTACGGTCGGCGCCGGCTGCCCCGCATGGCGGTACGCCGCGAGCCGCCGCGTCAGAGCAAATGTCGCATTGACTTTACCAAGGCCGGTGTACAGGACCGAAACGCCGTGCTGTTCAAAGAGACCTTGGCTCTCGATGTCCAAAGCCATCACGATGAGCCGGGCCGGCCACGATTCCGACGGAATCGCCGAGTCTTCAAAGATAGTCGATGACATAGCGCAGCGCGTGCTCGCGCCAGACAAAGGGTGCTCCGGTGAGTCGTAGATCGATGAGCGCGAGCAATGCAACCACTTCATAGCCCGCTGCGCCGCAAAGCTCCGCGGCCGCGCGCATGGTGCCGCCGGTGGCGAGGACATCATCGACGAGCAGTAGCCGACCGCCGCCGCCGCGTTGCATCTCGAGAACCCCACTGCCGTACTCCAGTGCGTACTGTCTGTCGACCACCGGCGGCGGCAACTTGCCTTGCTTACGAATCGGCACGAAGCCCTTATTGCAGCGCGCCGCGAGCGCTGCTCCTAAGATAAAACCGCGCGATTCGATGCCCGCAACCGCATCGATGCGCTGCCAATCCTGGGCATCAAGCAGTCGTTCAAGCGCGTCGATCGTCGCCGCAAACTGCGTGCGCAGCAATGGCGTAATGTCGCGGAACAGAATTCCCGGGTGCGGGAAATCCGGCACGTCGATGACATGGCGCTTGAGGTCGATCATGAGGACTTAAGCTTAGCTCGGATAAAGCGCTGCGGGGCAACTCTTGTGATCAATGTCAGAGGCTTCTCTCAACTGCCGGATGCGGAACGGATTGCGCTGCTGGATGATCGATGGGCACTGGCCGAAACCGGGCGCGCAGAGCTGCCAAGCGACCTCAGCCTCGCGGCGGCAGTGGGAACGGATCTCGACCCGCGTGCGTGGCAGAGAATCGCGGGGCGCGGGCTCGGCTATTGAGTATGACGAGCAGCAAGCGCACGGGCACGACGCCTTCGCAGTCTGCGCCCGTTCGATCATCAGGCCGGCACTCGAGCAACTCGGGTGGGCGTCAACCAGACGAGGCCCCGATGCTCGAGGCACTTTGACGGCAAAAATATCTCCAATGCGAACCGGCAGTCGCTAGCGCGCTGAATAGGCTTATGTCGAGCAGCGAATTCAGCGCCGATGTCGCGGCCGCTTTCGACAGATATTGTTAATTTGAGATACGCCGCGGCGACGCTGCCGTTCAATTTTTCGAACTTTGACCAGTTTGCTACGCTATTTATGCTCGGCGATGTTGTTAGACTGACGATGTAGGGCGTCGAAAACTATTCTAAGAAAGAGTCATTCATGAAGCTCACCGCTCCGCACGAAGATCTGCTCACTTCCGTGCAAGCCGTCACTGGACGTTCGCAGCGTTTTGGCCGGAGCGTCGCCGCCGGCTTGGTGATCGGCGTATCGGTCGCGCTCGCGGGCTGCGGCGGCGGCGGCGGCGGCTCCAACGCGACCCCTACTCCAACGGTATCTCTCAGCGCCTCACCCGCCAGCATCAATGCCGGCGGTAGTTCAACTCTCAGCTGGAGCTCTACGAGCGCAACATCGTGTGCGGCTTCAGGTGGCTGGAGTGGAACTGTGGCTACGAGTGGCAGCCGTCCGACTGGGACTTTGACCGCGACAGCCAGTTTCACGCTGACCTGCAGCGGCGCAGGCGGCAGCAGCGACGCTACGACATCAGTCTCGGTAACCGGGACTTCGCCCGCGACGCCCGCACCCGCTGTGACGCTGCGCGCAAACCCAACCAGCCTCACGAGCGGCAGCGCCGCGACCCTTGTTTGGAGCTCCACGAATGCAACCTCTTGTACGGCCACTGGGAACTGGACCGGCGCCGAGCCGACGAGTGGGAGCACGTCGACGGGTGTCCTGACGGCATCCAAGAGCTATGAGCTGACCTGCTCGGGATCGGGCGGAAGCACCGCGGCGACGGCGACGATCACCGTGACGCCAACGACAGCGGCGCCAACAGTGACGCTGACCGCAAGCCCGACGATCATCGGGACCGGCACCGCAGCGACACTCACCTGGAGCTCGAAGAACGCGACTGCGTGCGCAGCCTCTGGAGGGTGGAGCGGCGCCAAAGCGACGAGTGGCAGCACTTCAACGGGCCTACTCGCGGTAACCACGAGCTATTCGCTCGCGTGCACCGGAACGGGCGGCAGCAACTCGGCGTCGGCCACGGTGACCGTTACCGCATCGAATTCAGTGTCAGTCACCCCAAAAAACGCAGCACTTACTCGGTCACAG
>Ga0302324_100031449_pt1 | contig 10009 bp, 9 predicted proteins | sample Palsa_T0_1_FD_201949 | JGI IMG/M metagenome (GOLD analysis project Ga0302324, IMG submission 201949) | Peat permafrost microbial communities from Stordalen Mire near Abisko, Sweden - Palsa_T0_1 | ecosystem: Environmental > Terrestrial > Soil > Palsa > Peat permafrost | place: Sweden: Abisko... | reverse complement strand
GTTCGAGATCACCACCGCGCCGCAGCCGGCCGGGGTCTGCACCGGCGTGATCGAGGTGATCAGCTCGTCGGCGCCGCCCGGCCGCGCGACCCGCTCGGCGAGCGGCAGGTTGCCGCTGCAGGTCTGCGCCAGCTTGTCGAGCACGCCGATCTCGGCCAAATGCTGGCGCTCGTCATTGAGCTGGTCGACCGGCACTGCGGGCGCCGAGGCGACGTAGTAGAAACCGCTGCCGCCGCTCGGCTGGAACAGCAGCCGGATCGCGGTGTTGTCGGTGCCGAAGCGCGCCAACTCGTCGGACAGCAGCTCGAACGGCACGCCGTCGCTCTTGGCGAGCACCGGCTGCAGCGCTGCCGCGATCACGAGCCCCTTGTCGCGCACGGCCTCGATCAGGATCGACTGCTTCTCGGCATCGGCGGCGCTGAACACGTTGTAGATGATCAGCGGCACCGCCATGAACACGACCGCGAGCACGACCAGGCGCGCGGTCAGCGAGCGGCTCAGCCGCCGCAGCAGCGTCTCGCGGCCGGGGCCGGTGCGGGTCGCCAGGCTAGTCGCTGGCGCCCCGCCAGCGGTAGCCGAACCCGGGATAGTTCTCGAGCGCGTCGAAGGCTGGATCGAGGTCACGGAATTTCTGCCGGATACGTTTCACCATGGTGCGGACGTTGCTGCGATAGCCTTCGCTGCCGATGCCGGCAATGAAGCCCTCGCCGCGAACGACGTCGTAGATCTCGCGGTAGGACACGTCGCCGCCGGCTTTGTCGGCGAGCAGCGCGACGACGTGGAACTCGGTCAAGGTCAGCGGTACCTCGTGGCCGCGCCACAGCGCCCGGCAGCTGTCGCCGCGCAGCTCGAGCGGGCCTTTCGGCGGCGGCTCGGCCGGCGCGGACGCGGGCGGTTGTGTCGGCGCGGCGGGCGCTTTCGCGCCTTCGGTGATCAGGCGCAGCCGCTTCAGGATGATCGAGAAGCTGCGCGACTTCTCGACGTAGTCGACCGCGCCACGATCGAGCGCGAGCTCCTCGTAGATCGGCTGGTTGAGCGAGGTCAGGAAGATCGCCGGGGCGCCGAGGCCCTGCGCGCGCAGCCGCTGCAGCAGCTCGAGCCCGTCCATCTCGGGCATGTGCCAATCGAGGATGATGGCGTCGGGCTGGCTGGCCGCGCTGAGGTGATCGAGCGCCGCAGCACTGCCCGTGAAGGCGGTCACGTCGAAGCCGGCATCCTCGAGATTGAGGGTCAGGGTCGACAGGAACAGCGGGTCGTCGTCGACCACGACGATGCGGCGGCGATCGGCCGGGCCGGCGTCGAGGTCACTTGCGTTGGGCGACATCGCGGATCCGGCTCAGACATTGTTGGCCGCTGGGTTGGCTACTGGATTGCGGTGCGCCGTCGGTGCCGGCGACCGTGGTGCGCAAGGCCGAGAACTCGTTGCGGCTGACGTCGAGGTAGAAGAACACGTCGACCGCGCAGTCCGGCCCCTGATAGTGCCAGACCCTGGCGGGCGGGCGGTCCCACTGGGCGCTCGGCGTGCCCAGCAGGGTCGCGGTCTCCTGCTGGGTCAGGCCGATCAGCTTGAGCGGCTGCGCGCCGAGGTCGGCGGGCGCCGGCACCGCGGCGGCCGATTGGCTCTCGGCCGGCAGGGTCGCCCGCTTGACCGGTCGGCTCGGCTTGACCCCGGCCTCGACGTCGGGCGTGCTCGGGCCGGCCGCGACCGCGGGCGCCGGCGGCGCGCTCGGCGGCTCGGCCGTGTCGACGGGGCGCTCGGCGCAGCCCGTTACGGCGATCAGGCCAAGGATACAGAATGACTGCACGATGAAACGTGCTGGTCGGACAGGATTCATATTCGAGGGAACCGTATCAGATCCGATATTTCGCTTGAACCGAAATAAGCCTGCAGTGACATTTCAGTGATCTTCCAGGTGATTTCGCCAGTTATCTGTAACAAATTTAGTCTTCTATTGAAATTTCGGAGCCGACGACGAGCTATTAGCGTCTAGTGAGAGAATAGTCCTTGCTTCATCGGAGCCTAGCATTGCGGTACGGCGTTATTGTGGCACTGGTCACCCCCGTGATCGGCCTGGGCGGCGGCGCGTCGCTCGATCGGGACCGGCAGCGTGGCGGCGCGGCCGGTGGTGCGGCGGTCGGCGCCCTCCCCAGCTAACCGTGCAAACGCGCCAGGCTCGCTTCGGTGGCAGGATGGAAAGACCGGTGTCTAGCGAGTCGGCGCGGCCGCGCGGTTTTCCACGCTGGCGGGTGGTCGGGCTGGCGATGGCCGCGCTCGGCCTGCTGGTTGCCTGTGGCCTCTGGATCGAATTCTGGCGCGCCGATCGGCGGATCGCCGAGGACGCGCCGATCGCCGCCTCGAGCGGTCCCTCGGTCCTGATCCTCGGTCCGGGCGGCAGCGTGGTCGCCAGCCGCGGCGGCTATGTCGGCCGGCCGCTTGCCGCCGCCGAGCTGCCGAAGCTGCTGGTCGACGCCGTGGTCGCGATCGAGGACCGCCGCTTCTTCGACCATTCCGCCATCGATCTGCGCGGCATCGTGCGCGCGCTGACCGCCGATCTCGCGGCCGGCGCGGTCCGCGAAGGCGGCAGCACCATCACGCAGCAGCTCGCCAAGCTCGACTATGCCGGCAGCGAGCGCAGCTTCGCGCGCAAGTTCGACGAGCTGTTCCTCGCCTGGGCGCTCGAGCATCGCTTGACCAAGCGCGAGATCCTGGCCCGCTATCTCAACCGGGTCTATCTGGGCGCCGGGGTCTACGGCGTCGATGCCGGGGCACGGCGCTATTTCAATCTGCCGCCCGACCGGCTGAGCCTGGCCCAGGCGGCGCTGCTCGCCGGGCTGATCCGCGCGCCCTCGGCGACCGCGCCGACCCTGCATCCCGAGGCGGCGCTGGCGCGCGCCGGCCAGGTGCTCGACGCCATGGCGGCGACCGGCGCGATCACGCCGGCCGAGGCCGATGCGGCGCGCGCGGCGCCGCCGAGCTTGGCGGCCGGTCCCGATGGCGGCCCCGGCATCAACTATTTCGCCGACTGGGCGGCCGACCAGGCCTTGCGCGCCACCGCGTCCGACGGGCAGCCCGATGCGGCGCGCGGCGTGATCGCGCAATCGACCGTCGATCCGGCCCTGCAGGCGCTCGCCGAGCAGGCGATCGATCGGGTGCTGAGCCAGCGCGGCGCGGCCGCTCATGTCGGCCAGGCCGCCATGGTCGTGATGGCGCCCGATGGCGCCGTCAAGGCGATGATCGGCGGCCGCGACTATCGCGCCAGCCAGTTCAATCGCGCGGTCCAGGCGCGCCGCCAGCCCGGCTCCGCCTTCAAGCCGCTGGTCTATCTGGCGGCGCTCGAATCCGGCGTCGGGCCAGACACGCCGTTGTTCGACGGGCCGATCAATATCGCCGGCTGGTCGCCCGAGAATTTCGAGGGCAAGTTTCTCGGCGCGGTCACGCTCGAGACCGCGTTCGCGGAGTCGCTCAACTCGGTGGCGGCCCAGCTCGCGCTGCGCGCCGGGCCGGCGCGCATTATCGACGTCGCCCAGCGCCTCGGCATCACGAGCAAGCTCGAGCCCAATGTCAGCCTCGCGCTCGGCACCTCGGAGGTGAGCTTGCTCGAGCTGATGGCGGCCTACGGCACGATCGCGAACAACGGCAAGCGGGTCGAGCCCTACGGGCTGACCGCCGTCCAGACCGCCGACCGTCTCGTCCATCCGCTCGGGCCAGTGCGGGCCGAGCCGTTGATCGACCCGACGATCGACGACGAGCTGTTGCACCTGATGGTCGCCGTGATCGCGCGCGGCACCGGTAGCGCCGCCCGCATCGACCGGCCGGCCGCCGGCAAGACCGGCACGACCCAGGATTATCGCGACGCCTGGTTCATCGGCTTCACGCGCGACCTGGTGGTCGGCGTGTGGCTCGGCAACGACGACAATTCGAGCACGGACAGGATCACGGGCGGCAGCCTGCCGGCGCAGATCTGGCACGACTTCATGGTCTCGGCCTACGCGACCGGGCGGTTCGGCACGGTTGCCCAGGCGCGTCCGATCGTCGGTCCGCCGCCGCCCGTCGCATTCGTCGCGGCGGCGCAGCCGGCCGGGCAGCCGAGGGGTCAGCCGGCGGGTCAGTATGCCCGGTCGCCCGGCCTGCTCGACGGCGTGGCCCGCGGCATCGGCCAGGTCGCCAACGGCTTCCTGTCGCTTTTCCGCTGAGCGCCGTCTAAGACGGACCTTGCGCGGGCGCCGCGACGCCTCACATGAGCAGAACGCGGGGGCGCCTTCGCGAGGGGGAAACCATGGATCTGCAGGTCGATATCGTCTCCGACGTGATCTGTCCGTGGTGCTATATCGGCAAGCGCCGCTTCGAGCGCGCGCTCGAGACGATCGGCGGCATCGCGTCGGCGTCAGCTGGCGGCCATTTCAGCTCAATCCCGACATGCCGGTCGACGGCATGGAGCGCGAGGCGTATCTGCAGGCCAAGTTCGGCGGAAGCGAACGCTCGCGCGAGATCTATGCGCGCATCGAGGCGGCCGGCACCGGCGAGGGCATCGCGTTCGCGTTCGACCGCATCGCGCGCACCCCGAACACGGTGCAGGCCCACCGGCTGATCCGGCTCGGCCAGCGCCTGGACCGGCAGGACGAGGTTGTCGAGGCGCTGTTCCGGGGCTACTTCACCGCAGGCGCGAATATCGGCGACATCGAGACCTTGGTCGGCCTGGCCGAACACGCCGGCATCGCGCCGGACGCGGCCGAACGCTATCTCGCCGGCGACGAGGATCGCGAGCAGGTGCTCGGCGAGGACGATTCGGCGCGCCGCATGGGCATCCACGGCGTGCCCTGTTTCATCCTCGAGCAGCAATATGCGCTGTCGGGCGCGCAGGAGCCCGCGGTGCTCGCCGAAGCGCTCGACCGCGTCGCCGAGCTCGCCACCCAGGAACCCGCCGCGCGCACCGCGTGAGCGCCGACTCGCCGTGTGACGCGGCTCACAGCGCGGCGCGGGGCGGGCTGCCTAGCATCGTGCGGGCATTGTCATGCCCCACCCGACTTGAAGGCCTCGCCGGTTTCGGCGAGGCCTTTTTTCACGCGCCGCGGTAGGGCGCGAGCCGGCGCTGGATCGTCAGGCCGGCGAGGCCGGCGGCGCACACGATGCTCGCCATCGGCAGCGCGCTGCCGTCGTTGAACACGCCGACCAGCGCGCCGCACAGCGCGCCGACGCTGAACTGCAAGGTGCCCGCGAGCGCCGAGGCGGTGCCGGCGCGCTCCGGGAACCGGCCGAGCCCGCACGCCATCGCATTGCTGCCGACGAAGCCGAGCGAGGCGATGAAGCACCACAGCGGCACGAACAGCGCGAGCAGCCCGCCGCGACCACTCAAAGCGACCGCGAGCAGGACGCAGCCCGCGACTGCCGTGCCGACCAGCGCATGGCCGAGCAGGCGATGCGCGCCGAAGCGCATCACGATGCGGCGGTTGATCGAGGCCGCGAGCATCAAGCCCGCCACGTTGATGCCGAACAGCAGGCCGAACTGCTGGGCCGGCACGCCGTACAGCGCGATGAACACGAAGGGCGAGCCGGTCAGATAGGCGAACAGGCCGCCATAGACCGCACCGCTGCTCAGCGCGAAGCCGAGATAGCGCCGGTCGCCGAGCAGCAGCCCATAGCTGCGGATCATGCCGGCCGCCGAGGCGCGCAGCCGGCGCTCGACCGGCAGGGTCTCGCCGAGCACCAGCACGACCAACACGAGGCACAGCGCGCCGAAGCCGGTCAGCACCCAGAAATTCGCTCGCCAGCCGCCGAGCAGGAGGAGCTGGCCGCCGAGCAGCGGCGCGAACAGCGGCGCCGCGCCCATCACGAGCACCATGGTGGAGAGCACGCGCGCGGCGCGATCGCCGCCATAGAGATCGCGCACCGCGGCGCGCGCCAGCACCGGCCCGGCGCAGCCGCCGATCGCCTCGAGGAAGCGCAGCACGATCAGGATGCCGAGATTCTGCGCCAGCGCGCAGCCCAGGCTCGCCGCGGTGAACAGAGTGAGGCCGGCGAGCAGCAGCGGCCGCCGACCGAACCGGTCGGCCAGCGGGCCGTAGAGCAGCTGGCCGAAGCCGAAGCCGAAGAAGAACGCGCTCAAGGTGAGCTGCGCGCCCGCCGCCGGCACGCCGAGATCGGCGGCCAACGCCGGCATGCCGGGCAGGTAGATGTCGGTCGCCATCGGCGCCACCGCGGTCAGCGCGGCCAGCGCGAGCGTCAGGCGCCAGCTCGGCCGATCGGCGGTTTCGGATGCGGTTTGCATGGCGGACATGGGATGCGGCTGGCGCTGGGGGCGCACAGGAGACCGTGGCGCCGCTCAACGCAAGCGCGCAAACCGGGGGCCTGCAATTCGCACGCCGCATGCGCGCGTTTGATTCGCTTGAGTTCAGCCCGTGAAGCCCGGGCCCGGCCGCAGCGCGCCGATCACGCGGCCGGCGCGGTTGTGCAGCTCGGGCGCGACCACCCGACGCAGGCGCTCGGTCTCGGCCATATCGAGCACGCGCAGCCGCTCGATCACGGCGGCCAGCGCGATCTCGGCGGCGCGTCCGGCGCCGTCGTCGATCTTGACCGCGATGCCCCAGCCGGCGGTCGGCAGCACCGCGCTATAGACGCCTTCGGCGCCGGTCTTGGCGATCACCGCGCCGGCGAGCGCCTCGGTCAGGCGCGAGGCGACCGAGGCGATGCCGCCGATCATCAACGGATGCGCCGTGATCGCGCCGGTGATGCGGCGCGCCGCCGCGGCGCGCTCGGCCGGCAGCCGGGCCGGATCGGCGAGCTGTGCCATGCCGCGCGCGAGCGCGCGCAACGGCACCGCAATTGTCGGGATGCCGCAACCGTCGACGCCCCAGGGCAGGCGCTCGGCGTCGAGGCCATAAAAATCCGCCAGCGTCCGGGTGACCCGGCGCTGCACCGGATGGTCGTAGGCGACGTAGCCGCGCGTCGGCTCGCCGAGCTGTGCGGCGGTCGCCAGAAAGCCGGTATGCTTGCCCGAGCAGTTGTTGTGGATCGCCGAGGGCGGCGTGCCGGCGCGGATCAGCGCCTCGATGCCGGCCGAATGGCTCGGCGGCTGGGGGCCGCATTCGAGATCGCCGGGTCCCAGCCCGAGGCGCGCCAGCCAGCCCGCGACCGCCTCGACATGGCGCACCTCGGCGTGGTGCGAGGCGCAGGCGAGCGCGATCTCTTCATCGCTTGCGCCGCAACGCGCGGCGGCGCCGGTCTCGATCAGCGCGATCGCCTGCAGCGGCTTGTTGGCCGAGCGCGGATAGATCGGCTGCTCGACGTCGCCCCAGGCGCGCACCAGCTTGCCGGCGGCATCGACCACCACCGCGGCGCCGCGATGCCGGCTCTCGACCAGCGCGCCGCGCGTCACCTCGACCAGCACGGGGTTGGCGGCGGTCACGGGACGCTGGAAATCCAAAAAGGGAGCTTACAAATCGGGGGCGCGCAAATGGGCATCGGCCCGACCAAAACTTGGGCAGGCCCGCGAGGCCCGCGCACAAGCCCAAGATTCGCCACCAGCGCGGTGGTTTGGCACCGATCTTGCGCCTGATCCGGCATCAAATCGGGATCATTCCGCAGCCGGAGAAACGCCATGTCCTCGTTCCTGAACCAGATTGCCATCGCCTTGGGCGCGGCTTCGCTGCTGGTCGGTACCCTGGCCTACACGATGTCCGCGGCGCGGCACGACGGCAAGCCACATCGCCGCAACCCCCGGTAAACCCGGCCCCCGACATAGCGCCGCCGCGCCCGCCGGGTCTAGACTGGCGGGGCCAACCGGGCCGGTGGCCGACCGCATGCTGCTCTATTTGATCCGACGCCTGGTCTACACGGTGCCGATCGCCCTCGGGGTGAGCTTGGTCGTGTTCTCGCTGGTCCATCTGGCGCCCGGCGACCCGATCAGCGCGATCGCGCCGGCCGACGCGCCGCCCGAGGTGGTCGAGCGGCTCAAGCACGATTACGGCTACGACCGGCCGCTGCCGATCCAGTTCGGCATCTGGCTCGGCCGCGCGCTCCAGGGCGATCTCGGCGCGTCGGTCGCGACCGGCGAGCGGGTGGCCGGCCAGGTCACGGTCGCGGTGCAGAACACCATGATGCTGGCGATCGCCGCGGCGCTGGTCGGGTTCAGCCTCGGCCTGGTGCTCGGCTTCATCGCCGGCTATGCCCAGGGCGGTCTGCTCGACCGCTTGGCGACCGGGGTCGCGGTGACCGGCATCAGCGTGCCGCATTACTGGCTCGGCATGGTGCTCGTGATCATCTTCTCGGTCGAGCTCGGCATGCTGCCCGCCATGGGCATGGGCGAGGGCAGCAGCGCCGAATGGGTGTGGGACTGGACCCACATGCGCTCGATGGTGCTGCCCGTCATCACGCTGTCCGTGATCCCGCTCGGCATCGTGACCCGCACGGTGCGCGCCGCGGTCGCCGAGATCCTCGGCCAGGAATATATCCAGGCACTGCGCGCCAAGGGCCTGCGCGAGCGCCAGGTGCTGACGCATGTCGCCAAGAACGCCGCGCCGACCATGCTCGCCGTGCTCGGGCTGCAGTTCGGCTATCTGCTCGGCGGCTCGATCCTGATCGAGACCGTGTTCTCCTGGCCGGGCACCGGTTTCCTGCTCAACAACGCGATCTTCCGGCGCGACATCCCGGTTCTGCAGGGCACCATCCTGGTGCTGTCGCTGTTCTTCGTGCTGCTCAACATGCTGGTCGATCTCGCCCAGACCGCGATCGACCCGCGCATCAAGCGCAGCTGAGATGGCGGCGATCGTTCTCCCTCTCCCCGGGGGGGAGAGGGAGAAGGTCAGGTGCGCTGCCATGGCTGATACCACAGCGAATGTCGCCCACCTCGCCGTGCCGCCGGCCGCCGCCGAGCTGCCGGTCGAGTCGCGCAGCTACTGGTCGACCGTGCTCGGCCGGCTGCGGCGCGACCCCGTCACGCTTCTCTGCGGCCTGATTCTTCTGACCATCTTCCTCAGCGCCATTTTCGCGCCGTGGATCATCGAGGCCGATCCCTACAAGACCTCGATGCTGCGTCGGCTGCAGGCGATCAACTCGAAGGGCTATCTGCTCGGCACCGACGAGCTCGGCCGCGACATGGTCGCGCGGCTGGTCTATGGCGGCCGGCTGTCGCTCCTGATGGGCACCTTGCCGGTGATCGATGCGCTGCTGATCGGCGGGCTGCTCGGCATCGTCGCGGGCTTCGTCGGCGGCAAGCTCAACATGCTGATCATGCGCACGGTCGACATCTTCTACGCCTTCCCGTCGGTGCTGCTCGCGATCGCGATCTCGGGCGCGCTCGGCGCCGGGCTGCTCAACTCGATCGTGTCGCTCACCATCGTGTTCATTCCGCCGATCGCGCGGATCTCCGAGTCGGTCACGACCGCGGTGCGCAATCTCGACTTTGTCGATGCGGCGCGCGCCAGCGGCGCGTCGAGCTGGACGATCATCCGGGTGCATGTGCTCGGCAACGTGCTCGGGCCGATCTTCATCTACGCGACCGGCTTGATCAGCGTCGCCATCATCCTGGCCTCCGGCCTGAGCTTCCTCGGCCTCGGCGTCAAGCCGCCCGAGCCCGAATGGGGCCTGATGCTCAACACCCTGCGCCAGTCGATCTGGATCAATCCCGAGGTCGCGGCGTTGCCTGGCGTGATGATCTTCGTGACCTCGATCTGTTTCAACCTGATGAGCGACGGGCTGCGCGCGGCCATGGACATCAAACTGTGACGCAAGCGACACCGACGCCGGCGCGCGGTGCGCGCGATGCGCGCGACCGCGGCGGCAAGGCGCAGCCGCTGCTCGCGGTCACCGGCCTGAAGAAATATTTTCGGCTCAGCGGCGGGCTGCTGGGCCGCGCGGCGGGCGTCGTGCAGTCGGTCGACGACATCTCGTTCGCGGTGCGCAAGGGCGAGACGCTCGGCATCGTCGGCGAGTCGGGTTGCGGCAAGTCGACCACGGCGCGGCTGCTGATGCGCCTGATCGAGCCCGACGAAGGCGAGGTGGTATTCGACGGCG
>Ga0302324_100031447_pt1 | contig 10010 bp, 9 predicted proteins | sample Palsa_T0_1_FD_201949 | JGI IMG/M metagenome (GOLD analysis project Ga0302324, IMG submission 201949) | Peat permafrost microbial communities from Stordalen Mire near Abisko, Sweden - Palsa_T0_1 | ecosystem: Environmental > Terrestrial > Soil > Palsa > Peat permafrost | place: Sweden: Abisko... | reverse complement strand
CTATAATGTTTTCCACTCTTCACCTTAGCTTAAGGTGGTTTGAACTAAAGTGAGCGTGAAGATTTGGTAAAAGAAAAAGTAAAAATATGAAAACAAAAAACAAAATCATGCTGACGGTGCTGGCGCTCGGAGCGTCGGGATTCCTCGCCAGCGCACAAGAAGACACCAACGCCGTGCCAAATGGCCCCGGACCCGGCTGGCACGGCCTCCATCGGCCGCCAGATCCATTGTTTCTGGCACTGGACACAAATCACGACGGTGTGATTGACGCGGATGAAATCGCCAACGCACCCGCCGCGCTGAAGACACTGGACAAAAACGGCGACGGAAAATTGACGCAGGACGAATTGCGCCCGCCGCGTCCGCCACAAGATGGCGGCCCGGAATCCGGCGACGGCATGCCACCCGGCCCGCCGCCGGGGGATCAGCAAGACACCAACGCCGTGCCGGGCGGCCCCGGACCCGGCAGGCACGGCCATCATCCGCCGTCGCCGTTGTTTCTGGCACTGGACACAAATCACGACGGTGTGATTGACGCGGATGAAATCGCCAACGCACCCGCCGCGCTGAAGACACTGGACAAAAACGGCGACGGAAAATTGACGCAGGATGAACTGCGCCCGCCGCGCCCGCCGCAGGATGGCGGCCCGGAATCCGGCGACGGCATGCCACCCGGCCCGCCGCCAGATCAGCAATAAGGTCACAGATCGCAGCCAAATGCAAGCGGCGGATTGTCTCCAATCCGCCGCTAAATTTTTGCCCCGACCGCCGGAGAAGAATCATCGCGGCAGAGAAATTGCCAGGCAAACATGGCGGTCAACAACGAAATCACGCCGCAAATGACATAGGGCAGCGACGGCTGCACAAAAAACAAGGTGCTGGCAAAAATCGGGCCAAGGATACGTGCCAGGCTGCCAAAACTTTGGGCAACGCCGAGGTTCGCACCCTGTTCGTTTGCAGGTGAAAGGATGGAGATCAAACCAAACACCGGCGGACGATTCAATCCCGACCCGATGGCCAGCAGCGCCAGGACAATCAGCAGCGCGGGCAGGCTCGTCGCAAACGGCAGCGTGATCAAGCTGGCGGCGTAAATCAGCAGGCTGCCAAAAATCAGTTTCGGTTCGCCGAATTTTTTCACGAGTCGGCCGATGACGCCACCTTGAATCAGGGCGGACACGACGCCGGCATAAGTGAACAGGTAACCAACGCGATGATCTTTCGGGCCGAAATTGAAACTGTGCCGCAACAGCAGCGGGAACGTGGATTCAAAACAAGTGAAGCAAAAGGTCGCGAAAAAGAAAACGCTGACGAGCAGGCCGAGTTTCGGCATGGCGAGCGTGTGCGTCCATTGGTTGAACTTGGGACGCGGCGTGACGGGCGCGGAACCGGGCGAACGGCTTTCGCCGAGGATGAACCACCCGAGCATAAAATTCCCGGCGCAGAAACACGCGGCAACCCAGCCGGGACCGGTTTTGCCGAAGGCGTCGGCGGTGAACGCGCCGATGGCCGGGCCAAAAATAAATCCGAGGCCGAACGCCATGCCGATCAGGCCCATGCGGGCGGAACGCTTTTCCGGTGGCGAAATATCCGCGATGTAGGCGGACGCAACAGACAGGTTCGCGCCGCAGATGCCGGCAAAAATCCGCGAAACCAAAATTCCCCACAGGCCGACGGAACCGTGCAAACCGGAGGCTACGGCAAAAAGCGCATACGAACCGGCTGCGCCTAGATTACTGATGAGCATGACGGGTCGGCGGCCGATGCGGTCGGATAATTTTCCCCAGATGGGCGCGAAGAAAAATTGCATCAAGGAGAACGAGGCGATGATGGCACCGATGATGAAGCCGTGCGCGCCAAAATCCTCCGCGTAGCCGGGCAGCAGCGGCAGCACGATGCCAAAGCCGATCAGGTCAACGAAGACCGACAGGAAAATCACGAGGAGCGATGGCTTGCGATTCATGTTTGCAACAAGCGGAGAGTCTAGTTGCGTTTGAAAGCGAGTCAAATTTTCCGTGGCGAATAACTTTGCGAACAAGAAAAACAACTTTGTCTTGCCGCGAATGTTTTCCAACGGCGATGCTGTGCGCATGATTGATTCCATTTCTGAGATTGCCGGTGCCGCCGCCGATTTGAAAAAAGCCCGGCGGCAAAAGGCGGCGCGCGCGGATGTCCGCACCACTTTGGACCGGTTGCCGCCGAATTCGCCAGAGGCCGAACAGGGCGTGCTGGGTTGCGTACTGCTTTCGCCGAACGAGTGCATGGGTGAGTGCATTGAGAAACTCAAGGACTCCGGCCAGCAGGTATTTTACGATCTGCGGCACCAGACGATTTATGAGGCGCTGGCGATGATGTATGACGGGCGCGAGGCGATTGATGTCATCACGTTGCAGCAGCGGCTCAAGGACAGGCAGTTGCTGGAACAAATTGGCGGCATCGCGTATCTGGCGCAGCTTCAGGATGCCGTGCCGAGTGCGGCGAACCTTTCCTACTATCTGGAAATCGTGCAGGAAAAGTATCTGCTGCGGCGGATGATCGCCACCTGCACGGACGTCGTGGGACGCGTTTATGACTACGAGGGAGATGTGGAAACGCTGCTGGATGAGGTGGAAAAGGAAATTTTACGCATCAACGAATCCCGAGCGCAAAGCACGACATCGTCGGTCAAGGAGCTGGTGGGCAAGGCGATTCTCACGGTGGAAAACTATTTTGGCCGGCAGGGCACGTTGAACGGGCTGGGCACAGGCTTTCCCGACCTGGACCGGATGACGGACGGCTTGCATGGCTCGGAAATGATCGTTGTCGCGGCGCGGCCTTCGATGGGCAAAACGTCGCTGGCGATGAACATCGTCGAACATGTCGTGCTGGAACAAAATCTGCCGGCCGCCGTTTTCAGCCTGGAAATGAGCGCGGAATCGCTGGTGCTACGCATGATGTGCTCGATCGCGCGGGTGAATTTGCGGAGCATCCGCGAGGGCTTCATGAGCGAGGCGGATTTTCCCAAGCTGACGAACGCGGCCGGACGGCTGGCGAAGGCAAAGCTGTTGATTGACGATTCGGCGGGGCTTTCGATTTTGCAGCTGCGGGCGCGGGCGCGGCGGATGCACCAGCAGCATGGCATCAAGCTTTTCGTGATTGACTACCTGCAACTGCTGCATTCTACTGCGCGGCGTTCGCAAGACAACCGCCAGCAGGAAATTGCCGACATTTCCAGCGGCATCAAGGCTTTGGCGAAGGAATTGAAGGTGCCGGTGCTGGTGTTGAGCCAGTTGAACCGCGAACTGGAAAAAGACAAGAGCCGCAAGCCACGGCTGTCGGACTTGCGCGAGTCGGGCGCGATTGAACAGGATGCCGACGTGGTGGGTCTGTTATACAAACCGAACGCAGGCGACGACGAAGACGGCGCAGCGGCCGAGGAAGCGGACGGGCTGCCGGTCAATTTATTGATCGCCAAGCAGCGCAACGGCCCGACCGGCGACATTAATTTAACATTCTTGAAATCTTATACGCGATTTGAAAGCGCAGCCAAAGTCAGCGATGAAGACGTGCCGGGCAGCTAGACGATGAAATTATTTTTCCGTCTTTTTGCCTTCTGGCTGATGCTCGGCTGCGCGCAAGTCGTGTCGGCACAGACGGGCGGCCCGAAAGTTGACCGCGTGGACGTAAAATTTGTCGGCCCGGCAACGGTCAGCGAGCAGTTCGTCCGCGTCAACATCCGCGCCACCCCCGGCGACACCTACAAGATAAGCTCCACCCAGGACGACGTTCACGCGCTTTACGCCACGGGGCAGTTTTACAACATCCGCGTCTCGGTGGACCAGTCCACGAACAGCGGCGTGGTGCTGACTTACATCGTGCAGGCGCGCCCGCGCATCACGGAAATCAAGATCGAGGGCAATAAAAAAGTCTCGGACTCCAAGATAAAGAAAAAAATCACCGTGAAGGTCGGCGATCCGTTGGACGAACAAAAGCTGTTCACCGACGTGCAGGACATCAAAAAACTTTACGAAAAATACGGCTATCCGGATACACAGGTGAAATATGTGACGAGCGTGGACGAAAACGCCGGGCACGGCACGGTGACGTTCCAGATTGTCGAAAGCCAGAAGGTCAAGATCAGCGAGATTGACTTCATCGGCGCGGCGGCGTTCACCCAGAAAGAATTGCGCGGGGTGGTGAAGCTCAAGCGGCACTGGATGTGGTCGTGGCTCACCGGCAATGGCGTTTTCAAGCAGGACGAGTTTGACGACGACCACGACCTGCTTGGTGATTTTTACCGCAACCACGGCTATCTGGACTTCGAAATCAAGAACGTGCGGTTTGACAACCCGACCACCAACACCCTGGTCATAAAATATTATTTGTATGAAGGCCGGCAATACAAGGTCGGTTCGATTAAGTTGACCGGCAACAAGATTTTCAGCGCCGACGACATCCGCGCCGGCATGCGATACAACCACGCCTACCAGCAATTGAAGGGCACGCCCGGCCCGAACGGGTTCGACATGGACGTGGGCAGCATTTACACGCCCGAAGGCTTGAGAAAAGACACGGTGGCGCTGGAGGATTTTTATGGCGGGAAGGGTTATATTGACGTCACGCAGGGCTCGACGCTGCACGTCATTCGCATCCCGAACGTGGATACCGGCACGATGGATCTGGAGTTTCAGATCGAGGAAGGCCAGAAGACCTACGTCGAAAAAATCAACATCACCGGCAATGTCAAGACCAAGGACAGCGTCATCCGCCGTGAACTGGCCATCTCGCCCGGCGAAGTGTTCGACATGGTGCGCGTCAAGATCAGCAAGCAGCGGCTCGAAGGCCTGAATTATTTTGAAAAGGTGGATGCGGATCCGGAGCCGACCGACCCCCCGATTTCCGGCCATAAGAACCTCGACGTGGCCGTGACGGAAAAGAACACGGGCAACCTGACGTTCGGCGCGGGCTTGAGTTCGGATTCAGGAATTGTCGGCTTTGTGGAGATGACGCAGGGCAATTTTGATCTGTTTCATCCGCCGACCTTCACCGGTGCCGGCCAAAAACTGCGTTTGAGGCTTGCGGTCGGCACTCAACAAAGAGATTACGAACTGTCCTTTGTCGAGCCATGGTTTTTGAACCGCAAGCTGGCCCTGGGCGTGGACCTCTACCGCCATCAACTGGATTATGAAAGCCCGAACAATATTTATGACGAAACACGCACGGGCATGCGCTTGAGCCTGACGCGGGCGTTGTGGTCGGATTTTTTCATTGGCAGTGTTTATTACAATCTGGAAGACATCAACATTTCGTTGAACAGCCCTTATACGACCTTCATGGGACCGGCCACCGCCGCGAATCCCACCGGTCAAAACACTCCTACCGCCATCATTGAGCAGGCCACCAGCGCTCATTTGTATAGCCGTTTCGGCACGACGCTCGCTTATGACACGCGCAACAGCACCGAGTTGCCCAACCATGGGCAGCGCACGGAAATTGACCCCGAAATCAGCGTGGGCGACGTGGATTATTACAAAGTCCAGCTGCGCAGCGCTTGGTATTTTCCCGGCCTGATGAAGGGCCATGTCATCGAAGCCGTCGGCCGCGCCGGCATCGCCGACGGCCTCAACGGCGACGTGCCGTTCTATGACGCGTATTATCTGGGCGGACTTTATTCGCTGCGCGGCTACAAATTCCGCAACGTCTCGCCGCGTGATCCTAATTACGGAACTCCGGGATATTCCATACCCAATGAACCCATCGGCGGCGACAGCTACTGGTTCGGCTCGGGAGAATACAGCATCCCGATCGTGGAGAAAGAAGGCGGCGTCGGCGTGCGGGTCGCCGCCTTTTATGACGTCGGCTCCGTCGGTCAGGGGTCAACTTCGTTTTCCGGCGTTTTTGACGATGACGTGGGTTTGGGGCTGCGGATAAATATTCCCCACATGGGCCCGTTGCGGCTGGATTACGGCGTGCCCATCACCCACGACAAATACAACGGCGGCTCCGGCCAGTTCCAGTTCGGGGCCGGCTACACCCGCCAGTTTTGAGTTGGCGACGGCGCCAAATTCTGTTTTCATTTCCCCCATGAAAAATATTTTACGGATGGTGATTCCGGCATTTTTGTTGATGGCGTTCATGGGCGGCTCCGCGCTGGCGCAAACCAAGATCGCCACGGTGGATCTAAAAAAACTTTTCGACAATTATTACAAGACCAAGCTGGCCCAGGCCGCCATCCAGGACCGCGCCGCCCAGCTCGACAAGGATGACAAGAGCATGAAGGACGACCTGAAAAAGGGCAGCGACGACTACCAGACACTCTTGGAGCAGGCCAACGACCAGGCGCTTTCCGCCGACGAACGCGACAAGCGCAAACAGTCCGCTGACGACAAGCTGAAAGATTTGCAGACGGCCAAGGCCTCCATTGACCAGTTCGAGCGGCAGGCGCAGACCACGCTGGGCGAGCAGCGCCAACGGATGCGCGATAACATCCTCACTGAGATCAAGGCGGCCGTGGCCACCAAGGCCAAGGCGGCGGACGACACGCTGGTTTTTGACACGGCGGCGGAGACCGTCAACGGCACCATGGCGATCGTCTACAGCACCGGGGACAATGATTTGACCGAGGCGGTCCTTTCCCAGCTCAACGCCGGGGCGCCGATTGACCTGACCCAGCCGGACACGACAACTGTGCCGCCCTTGACGAATGCCACCAGCAACCCGTGATTATTAATTCCGGCTTGGGCCGGAAATCAGCGGACAGGCGGGTTGTTGAAAATTCCCGCTTGCGCAGCCATCGCCAGCCGCGTATAGTGCGCGCCCTTTTGCAATTGAAATAAAAAATTTATGCGACGACCCAAAGGCATTAAAACCAGAAAGTCCGTGTCCAAGCGGTTCAAGATCACCGGCACGGGCAAAGTCCTGCGCAGCCACGCCGGCAAGCGCCACCTGCTGCAGGGCAAAAAGCCCAAGCACCGCCGCCGCCTCGGCAAGAGCGCCGTTGTAGACTCGACGGATGCCTATCGCATTCTTCAAAATCTGCCGTTCAGCCACTAAAATTTTATGCGCGTTACAAATTCACCGGCTTCCCGCAAACGTCGCGGAAGAATGCTCACCGCCGCCAAGGGCTTCCGCCTCAAACGCTCCAAGCTTTACCGCTACGCTTCCGACGCCGTGGATCACGGCCGGCAATATGCCTACCGCGACCGCCGCGCCAAAAAGCGCACGTTCCGTTATCTCTGGCAGATCCGCATCAATGCCGCCGTCCGCGAGGCCGGCCTTACTTACAGCCGGTTTATTGAGGGCCTCAAGGCCGCCAAAGTCGCGCTCGACCGCAAGGTGCTTGCCGACCTGGCCGCGACCGACGCCGCTGCATTTACCGAAATCGTGAACGTCGCCAAGAATGCCTTGAAAAACAAGCCCGCCGCGACTCTCGCCAAGGCCTGAACAAACCAGCAGCAATTCTCAACGGGCGACCTGAAAAGGCTCGCCCGTTTTGCTTTTCCAAAACTGTCATCGTCGCTAAACTCTAAAAGTATGAATCAGGAACCGTGGACCGCCGTTGACCGTTACATCACGGACTTGCTCGTTACACCTGACCAGGCCCTGGAAGCCGCGCTCCAAATGAGCGCCGAAGCCGGTTTGCCGCCGATCAACGTTGCTCCCAATCAAGGCAAGCTGTTGCAACTGCTGGCAACCATGCAGGACACGCGAAACATTCTGGAAATCGGGACACTGGGCGGCTACAGCACCATCTGGCTCGCGCGCGCGTTGCCCGCAAGCGGACGCCTTGTCACCTTGGAAGCGGAACCACTCCATGCCGATGTCGCACGCAAAAACATTGCCCGGGCCGGACTGGAAAAAATCGTTGAAGTCCGACTGGGCCCGGCGCTCGACACCTTGAAACAGCTTGTGGCGGAAAAGTGCGTTCCATTCGATTTCATTTTTATTGATGCCGACAAGGAAAGCTATCCGGATTATTTTACCTGGTCGCTCAAACTTTCCCGGCGCGGTACCTGCATCATCGCGGACAACGTCGTTCGCCACGGCGCAGTGATTGATCCCGCCCACACCGATCCACGCGTGCAAGGCGTGCGCCGCTTCAACGAACTGCTCGCCGCCGAACCGCGTGTGACCGCGACGACCATCCAGACCGTCGGCAGCAAAGGCTATGACGGCTTCACCCTGGCCATCGTGACAGCTGATCTATGAGGGTTCAAAGCTATGAATCGGGGGTGAATTCGTGAATTCGCTTTCTGCTTCGCCCGCTTCCGAATAAACTTTGGCAAAATTCGTATGGCATTTCTCGACGACATCGAACCGCTCAAACAAACCGCGCTCGCAGAACTTAAAGCCGCGCCCGACGTCGCCGCCTTGGAACAAACCAAAGGCTCGTGGATTGGACCGAACGGCAAGTTCACCGCGTTGATGAAACAGCTCGGCACGCTCTCGAAAGAAGAAAAGCCCGCCGCTGGCAAACTCATCAATGCCGCCAAGGTCGAACTCGAAGCCGCGCTCATTTCGCACCGCGAAGAGCTGGAACTGAAAGTCGCCCTGTCGAAGGAGCCAACGGATTTTACGTTGCCCGGACGCCGCCGCGCGCTCGGCAAATTGCATCCGCTCACACAGGTCACCGACGACATCGTCCGCGCGTTCCGCAAGATTGGCTTCGCCGTGGCTGACGGTCCGGAGATCGAGGACGAATATCATTGCTTCGACGCGCTCAACACGCCCGCCGACCATCCCGCGCGCGACAGTCAGGACACGTTCTATATTGCAACCAACGGTGGGAGCGTTTCCCTCTCTCCCGCGGGAGAGGGCCGGGGTGAGGGCGGACGATCCTCATTATTGCGGACGCACACAAGCTCGGTGCAAATCCGCGTCATGGAAAAACAACCGCCACCGGTGCGCATCATCGTGCCGGGCCGTGTTTATCGCCGCGACAACGCCGATGCCACGCACAATCCCACGTTCCACCAGATCGAGGGGCTTTACGTGGACAAAGGCGTCACCGTCGGCGATCTCAAGGGCACGGTGGAGTTCGTCTTCCGCGAACTCATGGGAAGCGACGTGAAGATCCGTTTCCGGCCGCATTATTTCAGCTATACCGAGCCGAGCTACGAGATTGATTTCACGAACGCGCTCGTGAAGAAGATGGGCAAGGACTGGCTGGAGATCGCCGGCTGCGGCATGGTGCATCCGCAGGTGTTCGAGAACGTCGGCTATGATCCCGCCGTCTGGACCGGCTGGGCATTCGGCTTCGGCATCGAACGCATCGCGATGCTCCGCTACGGCATCAACGACATCCGCCTCTTCTACGAAAACGATGTGCGGTTCTTGAAACAGTTTTAATTTGATATGTCGGCAGAAAAACCATGGGCATCGGGCCCGGGAGAAATCTTGAAGCATGGCTTAAAATTGCTTCAAGATGATTCCGATACAAATCGTCGGCTTGCCATGATCAGCATTGATAACGCTGTGGAATTGATGGTGAAAACTTTTTTAGGACTTCCAAAACGAATAACTGGCCTGACGATTAGCAGGTCAGAGTATCAGGATATTTCCGAGAGCTTCCCAAAACTTCTTGACGCTCTTGAGAAATACGCCACTGATAAGTTGACTGGCATAGACCTTGGAGAAATTGAATGGTATCACAGGCTTCGCAATCAGATGTATCATCAGGGAAATGGATTAACAGTGGAGCGTAACAAGGTCGAAGTGTATGCGCGCCTTGCAAACTCTCTATTTGAAAATTTATTTGGCTTTGGCCTTATCGAATCAAAACCAACAAAAATCGACGCGCTAGGGGAATTTATTTCTTGTTGGGTTGCGTTCGAAAAAGCAGCTCAACAGAAGGTTGTTCCCAGAACAAGCCGAATACAATTGCTTAACTTAAATGGTGCATTGCAAACTCTTGGGATGAGAAAGTTCGTTACCGAGGCTGAATTGATCAAACTACGAGAAATACGAAATGCACGAAATCTTGTTGTTCATGGGCAAAAGCCGTTTGAAGAAGTCATAAAACCTCAAATGATAGA
>Ga0302324_100031445_pt1 | contig 10010 bp, 8 predicted proteins | sample Palsa_T0_1_FD_201949 | JGI IMG/M metagenome (GOLD analysis project Ga0302324, IMG submission 201949) | Peat permafrost microbial communities from Stordalen Mire near Abisko, Sweden - Palsa_T0_1 | ecosystem: Environmental > Terrestrial > Soil > Palsa > Peat permafrost | place: Sweden: Abisko... | reverse complement strand
GGCGGATTTGACACGACCCCCGCGCGGACGCCGGAACAATGGCAGGTCGGGACGAAGGAACAGGCGCTTTGATCGAACCAAGGAACAACCGTGCATGTCGTCGCATTGCCGTCACGATCATCCATCGCTTACAGTCGTTCACCCAATGGTGGGTGAGACTGAACGAGCCTCACACACAGAAATTCGGACACTCCCTGCGCTCCCCGAATAAACCCCTACCGCACCCGTCCAAACACTCCCCATCCCCCAGCCCAGATCATCTCCAGGGCAATACGCAGGACGATCAGCAATCCGATCCACCCGACCCACCGATACCGCTCCAACAGCCGTGAGATCGCCGTCGCGGCCGCCCCCATCAGCACCACCGAGAACAGCAGCCCAGTGACGAGGACCCAGGGATGACCGTGTGCTGCGCCGGCGACAGCGAGGACGTTGTCCAAACTCATCGACAGGTCCGCGACGATGATCTGCCACATCGCCTGACGTAGCGTTTTCCTGGGGTCCGTCCCGCCGGGCGCGCTTTGGGCGGCTCGTAGCTCCCGATACATCCTCCAGCAAACCCACAGAAGCAGCAGGCCGCCTGCGAGCGTCAGGCCGATGATATCCAACACGCGCAGCGCCACCGCGCCCAACAGGATACGCAGCAAGGTCGCGCCGCCAATCCCCAGCAGGATCGCCTTCCGCCGTCGATCCTCCGGCAGTCCCGCGACCGCCATCCCGACGACGACAGCGTTATCCCCCGCCAGCGCGACGTCGATCATCACGACCTGGGCAAGCACCGTCAGATCGGCCGGCCATCCAGCAAAGTCCATGAACCGGCCACCATCCTCGACGCTGATGCAGCATCCGTGTTACTCTGCGGGCGACGAAATCACACCCCGAATCCGCTGAGGTCGCATGGTGCCCCGTTATAGCCGCCCTGAAATGGCCGGCATTTGGACCGCGGAAAATCGATACCGCATCTGGTTCGAGATCGAGGCCCTGGCCGCCGAAGGCATGGCGCGCATCGGTGCCATCCCTGAAACCGCCGCCCGGGCGATCCGCGAAAAGGGCGGCCCCAAAGTCGCCGCCATCGGTCCCGCCGACATCGAGAGGATCGATGCGATCGAGCTGGAAACGCGGCATGATGTCATCGCCTTTCTGACCTGGCTCGCCGAGGCGATCGGTCCGGACAGCCGCTTCATGCACCTCGGGATGACCAGTTCCGACGTGCTGGACACTTGCCTGTCGGTGCAACTGACCCAGGCCGCGGACCTGCTGTTGAAGGATCTGGACGTTGTCCTTGCCGCCCTGAAGAAGCGCGCGTTCGAACACAAATACACGCTGACGATCGGCCGCAGCCACGCCATCCACGCCGAACCGACGACGTTCGGGCTGAAGCTCGCGGGTCACTACGCGGAGTTCGATCGCGATCGCGCCCGATTGCTGGTGGCGCGCGAGGAGATCGCGGTGGCGCAGATGAGCGGCGCCGTCGGCACGTTCGCCCATCTCGATCCATCGGTTGAAGAATACGTTGCCTCTCGGCTTGGTCTGCGGCCGGAGCCGATCTCCACCCAGATCATTCCGCGCGACCACCACGCTGCTTTCTTCGCCACCCTGGGCGTCATCGCCAGCGGGATCGAGCGGTTGGCCACCGAAATCCGCCATTTGCAACGCAGCGAGGTGCGCGAGGCCGAGGAGTTCTTCCATCCTGGCCAAAAGGGCTCCTCGACCATGCCGCACAAGCGGAACCCGGTGCTGAGTGAAAACCTGACCGGTCTCGCGCGGATTGTTCGTTCCGCTGTCGTGCCGGCCCTGGAAAACGTTACTTTGTGGCACGAACGAGACATCAGCCATTCCAGCGTGGAACGCGTGATTGGGCCCGATACGACGATTGCTCTGGATTTCGCGTTGATGCGGCTGGCCGGCATGATGGAGCGGCTGCTTGTCTATCCGGAACGGATGCGGGCCAACCTCGACAGTTTGGGCGGTGTGGTTTATTCCGGCGAAGTATTGTCGATGCTGGCGCGATCGGGCATTTCCCGCGAGGATGCCTATGCGATCACGCAACGTTGCGCGATGGAAACGTGGACGAAGCTGGGATCGCCGGAGGGTCATGATTTTAGAACAAATCTTGAGGCCGACCCCGACGTCGTGGGCCGTGTTTCCTCTGTCGAACTCGATGCCGCGTTCGATCCTGCGCTGCACATGCGTTCGGTTGATCGCATTTTCGCGCGCGTATTTGGCGAATGCCGGAATTAGGGTTGATATTGCCGTTGGGCATCGCACATCCTTGTGAAATAGAGGTGAAAAGGAATGCGAAGGTGAGATATATCCCAGAAACGCGTCGTGCCGAGAATTCTTGGGCGGATCATTCCCGTGGTGCATGACGCTGCCGCACAAAGGCGTTCCGAGCCTTACGGATTTATATCTTATAGTCACCACGACCGAGAATATGTTCAGCGGCTCTGCCGCCATTTGCTTCCTGCGGCGAGGGCGGAATTGGGGACTGAGTTTTGGATGGACGACTCGATTAACGCCGGTAACCGTTGGGACAAGACTATGTCGGATGTGTTGGCGCAGGCGAATATCTTCGTTCTTTGTATGAGCGCCGATTACTTCGCCGCCGACTTTATATATAACTCCGAATTGCCGACGATTGAGAAGCAATCCCGCCTTTCGCAGGGGCTGGTCATTCCTGTCATTTTGAAACCTTGCTCTTGGTGGGGGTTTGTTGGCGACCTCCAAGTGATACCCACAAAGAACGGACGCGTGTTGCCTATTTCAAATTGGCGCCCGCAGGAGGGTGGCTATCATGAGGCCACCAAACAGGTCATCCAAGCGATCCGATGGCGTTTCGTGTTGGGGATGACTGACCTTGAGCCGTCGGGTTCAAAAATTAGATCGAAGGTGCCACGCCGAATTCAATCGGCGCCCCGTGGTCCCCACACTATTCCGCCCCGCGATATCGATCGAGCGGTAAAGACCGTGATCGCTCGTCGCGCGTCAAAAAGTGAGGTCTGATACCCGCCGCACAACTCCCGAACGAGACGCTCATTACGAGTCCGGCGTCTTCATCAATTGTCCTTTTGATGCGGCCTACCGGCCCCTGTTCGACGCGACTGTGTTTGTTGTCTTTATTTGCGGTTTCATCCCGCGATCCGCGCTAGAAATTGACGATGCGAGTCAGACTCGGATCGATAAGATTCTCACATTAATTGGTGAATGCCGCCGCGGCATTCACGACATCTCTCGCGTCGAACTGAATGAGCACGGCCTGCCCCGGTTCAATATGCCTCTCGAACTCGGCTTGTTTTTGGGTGCCAGACGTTTTGGTGGCCAAGCGCAGAGTCGAAAGTCCTGCCTGGTGCTCGATACCGATCCATTTCGATTTCAGAAGTTTATCAGTGATATTTCCGGTCAGGACATAACACCGCATGGCGGTAATCCCGGTCGGATCATTGCCGCGATTCGGAATTGGCTCTCCAGTTCATTGCCGTCGGGTGCAGCGGCCATTCCAGGTGGGATCGAAATCGCGAGGCGTTTTGCTCGATTTCAGGCCGAGCTTCCCGCTCTGTGCCTGGAATTGCGCATTGAAGTCCCTGAGTTGACGTTTGCCGATTATGCACGAATCGTGTCGTCATGGTTACGAAATTCCGAGCCGGGGTCGGTATGATTCCCGTGGATCCGGCGTCGGGCCAAAATGGTCGAGTTCCTGACGCCCTGGGCACGATAACCTCGTTCCGAGGTTCGTCTGCCGCACTGTGGCGCCTGGGTATCGCGGCTGTGCAGACCGACCTTTAGGCACCCCTTCGGTTTAATAAGCGGTGCCAGCCACGCTTCCGCGCGTCGCCAACTGATCTGACGGCCCGCCGCGGCCACCTACAGGTCAGGCATCCGCGCCACGCCCTGTCTTCGGCGGCCCACACTCTATACAACCGGCCGTATGGCGACTCTTCTGCTCCTTGCCGCCGCGGGCTTAATGGCGGGCACGATGAACGCGATCGGCGGTGGTGGATCATTCATCACGTTTCCGGCCATGGTGCTCGCCGGATTGCCGCCGGTCATCGCCAATGCTTCCTCAACAGTGGCGCTGTTTCCCGGCACGCTCGCCAGTTCGTTCGCCTATCGGCGCGAACTGGCCGGCATCGGAGGCTTTCGGTTGATCGTGCTGGCGCCTATCAGCATCGCCGGAGGGCTCGTTGGTGCGATACTGTTGCTGGCCACGCCCGAGCATTTATTCGACGTCGTCATTCCGTGGCTGCTGCTGCTGGCGACATTGACGTTCGTGTTCGGCGCGCGCGCCGGCCTGACGCTGCGCCGGTTCGTCCGGGTTGGCCCAGCGGCATTGCCGATCATTCAGTTCGTGGTCTCGATTTATGGCGGCTATTTCGGTGGCGCGGTTGGCCTGATGATGATGGCGGCCTGGTGTTTACTGCTTGCCACCGACGATCTGAAAGCAATGGCGCCGGCTCGGGTCTTGCTGGTCAGTTCGGCGAACGGCGCCGCTGTCGTTTGGTTCATCGCGGCTGGCGCCGTGCGCTGGCCTGACGCCCTCGCAATGCTGGCGGCGAGTGTTATTGGCGGTTACCTTGGTGCTCGTCTGGGCAGCATTTTGCCGCCACACATCGTGCGTCTGTTCGTTGTTGTTCTGACCGCGACGGTCACCCTGGCGTTCTTTTTGCGCGCGATTTAGAGCGTGAACGCTTCACGCTGAATGGTCGGAAGACGTGCATCACTCTCTCGTAGAACCCCTGGAGCCTGCTTCAACCGGAAGCGATCGTGCTCCAGGCCACGCCCAGAATGTCAGTCGGCTGCCTCGGCACCGCCGATTTTGGCGGCCAGGGTTGGCATGTGGGCCGGCCGTTTCGACAACAGCCGTTGCAGTGATGACATATAGAGATAAATGACCGGCGTCGTGTAGAGCGTCAGGATCTGGCTCAGCGCCAGTCCGCCGACCATCGCGTAGCCAAGCGGTTTGCGTAGTTCCGAACCGGCGCCGCTGCTGAGCATCAGCGGCAGGCCCGACAGCATCGCCGCCATGGTCGTCATGAAGATCGGGCGGAACCGCAGCAGGCAGGCCTGACGGATCGCGTCTTCCGGAGCCATGCCTCTGTTTCGCTCCGCCGAGATGGCGAAGTCGACCATCATGATCCCGTTCTTTTTCACGATGCCGATCAGCAGGATCATGCCGATCATCGCGATCACCGACAGATCGAGACCCGCCAGCCGCAACATCAGCAACGCGCCGACGCCCGCGGACGGCAATGTCGAAAGGATCGTGATCGGCAGGATGTAGCTCTCGTACAAAACGCCCAGAATGATATAAACCGTGATCAGCGCGGCGGCGATCAGATACGGCTGGCTCTTCAATGATTCCTGGAACGCCTGCGCGGTTCCCGAGAACGAGGCGTTGAGCGACAGCGGCGTGTGCATGTCCGCCATCGCCGCGTTGATCGCCGTGACCGCGTCGCCAAGCGCCGCGCCCTGAGCCAGATTGAAGCTGAGGGTAACGGCGGGGAACATGCTCTGATGGCTGATCGACAGCGGCTGCACCGGCGCGGTCGTCCATTGCACGAAAGAGTTCAACGGCACCGTCGCTCCGGTGATGGATTTCACGTAAAGCTTGTTGATCGTGTCAATATCCGTTGCCTGTCCCGGCATCACCTCCAGGATCAGATGGTAGGAGTTGACCTGCGAGAAATACTGCGTGATCTGGCGTTGCCCAAACGCATCGTACAACGTGTCGTCGATCACCTGCGGCTGGATGCCGAAGCGCGCCGCCTTGTCGCGGTCGATCACGATCGTCGCGGTCGTGCCACCGTTCTGCTGATCGGTGGTGACATCGCGCAGCATCGGCAGGTTTTGCAGTCGCGCCAGAATCTTCGGCGCCCAACTGAACAACTCGTCCAGGTCAGCGTCCTGCAAGGTATACTGATATTCGGTTTTTGAGATCTTGGCGCCGACCCGGACGTCCGGGATCGACTGCATGAACATCTGGCCGCCCTCGATCTTCGCCAGCTTCGCGCGGTTGCGCGCGATGTAGTTCTGGATCGACCCGCCGACCCGCTGATCCCACGGCTTCAGCGCTATGAAGACGCGGCCGTTGTTGAGCGTATAGCCCGAGATCGCGGTGCCCCAATTCGAAGCGTAGGCGGCGGTATCGGGATCGTCGGCGATCACCTTGATCAGTTTCCGCTGGATATCGCCCATGTGCTGAAACGAAATATCCTCGGCCATTTGCGTGGTCGCGATCATCACGCCGGTGTCCTGCGCCGGGAAGAAGCCTTTGGGTGCGATGATGAAAAGCCAGACGGTGAGACCCATCGTGGCCAAAAAGGTCAACAGTGTGATGAACCGGAATCGCAACGCGATGTCCAAAGTCCGGCGATAGCCGCCGATCAGGCCGGTGAAGAAACTTTCGACCATCCGGTAAAGGAAGCCGTGGCCACCCTGGTGGTGATGCAGGAAGCGCGAGCACATCATCGGCGTCAACGTCAGCGACACGATCGCCGAGACCACCACCGCGATCGTCACGGTCATGGCGAACTCGCGGAACAGGCGCCCGACGATGCCGCCCATCAGCAGCAACGGAATGAACACCGCGATCAGCGAACAACTGATTGACACGATCGTGAACCCGATCTCGCCGGCGCCTTTCAGCGCCGCCTCCATCGGCCGCATGCCTTCTTCGATGTGCCGATAAATGTTTTCCAGCATGACGATCGCGTCGTCGACGACGAAGCCGACGGCGATCGTCAGCGCCATCAGCGACAGATTGTCCAGGCTGTAATCCATCAGATACATCACCGCGAAGGTGCAGATCAGCGCGACCGGAACGGTGATGGAAGGGATGATCGTCGCCCAAACATTGCGCAGGAACAGAAAGATCACCATCACGACAAGGCAGATCGACAGCATCAGAGTGAACTGCACCTCCGACAGCGAGGCGCGGATGGTCTGCGTGCGATCGACGATGATGGTGGTTTTGATCGACGGCGGAATCGACGCCTCAAGCCGCGGCAAAGTCGCCTTGATGCGCTCCACCGTGTCGATGACATTGGCGCCGGGCTGCTTGAAGATCAGCAGGATGACGCCTTCCGTACCGTTCTGATAGCCGCCGACGAAGCGGTTTTCGGCGGCGTCGACGGCCTGGCCGATATCCTTCACGCGGATCGGCGCTCCGGCCCGCCAGCCCACGATGACGTTCTCGTAATCCGCGGCTTTGGTGAGTTGGTCGTTGTCATAAATCGCATAAGACCGGTCGGGTCCGTCGATCTGCCCCTTGGGGGCGTCGGCGGTCGAGACGCTCAGGACCTGCCGGATATCCTCGAGGGTCAGCCCCATCGCCGCGATCTTCGCCGGATCCACCTGGATCCGGACCGCGCGTTTGCGCTCACCCGCGATGAACACCTGGCCCACCCCGGCGAGTTGCGAGATCTGCTGCGCAAGCACCGTGTCGGCGTAGTCGTCGACCTCGATCATCGGCTCGCTGTCGGACTGGAGCGCCAGGATCATGATCGGCGCTTCGGACGGGTTAACTTTCCAATAGGTCGGCGGTGACGGCAGGTTTTTCGGCAATGACCCTGTCGCGGCGTTGATCTGAGCCAGCACATCCCCGGCGGCGCCATCGATGTTGCGGTCCAGATCGAACTGGATGGTGATCGACGACGACCCCGCCACGCTGACCGACGTCATTTGCGCGATGCCGGGGATGATCGCGAACTGCCGCTCCAGCGGCTGCGCCACCGTGCTGGCCATCGTCTCCGGGCTGGCGCCCGGATACTTCACGTTCACGCTGATGGTCGGGAAGTCGACGCGCGGCAGCGGTGCCACCGGCAGTAACGGGTAAGCGGCGAGGCCGACCAGGACGAGCGCCGCGATGAAGAGCGAAGTCGCGACGGGCCGCTGGATAAAGGGGGTCGAAATGCTCATGTCTCGCGTCGTCCTGGGTCGTAGCCGGCCATCGGGAATTCAGCCGCCTTCGTGTGGCGGATTCGCGGCCTCTTTCGGCGCGCCATTGATAATCGAAACGTGGGTTCCGTTCTGCAGACGGGATTGACCGTCGGTGACGGCGGTCTGCCCTTCCTCCAATCCCTTCGTGATGATGGAGGTCACGCCATCGTCACGCTCGACCTCGACCACCTGACGGATAACTGTTTGGTCGGGTTTGACCACGTAGACAAAGAGATCGTCCTGGCCGTGCCTGACCGCCGCCGATGGGACGGTCAGTGCTCCCTTGCTGGTGTCGATCAGCAGCCGCGAGTTGACGAATTGGCCAGGCCACATCTGGTATTTGTCGTTGGGGAAGATCGCCTTGAGTTTGATGGTCCCGGTCGTGGCGTCGATCGAATTGTCGATCGTCAGCAACGTGCCGTGATCAAGCTCGGTCTTGTCGTCGCTGGTGAAGGCGATCACCGGCAGTTTGCCTCCCGCCATCGCCTTTTGGATCGCCGGCAAATAATCCTGCGGCACCGTGAAAGTCACCGCGATCGGCCGCAGCTGCGACAGCGGGAGCACCGGCGTGACCTCGGCCGAGCGGATGAAGTTGCCCGGATCGACTTCACGCAATCCGACGCGCCCGTCGAACGGCGCCATGATGTAGCACCAGGCCAGGTTGATCTTCGCGGTGTCGATTTTCGCGGCATCGGCCGCGATCGAGGCGACGAGTTGACCAGCCTTCGCCTGCGCGACCTCAAGTTGTTGCTGGGACGCTACCTGCTTCGCCGCGAGGGAGGTGTACCGAACCACGTCCGCGTGCGCCGCGAACAGTTGTGCCTCATCCTCCTGCTTTTGCGCGATCGCCGCGTCGAGCGCGGCCTGGTACGGCCGAGGGTCGATGATGGCGAGCACATCACCCTGTTTCACGTCCTGGCCCTCGGTTACCGGCACCTTCATCAGGACGCCGTCGACCTCGCTGCGCAACTGGACGGTTTGCAGGGCGAGAACGGTGCCCAGGCCACGCAGGTAGTCCGGGACGTCCTTGCGGACAACAGGCGCGACGCTCACCGGTACGGTCGGTGGGCCGCCTTGGCGCGCGGATTCCTGGGCGAGGCCGGGCACTGGGAAGTGGCAGATCGCGGCGGCCGCTATGGGCGCCAGCAGGGCTCTGGTGAGTCGTTGACGCCAACTGATCATGCTTATCGTTTACCCAATCCGGCAAAGGGCAAGTGAGCACCGTTCTGGCGCCTGCCACGGTTGCTAGTGAAAATTTCCCCCAGGCCTGGAACTATGGCGGAAAACCCGCGGTAACGCCAGTGCGCCTTGTGTTTCATACGGTATCGGCCCGGGGGAGGGCGCCCGAAATCGTCTCAATTCGCGCTAATTTTCAACGATTCCAAGGGCTCGGCGAAACCTTTCAGTCACGAATGCGCCATCGCGCGGCGGCACGTATCGCGGCTTCTCCTCGGGACTGATCCGGATGACCGCGAACAAAGGATCGCTCCGCAGCCTGGGCCGCAGCGCCTCCACGTCCGCCATGTCTCTGGCCGTGGCCGTCGCGGTCCAGCCGCAGGCGGCGGCGACCGCCTCCAGATCAGTGGTCAGGCCGGTGTGGCTGCGCTGCGACCCGGTTTCCCCGTAACGCGAGTTGTCCAGGACCGCGATGGCGAGGTTCGGCACCCTTGCTGCCGCGATACTGGCGAGCGAGCCCATGCCCATCAGCATTTCCCCATCGCCGGTGAGCACGAGGACCCGCCGCCCGGGTTGCGCCAGGGCGATGCCGAGCCCGATCATCGCTGCCCCGCCCATGGCACCCCAAAGGTAAAAATTCAGATCCCGATCGCCGAGCACGCCGAGATCATAGGTGGCGGATCCGAGGCCGCTCACCACCAGAAGATCGCCCGGATCGCGCAGCAGGGCGGCGGCGGCCTCGCGCCGGTCCAGGGTCCCGTCGTTGCTCCGGTGCGTGCCGGTCCCGTGTATTTCTCGATCGGTCATTTCACGAATACTTTCGCGCCGATCAGTCGCTGCGAGAACAGGACGGCGACCGGGAGGTGGCTTTCGAACGCCAGCGTCGCCGAGGCGGCGAC
>Ga0302324_100031444_pt1 | contig 10011 bp, 9 predicted proteins | sample Palsa_T0_1_FD_201949 | JGI IMG/M metagenome (GOLD analysis project Ga0302324, IMG submission 201949) | Peat permafrost microbial communities from Stordalen Mire near Abisko, Sweden - Palsa_T0_1 | ecosystem: Environmental > Terrestrial > Soil > Palsa > Peat permafrost | place: Sweden: Abisko... | reverse complement strand
GCTGTATTCGGACCCGAGCGGCAACCACTTCGTGAGCGCGAACCCGACGGCCAACCCAGAGCCCGATGCCTTCTATCTGCCGGCGCTCAACGTCCAGTACGAACTGGGACCGGTGCGGCTGATCTCGACCACTTCCTATTTCCATCGCGACGATCAGAGCGACTATGAGGGTACGCTCTATAACCTGAGCTATTACCAGTCGCTCGGCACCGATGGCAATTTCGCCTCCGCGGCCGCCGGCAATCTGATCCCGGGCTTCCCGTTGCTTGACGCCAACGGCGTGCATCTGCCCGCCGGACTGGCCGACTATCGCTCACCCAATACGGTCACCAACCAGCAGCGCAATTTCACCGAGGAGCTGCGCCTGCAGTCGACCGACAAGGACGCGCGCGTGAACTGGACGGTAGGTACGTTCATATCGATCAATCGGCAGTTCAGCTTCGAGCAGATCCACGATCCGATGGCGGACGCGTTCTTCAATCAGGAGTTCGGCACCGGTATCGCGAACTATTCGGGCTTTGGCGACAGCGCCGACGTCATCTCCCCGACCCAGTCGTATCTGCCCTATGGCGACTCTTATTTTAATCGCCTGGTCAGCCACGACCGGCAGTTCGCGGGCTTCGGCGAGGCGGACGTCAAGCTGACGGACCAGCTCAAGCTCTTGCTCGGTGCGCGGGTCGCGTATACGCAGTTCTCGATCGAGAGCCTCTCCGGCGGCCCGCAGAACGGCGGCTATCTGGCCGGCGCCAACCAGGCGAGTCAGACGCCGGTCACACCCAAGGTGGGTTTCAGCTATCAGGCGGACCCGGGCGATATGTACTACGCCACCTACGCCAAGGGTTTCCGCCCTGGCGGTGGCAATCCGGAAATACCCGGCAGCTACAGTCCCGTCAACGGTCCGTCCGGTCCCTGCGGCCAGGACTTCGAGAACTTTGGCATCACGAATGCTCCGCTGACCTACAAGTCCGATACGGTGCAAAGTTACGAGGTCGGCGCCAAGAACAACATCAACAACGTCGTGCAGCTGGACAGCAGCATCTACTACATCAAGTGGAACAACATTCAGCAAAACATCGTGCCGCCGATCTGCGAGATTCAGTGGACGCAGAATCTCGGCGCAGCCGTATCCAAGGGCTTCGACGTGCAGGCGGACTACGCGGTGGTCAGGGACTTCAGCATTGATGCCTCGGTGGGCTATACCGATGCGCAATTCACCCAGAATGCGTACGTCGGCGCCAGTACTGCCGGCGTGCTGCCGGTAGTGGCCAAGGGCGATGCCATCGCTGGGGAGAACGGCATCGAGACTCCGCCCTGGACCGCGACGCTCGGCCCCGAATTGAAGTTCGATGCTTTCTCACACCGCTCGTTCCTGCGCGTGGATTACGAGTACGGCAGCGGTGAGAAGTGGCTGCCGCCTTCGCGCGACTCGCGTACCTCGCAGTACGACAGCGGGCTCTCGACGACTCCGTCCTATACCCTGCCCCTGCTCGCCACACACTATGTTTCGATGCGTGCCGGCACGCAGCTCGAGCACGTGCAGTTATCATTGTTCGCCGATAATCTGCTCGATAGCCATACCATCACGAACTCCAACCATGAGGTCAACACCTATGATGCGAACACGGGTCTGCCGCTCGCCAGTCCGCTGTATCGCTTCATCACCTATCGGCCGCTGACGGTCGGAATCACCGCGGTATTCAAGTATTGAGAGCGCATCACGCACACGGGGACAGCGGATGAGCCGGCGTGATAACGAGCCCGGTGAGGATCGAAGGCTCGGCGAGGATCGCGCGATTCCGCGCCGTGATTTTCTCCAGGGCGTGCTGATCGGCGCTGCCAGCACATTATCCGGCCCGCTGCTGCGCGCCTACGGCGCTGATGTGGTCGCGCCCGGGAGCGCCGCACAGGATCGACCGGGTTACTACCCGCCGCTGCTGACTGGACTGCGCGGCAGTCATCCGGGCTCGTTCGAGGCGGCGCACGCGCTGCGCGACGGCACTGGCGTCGAGACCGGACTCGATACCGGTGAGCTCTATGATCTGGTGGTCGTCGGCGGGGGCATCAGCGGGCTCGCGGCGGCACACTTCTTCCGCGCACGCGCCGCAGGTCCGAGCCGCGTTCTGATCCTCGAGAATCATGACGACTTCGGCGGCCACGCCAAGCGCAACGAATTTCACGTCGACGGCGGCTTGCAGCTCCTGAATGGCGGCACGCTCGAAATCGACAGCCCACGGCCCTATAGCGCAGTAGCCGCCGGGCTGCTGCGGGAGCTCGCAATCGACGTGGCCGCGCTCAGCCAGAAAATCGAGCATCGCCGGTTCTATACCCAACTGGGTTTGCGGCGCGCGGCCTTCTTCGATCGCGAGACTTTCGGCGCCGACCGCCTCGTGGTTGGTCTGGGTCGGGTACCGACGCACGAGCTGCTGGCTCACGCGCCGCTGTCCGCGCAGGAGCGCGCGGACATCGAGCGCATTGAGGACGGCGCGGTGGACTATCTGCCGGACCTGTCGAACGATGCGAAGAAGCTCTACCTCTCCAGGATCAGCTACCGTGATTTCCTGCGCGATCTGGTCAAGGCCGGCCCCGCGGCGCTGGCCTTCTACCAACCGAAGTCTCACGGCTGGTGGGCTGTCGGCATCGATGCGGTCTCCGCGCTCGATTGCTGGGCATTCGGCTATCCCGGCTTCCGCGGCCTGAAACTGCCCCGTGGCTCGATTGCACGCATGGGCTATACGCCTTCCGGTTACTTGGATAGCGGGGGCTCGGCCACGCTGCACTTCCCGGACGGCAATGCGACGATTGCCCGCCTGCTGGTACGCAGCCTGATTCCGGATGCGGTCCCGGGCGGCACGGCCGAAGATGTGGTTGGCGCGCGCGTGGACTATGGTCGCCTCGATCGGCCCGGCTCCGAGGTGCGCCTGCGGCTCAACAGCACAGTGGTGCGCGCCACGCACCTTGGGGATCCGGGCAGCGCCCGGGAGGTCGGGGTCACCTATCTGCGCGAGGGCAGGGCCTACACCGTGCGAGCGCGCGGATGCGTTCTGGCGTGTTGGAACGTGATGATCCCGTATCTGGTGCCGGAGCTGCCGGAAACACAGAAAACGGCGCTGCACAGCCTGGTCAAATCACCCCTGGTCTACACCAACGTGGCGCTGCGCAACTGGCAGGCCTTCAAGAAACTCGGCATTGCGGACATCTACGCACCGGGCTCCTACCACTCATCCTTGCGGCTCAATCCGAAGGTGGTCGTCGGGGCCTATCACAGCCCCGTATCCCCCGATGATCCGATCCTGCTGCAGATGCTGCGCGTGCCCGCCGCGCCGGGTCTATCCGAGCACGAGCAGAACAAAGCCGGACGAGCAGAACTGCTCGCCACGCCCTTTGCGACCTTCGAACACAATATTCGAGATCAGCTGACCCGCATGCTCGCGGCCGGCGGCTTCGATCCGGTGACGGACATAGAAGCCATCACAGTCAACCGTTGGCCACACGGCTATGCGCCTGAATACAACCCGCTGTGGGATCCGGACGTGCCGCCCGCGCAGCGGGCAAATGTGCTCGGCAGGGCGCGCTTCGGCCGCATCACGATCGCGAATTCGGATGCCGGCGCCGCCGCCTATACCGACTCGGCCATCGATCAGGCCGATCGTGCCGTGGACGAATTGTTGCACGCTTGAACCCAGGGCAGCGCACGGCGCGTCAATAGTCAGCGGCCGGCGCAGGTCCGGTGCTCGAGAGCGCGTGCACGACGTCGCGTCGCGTCTCGCGCACCGATGCGAGTGGAACATGCCGCGAGCGGCTCACCTCGGCCGGCGTAAACCACGGCACGTCAGCCGCGAGCTCCCCGTCATCAAAGTGCGCGGCAATCCAGTTCAGCACCCCAGCCAGTTGCGCATCCGAGAGCACCGAGTTGGCCGCTCCTGGCACGCGCAGCACGTAATCGCGGCCCTCGGGGCTGCGCATGAACCGGCCCAGAGCATGCGCCAGCGGTGGCACCTTGCCCGGCACACCCTGCGCCTGCGCGCCGTGGCAACCCATGCAATAGAGCATGTAGTCCTGGGACGGACTGCCGGCCGCAGCCCCGACCATGAGATTCGAGGCCAGCATGCCCAGCAGCACAGGTCGCAGGCGCGCGCGCTCACTCAAGGTACCGCGCGTCATATCAGCCACCGATGATCCCAAGCACGAGCGCACGGTGCTCGCGTACGGCTGCGCCATCGAGCCGGTGCTCGCGTTCGGACGCAATCTCCGCGGCCCCGAGTGGCTGCGTCGCGCTGGGCGCATGGCCGAGATCGAACACGACGAAGTTGAGCACGGCGGCGAGTGCACGGTCATCGAAGCGCGAGAAGTCCGGCATCTTGAAGTTGTACTTCTGCTGATCCACGGAGATGGCGCCGAACATGCCGTAGAGCACCGTGAGCGCGAGCTGGCGACGGCCCTCCCCCTGCGCGGCGTAGCGCGCCGGATACGAGGTCAAAGGCGGCGCCAGCGCAGACTGGCCGGCGCCCGCGGCGCCGTGGCAGACCGCGCAATTGGCCGCGAACGTGGCGGCGCCATCGGCATACTGCGCCACCGCCTCCCCGGCTATACAGGACGATAGGGCCGCCCATGCCGCCACGGCGCAACCGGCCGCGGCATTGCGCCCCCTCATGGCTCGGACACACCGAGTATCACCGACACGGAACAGTGGTAGTTCGCATCCGCGTTGGCCATGCACCAGTTGACGTCGTTGTTACGCGAGAGCCGATACATCGGCTTTTCATGCTCATTGCGGTTGCACCCGCAATTGCCGCAGCTGCTCTTTCCGCAGCAGTCATTATAGGAAACGATGTAATCGCGCTGGTCCGCTGGATTGTGGCAGGTCCCGATCCAGGTGATCGGCGAGGGCTGCGTACCGGGAGGGCACGAGCTCGATGAACCGCCGCAGCACGAGCACAGAAAGCCGTCGATCGCGCAGTATTTCCAGTACTCGCATTCCTGCGGATTTTGCGCGTCGGCCGCCTGGGCACGGCTCGAGCGATCGATCGGCAGCAGCGGCAGCAATGCCGCGCCCGTCAATACCCGACCGATGCCGGCAATCACGCCGCGCCGCGAGGTACGTTGCGCCAGCGCGCGTGCCGAGTTCTCGACCAGACGATCCCATGCACTCATCGTAATGCCTTCATGGATTCAGAAAGAACCAAGGTGACTGACCGAGCTTCGGCTCGATATGCCGCAGATGCCCCGTGAGCGCGTCAAACACGGCCACATCCGCTTGCATCGTCGCGGCAAACAGGATGGGCGCCTCGTCCTGCGACACCTGAATGGCAATCACCGGGGAGATTTTTGTTGCGCGCAGAGGCCAGCGCGCCAGACGCTGATGCGTCTTGATATCGAACACCCAGATCTCCGTACCGCCCTCTTTGTGCGAGCCCTCGCCGCCCCGGTGCATGGGCACGAAAAGCCGGCCCAAAGCGCGATTCAGGGCGGCAACCGTTTGGCCGCCGGGGCGCCAGTGGCCTCTTTCCGCGCTGCTCACCAGCGACCACGGTGGGCGGAATACCGGTTGCGGACCGGAAGTGTCCACTTCGTGCACCTCGCCCAGAAAGGACAGAAATGCATAGCCGTCCTTGGTGGGCACACCCTGCACGAACACCGGATCCACATCGGCATCGAAGAAAGGCTCGGACAGTGCGCGCGAGGCCTCATGACCGTCCGCATCGAGCGTGACGGTGAGCAGGCGCCCGCTCTCGCAGAGCGAGGCCACCCGATTGGGACCCGAGGGGATCACCAACACGCAGCCGGCTGTGTCGATCTCGCCCAGCACGCTTTTCTTGACCGGATCGAGCACACCGAAGGAACTCGCCGGCGTGACGTACGATACGTACAGAAAATGGCTGTCGGTGCTGTAGGCCAGGTTGAAATTGGTCGGCAGCGTCTGTACGCGCTTCGAGGGCAGGATGATTTCCCCGCTTGGCGCCAGCGTGGCGTTGTCCGTGAACTCGACCACATCCGTGCGCTCGCCGCGACTGCCGCGGGCAAAGTAGGTCGTGGCAACGGCCGTGATCTTGCCGTCGGGGGAAAGAATCACGCCGGGGTTGAAGCCGGCACCGATCTGACCCAGCCGGCGATACGTATCGCCGTCGAACAAATCCACGCGTGCATCGATCTCGTTGAAGAAGGCCTCATCGACCACGTATATCCAATGCGCAGTGGGCGGCCCGAGTTTGGCGACCGTGAGCTGCTCGCTAGGCAGGGGCGGCGCCGCGAGCAACTCAGCGCTGGCCAGCAGGCACAGGAATGCAGCACTGAGACCGTATTTTGGCATCGGGACTCCCAGAAGATCGCCGGCCGGTATGTGCTTGAGTCTGGCACAGGGATACCCAATTCGAAAGTACGCGCCGGGGCGCGTTTGACCGCCGAGCGGCGAGTATCGATGATGCGCTCATGACGCTCGATCCCGTCGCCGGGCTGCTGCTCGTGGCCTCATTGATGATCCTGTTCGCCAGCGCCGCGCTCCATAAGCTGCGGCACTTCGAGCAATTCGAGACCGTATTCAAAGCCTACGACCTGCTGCCGCGCCCGACTCGGCGCTACGCGGCGCGTGCAGTGCCATGGCTCGAACTCGGCGTAGCGCTAGGGCTACCCGCGCGCTCGTCGCGCCCCTTCGCCGCAGTCGGCGGCATCGTACTGCTGCTCGCCTATGCGCTCGCCATGACAATCAATCTGCGACGGGGCCGCTACGGACTGGCCTGCGGCTGCGGCGGCGCGGATGAGGAACGCCCCATTGCCGCATGGATGGTCTGGCGCAATGCATTACTCGCACTGTTTCTGGGCGCGGTGCTTTGGCCCTGGAGCACACGCGCGCTCTCGCTGGTCGACGGACTCACGATCGCCTGCGGTGCTGGCGCGATCGTGCTGGTGTACCTAAGCCTCGATGAGCTCGGCCGTGTGGTTTCGCGAGCCCGGAACCTGCCGGATTCTCGATGACGGCGCTGGCGGTCTCGAACGTCGTACTCTGGGTGGTCGTACTCGCACTGGCCCTCGTCGTGCTGGCGCTGGTGCGACAGCTCGGCGTGCTGCACGAGCGCATCGCACCGGCCGGCGCACTGATGCTCAATCGTGGACTTACCGTGGGCGAGCCTGCGCCGATGCTCGATGTCGTCGACCTGGAAGGACGGCGCCTGCGCCTGGGGGAGCCGCGCGCTGACGGCAAGAGCACCCTGCTGGTATTCGTCGCGCCGAATTGCCCGGTGTGCAAGTCACTACTGCCGATCCTCAAATCCGGCCGCAAGGATGAGCGCGACTGGCTCGAGGTCATTCTGGCCAGCGACGGGGATCCGCAGGAGCACCGCGAATTCGCGCGCAATCAGGGACTGCTCGAGTTGCCGTACGTGGTCTCGGCACCACTGGGGCGCAGCTACCAGGTCAACCGTCTGCCGTACGCGGCGCTGCTGGATCAGGCGGGTATTCTGCGCGCGCGCGGCCTGGTGAATTCGCGTGAACATCTGGAGAGCCTGTTCGAGGCTCAGCGTCTGGGCGTCGCGTCGCTGCAGGAGTACTTCGAGCGGCGCGGCTGAGGCGCGAGCAGCGTGAGCACGCCGGCGCTGTGCGCCGCTTGCGTCCACGCTACACTGCCTCGGTGCCCACTCGTCTCGCACACGACCGACGCCACTCGCTCGCCGGACGCCAGGTCATCACGCACGGCCTGCCGCGCGGGATTTGGCAGGACCTGTACCACCTGTTCATGACCGTGAGCTGGCCTACCCTGTTTGCGGGCTTCGCCGCTTTTTTCTTGCTGTTCAACCTGCTGTTCGCGGGAATTTATCGCCTGCACGCCGAGGGCGTCACCCATGTCGATCCGCCCGGCTACTGGGGACTCTTCTTCTTCAGCGTCGAGACCTATGCCACCGTCGGCTACGGCGACATGCACCCGCAGTCGCTCTATGCGCACGTGGCCGCCTCAACCGAGATCTTCTTCGGCATGCTGAGTGTCGCCCTGATGACCGGGATGATCTTCGCGCGCTTCTCGCGCCCCACGGCGCGCTTCCTGTTCGCCCGCGCGGCGGTGATCCAGCCGCTCGACGGGCAGTCGACCTTGATGCTGCGCGCCGCCAATGCGCGCCAGAACATCATCATGGAGGCGCAGGCGCAGCTGCGCTTGATACGCGATGAGCAAACGCCAGAGGGCTTTAAGATCCGCCGCATCTACGATCTGCCGCTGCGCCGCAGTCAGCACCCGATCTTCATCTTCGGCTGGAATCTGCTGCACGTGATCGACGAGACGAGTCCGCTGTTCGGTCAGAACAGAGAGACACTGGAAACAGCGCGGGCCTCGGTACTGCTGACAGTCAGCGGCACGGACGAGACGACCGGTCAGACCTTGATGGCGCGACATCAATATCTGGCCGACTCGCTGTACTGGAATCACCGCTTCGTCGATATCCTGACGAACAGCCCCGACGGCATCGATCGCTTCGACTACACCAAATTCGATGAGGTGCAGTCGTTGGATTTGTGACGCTGAGCGGGGCATGAACCTGCGGTTATTCCTATGCTGGAACGGTGATAAAACCAGGACTACAGGCGGCATCGGTGGCGGCCCGGCAGGGATCCGTGCCGGAGCCGTTGGCCTCGGTCCGGGCCCGGATCCTGCTGGCGGGCCTCGTCGCGCTCGGTTCGTGCTGCACGGCACTTGCCGACGGCACGAGCGATCCATTCGCTCCGCAGGCCGATCCGCTGATCGCCGGTCAGCTCGGCGCCCAGCAATCGATGACCCTGGGCTTCGCTGCGGCCCAGATCGGCAACGTTTCAAACCATCTGCAGCGGCTGCATCAGGGATTCGATCCCTGCGCTGGGCTGGACAAGCTTGGCGTGGTTCATAACGATGCTGCACTGCCGCGTGACGGGCTTGCCAGCAGCAATGCGCCGGTTGCCTCGGCGACTGTGGTCAACCCCGCAGCCGCCGCTGGATCTGCGGCGAACCGCGTCGCACCAAAACAGTGCCTCAACGAACGGCTATTCAACTCACGCGATTCGGCGCTCTGGTACAGCGGTCATCTCGATTACGGCAGCAATACGGCCTCTGCGCCGCAAGGCAACTATTTCAGCTCTCCCGGGCTGACCGTCGGCCTGGACCATCGACTCGCTGACCGTGTCATCGTGGGCGCCGCCCTGGGGCAGGGCTGGAACGGCACGGTGCTCGACTCCACGGGCAGCCGCACGCGTGTGGACAGTACCCACGGCAGCTTGTACGCGAATTATCGACCCATGGGCCCGATGACGCTCGACGCCTTGTTTGGCTACGGTGATGCGTCAATGGACAACCGCCGCTGGATTGATACGGACAGTGCCTGGGTGCGCGGCACGCGGCATGGGTCGAGCTGGTACGGCTCATTGGCCTTGACCGCCCCCATCCAGAGCAGCGCCTTGCGTCTGGAGCCCTACCTGCGCAGCGATTTCGTGCAGTCCACGCTCCAGCCGTACAGCGAGAGCGGTTCGACCCCATTGGCGATGAGCTATAGCTCCACGTACGGGAGCAATAGCACGGTAAGCGCCGGGGCGGTGGGTCTGCGCGACTTCCCTCTGGCGGGCCACGTGCTCACGCCCCTCATCGGCCTCAAGTATCAGCGCCTGCTCAACGATGCGTCCCTCGCCAATGTGTATTACGCCGATAGCGGCTCCGCCATTCCGTACTCGCTCTCTCTCGGCAACACCACGTCGCAGGTGGTCACGACTCGCCAACTGGGCTTGCGCTACCGTGACAGCTTGGGGCTTCAGGGTGAAATTGGCGCCAACTATCCGGTCGGCAACGCGCCCAACCAGACCCCCGTCTATACCGCCAGCCTCCACGCGGCGTTCTGAGGTTCTGCGCGACCACGCGCCGCGGCACTGCTGCTCTAGCACCGCGAGTTGCTGGCCCGGATTCACGGCGCGTCTTGCATTGTGCGATTTTTGAACATAGATTTGATCAATACGCAGGTGCTGGAGTCGTGTCGTTTTTGTAGTTGCCCCCCGCCCCCGTTGAAGATT
>Ga0302324_100031443_pt1 | contig 10012 bp, 8 predicted proteins | sample Palsa_T0_1_FD_201949 | JGI IMG/M metagenome (GOLD analysis project Ga0302324, IMG submission 201949) | Peat permafrost microbial communities from Stordalen Mire near Abisko, Sweden - Palsa_T0_1 | ecosystem: Environmental > Terrestrial > Soil > Palsa > Peat permafrost | place: Sweden: Abisko... | reverse complement strand
CTGGAAACCAGCCTTGGGTGAATCCATTCACCAATCGCAGTGGCAGTTCAGGCCGCATGATTTTAGCGAAGCACGACAGCGCCGACGGACTCTTGAGGATGAGCGCGCAGCGGGAGAGAACCAGCATGTTAATCGCCGCATAAAGAAGGCAGTCGTGGGAGCGAATGGATAATTTGCGATAGTGGATAGGCACTCGCGCGCCATCGCTCACGCGGGTGGGGTCATCTAACGAGCAAAACTGCACGCTTTCCCCGAAAGTCTCGGATAGTCTCTCTTGCAGCATGTCCGCGAACGGTTGCTCGTCGGTAGCTATGAAAACCGAGCGGAAACGAAAGCCGTAGTCCCGCCGCGAGAGACAATCCAGGATTGCTTCGATAACGAGCTCTGGTTCGACGTGTTTCGCCTCGGCGCTGCCGGGTTTGTCTGTTCCACGATAATGCACACCGAGCGTCTCCGTCTTGCTGATACTCGCTTGCTTGCAGAAGTCGTCAACTCTACCGATTATAAAGGGGCGCCATAGAAAGTGACCGCAAAACGCGCGATGCGCACTGTTGAATGTTAGATTTTTGTTCAATGGCACCGCACTTAGGCCAGGATTTGGATGGAGCTGTATGACCTCCGCGCTCGACGAATATGTAGCGCGCTGTTCGAGCAAGAAATCGATTATATCGTCGGTCCAACGGGGTACTGAGATTGCGCCCCCGTTCAAGCATGAGCGCGTGGTCTCAATCCCGGTGGGAAGGTCATAAGCATCGTTGAACGACTGGAAATATAAGCGGGATTCTGCCGAAGCCGCCCCAAGTGCCTCAACTATCCACAAAAGCGAACCACCAAACAGCCCGGTATTCTCGCCGAAAGGCCAACGGTTGGTCTGTCGGTTTATCAACACCGTCTTTTGCCCACGCGTCTCATTCGCCTCGCGTGACCGAGAGCGAACTTTATCTGGCAAAACAAATCGCATAACCCTTACCCCGCATAGCGCCGGCACTGCAAAGTAGGACAACTGATGTAAGTTCCATCTTCCAAATTCTCTATCCTCCAAATGGCAAGCCCGAAGTTTTTCAAATACTCGTTATTTTCGACCTAGCAGAAACAGGTGTCAACGAGCTATACCTTCGGTCGCGTGACACAAGGTCTTGCATGATCAACGTTGTCAAGAACACGTGCCGCCTAGATCATAATTCGCATTTCGCATGCCGATCGCGCCAACAAAAAAAGGCAGAGTTCGCAGTGAATGCCGTCGGAACGACTGCCCTGGTTCAATGAGATAACAATAGAACGATGTCGAGCCTGAGCTCACTGTCAACCGGCGCTCAAGGTTAAGGTTACGCACAAAAGCCAGGCGCTGCTACGAATGAATATTGATGGTGTCAGCGGTCTCGTTAAAAGTCCTTTCTCGAGCGATCTGCATGGGCGACCAGCGAAACGCGCAGCGCTTCTTGTGAGAAAAATAAATGGAAAGAATTATACATTTCACGGTGCCAAAAACTCTGACCTCCATCAATATTGAATGTATTGAGCTTGCGCGGAATTTGCACCCGACCTGGGAAATTAAAGTGTGGCAAGATCCAATGCGCCCGGACGGCTACCCCCTTGAACGGTACTGGGAGAAGGCAAATTCCGGTGCACAACTTTCCGACCTGCTGCGGCTCGACGTGCTCCATAGGTGGGGCGGTGTGTACGTCGACGGCGACATGCGGCTGCTCAAACCGCTGGATAATCTGGCGGATAAATTCGATTTTTTTATCGCCAGCCACGATGGAATAGTTCCTATAAATGCGCTTATCGGAGCGACAAAGACGCACCCTGCAATTCAAGCACTGATCGACGAGCTCCTATTGAACGAACCAGACTGGAGCGTGCCACCGGACAGAACGACCGGACCGGATATCTTCGTGCGCGCCTTGAAGTGGGACAGAGGCGCGACGGTGCTTCCGCGTGAGACCTTCTACAGCTATGGCCCGACCGAAACGCATTCCAGAAGAAATCACCGCCATTCCTTCGGGGAGCACCTTTGGGAATATTCGTGGAAGGGCCTCGATGCCGCAACCGCGACGCCGGCGCGCCGCTTAAGATCGGCCGCCAAGCGCGCGATCAAGCCGGCGCTGATCGGCGGTTTTCGGCTCTGGCATCGGATCAAGTCGCTCGACCCGTCGCCCTCCGAGAAATCTATTCAGTCGGGCCAGCCGCGGTTCTATCCCGTTTCCGACGAGATCGTGTTCAAGACGGCCCATGGATTCAGCGTCTTGGCCGACGGCAACGATGCCAACCTCACGCCGGCGATCGTGTTGGGCGATTACTACGAGCTACGCGAGGATAATTTTGTCAGGAAAACACTCCGCGGCGGCGACTGGGTGATCGGCGCCGACTCGAGCGGCGCGTCCTTTTGCATGCTGGCCGCGCAAAGCGTGCGAAGCTTTGGGCGGGTTTTCTCCTACGCGCCAAACCCCGCGCTCGTGAAGCTTCTGTTCAAGTCAGCGGCAATGAACGGGATGCACGATCGCGTCGTCGTGCGCCCGGTGGCGCTCCGAGAAGTCGCTGGGGCGGTGCCGCTCGCCATTGCCTCGGAAAGACGGGACGACGTTCAGGCCGGGCATGGCGAAGCCGTTGACGTGCCATGCGTCACCTTGGACCAGGAGTTTCCCATCGATCTGCCGATAAAGCTCCTGAAGATTGACGCGGAAGACGCCGCAGCTGCCATATTGAAGGGAGCGCGCCGCCTCCTCGAGCGTCGCTGCATTGATTTTGTTCTGATCAAAGTCCTTAGCGAGGTCGCACTGTCTCGATGGCGAAGGGAATTGGGCGGAAGCCGATGGAACGAGCTGCTGGCGCAATTGAACCTGTTGACGGAATCCAACTACGTCGCCTGCACGTTGGCAAATGACGGCTCGCTGGTTGAACACAATGGTGTAACGGTGGCGCTGGATAAATCCGAAAGCCGCCATCTTGTTCTCGTGGCAAGGGACCAATATGCCGCCGGAGTCGAAACGATAGGCGATCGCGACGAGGCAATCATAAAGCCGCTTGCAGATACGCAGTAAGTTCAATTTGCAACAGCATCGTTCATCGTGCCTGCCCACGCCAAGCCAAAGGACAATATGATCCTTTCAGCAAATTCAGGATCTTGGACAAGGCTGCGGTCCATGTTACTTCATTTTCCCGCTCGAACCGAGCCGCTGATTCTCGCGAGACCGTAAAGACCGCGGGGTTCACCTTCGCCTGTTCTACGCAGTACCGTCCAGCCATTGGCGCGTCTGATGTTTTCACGCTCCCGCGCATGCACGTTCCCGACCTGGATGGGGATGAATTCGAACGCGCTCTCCGCTCAGCGTCGAACTGCGCTTAGACACTTAAGGAAGCGGCTAAGTCGCTTGCCTGGTATGCAAATTACGAAATTTAACAGGCCGGTTTATCGCGACTTGCAATACTCACTTTGGCGTCTCGGCTAACAGATCCCACGTAGCAGATGGCGCCGAGTGGCAATTTACGCCTAACTCACGACAGCTACCTTATCAATCTCATCGAGCAGCGGAGACTCCGGAGCAAACTTTCGAGCGAAATGCGATTTCGACGAAATTATCGCCGGCAGATCATTTACGCCTAGCACCTTCGGATGCGAGCCGCCATGCGCCCCGCCCGCGCTTTCAGACCAATCGACAAACCGTCTTGTTGCTTTTGATATCCTTAAGCCAGGCGTGTTGCCTAATACCGTCTGGTAATAGCACTCATCGGCAACGTACCGGAAACGAAGATGGCGACGAAGCCGCATATGTTGGTCGGTAGGCTTAAGTAGAATTTCGGCGACCTTACGATTACCGGTAAACCATTGGTCTCCGTAGAGACACTTGAAGTCAGGGGCGAATGGCGCTCGCCAATTCTCGAATGGCAGATTCACCATATATCGGCCTATCCGCGGCCCGCGTCGGATGATTGGTAGCCAAACATGAAGGCCGATGTAGCGCTGCCAGGCTATCGCCAAATTGCTGGATAACACGAAGTGCCCTAAAGCTGGATTTTCCGGCATGGGAAGCGGTTGATCGAATCGCAAGTGCCCAACGTCAAGGGAATACCTTGAGATCCTTAACCGACGGGCATAGCTGAAGTCGGACAAATTCGGTACTTCCCTATAATCTAGCAGCGCATCCATTCCGCTGGATGCTAGATCGGCAAGCACCATGTCAGCCCGCATAGTTGGGTAGTCTGCTGCACTGAGCAGAACGAACCATTTCGGAGCGGCGTATTCATAAAGCAATTCGAGCGCCCGAAGCGCGGCAGCCACGAGCGAAACTTTCCCCCACCCGGTTTTAAGGTGCGGAGCTACAAACTTGATATCGGCAGGAAAGTCCTCTCGCCTTATCCTGCTTTGGCCCGCATCATGATGGATTGCGATCGGTGGGTTGTCATACGTCCGTTGCAGACGAAGAACTAGTCTTCGCAGTTGCAGCGGATTATTATGCGAAAGAATAACAAAACCAATCTCTGTCGACATGTCGAGTCACTTTGATATGCGGTGTTCGAGCATTACAAATTGGTGGATGGTGCTGCTAGTATCTAGTGCCCGAGTGTCTTTATCTGGCTCATGGCCACCCCTGCCTTGGGTCTTCCACAAGGCTCCGCCGACTCTGAAAAGGCTGGCATGGAGCTTCGCGTTCTCGGGAGCCCATAACGTTCAGCGTAAGTGGGGAAATAACTTTCTTCGCCATCGCAGTCCTGGCGGCAGTCCGCATTTCGCTGTCGGAGGCTTTGCCGGTCCCCTCAGCGCTGACAGTCAAGCCGGTATGGCCGAGCGATAACGAAGAGAAGTAGGCGGTAGACGATGGAATAGACTGTAACCAGTCAACTTTGTTGACGGCGGCCTGTAACGCAACGGAGGATGGGGAATTCATTCGACGAGAAACATAACCTCCGCGCTAGACGGCATGAAAGGAAGCGATATCGCATTTGCCGCAGCCGATCAGTACTTTTCTGGATACGCCTATTCTTGCCGTTTTTGCATGCGCAATATTCCCAAAAGTCTGCGCCTATTAGACTGAGAGGACTCCCCGACTGTGACCCGCGTCGTAGTTGCGCTTATTGCATTTACCGCAGTTTCCGCCCCGGCGTTAGCGCAGAGTGAGACGTCCCGCCCGATGGTGGGCGCCTTCGGAGTTCGACCGCCCAGCGAGGAAGGTCCGACATTTGGTGCAAGCTCCAGCACCGATATTCTGCGGCATCGAAGCCCAATCGGAACTCCGTGTCTGACCGTCACTGGGCTTCCTCGCCCGCACGTCGTAAATCCAAACGTCTACGATCACGTCATTAGGGCAAAAAACAGCTGTGCTCAGCGAATAACGATACAGGTTTGTTACTACAAATCCCTTGATTGCATGCCCTTGGAAGTACCGGGCGGAGAGCGCAAAGAAGCGGTGCTTGGAACTTTGCCCGGCGCCAAGGAATTTCGCTTCGAATTTAAGGAGAAGTTCTGAACGCGGCCCCCTAAGTTCTCAGCGACACTCTCCGCGTCGGAGTGCGATGCCGACCGCTGTGTTGCTCTCATCGCCAAGGCCGCGGCTCGCTCGTGACCGCGTCCGGAATGGTGATAGTCAAGCCTTTCTGCCGCAGCACGTTTACGAACGCTTGACGGGATACCGGGCCGGTCTCCTCCAGGCGCTCAGCGATACGGCGTTGGCTACCGCTAGACGTATTTTCAAATATCTTTGCCATTTCCCAATAAACCTGCCTGGTTTGTAGAAGATGGACGAAGTCATCGATTGAGTCGTGAGCAAGATCAGCTGGCAGCCGGTCGAACAGAGCAAAAGTCAGATGACTCCGCCACAGCGCAATCCAAGCTTCGTTCGGCGCCGACGCAAAGGACATGCGAAGATATTTTTCGTTATTGGCGGTCAATCCATGCCGGGCGGCGTCGATCCAAAATAACGTCAGCCAAACAAACGAATCGGCCGGCGAACAGGTCAGCGTCCGTCGCGCGGCGTCGCTCAACGCGTCAGATGATGACTCCAACAGTGTCGGGTCGCTTCCTTCGATTGTGTCTTTAAAAATGCCAAGGCGTATTGTCGTCAGGCTGTGCAGCGCTGCTGGATTGCAAAAGGGATAACTCGTGGCAACCGCCTCAGCTTGCCGCTCCGTAATCAACAGCCTCGGCATTTTGTAACTGTCGCCGTGGAGAATCTTCGCAGCTACGAACTGCGGCGAGGCTTGCGCCTTAAAAACTGGCAGCGACCATCCACCCCAGGCCACCGCAAAAATGCCAACAAGGGAGATCGCAATTTTTACAACGACTTCAGCCGGCCGGCGCGGAACCGCTCGACTGACCTCAGTCGCCATCGCCGTAGCCGTAGCGCTGATAATACGCGCTCTTGTAGTAGCTGCCGCCACCGCCCTCATAGCGTCCGAGCGACATTAGATTGACTCGGTTGAGAACAACGCCCAGCAAATTGTCGGTCACTCCCTTGGCCGAGCGTAGCGCCTGCTTCACGTAATCAATCCTGGTCTCGCCCCACTTGATAACATAGACATAGCTGTCGACGAGGTTCGCCGAGACACGAACATCGACAATCGGCATCAGCGGCGAGAAATCGACAATGACGTAGTCGTAACTCTGCCGCAGTGTCTCGAAAAACTTTCGCGTCACCGGTGATGCCACGATTTCACTTGATTGTGTCATCCCGCCTTTGATGCTCGCCGGCAGAAAATACATGCCAGTCGGCGGATCGAGCCAAATCGCTGAATCGAGGTCTGATTGGCCTTTGAGGACTTCCTGGAGGCCATGGGCCTTGGGGGTCAACGACTGCGACAGTGTGGGATTTCTGAGATCGCAATCGACCAATAGCGTGCGCGCGCCGGTCATCGCAATCAACCTGGCGATTGAGATCGCCGTCGTCGACTTACCCTCGTCCGGGATTGAGGAAGTAATACCGATGATCCGGCCGGTCGCAACCGAGGGGCTCAGATCGATAGCAACTTTAATGGCGCGGATTGCTTCCGCATAGGCCGATAACGGCGCGTCGACCACGGTCGAATAGATTCCCGTTGTTGCAATGGAGGGGTACTGACCGGTCTCGCGAGCCTTCACGGGCTTGACAGCCTTGACTCGGCCGGCCTTACCGATCACCGGAAGCAAAGCGATGCATTCAGCTTGCAACGTGCTTTCGACCTGATGAGCGGTGCGAAACACCCGGTCGGCAAAATCCCGCCACGCCGCGCCAGCGAAACCGAAACCCAAGCCCAGCAGCGCCGCCAAACCCAATACCAATACAGTCTTAGGCTTGCTTTTCGAAAGCGGGCGGGTCGCCGCCGTAATTACCCGCGCTTCTGTGATCGGGAAGGATTGCTGTTGCACCGACTCCATATAGCGCTGCAAAAAATTGTCGTACAATGCCCGATACGTTTGCGCATTGCTTTCAAGTTCACGCAGCGAGACCTGCGCCTCGTTGTTAACCTGGGATTGCGCAACCGCCTGCGCGAGCTGCTTTTGCACGCTTTCTTCCTGCTGTTTGCCAATCTCGAGATCACTTTTGTAGGTCTCGGCAATGCGTTGCAACTCGTCGCGAATTGAATTTTGAATTTCGTGCATCTGGTTGCGGACATTGACGACCGCCAGGTGAGTAGCCCCATAGCGCGGCGTCCAATCCGCTTCTCGCCGCGCCAGTTCAAGATATTTCGACCTGAGGCTGGTGATCACTTCATTTTTGAGAGTGTCGGCAACTGTTTCTAAGACGGCGGTGTCCGGCGAATTGCTCCGCAGGACTGCCTCGACGCGGTCCATCCTCGCCTTGGCCTCCGCGGTTTTCGACCGCGCCAGCACCAGCTCGCTGTTAAGCTCGGCGAGTTGTTGTTCATTGATTGTACGCCCGCCGGTATCGACCATCTCATTTTTATTCTTGAACGCAACGACGGCACGCTCCGCTGTTGAGGCCTGATCCCGCAACTCGCGCAGCCGCGCCTGCAACCACGATCCGGCGCGGCGGGCTGCATCGAATTTCGCTTCCAGCTGATCATCGATATAGGCGTTGGCGACCGCGTTGGCGATCTCGGCAGCGCGAACGGGACTGAGCGACTGAAAGCCGATGTTGACAACGTAAGTCATACCCACACGACGGATCGTGAGGTTGTGTTCAAATGTGCCAACCGCCGCACGTTTCAAGCCGAAATCAGAATCAACGTCAGCAGTCTCTCCCGAAGAAAACAGGCTGGTGACAAAATTAAGCAAAGTGCCAACAAGCCCGCCGCCCGGGCCAACGAATTCGGGATCGTTGACGAGATGCAGCTTGTCAATGACGGCCTGGGCTATGGTTTCTGATTTGATGACTTCTATTTGGCTCTCGACGGTCGCCGCATCGATCGGCAAATCATTGATCATTGACGACTGCTGGAACAACTGAACGCGTTTAGCGTCGATCATCATCGTGGTAGTGGCAGTGAAACTTGGCGGCGTCGTCATCACGTAAACGAAGCCAAGCGCGATCGCGATGGCGAGCACAAAGCCAATGACGGGGTATTGGCGTCGAACGAAATCGGAAATCGATTTGAAGGTATCCGCCGGAGAAGGAATCAGATCGGCGATGTGATCGACATCCTGGGAGGCGTGAACGTCAGGTTGACGCATGAATTGAACTCAACTCCCTACTCGGTTAATGAAATCAGGCCCGGACAGCTCGCGGATCGCTTCAAGCAATCCCCCGAAACGCGGAGGCCTAGGGCTTTGTACCATAAGGTCACGGTGCTGCAAATCGGCTACAGAGCCGCTTCTTTTATTGGTTAGCCGACAGCGGTTTGGCGTTGACGCAATGGCTAAATACGTCAATCGCGCAACTAAGCTCTACTCTGCCCTCATCTTCCGGAGCCTAGCGCGAGGACATTACAGCATCACCCAGCACCCAACGCCCAGTTAAGACGAACATCATTCTCCGCTTTCAGACGTCGGCTCCATCATCATTCAGAACGGACTGACGGACGTTCCCGACGACGTACCGGGCGAGCCAGGCGAAAAGCTCGACAGCGTAAAGCGATCAGGAATATTTGGCGTACTGGTTGGAAGTGCGAGCGGGAAACCGGCGAAGAATCCGCCAATGCCCGAAGTGGTTTGTGTCTGCGACTCGCCACCACCACCAATGCCGACCCCGGGACCCGCGGCAGTGAGCTTGATGTCGCCGCCAACAACGGCACTGAACGCCACCAGCGCCGAAGCGTTTCCGGCTTGCGCGATTTGGGTTTGTATTTCCGTGGCGAAAGCTTGATCGGTGTTGACTGCCATCAATGCCACCTGGCCAAGCGCCGTACCAATGGCGCTTGCCTGGTCGGGATTGGCGCTTTTGAGCAAGCCGATCAGGGCCGACAAGGTCGCGGGATCGGAAGCGGTGAGATCCCGTACCTTCGTGATCATCACTGGCCCGCCATTTGGAAATTGCGACAGCAGCGATGCTGGATCGGACAAAAATTGCTGGACGGTTTGCGAAGGAAGCGCCTGATGTGCGGAGTAAACCGCGGCAGACGCTGACGTCACAAACGCCATGGCCAGACCAAGGATCGAAGTCGCAAAAAGAGCACGAGGAACCGCGCGGAAAGAGCGCATGGAACTGTCTCCGTTACCCCGTTGATAAACCTAACACTGCGCACCTCCACCCGCTAGGTGATTACTAACCAAACCATTCTCGGAGCTCTAAATTTTGCCTTATACTGAATCTGGCTCCGCAACCATCTTTTGGAGATCAAAAGCCGCGCCGTCGTTTAGTTCCCAAGCTTCGAATTTACCGTGTAACTCGGGCCCAACACCCGATTCTCATCCAGATTCAATGGCTTCGTTGCCATTTTAGGAAGGCCAAAGAACTGCGCAATCCCCGGCAGGTTCGGTTGGGGGTCGGCCCAGGATTGGTCGACCGCATCCGATGCCGGTTTTGACACTAATTTCGGGGCTTTGCTTCGATTTGGATCGCGGCGAAACGACTGTGCCAAGCCAGCGCCAATGAGCGCCAAGGCGACGATGGAGTAGCCTGGGATTTGCAGGCTGAAGTCA
>Ga0302324_100031441_pt1 | contig 10012 bp, 7 predicted proteins | sample Palsa_T0_1_FD_201949 | JGI IMG/M metagenome (GOLD analysis project Ga0302324, IMG submission 201949) | Peat permafrost microbial communities from Stordalen Mire near Abisko, Sweden - Palsa_T0_1 | ecosystem: Environmental > Terrestrial > Soil > Palsa > Peat permafrost | place: Sweden: Abisko... | reverse complement strand
ACCCGGATTCTTGGCCTCGGTGAAAGATATCCTTAGGCTCACCGAGACTGACGCCAAGGATATATGTCTGGAAATTACAGAAAGCGCCTTCGTCCAAGATGGCGCTCGCGCGTTGGCAGTTCTTTCCAAATTAAAGGAACTCGGGATCCTTTTGGCTCTCGATGACTTTGGGACTGGGTACTCTGCACTGAACTATCTCATGGAGTTTCCCTTCGATATTGTCAAGATCGATCAGACTTTCGTCGCCCACCTCACAGAGAGTAGAGCAGGCCACGCCATTGTGGCGAAGACAATCGAACTGGCCCATCTCCTTGACCTGGTGGTTGTTTGTGAAGGAGTGGAGACGGCTGAGCAGGACCGCGAAGTGACTGCTCTCGCCGCTGATTTCTCTCAGGGCTTCTACCTCGCGCGACCGATGACCGCTGACATGGTGGATGATCTCGCGGGTAACCTGATCACTTGAGGTTGCCGTCGACGATTTCCCGAGCGATGACGGCTAGTTTGACGTTGTTATTGCGAGCCTCGTGGCGCATCCAGGTAAAGGCGTCCTCAATCTTCAGCCCACGCCGCCCGACCAGGACTCCCTTGGCCTGTTCCAAAATGGCCCTGCTGGTCAGCGCGGTGGTGAGCTGGTGATTCAGCAGTCGAGACTCGAACGTAACCCGCTGATGGAGAATCGAAATTGAAGCCATGTCGGCGAACGCCTGAGCCGCAATGAGGTCCTCAGAGGACATCGATCCGTCCTCACTCCGAAAGATGTTTAGGGAACCGATGTGTTGGTCTCGCAACCGCATCGCGAAGGCGTACGCGGACTTGTACCCGGCATCAACCGCCCGTGAGCCGAAAAGGGGCCATCGAAGTTTCAGGTTTTCGGGGGTCTCGGCAACGATGCGCTCGTTCAGGCGGAAGCTATCGAGGCAGGGCCCTTCACTGGTCTGCAACTCGAAGAGCTCCATGGTGCGCATGGTCTCGCTCGACGACGCCACGCAGCGAAGATCTCCCTCGGGAGCGACCAGCATGACCCCTGCCGTGCTGACGTCGAGAAGGTCTACGCATCGAGTGGCGAGAAGGGTCAAGAGGTCGACCGCATCGAAATCATCGAGCAGGTTGTCCGCTAATTCTATGAGCGTCGAACAGACCAGCGACTCACTCGGCATCGGAACCTCCAGCGGTGCTTGGAGGCCGGCCCATGCCGACTGGACTTGGAGCGCAACGGGCAATCCGAAAACGAGGCACCATATGGGCATCCTCTGATGTAATGGACATGCTAGGCAGTCACTGCGAAACCCTCGCTCTTGAAGGGTAGGCGGTGTTGATCCTACTCCACCTCCACTGCGTTTGGGTGACTTTGTCCTTATGCATCAGTTGATTATCTGCACGGGCGAGCCGACGGGGACGCTCCGAAGCTGCGCCAGGTCGGCGTCGTGCAGGCGCACGCATCCGTGTGAAATCCGGGCTCCGGTCGTACCAATCGCGGCATCGGCGCCGAGCGGTCCATGAATGGCCACAATGGCATCCCCTGACTCCTCGTAGTCGCTGATCGCGTTCGAGTGACCTGACGTCACCATGACGAACGGCCCCCAGGCCGCCGAAGGTGGACTGGCAAAGAGGACGACGAAGAAGTTCCCGGTAGGCGTGGGGTCTTGCACCGTACCGACGCCGGCCGGCGCACTCATCAGGAGATGTCCTTCCTTGTAGAGCATCACGCGCTCGGTCTCAAGGTCAACCTCGATCCTGTACGGCGTGGAGCTCAACGTCGCCGCGGAAGAAGGGATCCAAGCTGTCGATCCATTGGGCCGCTGGGCCAGACGAACCTCGATGTAGCCGTTGTCCTGCGCGAGGACGGGCAGCGCCGATGGCGCCCCATACCACGTTTCGGGCACAATTCCGGTTTGCGCCCCTCCCGGGGTGGTGAAGTCTGGCGTCGTCTCGGTCAACGTGGCGACGAGTGATGAAGGATCTTGTTTGTGCACGACCCTTGTGCTCCGTCGCACGGAGGCTGGGTGCCTCCTTGGTGCGGCGGAACTTTTGGGAGAGCCGGCGAGCACCATCGTGACCGTGAGGGCGAGAGCGCCGGCGATGCACACGGCTCCCGCGACCTTGACGTGTTGGTGCTTCACCGGATCTCCACCGTCGCCCGGACTAGCCCGTCACCGTGGGAGCCTCGGACGCGGGGACCAGTTCGTCAGCGGAGGTGCCCGAGGTGGCGATGGGCACGACCGGCAGCGCCGAAGCTTTGGTTGTAGGGGAGGGGGAGTCCATGACCTGCGCGCTCGATGTAGGGAAGGGGGGGAGCTCACCGGCGAAGCTGGCGGTGGCCACGTTGACGACGGCCGCGGTGATGTCGCCCAGGTTGCAGTAGGTGTCGAGGGACGCCCCGACGGCCAGTGTGACCCCCGTGATGTCGCATGCCGGCACCAACGGGTCGCTCACGGTGACGTTCGCGAGCGGGATGTCGCCCGTATTGGTCACGGTGACCTTCCAGTACGCGGTGTCGCCCTCGGGGATGTCCACGGAGGACGTCCATGGGCCCTGGCCCCCTGCGCCACAGTCCGTCGCCACCTCTGTCCCGCACACCTGCTTGAGAATGCCGATGGCTGCGAGGGGTACCGTCACCGATGACAGATTCGAGCTGATCGGCGTCGCGACTCCCGGTGGTGTGCCTTGGGCGGTGGCGGAGTTGACGATCGAGCCGGCAGCGAGGTCGGTCAGAGTCACCTGGTAGGTGGCGGAGCAGGTCTCAGCGGCACGTGGCGCCAAGGTGGCATCGGGACAGCTGAGCCCGGTCAACCCCGGGTGCGAGTCGATAATGCCCACGCCCGAGAGCGTGACGTTGCCCGTGTTGGTGACCAGGTAGTTGTAGTTGATGTTCTGGCCGGCGGCGGTGTAGCTGGACTCGGTGGCCGACTTGAGCAGGGTCAGCGCCGGGGCACTATTGGTCACATAGAAGATCCCCACACCACTGCCCCCCGCCGGAACGGTGACGCCCTCAGTGGCCGTGGTACCGCCATTGGCGGGAACCGAGGGCCCCATGCAGGCCACCAGCACAAAATCCGGAGGAGGCGTTGCCGTCATGGTGTAGCCCCCCGGAGCGACCGGGGTGGTTCCGAGGGGGTTCGGCGACGAACCGAGCGTCTGGGGACCGGTTGAAGCCAGCGTCCCGCCGGGCACTTCGGTCGCGGTGGGACGTGCGTTGTTGCAGAGGTAGATGTGCCCGGCAATGGACTGGGAAATAACGGTCGGCGCGACCACGGCAAGTGGAGCTCCAGGCGCCCCACAGTGCAGCCCGGAGAGCTCGGCCACCCCTGAATCGGAGACGTTCGTCCCGTCCGCCCATGTGCTATTTGTACTTAAGGTGATCACACCCGAGGCACTGGCCGGAAGCTTCTGGGTCAGCACTGCGGTCAGGTACGGCAGGGTGGCAGCCTGGGACGTCCCGTCGGTTGCGAACGCGGTGTCTTGAGCGGCGATGGCGAAGGTGGTCGCATTGAGGGTCGCTAATCCACCGGTCACCGAGGCGACGGTTCCCGCCTCGGTCTGATCCCAATTGTTCGTAACCGTCCATGAAACGGTATAGCCGGTACCGATCGGGCTGGAGCACGACGCAACACCGACAATGGCGTCGTCGTGCGCCGACGCCACCTTACCGAAGCCCACCACTCCGATGAGAACGAGCGATACGGCGAGTCCCCCTTGCGCCAGCCTGAAGAACCTGTGAGTGAAGTGCTTAGTGGTGGTCATTTCATCGTCCGTTTCGTGTGAATGTCAGTGGCGATTGGGTGAAATCCCTTGATGAGCGCGCCGAGCGGGGCCCATCGACTGAAGAGGCAGAGGGATCCGAGAAACGACGGGCCGCGGAAATCCGCCGGCACTCGACGTCACGCTCAGGGGTGGGGGTGATCTCTTTCATTCGCATTCCAGACGCCTTTCGCTGCCAACCACAAGGATTGATCAGCAGCCATTGTCTGGAGCTGCGGGGAGAAGTTCAACGATTACTGAAGCGGAGGGTTGCTCACACCGAGCGTGTTCGGGATTTCCGTTTTCTAGAGAAATCCAAACCGAACATCCACGTCAATGGGAAAAATAGTAAGGCCCAAAACCCAACTCCAGCCCAACGCCCGTCCAACGCTTTCACAACCTTGGGTAGGCAAAGGCGTTTCTTCGACCATGACTCTTTTCGAGAAAAAGGTTACTGATCTGCTTTCAGGCGACCTCTGAGTGCGTCGATTCCATCGATCGAGAGGAAGGAACGGATATATGGGGTGATGCAAATGAACTAGGAGAAAGCGTCTATTTGCATCACCCACATCAGTGCGGACGCATCATGAGCTGCGACGTCGTGACGCTCACGATGGGTGCATGACGAAAACACGCATACAGACAAGGCACTGTGGTCCACTTGGCACCACCGTTCGAGGAGTCGCCCGCGCGCTGGCACGCCCGGTACGCGCCGGACTGGTGGTCCTTCGTCGCTGCCATGCCGCGACGTGGATGGTGGTTGCGTCGTTGTTCGGCCTCATAGCAGTGGGGACCTTGTCCGCCCCCGCCGGTGCGACGGGAATACTCCCTCCGGGCAATCCGCCGGCCAATATTGCGCCGAGCAGCGGCGACTGGTTGACCTCTATTGACGCGGCCAGTGCAACCGAAGGAGTCGGCGCCATGGAGGTCAACGAATCGGCAGTTGAGGCTTTACCCGTCGCCGAACAACTTTTCATCGTCATCAACGAAGAACGAATCGACCGCGGGTTGGCCCCCATTCAGTACATGACAGCGCAGCTCAACTCCTATGCCCTCCAAGGAGCGAACGCCGACAACGACCCATCGTTTCCCACAGCGCTGACCGGGGGATCCCCTCTCAGCGGCGGCGAGGCCGTCTGGGCCGGCGGAACTACCTCGGTGTTCGAGGCTGACTACTACTGGATGTATGACGACGGATGGGGAGGGTCTGCGGGGTCAACCTCGAATACCGACTGCTCGTCGGCTACGAGCTCAAGCTGCTGGGATCACCGTGATGTCGTCTTGCACACATTCCCCTCGTGTGCCGGTGGTGCCGCGCCCACATTGTCGATGGGTACCGCCTACAGCACCACGGACGCAGGCGGTTCTTTGGCCGCCATGATGGTCAGCACCTGCGGCGCGCCACCCCCAGACGTCACTCTCAGCTGGAGTCAGATCACAACGCTCGCCATTATGCAGCAAAAGGTCATCGGCATCGCTGCGCTCCCCAGCGGGCTGGGCTACTGGGCCGCGTCATCCGAGGGTGCGGTCAGCGCGTTCGGGAACGCCGCCAACCTGGGGTCGATGGCCGGCCAGTCTCTCAACTCGCCCATCGTCGGCATCGCTGCCACCCCCGACGGGGGCGGCTACTGGCTGGTGGCGGCAGACGGCGGCATCTTCAGTTTCGGTGATGCGAAATTCTACGGCAGCACCGGGGCACTGCACCTCAACCGGCCCATCGTGGGCATGACCTCCACCCCCGACGGGGGCGGCTACTGGCTGGTGGCGGCAGACGGCGGCATCTTCAGTTTCGGTGATGCGAAATTCTACGGCAGCACCGGGGCCCTACACCTCAACCAGCCCATCGTCGGCATGTCGGTGGACCCGGCGACAGGCGGCTACTGGTTGGTGGCGGCAGACGGTGGCATCTTCAGTTTCCATGTCCCCTTCTTGGGCTCGACCGGGGGCATGCACCTCAATCAGCCCATCGTCGGCATGTCGGTGGACCCGGCGACGGGCGGCTACTGGTTGGTGGCTTCAGACGGGGGCATCTTCAGTTTCGATGCTCCCTTCGTTGGCTCGACCGGGGGCATGCACCTCAATCAGCCCATCCGGGCCATGGCTGCCACCCCCAACGGTCAGGGCTACTGGTTGGTGGCGGCAGACGGCGGCATCTTTAGTTTCGGCGACGCCGTTTTCTATGGAAGCCCGGCATGACAGTCAGAAGTCGAATGACTACGCAGACCTCAGGGACCGTGGTCTGTGGAACTTCGCCGCAGTCGTTCGGTCGGTAGCGATTTCACCCTCATGGCGCACCCGGTCCAACGATATGACACCGTCTCGGGATGCCACTGCTACCGCCTCGAGCTTCGAGTGCGCACCGAGCTTGGAGAGGATGCTGCTGATGTGATTGCGCACGGTGTGAGCAGAGACGAAGAGATCGGCAGCGATATCGGGCGTGGTTCGTCCGACGGCAAGCAATCGCAGTACGTCGATCTCTCTGGTGGTGAGCCACTTGCCCCGATCGTCGCTTGTGTGCCTGAGCTGTGAGAGCAGGTCGGTGAGCTCGTCTGCTCGCATCACCGACTGACCTCTCGATGCAGCGCGTACCGCACCGACAACTTCGCCCCAAGGGCGATTCTTGGCGAGAAAGCCCACGCACCCTGCGGCAAAGGCCAAAATGTGGACGTCGGGAACGTCACTTCCAGTCAACAGGAGAATTTTGGTCTCAGGCCAGCGCTTCAGGATCTTCTTGGTGGCTTCCACTCCGTCGCCGTCGGGCAACAGATAGTCCATCAGCACGACATGGGGCCGCTGGCGTTCGACCAAGGCCAGCGCTTCGGCGACGTTCGCGGCAACTCCCGTGAGCTCAATGTCGATCTCGGCCGATAGAATCCGGGAGAGCCCCTCGGATATGACGGGGTGATCATCGACGATTGCGACACGGATCATGACCGCCGACGCGCTCATCTGACTGCTGGCTTCGATAGAGCTACTGACCCCCTTACTACCCAGCGGCACGGGGCACCTCACTCATCGCGGTCGAGAACCTTGCGCACGTTCTGCAGCAGTTTCGCCTCGTCAAAAGGCTTCTCTACCAACAGAAACTCCGTTCCGAGAAGACCTTCAGTTGCGAGGACGGGTTGAGCGTGACCGGACATGAAAAGCACTCGAACGTCGGATCGCAGATTTCTCACCTCTTTCGCGACGGTCGGCCCGTGCATCTCAGGCATGATCACGTCCGTCAGGAGCACGTCGATGGGTCCAACGTGTGACGTCGCTATCTCTATCGCTTGAGCACCGCTACATGCGGTGAGCACCGTATAGCCGTTGCGGTTCAGAATCCTTTGCGTCATTTCGCGTTGTCCTTCTTCGTCGTCGACTATGAGGATTGTCTCTGTTCCCACTAGTGGCTTGAGGCCATCTACGTGTCCACCGACTTCGTCGGGCACTGCATCGTGCGCAGCAGCTGGGAGAAGAATGGTGATCGACGTGCCGACGCCCTCATCGGAGTAGATTCTTGTATAACCACCGGACTGCGAAACGATCCCGTACACAGTGGCGAGTCCGAGGCCCGAGCCCTCACCCCGGGGCTTGGTCGTAAAAAAAGGTTTGAAAGCGCGATCCTGAATCTCTGCAGGCATCCCCACGCCGGTGTCGCCGACACGGAAATAGACGTAGGACCCATCTGGGATTCCGGCGACGGAGCCTTCGTTTTCGCTGATTTCTCTCAGCGCCGTGTCGATTGAGAGGATTCCTCCGGCCGGCATGGCATCGCGAGCATTGATGGCCAAGTTAAGAACAATCTGCTCGATCTGGCCTGGGTCAGCCATAACCATCGGCAAGCTGGCTGCGAGGCTAATGACCAGTTCGATCTGCTCGCCGATCGTGCGGCGCAGAATTTGCTCCATGCGAGTGATTGCACTGTTGAGACTTATGGCGCGTGTTTGAACCACTTCTCGACGTGCGAACGAGAGTAGCTGGCGAGTGAGTAACGCGGCCCGCTCAGCCGCCAATTGGATCTGCTTGACGTCCTTGAGCGGACCCTCCCATTCCGAACCCGTCGAGGTCGCAGCGGCACTCGTCAACTCCTCGGCAACGAACGCCGCGTAGTTCAAAATTACGCCCAATAGATTGTTGAAGTCGTGCGCAACGCCTCCAGCGAGTTGACCCAGGCTTTCCATACGCGATTGGTGAAGCTGTGCTTCGAGCTGCATGCGCTCAACTTCGGCCTGAATGTCTTCGAGGCGTTTTTGTTCGCGCTCAAGGGACAATCGATACGTGATGTCGTGACCGATTACCGACGCTCCGACGATCTGTCCTGCCGTGTCGTGAATGGGTGAAATCGTGATCGAGATGTCGAGAATGGTGCCGTCTTTGTGCACCCGTTTGGTCTTGTGGTGCTCGACGGGTTCCCCCATCCCGACCCGGGCCAGAACTTCGGCAAGCTCTTCGCGTCGGTCGGTCGGTACGATCAAGGAGATGTTCTTGCCGAGGACCTCGTGTGGCTCGTATCCGTACATGCGTTGCGCGCCGGGGTTCCAACTCGTGATTGCGCCATCCAGACGCTTGCTGATGATCGCATCGTCGGAAGAGTCGATAATCGCGGCCAGAAGAGCCACCGAGTCCTTCGCTGGGACCTGGGTATCGCTGGGCAAAGTCGTCGCGGGATCAGAAATAGCCATTGAGGAATCCTCCTCGTGCCGATGATGCCTCACGGGAGGACCTGACGACAGAAAGGAGAAGGTCGTTTTCACCAGGGCTCTCTTCGACCAGCACTGAGCGGTCCTTGTTTTCCATCGCTTACCCCGCCGCGTAGGGGACGGGCTGGATACCGCCAAGCTCGGCGAAACGCTCGTTCAGGGCCTGAGCGATGACATCGTGGTCATGGTCACTCGGTGCGAACACTCCGTAGAGGAGTGCCTGCAAATCGGATCCGGTGCTCATACCACCCAATTCGAAGTAGCGAAGCCACAATTCAGCATGGGTGAGTGCAGCTTCTTGGCGAAACATGTCGAGTTCGTCCAGCGCGTCATATTCGTACTCAGTCACCGGGCCCCTTTCGGCGTGCGCCGACCTAGTGACTGAGAGCACCATTTCCTCGGCTTGTACTCGCAGCGATAGACCCTGAGAATGCGACGCACGTAGCAGAGCGTTGAAGGCTCGCTCCTTATTGACGCGTTCGCGTTCCATGATGATTCCCTGGGCCAAGGAGATGACCTCTCGGCTTTCCAGCGCTTTTTGGAAACGGACGGCTATCTCCGTGTCGCTCACATCGGCGCGAGCGTCACTAAGAATTACCGAGGCCTGCTGGGCGAAGGCGCTTGCCGTCTCTTGATCCCTGATCTCAAAGCTTTGCGCCGTGCGGGAGTAGATGTTGAGGGCGCCGACCGGCTTCTCGCAGGCCCGGAGCGGCGAAGACAAGATGGCCTTGATACCAAGGCCTCGGGCCTGTGGAGTAAAGGACGGCCACCGGGTCTCTGTGTCGAGTGACTCGGCATGGAACCAATGCCCCTTGATGGAGGCATCAACGCAGGGCCCTTGCCCGGTCGAGTATTGATCGGCATCCATAGCCATGATGGTCTGGTCGGTGGCCGCCACCGTCGCAAGCACCCCGTGGCGCAGCAATGAGACGCTGACACCGTCGGCTCCCGCAACGCTGATGCGGGCCAATTCCACGATGAGTCGCAGTGCGCCGTTGGTCACGTCGGGATCGGTCGGCAGGGCGGTCACCCGGCGGACGTCTTCGGGCGAGAGACTCGAGGCGAAGCGCGGGGGGAACGCATCGTTCCCGTTCAGCTGCTCTGGACCGAGACGACCATGCGTTGGGAGGGCCCGTTCGAGGCGAGACAACTCATCCAGCTCCACGATGCGGAGGCGACGGTGCACCAAAGCCGAGGGTGGTCGGATGGCGAGCGTGACACCCAAAGCTGCCAGCCGCTTCTTGGCCTGCGAGATGGCGAGCAGTCCGGCCGCCCCAATGAAGTCGAGCTGCGCCACATCCAGGACCATCGATGCCGGCCGGCCATCGATGGCCGCGTCGAGAATGACGCCCAGCCCGTACGCAGCCGTGTTATCGATATTCCCCCTGAGGGTGATAGTCGCTGCATCACCTTCGAAGGTTGGGACCGCCCTGAAATCGGCGGTGGCTTTCGTCATTGACATGGCACACTCATGAGCAAATACCCTTCCTTCTTGGGAGAGCCGGCGAGCACCATCGTGACCGTGAGGGCGAGAGCGCCGGCGATGCACACGGCTCCCGCGACCTTGACGTGTTGGTGCTTCACCGGATCTC
>Ga0302324_100031438_pt1 | contig 10012 bp, 11 predicted proteins | sample Palsa_T0_1_FD_201949 | JGI IMG/M metagenome (GOLD analysis project Ga0302324, IMG submission 201949) | Peat permafrost microbial communities from Stordalen Mire near Abisko, Sweden - Palsa_T0_1 | ecosystem: Environmental > Terrestrial > Soil > Palsa > Peat permafrost | place: Sweden: Abisko... | reverse complement strand
AATTGCGCGCGCCTTCTCTTAATAGGGGCGCACGCATCCCCCAAATGGGGCTTGGGCGTTGTGGCCGTGCGTGCTGCGGTTCGTAGGGAATACGACGCATTCAATGGGTAACCCGGCCGCGGGCAAATTCGATAAGCAATTGCGACACTGCGCTAGCGGCGCCCGCCGGAATGAACTAATGAGTACCCGGTCAACGTAGACTATCGCCCCTGCCTCACGGGCTTCGGCGGAGCCTCTTTCGGAATCCATTAGTTCCACCAAATCAATGATTTGACAGGCCTTTCCGAGAAGATTTCTGGCCCACTACCCTGAATCTTTGAGCAGCTTCTTCGCCCGTAATTCTTGGTAAAGTCGTACATTCGCGGCGCCGTCGACACTTTGCTAAACCTTGCTAATTCCAATTAAGAATCCCACCGGAGCCACCTCAAGCCCCGCATCATGATGCCGCATAAGGAGCGGCTCGACGCCGCGAAGCGGTCTAGATCCCTGAGAAACTGGGTGTATCCGACCAAGCCGCCGCACCGTGCCAGCAAATTCAATAGGGATTGTTTTATGACAACAACGCTGACACTTGGTCAAACGACCGCCTCGACTGCGCACCCCTTACATTCTGCGATAGCGGTACTCGCGCGCGGCGCCACTTACCGTGGCAAACCGCGGGGCCCTTGGTGGCACCAAGTCGCCCCCGCCATCATCCTCAGTATCGGAGTTCACACGGCAGCGCGTGCGAACCTGACAACTACCGACGACGCACCCCCACCAGTCGGACAGTTGCAGGACGTGATCGTGACCGCCAGGAAATTGTCAGAGGACATTCAGACAACCGGCTTGTCTATGACTGCCTTCACGCGAGCCGATCTGGATTCTCTCCACATCACCACTGCAACCGATCTGGCGAATTTCACACCGAATCTCGAGTTGAAAGCTTCTGGAGGGAGCGCGGCGCAGGGACTCGAAGTCAAAATTCGCGGCATTGGCGTAAGCGACGTGCAGTTCGATACCCAAGATCCCAGTGTGGGCATGTATATCGACGGCGTGTTCATCGGTCGAGCCTTTGGACCTCAATTTTATCTTTTTGATCTCGACCGGGTGGAGGTACTTCGCGGTCCGCAGGGCAGCCTCTACGGCCAGAACTCGCTAGGCGGTGCCGTCAACTTCATTACTCGCAAACCCGATGGACGCGACACGCTCGAATTCGATGCGGGAGGCGGCAACTATGGCGCGCTGAACCTGTCCGCACACGCGGGCACTACCCTCATCGACCAATACCTATTTGCGACCTTTGCCGCTTTCTCGCGGACGCACGACGGCTATACAAAAAATGTCTATGAGTCTGGGAACGACCCATCCGACGAGAATGTCCACGGAGCCCGCGTCGCGCTGCGTTGGCTTGCCTCCGATCACCTCACGGCGGATCTGACGGCGGACTATTCGGAGCAGCATCAACACGCTTGGGCGTTTTTCTCCACCGCCATTCTACCGAATGGCCTTTCTGCGGCAGGAATAACCGCCGCGGGTGACCAACCTGCACGATACGCCGTCGGCTTTAATCCGTCGGCATCGGCAATCAGCTCGATCTCCCAGGACAACAGCGCCAGCGGCGGCAGTTTTCTACCGACTGGTATAGGGGACCGCGGTAGGTCGGCCGACGATGCAACGTTCAAGGGTGTCTCCCTAACCGTCGCTGCCGACATCACGCCCGTGATCGTCGTAAAGTCGATCTCAGGCTATCGCACCTTCGACCGCTTTTATGCGACTGATCTGGATGGTTCTCCCGCCGCGATCCTGGACGAGGTGAAGTCCGATAACGGCGATCAGATCACCGAGGAAGTCCAACTCATCTCAAAGCTCTTTGACGGGCATCTGGAGATGTTGGTCGGTGGCTTCTTCTTACATGAGCAAATGTACGAAGACGAGAGTAACGGCTTTTTGCTGGGGCTCGCCGATACCGATCCGGCCTTGCAAGGCTTGAGCACGCAAAACCTGCACACGTACGATAATCGCTCCGAGGCGGGATTTATGCACGCGATTGGTCGATTGACCGACCGCACTCGAATTGTCGCTGGCATTCGTTACACCGACGAAACCAAGAGTACGCATTTCAACGATGGTGAGCTGATTTCACCGCGGCTCTTCTCGACGCTCAACGAAGCCGACACCCTTAGGTTCAATGCCACAACACCGACCCTCGGTATCGAGCACGACGCAACAAAGAACATGTTCGTCTACGCGACGCTGTCGAAGGGTTTCGCGAGCGGCGGGTACAACGAGACCCCTGACGCGACGACGGGTCGCATCTCCACATATAAACCCGAGACCTTGTGGAATTACGAGGTTGGGTACAAATCAACGTGGTTGGATCGAAGGCTGCGATTCAATGCAGCGGCATTCCTCATGAATTACGACAACATAGTCATCAACACCTTTGGTCAATCGTCGAATAACGGCGGGATCGGCCTCGAAACGGCCAATGCAGGTCGCGCGCGCGTAACCGGTTTTGAGGCGGAATTACAGTGGTATCTCGCACCCACCCTGGAGTTGGTGGCGAGTCTCGGCGAGCTCGATCAGAAATACCTGGACTACGGCATCGGCTCGGACGGTTTGCCGATACCACCACAGACGGCACACTTCTTCGATGCGCCGAAGACCACCAGTCATCTGGGCATGTATTACACGTTCCCCTCGAATCCATCAAGCGGCACGTTCCACGTCGGCGCAGATTGGGCGCACCGCTCGCGTACCTGGTTCGACAACGACAATACGCCGGCGAGCTCCCAAGAATCCTACAGTTTGTTCAGCGCGCGCCTGAGATACGACATGCCAAATAACCGCACAACGCTCACGGCGTACGGTGAGAACTTGGGCAACCGCGTATACGCGGTCTCGAGCGCCAATCTGTTGACGACTGCTTTCGGCACGGCCCTGGCAGCGTTCGGTGCACCGCGAACGTTTGGCCTGGAATTGAACTACAGGCTCTGATGTCCCGGCTCATCGTGCCCCGAGCGGCGCGAATGTCGTCGACATTCGACACGAGATTGGCGCTGACGCAGCAACGTCAAGTGGCATAGCAGGCGGCCAAAAATCGCAGCACTTCGGCGCGAAAGGCCGCTGACTCTTCAACCGACGGGTTATGTCCTGATCGAGGAAACATCACAAGCTCTGCATGGGGAATGTTCGCCGCCAATTCTTTGCCGCACTCGACAGGCATAACGGGATCCAGCGCACCCACCGCGACAAAACTGGGACAGCGAATCTCGTGCAGGCGCGATCGTATGTCGTAATCGGGGAAGTCGTCGCGAAAGGCACAGTTGTGAGTCTTCGTGCGTAGCCGGAGTGCGCCGTGGCTTCCGGCGGGCGGGGAAGCCTTAGTTGCGGTAGAAGCAGTCAGTGTCGCAAGATCCGCCATGCTGCCGAGAAAGTCCTCCTCATCATGCAGGGTCCCCGTCACCATGCGCCGCAGGCGCAGTCGATCGATGTGAGCGGGGGCCGCCTTGATAAAATGCTCGATGCAACGCACGATTGACACAGATTCGGCGGACGTGTCCTCGAGAATGAGGGCGGCAACTCGAGACTTGTAGTTGATCGCATATTGGAGGGCCACAAAACCACCGAAGGAATGCGCGGCCAATATGAACTTGTCGAATCCGAAGCCAATGCGCAACTCCTCCACGTCTTCGGCCCAACGTGCGTGATTAAGGGGGCCTAGATCATCGCTCACGCCGCTCCCGCGGGCGTCGAACACGAGTACTCGCCTGTCGGTTTGCAAAAAACCGTATCCCGCCTCGGCGGCGGCATGACTATGTGCACCGGGAGCACCATGCAGAACAATCACGGGCGTCTTGGTCTCATTCTGGCCCAACATGCGCGTGAACAGCCTTGCGCCGTCGCTGGTCGTGAAGAATTGGTCGGTCATCGCGGATGTTTCCGTTCGCCGATCGATATGTAATACCCATCCGAACGAATTTGTTCTAGCACTTCTAGAACTGCTTCCCGCGTTCGTAGTGCCGGCGGAGTGAGCACGTTCATGCTGCTACCAGCATTTATTGTGTCCATCATGTCGGGGTCTCCATCCTGTCCAGAAGTTGTCGAGCCGTCGCCAGATCGGCAGTTCCGAATCCTTCCGTAAAGCGGTCGAGCACCGTGCGCAGGGAGTTACGCGCCTCAATCAACCGTCCGCGTTCGCTCCAGAACTCGGCGAGGCTCATCGCAATCCGGAGCTGCCATGCCAACGCGCCATGTTGCTGCGCGCAGTGAAGCGCATCTAAATAAGAGGATTCCGCGGTCAAATCGGCGTCCGATCGAATTGCTCGCAACGCCCGGGCCGTAGCGGCACGCATAATCTCAGGCCCCGCCCAGCCGCACAGGCCGCGGCGTGCGCGATCGAGAGTCGGGCCGTCGATCCAGTACGCGGCGATGGTGGCAAGGGTGTCTTGGTCCCGCCTGGAGATCCCACTCGCATCAGGGGCTATTGTGGCAGCGCCGATGCCAACAGGGACCTCGATCGGGTGTAAGTTCACCGTCGCTTTATAACAAAGCGCGAGTTTACTCCACGGGCTGAAGGCATAGCGTTGCCCCCAATCAAGCAGAGACTCGATGAACCCAAGAGCCGATGACATGTCTCCCCTCCACAGCGCGACCGGACAAGCTGCCAAGCCTAGCGCTTGCAGCATCGCTGCTGGCCCATCGGAGGCGGCAAGGTCAACCGCTTCGTCAGCTACTTGCACGGCCTGATCGGCGTATCCTTCGATCCAGAGCACCCGTGCCAGAATGATTCGCATGGATACCTTGGGGTCAATGAGCGTCTGGCCGTACACCATCGGTATATGTCTTTCAGGAGAACGTAACACGCGCTGGGCGAGGGAACGGGCATTGCCGTGATCACCGGCATAGTGACTGGTCTGCGCGCGCACTCGGTCGGCCATCAACACCGCCACGGGATCTGCCGTTCGTCGCGCCACCTCGACGAGTGCCTCGGCGGATGTCCGCGCCGTGGCATAGTCGCCGTTGGTAAACTGGCCTCCGGCGCGACTCGTCATCGGTACGATCAAATCTTTAGTCACTCCGACCTCATTCGCGAGCCTCAACGAGTCATCCACGGCGCCAAGCCAACTCGCGGCCGGTGCGCCGGCGGCGTAAAGCAGAGCGACCCGAACATTGTGGAGGCGAATTTCCCACCGCGGCTTGGGGGGCACCCTGCTTGAGAGCACGTCCAACGCGATGGTCACGCGGTTCATGGTCTCACTGATTGGCGAGATCTGAAAACCGAATGGTAGGGACGCGAAGGTCAGTGTCGCCGCCAGCTCAAGATCGCCGTTCTCGGAAAAAGCCCAATTCAGTGCCGCCCGGACATCATCAATCATGCCGCCATACCGGCCTAGCCATTGTTCTCCGGTGAGGGTTTCCCAGTCGCTCAGCGTCTTTTCGAGAATTTCACAGATATGCGCGCAGTGACGGCGCGATATCTCCTGACCTTCGGTGCTTTCATCGAGCAGTTCAGAAGCGTAAGCGCGCGTGACGTACAAAAGACGGTAACGGATCGACTTGCCGCTGACCTCCGCCGCCAGCATGCTCTTGCTGACCAATGCCATGAGTCCGTCGAGAACGGGGGCACCGGCCGGCGCATTCCCGGAGACGACGGCGGCGGCCGACGCGGCGGTAAACGATCCTCTGAACACCGCAAGTCGGCGAAATATCATCTGCTCGATGGCGCCCAATGTGCGGAAGCTCCAGTCCATGGTCGCGCGCAGCGATTGATGTCGACTATCCGCTGTTCTTCTTCCCTGCGCCGTAAGAATCATCTGATCCCCAAAGCCGCGGGCGAGTGCCTCGATCCCGAAGAGATTGACTCGCGTTGCGACCAGTTCGATGGAAAGAGGTATGCCGTCGAGCCGCCGGCAAATAGCCGCCACCGCGGCGGCGTTGCCATCGGTGAGCGCAAAGCTATCCAAGCTTTTGACGGCGCGTTCAACGAATAGCTGCACCGAGGCATGCTGCAACGCCCTCTCTGCCGTCAGGACGGGGACGTCGGGCGGCAATCCCAGTGGCGCGAGGTTGTAGACGAACTCTCCCTCCGTCAGCAACGGCTCACGACTGGTCGCGAGCACGCCTACCCGCTCGGTGCCATTCAGAATGAGCTCTACTAACTGCGCCACCGCCACCACGACGTGCTCGCAATTATCCAAAACAATCAGAATTTCTTGATCCTTCAAGTAAGCGATAAGGGTGGCGGTCGCGTTCCGCGCGGGTGCCGCAATGCCGAGCGCCGTTGCCAATGCGAAGGGGATGAGCAACGGATCTTCGGTCCGCGCCAGTTCCACGAATCGTACCTGCTCGTAAGGCGGGCAAAGCAGTCGGGCGACGGCAAGGGCAACGGTCGTTTTTCCCACGCCACCGGGGCCGGATATCGTAACTAAGCGTCGTCGTGACATGTTTTCCAGCACGCGTGCGATCGCTTCGTCGCGGCCGACCACACGCGTGTTGGGCTGCGGTAGATCTTCACCCCTCTCTTGAATTTGGGTGCTGGACGGCACCTCGGACTCGCGAAGGAGAGTAATGGGTGCAATAAATGAGTAGCCGCGTCCCGCCACGTTAATGATATAGCGTGTGCCGTCAGCATCGTCCAAAACCTTGCGTATCATGGTCAGATGCACGCGCAGGTTGTTTTGCTCAACGACCGTGTTCGGCCATACAGTTTGCATGAGTTCTTTTTTTGACACGACTTCGCCAGCCCGATCCACCAGGGCAATCAACAGCGTCATCGCTCGACTGCCGAGCTGAAGCCTCTCGTCGCCCTTCTTTAGCATTTTTTGCGAGCGATGCAGGGAATACGGACCAAACAAGAGGGTTTGTTCGACCATACTGTTAGCCAGTTGCGCCAATGCTGGCTCCCGCGTAGTTGTCTGGGCTGCGATGGCTATCTATCCTCGGAAGCGGGTCCGAGGCAAACACCGCCAGGGGCGTTCGGAATCTGTACGATTCAATAATTACATTGACCACAGGTCGTGTCCAGCAAGAATGGCCTATCTCCCGCCTCTTTTGGACTTCATTAGATCGTTTTTTGAGACTACTTCGCCGGCACGGTCGGCGAGAGCGATCAAAATATCGAGCGCACGATTTCCCAGAGGAACCGATCGATTGTTTTCGAGAAGGATCTTTCGCGAGCGGAGCAGCAGATAGGGGCCAAGCGCCTCCGCTTGCTCTCGCATGCTCTCATTCCGCTCGGACAATCGCCTCTCCCTGTTTTGGATGTCACCTTGCGGTGACATCTCGATTGCGCTGCCCCACAGGCACGAATATTCACCTGCGGGTTTGCCAAAGGCCGCGTATGCATGACAATCTGAGTTCTTGGTTTAGTATCCTCTCCCAATGTGAAGCCTATAAATCTTTCCGCGTTAGGCAACTCCTTTGCCCGTGATTCCGCGCGATCCTACGAGCAGTACTAGCACAATCGAGACGGCCAAGGGTATGTAAATCAATGCCGCCGCCGGTCCCGCCCCCCCCAGTGAAACGCCGGTATGACGCTGAGTGGCACCAAAACCGAGCCGGTTCGGTTCATCGCCCATGCGCCCGAGGTCGCGGAGGCGCGGGCTCTGGTGGGAAGAATCTCCGAGCCATAGGTCACCATGACCGGAACGTAGAGACCTTGCGCGATGCCATACACAACGACCGCCGCCAACGACAATGCTCCGCAGAGAGCGAGTGCCGTGGTGCGCTCGATACGATCGATGTACAGGCCCGTGATGAAAGTACTGATCGACGGCCCGAAGGTGGCAAGACCAACGACCATGAGAGTGTTCGAGAGGCTATAGCCGCGCTGGAGCGGAAAGGGGCCTGTCAGTAGATTGAAACCGAGAGAATCCCAGGGCTGCAAGAAGTAGATGACGGCAATGAAAGCGACGCGCCGCTTGACCGATCGCCCGATCACCAACGTCAAAGGGTAAGCAGCAGGCCGATTTGGTTCTGGCACTCTGGCGGCGGCCATAGATCCCGTAGTGTCAGATGCCATTTGCTCCAGGCTGACCGGCCACCCCGGGCGGGACCGCATCCTGCGCGCACGGATGCGGCGTCATACGACCTCCACGAAGTCCCCATACCCACGCAACGTATTATCGTCAGTCAGCAAAATCATCGGTTCAACCCAGGCCTGCGCCACTAACATTCTGTCGAACGGGTCTTTGCGAATGGGTGGCAGCTCAACCACTTTCGCAGCGTGCTCGCCTATTATCGATAAATGGCTGAAGCCGGCCGGTTCGATGCCAGCCAGGACCTCTGCTGGATTGGCCTCGAGCTTGCCGAGGGCGCATTTGATGCTGATTTCCCAAATCGATGCGGCGCTCGCATACACTTCACTCGAATCAATCCGCTGCCTGGCCTTCTTGGAAAGCTTTGATGGAGAGCCTAACGCCCAAAGCAGCAGATGCGTATCGAGTAGCACCCGCACGTCTAACGCCCTTCAAACAGGCCGAGCACGGCGTCGTCCAACGGCATGTTGAAGTCGTCGGCGACCTTGATTCTCCCCTTCAGCAGTCCGAGATGCTTTTTCCGGGCGGGAGCGGAAATCGGGCTCAGCCGCGCCATCGGTTTGCCTGCCTTGGCGATGATGATTTCGGCACCGGCCGCAACCTCATCGACAAGGCGCGAGAGGTGCGTCTTCGCCTCGTGGATGTTGACCGTGTTTGCCATTGTCTATCCTAGGTTAAACTAAGCTTAGTCCATTATAACGATTGAAATCCTCGGCGGTCTACCGCACCGTTTTCAGTGGGTTCAATTTGTGCGGAATTCGCCCAGATACGAGCAGATAAGCACCTGATTTCCCTAGATTAGGGCTAGTCGATATTCCACACGCCAAGTGCCAAGATTTGCTCGCGCGCGCGCGAGGGGCCGGGGTCGCGTCGGCAGCCTGACCGGGACCACCACACAATTGATGATCGATATCGCCAACGCCATTCACGGTTTGTCGCCGATACACGGATCGCGACGCTGAGCCGCCTGCGGCGCATGGGGATGGCGATGACCGCTTTTGCTGTGGGCGCGGCGGCCGCGGCGTTTTTCTTCAGTCGATTGGGAACATGGTGTTTCGTCGTGCCACCCATCGTAGCGCTTGCAGCGCGGATCGGCGCGAACTCCATTCACGCCGTTCCGCCGGAGCAACCGGTCGCGCCAGCCTCACGTCCTGCCTCTTGACGTGTCGACTGGATTGACTGCCCGCCGTCACCGGTCAGACCAGCGTCTCGGCAAACAATGCCTGCATCGCGGTAACCTCCGGTCAGGACTTTGAGATTGTTGGGGCTACGGCCCCCTTACGCCGCCAGTTTCACTCTGGGCTTGAGTCCCGCCCGCGATGCCAAGCGAACTAGCATATCCAGACTGAACTGCCGGATTTTTCCACGCTTGATGTCCGACACCCGAGCTTGCGTGACGCCCAGCGCTTTAGCGGCTTGAATTTGAGTCTGGCCACTCCTTTCTAACCAATGTTCTAGTCCCCTCAGCAATGTCGATCGCATCACCAACTCATCGGCTTCCGGTTTCGGAAACAGATCATGGAACACGCTGCGGCCGGCCAGTGTCACATAGCGGGGGCCGTGCTCATCGTGCATCGCTTTCTTGGCTTTCATGATTTCAGCTGTATTGACTTAAATCGTTTCTGCGCCAAGTTAAAATCCCGCTGACTTGTTTTCCGCTACTTCTTTTTTTGTCTCGATCGTCACGGGACACCGCACGGGTCGCAGGTGATCACGGTGAGCCTCGATCGGGCGATCGGCCGAACAAGGCTTGCAGTAGGCGTTCCGATTCCTGTGCCCCGTCCTCGGTAAAGAGGACCGATTTTGCTTTGCCCACCGGATCGGTGATATAGCCCTTCGCATGCAGCCGGCCCATGACCTCCCGGTCGAAAGCTTTCCAGGCACGATATCCCTCGTGCCTCCCGAGGGCGAGCAACGCCAGCACTGCTTGGTCGATTTTGTCAGTATCGAGGTCCATGTGAGCTCCCAATGACTGTGCTTGCATTTCAGTG
>Ga0302324_100031437_pt1 | contig 10012 bp, 15 predicted proteins | sample Palsa_T0_1_FD_201949 | JGI IMG/M metagenome (GOLD analysis project Ga0302324, IMG submission 201949) | Peat permafrost microbial communities from Stordalen Mire near Abisko, Sweden - Palsa_T0_1 | ecosystem: Environmental > Terrestrial > Soil > Palsa > Peat permafrost | place: Sweden: Abisko... | reverse complement strand
GGGTTCGGATCAGTTTAGTTCCCTGACGTTCTCGGCATCCCTCAGTGTGATCTCGACTCCTATCAGGACGGCTTGATGCGCATTGCTTATGGGCCGCCCTACTAGCAGGTCTTGATAGGAATCGCGCAGTCGTTCAAGTGCAGTCGCCAAGTCGTGGTTGCTCTGAACGATGCTTCGAAACCATTCCTGAAGATTTCGTTCGACCTCGTCCTGTTCGTCGGCCACCTTCTGCGGTGGGATGGCCTTCTTCAGAGGAGATACATTGCCGTGAGGCGCCCTGTTTTGCCGGACCATTGCGGGCTGCTTTCTGAGGCGACGAAACGCGCAGAGGGAACGTGAATGGCAAACCTGTTTAGTTCCCAGTTCGAGTGTCTCCTCCAAAGGGTTGATCGACGACTGTAAAGACGCGCTGCTTATAGAGAAACCAGCGGATAGTCGGGATTTGCTATAGCTCTTGGGTGATACCGCTGACGAGTCAGGAAAGGTGAGGTTAATGCCGCCGTCGGCCGCTCGTGTAGCTTTTGGGTACAGTAGAGCGAGTGTTGACTTAAGGCTGTTCACTTTTGCTCACGTAAAGGATCACATCTGTGGAAAAGTGCCGTCAGATTCGCCTTGACCCAATTGCCCCACTCTGAGCTGCTACCAGGATGCGACGTCGTGAGCCCGCGCTTGAATGGGGTGGCATGGCCAGTCGATAGGGCTCGTGTCTATTGAAGGCGTTTGACCTCCTGCTTCAACAAGAATTTCTACCTTGACGGCGTCAGGTCCAATCCCTGCAGCCTGGGCAAGCTTCTCAAAGCGTTGGCCGCAGCCGGGCCGCGTGTGGATCGGTCTTCACTCTATGCTGGGCGTGCGCAGGTCGCGGCCACAACGGAGCCGCAAAAGGATCGGTCGACGGGAGTTGAATGTGGATGACTCGTTCGACAGGGGCGTCGAAAGTAAAACCCTACCAGTGTGACCTGGTAGGGCGAGGGTAATGGACCTTTCGAGTGATTCAGATCGGGAAAAACGTAAACGAGAGAAACTTGGCAGACGTAATTTATTCATTTACAGCGAAACACAAAGTGGGGCTAACACTACTGTTACAGCGATACTCCTATTCCTCACCGAGCCGTCCCCCCGAAAGGATCGCTGAAGAGTTTGGAGAATCGCCGCTTGAAAAGATCATACCGTTTCTGTTGAAATCCGCCATGCGCCTTGGGTAGCAAGAGGATAAATTGTAGTTGTAGTCATGCACCTTACGGGGGTATCCGGCTCTGGTGCAGCCGTGGTCGTCCGCGACCGCCTGGGCCAACACCCGGGGGGCGATCAGCTGGCCGCACCAGGCCATTTTGCGTTGACCGTGCCGGGTCAGCTCGTCTGAGCCCGCTCCCATTTCGAACGGCGCGAACCCGGCCCTGCTATGAAACAGCCGGAGGGGGCCCTCCACCAGGACCCGAAATCGGATCGTGACTCTTTGCGTCTGGCCAGATTCGGATCACACTGTGGGGTAGAGACTTGGCTAAAAGAATGACTGCTCACGACGAGAAAGTGGTTCAATGCGCTGCGTGGCTACAGGGATGGGTAGAGCCTTTGCTTGGTCCCATCACTGTGAACAAACATCCTTCCGAAATATTCGAGTGGAAGATCTTTCGCGGTGACCCCCCTTTGCTGCTTGATGTCCTTCGAATGAAAACAACGACCTTTGCCTCCTCCGACGAGAAGTTCAGACGCCGATCTTTATGGACCCAGGTTAAAAACATTCTTGACTCGTACGGCGTGGACACAACACAAATGGGAACAGCCTACCCGGAGTGATCGGTCGTTTCGGCGGCCGGCAAGGAGGAAGCCGCGCTGTTCAGCGGGGCTCCGGGGCAGCCTTGGCGGGTCTGCGAAGTCTTCTCTCCAGTAGCCGCGTCGCCATCTGAAACCAAATTAATTAAAATCGGCGTGTTCATTTAATCTCGCCCGGTTAGCCTTGTCGATAACGAGCGTTCGCCTGCGAATCCCCCTCTTAGGCGAGAGGCCCCGATATTAAGAGAAGATCGGGGCCTCTAACGTTGGCCGTTTGACTCCCTGTGGCCCTGTCCTTGCGGGTGGAAACGCAAGGACACCTGCACCTCCAATTGCCATACAAGCCCGCACCCGCAGCGGCGTCGTGCCAACCCGGATCCACTAGCATAGCCCCGGAATGCTCCCAAGCGTGAGAGGAGTCTCTTCATCTGTGGTGTCCGGCTACGATCACTGTTCGCGATCACCGGAGACATAACGGCATACCTGTCAGCCAGGATCATTAACCTCGGAAGCGATTGACCATCTGGCCGGAGTAATCGCCGATCACCCGGCGTTGATCCAGGCGGCATGCTCTCGAAGGTTGACACCGCCCACTTCTGGTCCCTGGTCCCGATTGGCGGCGATCGAGTCGCCTTTGTAGCTCGACCGGGAGCCCGGCGGTAAATGGTTGAGTGGACAACCCGGTATCACGCGAGCCGCAGCCGGTAGAACCGGTGACTGTCCGATTGCCAGGCGCTAATGCTATGCGCAACACCATCGTGCCTACCACCGCGCAGGCCGGATACGTGTTGATGGTGACGGCAATGTCAGTGAAGCGTCGGGCAGAACGATCAAGGCTGCGCCCGGTTTGACCACCAAGGGTGCTTCCTCAGTCGCTGATCCGCCCGATCGTGTCTTCGACCAGGAAAGTGATCAGTCTGTGCCTGTTCAAATAGTACTTACACCGGAGAGTCCTGGCTGATGGCACTCGACCAATCCATCCCGGAATGGTGACTCTCGCTCATAAGGTGATCGAGTTGCAAATGACGATGACCGTGGCCGATTGACCATGAAAGGGCCGGGGAGCCGAGTAGGCGCTCAACTTTGATCTTCGATGTACTCCCGACCAGTTAAGCGGAGGTTGTTGCACGTAAGCACCACATCAAAGCGTTTAAATGCGAAAAAGTTCTGCCATCGGCTCAGAAATCTGACGACATTCTGGAGTCATCATAGGACGTGGAACCGAGCGACCAATGCGCGGCCTAAATTACTTCAATGCAGCACTTGAGCGAGTGGCATGCCTTCAACCCGAGGGACCGACGGACGTATCCCAAGGAGGATGCGCCTGTTCAGGTGCGGTACGGGAGCGGAAAGGTCAGCGTCGGCTTTAGTCACGATCTTTTTACTACGTCTGGTTCGCTGTCAGATTCACTGATAACGGGGTGGAGATACATCAAGGCGGAGACGCTTCCTGGGCAGTACTGATTTCTAGGCAACGTGCGGAGGTATTTATGGCGACTGACAAGCACTACTTCATCGAACAGAACGACGACGGCAAGTTTGCAGTACGAGCCAAAGGATCACAGCGAGCGAGTGGGCTTTGCAAGACGCAAAAGCAGGCTGAAGCACTGGCGAAGAAGCTCAATCCTGGCGACAAACCGAACGTGGAGCGGGTACGCAATACCAAGTCCGGCCACCGCGATCAATGGCGATCAGAGTGATAGCACTATGCCTCCGCGAGCAACTCGTGTCGGACGAGTGCCGACCGGCGATTGTTCACTTGGTTCAGTGAAGCGGAATCGGGAAGGGTAGCCAAGCAGGAGCAATCAGGGACGGATCGAGGCAGCTGTCGTCTAAGAGTAGAACCACCAGCAGCGCGATGAATGTCATTGCGCTGACAAGGATCTTCACGTCGGCGGTTGCTAACTCCAACTTCCTCATGTGTCACAACCCCCGGCATCTCAGTTTCTGATTCGCGATGGACTATGGACGCGTGAGTCTCGCGTATTGTTCCTCTTCACGCCGAAAAATTTGACCTCGTCATTGTCTCTGCTTTTTTGAGCCAAGAGGAACAAGATAGCGTGATTTCAGCAGCCTGTCAGACGCCTACCCTTTTATTGGACGGATCAACGTTCGCTACGGAACTGCTGGCTGAAGTAGAACGGCTCCTGTCTGAAAGCAAGACGCGCGCCGACCTGACCCCGAACGCAAGCGTCTGACTCGGCGGCCCGGCCCAAAGAACCAGGTGCTCGCATCGTCTCCTTCATTGAGGTCCCATTCCGTCGTGCCGGTCCTCCTTGCCCTCGCGGCCAGCTGGAACAGCCGAAGACACTCTCTTCCCTCGTTGGGCAAGGCTGCATAGTTGCCTGGGAATCTGTCTTAGTTCAACAATTCAGATTTACCTGCGAGCCGATTCTGCTCCTGTGAGACTGCGGCACCAGCCTTCTTACCGAGTTGATCGCCCGCCATCGCGGGTTGACCAAGCAGTTGATGTCCGACAAGTCTACGTCAGCGGCCAGCCACACGATATGCTGCTCCACCTCGGGCTGCGCGACGCCTTATTCGCCTACCAAGAACGCCGCATCCGTGTGGAGTCGCGGTCCCGGCACACTATGTGGTTCCAGTGACCAATCTCCTGAGAGGTCTTTGATGGGGTAGAGGTTTTGCGTTCCGCAGACTGCACACTCGTGTAGCCGCAGTTCGGTTTCCTGTGCCAAGGCTTGGATCTCTTTAAGGCTTAAAGCCCCTGTACACTGTCTCGCGTCCATGTTTGGCAACCTTGACGTGAAAAATGACTCAGGGGTTTTCCCCAGCGCGGCCGTCACTCATGTGCCTGGGCAACAGCAAGGGCTCGGCTCGCTACATCCCCGAAGGGAATCGCTACATCCCTCAGTGTCTATCGGCTGTTTTGTCGCACGGCTTCAGTTCTCGGTCACCTCCAGTTACGTTAGTCCTCCACAAACCTATCCAGTCTCTGAGACAAAACACCCCGGACCGCGAGCGTCGCGGCAACCCGGATCACCCCGACCACGGCACAGTATTTGGTGGGGTCATTGGCGGCTCTTGCCACACCGGTCAGAAACGTTAAGTGGGTACTTAAGGTACTTCCAGGGTTGCGCCGATAACCAGTTCGGAGCAGCCATCGACTACAGCGTATTGCTGCTGGGGTGATGACCATTGCGGACGAGGTTGATTTGCAACTTATTGAGGCAATGAAAAGCTTCAGCGAAGATTCGCTCCCCAGTGTGCGCCGCCTGCTTGGGCATAGTTTTGCATAGTTCCGATGCCCGACGGCTCCTTCCGGTGCGCGTGAGCAAAGATCACTGCTTGATCAGGAATGGTGGTTGATGAGGACTCAAACCGGATCGCAGGTGGCATCAGCTTCAATCAAAGCTGTCTGCAGAGCCGCTGATAATGGGGGGCGGTTTCGGAACCGTGGGCATCGCGAAACCTGGCCCTTCGCCCCAATTCGGCCTGCGCGGCCTTTGGGGGGACCAAGTACTCCAACTTTCACAAGCTGGGGCATCCGTGACTCCGATTGATTGGGTACGCGATAGTGAGTTTCCTTAGGAAGCCTTCGCCACCTAAAGTTCTGGAAAGGGCCCTCTGTAGATCAGTCGCCATCTGACGTCGTATTTGCTGTTAAAGGGAAAATTAATGCAAACAACTGTGATTTCTGAAGAGAAACCAAGCCAACCGCTGCGAGTCTTAATCGTTGAAGATGCCAAGAGCGACGTCGCACTCTTGCTACTCGCTCTGCGACAGGGAGGCTTTGAAGTGATCTATGAGGTGGTGCGACTCAAGCTGCCATGCGGGTGGCATTGCATCATGGCCAGTGGGACCTGATCATCTCCGACCACGCTCTGCCCCAATTCAGCGGGCCCGCCGCCCTGGCATTGACTCTTGAACTAAAACCTGATGTGCCTTTCATCATTGTTTCCGGTGAAATTGATATCAATCTAGCTGTGGCGTTGATGCAATCGGGTGCGCGAGACTACGTGCAGAAAGCGGAGTTGGCCAGACTCGTTCCTGTGATCCACCGAGTATTGGTCGACCGCGAGGTTCGCAACGACAAGTTGCTGGCGGACGAAGCGCTGGTCGCTTCGGAGGCTCAGTATCGCCGGCTATTTGAATCAGCCCAAGACGGAATATTGATCGTGGACGCAGAGAGCGGGCAGATCCGGGATGTCAATCCTTTCTTGCTGGACCTTCTGGGCTTTTCCAGAGACGAGTATTTGGGGAAGAAGCTCTGGGAGATCGCGGCTTTTCAAGATAGTGCGGCATCCAAGTCAGCCTTTTTGGAACTACAGCAGAAGGGCTACATCCGATATGACAATATTCCGCTTCACTCTAAAGCCGGACACAGCGTTGAGGTGGAGTTCGTAAGCAACATTTATGACGTCGGTCTAAAGAAAGTCATCCAATGCAACATCCGTGACATCACCGAACGCAAACACGCGGAAGCAGCAATACATGAGCTAACTGCCGACCTTGAGCGGCGGGTGGCTCTGCGCACAGCCCAAGTCGAGGCGCTGAACAAGGAGCTGGAAACTTTCAACTATTCCGTTTCCCACGATCTGCAGGCCCCCTTGCGACGGATTGACGGTTTTGTGACCGCGCTGGACAGAGCTTGCGAAAACCAGCCGAACTCCCACGCGAAGGAGCTGATTTTGGAGATTCATTCATCCACTGAACACATGACAGCCCTGATCCAAGCTCTATTAAAATTGGCTACCTTGGGACGGTCCGAACTGCGTTGCGATCAAGTGGACCTTACCTCACTCGCGCACATCATCGCTACAGAACTGCAACAAGGCGACCCTGGCCGTCATGTGGAATTCATCATCCCGGATGGGATCAGTGCCTCGTGTGATGCTGAGATGCTACGCATCGTAATGCAAAACCTGATCGGAAATGCCTGGAAGTTCACGGGCCTCTTAGATTTCGCCCGGATTGAACTGGGGGTGACATACCCCGCAGGTAAACCGACTGAATATTTTGTACGCGACAACGGCGGTGGATTCGATATGCAATACGCAGACAGGCTCTTTGGTGCCTTCCAACGCCTCCACCTAGCCGAGGAGTTTCCGGGGACCGGTATCGGATTGGCCACTGTGCAGCGAATTATCCATCGACACGGTGGTCATATCCGGGCTGAAAGTTCGGTCGGGCAAGGAGCAACTTTTTACTTTGACCTCGACGGTGTTCAGAATGCTCCCGGATCGTACAAAGCTTCATCCGCTCCTTAATACGGTGACGGGCTCTTCAAAAGCGAATGCCAGCGGGAGAGGAGGGCTCCCCCGCCCAATAGCGTCAACACCCATCAGAATCTCTCCCGCTACTCTGCGGGTATCGTCCTTCGCATCCAGTAAGCGGAACAGATAATTGCTAAACGTCTTCGGGGCTCCGGAACCGATCCCAGCCCGTTTTTCAAGCACGGCATGAGACCGGCCATCGTCGTCTCTTCGGCACTCTCCACTGACAGCTCCGAGCGACAGGAGCCCACCGCGAGTTTTCTCTTGGATTACGTGCCCTACACGCCCTTTACGCTGTTTTCGATCGCGTGATCCTGTTAGTCAACAAGCCTATGCAGGCTGCCAATAGAAAGAGTAGTTCGGGGGAGTGCATGTACAAGAACCAATCAAGGTCATGCGTGCTTGGATCGACCCGCCATAAGCGAAGGCTATTGATGAGAAAAGTCATCCCCTGGGCAAGGATGACGAGGATCGGCTTTGTGGAGTAGAAGAAACAAGACACTATTGTCAGCAGCCAGGTCAATCCCAGAACGAGGATACCCGGAAGCATATGCACATAGTACGGAAAACCTGAGCCCACTAGAACAACACCTTCCAGGACAAGGCAAAAGATCATCACAAGTTTGCAAATAGTAACGATGGTCTGCTTGCCTGGCATCGCGTTTATCGATTTCGGTCCTCTCATAGTCTATATGCAGTCGGGAAAGCTAGATCCCGGACACCTTGCCAGAAGATGCCGATCGCAGTTGAGCTGCCACGCATTGCCGAAGTGAGTTGCATGTAGTGCCTGCAAAGTCTCGTTTTGCGGTAACTTCCCAGTCGGTCTGGGACAAGTTACCGAAATTCCACGTTTTGCGGGCACAGGACGAACATAAGTTTTCACCACTGTCTGTGAAATCATGGTGCATGCGGGACAGCACAAAGGTGATTATCGGTTTCGGCTCGATCTGGGGCCTTTTTTTCTTTGGTGGCATGCTGCTCAGCTCGTTCACGCTCGGAGCAAACGACTCTGTGCCTGAAGTCTTGGCAATTCTCCTAAACGGACTCACGATTCTTCCGTCGTGTATCTACGCGATTTGGTTTATGAGATATGCAGCCCTTTGGCTCATGTTCCTCTCCGCGATAACAGCATTTGGACTCGTGTATCAAGAGATTCATTCAAGCAAACCGGTTGGGGATTTCTGGGGAGAGGCGGGGGGCTTGACCTGGGCATTGATAGTGGCCGCCATTCCGGCAGCCATAGGAATACTTCTTTTCCGACGTCAGGGCGAAGCAGCCAACCGCTTGCCCGAAAAGTCTCGTTATAGGTAAGTTCCTCTTGGCGGCGAACGAAAGGGCGACCAAGTTACTCCCGTTTTGCGGGCATTGACTGCCGACAATTGGAGGAAGAAACCTTTTCAGCCCGGAATTTGCTGTAGCTCCTTGCGGACGTCGCATATCCTTCGTCCAATATGATTGCGTGATTGGGGCTGCCGTCATGAGCGCAAATATCAAACAAAGCAGTACCCTTCTTTGGAGTAACGGACATGGAATCTTCTTTGCGGTTCTATGTGGATGGGCTCGGATTCACAATAAAGCGCCATTGGATACCCGATCGGGAAGAGGATCACCCTGACGGGAGGATTCGCTGGTGCTGGCTTGAGCTTGGCCATGCTGCGATCATGCTTCAAGAGATCATGCCGAAAGCTCTACCAGAAGAAAAGCATGGGGGCGGCGTATCGGTAAGCTTCATGTGCGAGGGCTCGCTTTGTCATGGTGTGCGGGGTGGAGGAGAAGCTCAACCATTCGATCGATGCTATCGCACGGTCAGGCTACAGGTTCTACAAGGTTTGGTGGCCTGGTGGGCCATCGTCGCATGTTCAGGGCGTGGTCCGGGGCGAAGTACCAGGGGGCAATCCAATTAAAGATGACGAGGGCAGTGAGTCCGCGCCGCGCCGACACGGTGACGCAGGTATCGAGCTCACAGCAGCGTTGGAAAAGGGCGTTCGTCCCGTTCACAAATTTAATCTCACTTTGGCGGCGTAGGATCTCATGTTCAAAGAAATAGGAGCGCATCACCGTGGAAAGAGAGTACCGGCTAAAGCCGTTGTGGTTTATCTGCACGAGCACATAGGTCAGCTTGCCGCTTCGAATACCGGTCAGGTAACTAATCCACCGTCCGTTGGCGCGCAAACCCATGGCAAAGTATCCGGGCCGGGTGCACACCAGTCCGTCCATCTTCCACCAATGGGCGACGCAATCGGCGAATGGCTCGAAGCAAACCTCGTTCAGTTGCTCAAACGCTTCCTGGCTCTCCTCCCGTCCCAGCCCTGCGTGGAACGATGCATTCAAGTCTTTTTCAGCGCGGCGACGGTAGTAGCGAAGGTTCCTCCTGGTATGGGTACCGAAGTGACTCAATGTTGCGTCGAAGGTCTCGGCAAGCTTGAGCCGATGTTCGCGCGACACGCTGCTGGTCTCGACGCGGAGAAAAGGCCGGACCTGTTGCAGGGCGGTAAAGGACTTTTCCGCACCCTGGCAAACGGTTGCCCAAGCAACGCGCACCCTGGTCTGAACAAAAAGCTGCTGGATTGCGATTTGTAAAAGCGAAGCGCGCACTTGTTCGCGGGCGATGACGCTGCTCTCGCCAGTCAGATGGTCAAACCCTCGCAGATATCCGATTGGGATACCGCAAACGGTTTTCTCCATGAAATACACTACGCCTTCCAGGCGTTCTTTGGAGCGGGCCAGAAGAAGGACCGGCTGATTATGGGGAAAGAGCCGCACCCGGCCCAGGAAGAAATCCAGACAAAGCAGAGGATTGTCACTTTGCCCAGTGTACTGGCGCAACTGTTCCACTTCAGGCCCAATGCCCTCTATCGCCCTGGCGCCGCGCAAAACCTGCACAGAATACTCTGACGCGCAGTCGCGGCCGGGGGGACGCGCCGGGGCCGGACGAGCGGCGCCAATGAATAAGGAGGCATTGGGCCGATTATAGATACTGTTTGTAATCTGGCGTTTTGTTCTTT